>ERZ791865.2722-NODE-2722-length-11479-cov-4.539216_pt1 | contig 11479 bp, 8 predicted proteins | sample MGYA00509942_ERZ791865 | MGnify/ENA primary metagenome ERZ791865 (study PRJEB30046, sample SAMN00792098) | human gut metagenome | study: EMG produced TPA metagenomics assembly of the A metagenome-wide association study of gut microbiota in type 2...
CAACAGAAAAAGGACGGTTCTGGAAAACTTAATCGTTTTCTAATCATTTTTGAACCAAATCCAAAATATTTAAGGAATCGTTAATGTAGATTGGGGCCTATCGGCCCCGCCGGTCGCAGTTCGCAGGCCGCCGGTCGCCTCGGACTCAAATGCCGCTGCGCGGCAACAGACCCAGAATAACGACATCGCCTCGAGTAACCCTCGACTCGTAAAAAATGCCCCAATCGGGGGCCGTTTTTTTTTGCGAACTGCGACCGGCCACCTGCGAACTGCGTTCATTTCATGAATCTGTCGCGGCGCAATGCCGCATCTGAATCCGAGAGAAAGGCCGTTGTTCGTGGTTCGTGGCTCGTAAAAGCCTACCATTATACTCGAATGGGCTGTGACCGAATCTCACAGCGGGCCGCACAAGGCTCCCTTTATAGGGGAGCTGGCCGCCAAAGGCGGTCTGAGAGGTTAAAGGGCGGCCCCTACGCACAAGGCCATGGGCCGTGTATTTTTATGACCTGTGACTGCGTTTATTTCCATCGCCTGACTGCGATTCCGTAGGGGCCGTCCCAGAGCCTTTCTAGCCCGTCAGGTACAGGACCGGTTATCAGAACGGACAACAGCGTCGGGCGGCCCGCTACGCGCGGAGGGCTCATTTTGTTGCAGCCTTCTTTCTTTCCCATACCTAACACAATAGCTGGCATTTTTCCTTTTTGTGAAAAATTGCCAGCTCTCTGTTTTTAGACGCACTTTAAGACGCGCTACCTTGCAGACCGCTATGATACCATTGGCATTGAGGACATTAGCGTCAAAGCGATGGCAAAGCAGAAAAAAGATGGCAAGTTCAGCTTTGGCAAATCCGTAACTGACAATGGCTGGAATATGTTCACGAACATGCTGGAGTACAAGCTTGCTTGGCAAGGTAAACAGCTTATCAAGATAGACAAGTGGTATCCCAGCAGCCAGCTGTGCCATGTTTGCGGATATCAGAACCACGAAACCAAGGACTTATCTGTAATGGAATGGAAAAGGGATATGCATAGAAACCTCCTGACATGAAATCAAAAAATGCAATGAATCGATGCTGCTTTGCCTCCCTTGCCTTTTGATAGCATTTATGCTATCATCTAAATAGGAACATAAAGGAGATCATGATGTACAAGATTGAATTTTATGAGAACCAGCACGGCGAATCAGAAGTCTGGGATTTTCTGGAAGCCCTGCGGGTGAAAAGCAAAAGCAGCAAGGATGCCCGTATCCAGTACAACCAGATTCTCTTCTACATCGACCTGCTCGCAAAAAACGGCACCAATCTGCCGGTCAATATCACCAAACATCTGGAAGAAGACATCTGGGAACTGCGTCCAGGAAACAACCGGGTCTTTTATTTTTACTATGACGAGAGCCAGTATGTACTGCTCCATCATTTCCGCAAAAAATCACAGAAAACACCGAACCGGGAAATCGCCCGTGCCAAAGCGGAACGCGACGATTACATCCGCCAAAAGGAGGCAGAACAATGAGAACCTGGGAAGACTATAAGAATCATGTAAAGGCCGTTAGCGAAGAAGAACGCCGCAATATGGAAGAAATCGAAGAAGTAAGCGACATTGTTTCCTCCATCATCCGGCGGAGACAGGAACTGGGCATCAGCCAGCGCGCCCTTGCAGAGCGATGCGGCATCCCACAGTCTTCGGTAGCCCGTATCGAAACGCTGAAGACAACGCCAAAGCTCGATACCCTCGTCAAGCTCATGCAGGCCCTCGACCTGAAACTCCAGGTGGTTGCAGCCGGCTGACAAGAATCAAAACGCAATAATGCCACGTTCGTCGTAGACACTGCCGCTGCCTGTCCCGTTGCGGATGCAGCGGTCCAGTGCCATGATGGACGCCACAAATCCGTCGATTTTTTCGACGAATTTTTCTTTGTCCGTTTTGATGTTCCCCGCCGGGTCCTGCCGCATCACCACGTTGCTCTTGAACCCCTGGTCGAACGGCACCATAGTGATTGGCCGTGTTTTTTTATGACCTGTGACTGCGTTATTCCCATCGCCTGACTGCGATTCCGTAGGGGCCGCCCAGAGCGTTCTGACCCGTCAGATGCTGGAGACAATTCCCCGGACGGGATGACAGCGGCGGGCGGCCCGCTACGCGCTGAGGGCTTCCCGAAGCGTCGTTGTCAGTCTGAGTTTGTCGCGGCGCAATGCCGCATCTGAATCCGAGCCAATCGCGGTCTATTCCCCACTAATTTTGAAAAAGCAAGGAATAGGCTGTCGCCAATTCCAAACATCAGGCAGAAGCCATCGCAGCTACCATCCAGCCTTTGGGATGCTTATTTCTCATCAGATTCTCACCTCACTGGGGCTTAATTCATTGTGAGCATCAAAAAGAATCAACCGTTTTTCTCCCCGGCATCGGGCTTACGTTCAGCTACCATTCCGCCTTTTTGCTCCGGAATGGAATACTGGCAATTCCCAGGCACTTCATAGGATTTGCCTTCCTTATTATAGGTCAGATTGAATACCATGTCGGTCAGCCATTTCTTGAAGGATGGATTGTCCTGGAACTGTTTGAAGAGTTCCATATTGTCTGCCATGATGGAAAAAATGACCTGCTGCAGGGCTCGTTCGCTCTCGGTCCGGGCTTCTTGTTCATCAGAGTTTTTCATAGCGTTGCGGTACTTCTCATCACGTGAAACCATGGCCGGAATCTGCAGGAGCTGTCGTTGTACGTTGTCAGCGTCGTTCCACTGGATATTCCCGAACATACCATTGAATTCCGAGATGATGTGCGACAAGGGGTCCATTTCCGGTTCTACAATATGGCCAACCTTACCGGTAGGAACGGGGGCGATTTCAGCATCTTCGTCTTCCAGTCTGATGGCTACTGCTTCCCGTGCCTCGTTCCGATAGCTGTCCAAGTCCACGGTTGACAAGATACCCTCTGACAGGTCATCGGTCTGAGGCGACGGCAGTTTGGGAATCAGCAGATTCAGGAAAATAGATAATTTTTCCCACGCTGCATTGCCATATGGAAGAATAGACCCCAGGAAACCATAGGTCCGCACAAAAGCCTTGGCAGCACTCTTGAACTGAATCTGGTCCTCCGTTTCCAGCTGGCCATAAAGGACGACACACGAATCGAGGAGCGGATCCAGCCGGTCCCGTTCCCCGCCGCTCAGAAACAAGTCCACTACTTTCTCTACATCGCTGTGGTCATAGACCTGATAGCCTTCCATCAGGGAAATCAGGTCGTAAAGCTTATTGGGGTCCGTTTCACCGGACAAAATCGTCGTCCGGTAGAAGCGGGAAAAGGCTTTTTCAATCGTTTCCGCCTTGTTGGCAAAATCCAGAACATAGACTTCATCCTTTCCCGGCGCCGCCCGGTTCAGCCGGGACAAGGTCTGGACAGCTGCAATGTCCGAAAGGGGTTTGTCTACATACATAGTCTGGAGCAGCGGTTCGTCAAAGCCCGTCTGGAACATGTCGGCCACAACCAGCAGCCGGTACGGGTCCTTCTTGAATTCCTGGGGAATCTTTGCGTCCGGAAAACCATTCATCGCTGCCGAAGTCAGAGGCGGTTCCTGGCCGTGATAGCTACATTCCCCGGAAAAAGCGATGATAGCCTTATAAGGGCTGTGCCGGTCGGCCAGACACTTGGTAATGGCATAGTACGTTTCAATGCAACGGGGAATACTGGCCGTCACCACCATGGCGCGAGATTGGCCGCCCAGTTTCTTCCTGGCAATGATCTGTTCGTGGAAATGGTCTACCATCATCGCCGCTTTCTTGGCAATGACGTCGGGATTCCCTTCGACAAAGGAGCGCAGTTTCTTCTGAGCCCGCTTCTTGTCAAACATAGGGTCGTCTTCCACCTTTTTGGCAATCTTATACCAACTGTCGATGGTCACGTAATTCTTCAGCACATCCAGGATGAAGCCTTCCTGAATGGCTTGTTTCATGGTATAGACATGGAAGGGCCGGTGTTTGATTTGGCCGTCTTCTTCATAAGGCGTGCCAAACACCTCTTCCGTCTTGTTTTTAGGCGTAGCCGTAAAGGCGAAGTAACTGGCTGTTTTTACCAGTTTCCGTCCCTCTACCATGGCGTTGATCTTGTCTTCATTATCCAGTTCACTGTCCGAAGCCAGTCCGGAAAGGGCCAGATTCATATTGGCTGCATTCCGCCCACTCTGTCCCGAATGGGCTTCGTCGATGATGATGGCAAAGGTATGGTTTATATGTTCCTGGCCGATTTCTTGAGAAATATAAGGGAACTTCTCTACCGTGGTCACAATGATCCGCTTGCCGTCCTGGATGGCCTTTTTCAGGTCGCCCGAGTGCTGGGCCCATACGACGGTATTCTTTACCTGCATGAACTGTTTAATCGTATCCCGGATCTGCTTGTCCAGAATCCGCCGGTCCGTCACGACAATGACCGAATCAATCATAGGCCGTCCATCCCGTTCCAGTCCGATCAGCTGATGGGCCAGCCAGGCAATGGAATTGGATTTGCCCGACCCGGCGCTGTGCTGGATGAGATAGCGTTTACCCACACCGTACTGCCTGACATCGGCCAGGAGTTTTTCCACACAGTCCAACTGGTGATAGCGCGGCCAGATTTGTTTGACCGATTTCTTCCGGGTTTCCGGATTTTCCTCAACGACGACCTGGACGTAGTTCTCGATGATACGGGACAGTTTCGTCTTCGTCAGGATATCTTTCCACAAGTAGTCCGTCATGATGCCCTCGGGGTTGGGCGGATTCCCGGCCCCATCGTGATATCCTTTGTTGAAAGGCAGGAACCAGCTGGCCTTCCCGCAAAGTTTCGTACAGAACTGGACCGTCTGATCATCTACGGCAAAATGTACGATACAGCGCTTGAAGGAAAACAGCAGTTCCCTGGGATTGCGGTCTTTCTTATACTGTTCTACGGCGTCGGCTGTCGTCTGCCCGGTGAAATGGTTCTTCAGCTCTATGGTAATGACGGGCAGGCCGTTGATGAACAGACAGAGGTCCAAAGCCAATTTTGACGCGTCGATAGCATAGCGCAGCTGGCGGGTAACACTGAAAATGTTCTTGTCAAATAGCCGTTTCGCCTGCTCATTGTTTTCCGTCGGCGTGAAATAGAACAGGATCAGGTCGGCCGGATAGGCTTTGATGCCATTGCGCAGGACGTCGATGATACCGCGCCGGGTGATTTCTCCAGAAAGGCGGTTCAAAAACTGCCGCTTCTTCTGGTCACTCTGGTTGACGCCGAGCTTTGCCATCTCTTTGGGTTGAGTATCATTCAAAAAGCGAAAGAGCCGGGTTTCATCGATGGCATATTCTTTATTGTAATCTTCATTCGTCCCCTGCTGGTAGCCATCCTGATCCACCAGCCAGTTCACTATGAGCGTTTCAAAACCCTTTTCCGTTTTATCCGTAAAAACCATCGTCAGTCCTCCTCTCCAGGGATTCCTGTTTCTTCGTCATTGCCTTCCCCATCATCAGCCGTCAAGTCGTCCACGTGTTCGTAAGCAGGAACAGGGATATTCCGGACATCAATTTTGCCGGTGACCACGTCGGAGATGAGGGTGGATTTTAGTTCTTGCAGTTGCTTAATTTTTTTCTTTAATAAAGATATTGTTTGATTAATTAAAATTTCGTTCTTATGCACTTGAGCTGTAATAGCTAACTGCTCTTCATACTTTGGAACTAATATTTTAATTCTCATAAGTTTAGAAGTGTCAATTGCCGGATACGCGATACCAATAGATTCACGAATAACCTCATCGCAAAAACGTTTGGATTTAAAATAATACTCCAAATATTTGCTATCCACACCATGAGGACTTAAAACCGCAAATCCAGTAGATACAATTACATCCTTATCATCCGTTATTCGCGTAATTGCCTTAAGATATGTTCTAACGGTTGATATAATAATATCATTTTTATGTACAATTCGTCTTGCCCTTGATGGAGCATTTTTAAATTCCATTTCTTCATAGTGAGTAATTCCTTCTTTTTCATCCACAGAGCCAATATCAATATAACGAAAGCTATAATTCTCTGCAGTCGATTCACTTAGAGACTCTCTGTTACAATATGCAATCGCTTTTAGTGGCTGTACATCTGCCTGACAAGAAAAATGAGATAATGCATTTTCAATTTGTTTTTCTTTTATCTCTTCTAATTGTTTTATTTGCTTTTTTCTAATACTAGTCAGCTTGTTAATCTCCGAAACCTTCCAGTCTAGGAAGCGTACAATTTGGTTCTGCTCGGCACGGGGAGGAACGGGAATATAGTGATTTTTTAATTTTCCATAATCAATATTCTGACCTTCTCGAATACCCGTCACACAGGTAGTCAGTAGTTTGATAAAAGGAGCTGACTTGAAAAGAAATTTGTAGTATGCACTACAAAAATCAGGATTCGGTCTCATAATCGTATATGCTGGGCTAATAATTCCTTGATAATATGCGTATTCTATTCCCCCTTGAAAAGATCTAAGACTCACAACATAGTCTCCAACTTTTACTAGTTTAAGTTTATCTAAATCCTTCAAGGCTTCTACAGTTCTTTTGCCATATACATTTTTGGGCACTACTCCCATATTTTGTGAAGCAACAAGTAAGGGTTCATCCGGATACCCCTTCTCACTTCTTTCCTTAAAAGACCATTTAATTTTTTTCAATTCCCATTGGCTTGGAATCATAGGAAGCCATGCTTCATTTGTTTTGACCTGATTGCTATATTTCCCCATCACTCCAACCCCCTGACGATTTCATCCATAACGCCTTCAGATTCTTTTTCCAGTTCCGCCAGGGACGCCAGGATATCTTTCATATCCCGCAGTTTTACGGGCTTGTAGAAGTATTTAGTAAAGCTGATTTCATAGCCGATTTTGGTCTTGTCTTCGTCTACATAGGCATCGGGCGCATAGGGCAGGACTTCTTTCTCCATGAAGGTATGGATACCGCCTTCATACTGGAATGGGATGTTTTCTGTATCCCGCAGTTCCGGGTCCGCTTCCCCGGCGACTTCTTTCGCTTCTGTGTCGGTTTCGGTGATATAAGGACGGATTTTCTTCAGCTGTGTCTTCTTCAATTTAGTGGCTTTAGCAAAGGCATCCCAGTCGTCAAAGGGTGCTGTCTTGGCTGCTTCCTGTACGGCATCGCGCACGTCTAACAGCTCCATATGTTTCTTGAACAGGACTTTCCCCTTTTCATCCTTTTCGGGAATCTCCCGTTCCGGGAACACCCGCAGGCGCAGGGGCCGGTTCACGGTGACATTCCAGTAGCCGAATTCGCTGTTGTCGAAAACCTTGCTGACGTCGCTTTCTTCCATGTCGAGGAAGATGCGGACGATTTCTTTGCGGATATCCGGCGTGAATTCGCAGTTCTTGTTCCCCATGTTCTTGCGCAGGGGCGATTTCATCTGCGTCGCATCGATGAGCTGGATTTTGCCTTTCCGGCGGGCTTCTTTCTTATTGGACAGGACCCAGATGTAGGTGCCAATACCCGTGTTGTAGAACATGTTGTCCGGCAGGGCAATGATGGCTTCCACCAGGTCGCTTTCGATCAGATAGCGGCGGGCGTTGCTCTCACCGCTGCCGGCGTCGCCGGTGAACAGGGACGAACCGTTATGGACTTCGATGATGCGGCTGCCCAGTTCGGTATCGGTCTTCATCTTGGATACGTTATTGAGGAGGAATAAGAGCTGCCCGTCGCTGGTGCGGGGGATCATCTTCAGCAGTTCCCCGCCCGGCAGGTAGGTATTGAAGCGGGTATCGAGGATTTCATTTTTGCCACCCAGTTTGTCGGCATCGGTCTTCCAACTCTTGCCATAAGGTGGATTGGAGAGCATGAAGTCGAACTGCCGCGACGGGTTCCCGTCCAGAGACAAGGTTGAGCCATAGGCAATGTGTTCCGCTTCCTCACCATCCCCTTTCAGCAGCATATCAGCCTTGCAGATGGCATAGGTTTCCGGATTGATTTCCTGTCCGAACAGGTGAATAGAAACTTTTTTACGCTGTTTGGCTGCCAGTTTCAGGAGCCGCGCCTGGGCCACTGTGAGCATCCCGCCGGTCCCGCAGGCTCCATCTCAAAGGTGTCCGTATTTGATACAATCAAACGATAGTCAGAATTTTGAACACCCCCGTGTGCATAAGTGTCACAAAGTAATTAAGTATTGCCATTTATATGTTTCTTGTACCACTGAATAATTTCGTTTCTTTCATCTTCAAAAAATTGTGTGGTTATATAGATTTCTTTTCCATTAAAAATTAAAGGGCTCTTCCTGTAACGAATATGATTGCTATTTCCCCTATTGGCATCTCGGCAATCTGCCAGAGCTGGATAATCTGTTCGATCAAAAAGTTTTTTAGTATATTCCTTGGTCTTTAACTGCTGAATTTCATCATTTGAAACAAGTCCGCGCTGCATTACTTCTTTGAAAAGTTCATATGCCAGTTTTCCTGTGCTAAGTACTCCATATGTAGACTCATCATTTATTTTAAACGTTGGTTTGTGCGGTTTGTCACCAATTAACAGACGGATATCATTAGAATCCAATTGCATCAATTCAGCTATTTTCTTAATCGCATTAAGCTTGTTTTGACTGTTTTGATTAGTTTCTATATAAGCATTGTCAGCCAATTTATATGATTTTCTCATCCCCGAATCAGTTTTACTGAACCAAGGAAAATCGGAATCATAGTAAGAAATTGGATCGAGCCCGAATAAAATACTATGAATTTTCCGATAGGCATCACTCATATCCTTTGTGTCGATTAACGTATCTATTACTTCCACTTGCAAAACTCTTTTATTTGTAATGTCCACATCTTCATCCCAGTTAATCCACTCTGACTTTTCTGTTTCATTAACTTTGACCGCATCAGGAATCCACCATATTTTTTCTGCTTTTTTATAAAGAATATCAGCTCTTTCTCTAATCTGGTCTTCACCCCAACTATCACAAGTATTAATATACTCATTTAAAGACAATTTACTGCACAAAAATCCTTTCCCAGGCATGTTTTTCTTCTTTGTAAAAGATGAATTACTATAATCAGAGTTATAGGCTGTCAAGGTCAAATTTCCTGGAGTATTCAAATATTTGGTTTGAATAAGTTCCCAATTTTTGCCGAGCTGTTTTTTCCATTCATCGTTAAGCGTTTGTGGCATCACATGTTCTATCGTCAGCACTTTATCATCAATCAGTTTTTCTACGGCAACAAGCTCCTTATTGTCAAAATTTTCCAACCTTTCTAATATGTATTTTCTCATACTCGATTTAGCGTCGTATAAATCATAAGATTCAAAATGCTCATGGAATTCGTGATTATTAGGAAACCGACTTCTGCCCGTTTTAGATAATAATTTACTGCAGAATGCATCATAATAATCCATATCACTATTATTTACTTCTTTATCCACTTCGGCACCAATCTGAACAAAAAGCTTATTGAGCGCATTCGTCGGCAAATCACAGATTTCCCTTCTGATAATGAAATTTTCAATTACTTCTAACGCTTTCTTTAATTTCTCCTCTGAAATATATCCACTTGATTTTGCCTTAAATAAATCCATTATCAATGGAATACAAGTTTTTACGTCAAGTTTATCAATACGTTCAAGAATATCCGAATATGAAGTCTTTTTCTGTTGAGGATTAACAATAAAATTATAATAGTGCGCATACTCGAGCATATCCTGAAGTATCGATTCAATGGAAAGCTTGCTATCTTCACGATAATATTTGAACTCGAAATATAATTTTTTCTCATCATAAAGTTTTCTCGTTTTATTCGCCAAGTAATATCGAATAAATTTATTAATATCATGATGACCAACAGTTTGTTCCAAGGGTTCCCAATAATTTTTATAGAATTTTTCCTGTTCTCTATGCCCCATGTTCATCAATACATAATTACGAATCTTATCTGCCGTTTCCAAATCAAGCCCTGTGGAATTCAAGCTTTCAAAAATAAGTTGCGGATCATCCCCATTCTGTGGCTGCAAACTGATGCTAACTATATCAAGTTTCCCAATGGCATTATATACACCTTCCAACTCCTCTGAAGTCATCTTTTTTATTTCAGAATAAAAATAGTTATAATTTGCAGTAACACAGGTGTCTTCAATCGGGGCCTTACCTTCAATCAATGCATCATACGCCGCGTCATCTCCCTGAATAAGTTTTAATTTTAATTTCTTTTCATTGTCCGCATATTCATCGGTCAGATAAGCATTTTTGATTTTTTCAGTATTAATTGATTTCACATTCAAATCAGGATGTTCAAGGACATAATTACGCACTGCCAGAAGAAGGAGAGAAACAGTTGTTATTCTCTGTTGTCCATCAATGATAACAAATTCCTCGCAACTGCCGCTATTTTCAGATACATATACCAACGATCCAAAAAAATGAGATTTATGTTTGCGTTCATAGACATCCTTTAAGTCTTTCAAAAGTTGTTCACAATTTTTCTTTTTCCAGCTGTAGGGTCTTTGATAAACAGGAATAATAAATTTCTTATCCGGGCCACTTATTAATCTTAATATGTTATTTTCATTCGCTTTCATATTGTCTTCCTTCTTCCAAGATAATCGACATTTATAGGTTTATTTTATCACAGCATATATATGTGGTAAACTTTCAGACACTTAAAAGGACGCCGTCCCGAATCAAACAGCGCCCTTTCTTTCCTTTTATTTTTTATGCTTTGATTTCTGTCCCGTCCTTGAAGGTAACCCGGATGTCGTCCTTGCTGTATACTGTAATGAAATCCACCAGGCTGCCCCAGAGTCTTTCATCGAATTCCTTAATGAATTCTTGTTCTTGAAGCTCCTTAATGAAACTGTCCATCTGCCGACTTCTTGCCTTACGATACTGGATGGCTTCACAGTTCTTGTCGTACTGCTTTTTCACCGCTTCATATCGACTGACCAGCTCATTGTAGTTTCGACCATAATCATCCTGGTCTTGCGCGACCCGGGCATTTTCGGCGATGAGCTGTTGCACCTTATCCGCCAACAGGTTCAAATCCGTGCTGATTCTGTCCCTTTCCATTTCCAAGGCTTCCGTATCGGTAAGCTTTTCTTTCAGCAATGTGATATTACTCAGGATTTCATCTTTATTGCTGATGAGCTGGTTGGCAGCTTTCACAAAGATTGCCTTGATTTCATCTTCCGTAAGATGCGGCGTCGTACAGTGATTCCTGAACTTGTCGTTGCATCGGTAGATGGTTCGGCGGTACTTGTCAGTCGAGTGCCAGACCTTGGCACCGTACCAACCACCACACTGGCCACACTTGATTTTGCTAGAGAAAATGGATACGCCGCTGTAACGTTTCCTGCCTTCACGTCTCCGCTTGATTTCTTCCTGAACCCAGTCGAATACCTGCGGGCTGATGATGGCTTCATGGTTATTTTCAACATAGTATTGAGGCACTTCCCCTTCATTTTCTTTTGTTTCTTTGGTCAGGAAGTTGACGGTGAACCGCTT
>ERZ791865.2736-NODE-2736-length-11411-cov-3.573706_pt1 | contig 11411 bp, 6 predicted proteins | sample MGYA00509942_ERZ791865 | MGnify/ENA primary metagenome ERZ791865 (study PRJEB30046, sample SAMN00792098) | human gut metagenome | study: EMG produced TPA metagenomics assembly of the A metagenome-wide association study of gut microbiota in type 2...
GATGGTACCGATTCATGCGCTATAGTGGTACCGATTCGCCGATACTGTCACATAAAAAAAGAAACCGGAATTACTGCTCTTGCAAATTAGATTCCCATCCTTAACACCTACAAGTTCATCTATTCCTAATAAAGAGTCAAGCTCAATTCTCTCAGTTGTTAAGGATTCGCATGTCAAATCCGCCACATTATTTTTTGAGACTTTTTTACCGTTGCATCCAATAAATAGAGCAAGAGCTGCAGCACACGATGCTGGAGATAAAAATATAGACTTTTTCATATAGATAATGAATTTAAATGTTTTATAAGATTCAGTCTTAAATTTACTGCAAAAGTATAGAAAATTTGGATAGCATCCAAATCCTTTAATATTCTGCTAAAGATACTATCTTTTTCCAACCACAATTCCTACAATATACATTTCAGGAACAAAGCCCCAGTAACGAGAGTCTTTAGAATCAAGAACATTATCACCTGCCATAAAATAATAATTATTTTGGAATCTGTAGCTTTGTATTTTACGATGAGTGATGTATACTTGTCGATGTTGCCAATCGACATAAAGATTCCCCTTCTGTTCCCATTCCAGTATCTTCCGATATATTACGGCGTTTTCAGGAGTAATGGAGATTTTGTCTCCTTTGCGTGGAATATAGAGTGGTCCAAAATTCTTGATTGTCCAGTTCTTCAGATGCTTATCGTATGGCAGGGTACGAAATGTTTCTGGCGAAATAGATGAGTCTGGTGTTTGATTCAGCAAACGTTGGTTATCAAGGTGTCCAAGTACACCCTTGTAGTTATTATTACTGTAGTAACCATTGATGATACTCACTGAATCTCCAGGTAACCCTATGCAGCGTTTGCAATAGACATAATTGATGACAAACTTAACTCTTTCTCCATCATCAGGTACGTTGAAAACCACAATGTCATTATGGCGTAAATCTCTCAAACCATTGGTTCGATATGCCTTTAGTTCCACTCCGTTTTTGTCGAAATGAAAATCACGGTAAATTCTAGCTCCCATCAAGAGTTTATTAACATAAATTCTATTACCCGGTACCAGAGTGGGGGCCATTGATTCTGTGGGAATAATAAACGAGTCAACACAAAAGGCTCGAAAAGTCAACCATAGTCCCACTAATACTATTCCCATAGAAGCTGATAATACTATAAAGCCCATTGAATTGCAAATAATCTTATACCATTTAGCTATTTTATTGTTTGTCATATCTTTTGTTGTTTAGAAAACTTTTTTCCTAAAATTGATGAATATTGGCATTATAAATATGAGGGCAGGTATGGAGAAGACCAATCCGCCAGTGACCCCTGTAGCAAAAGAAAACCAAAATGGCTCCTCTTTACCATCAATGAAAAATGGTATCAGCCCCATAATCGTAGATGCTACAGTCAGGAGTATTGGAATAATCTTATGATTGTATGCACAGATATAATCAAGCATGCTCCTCTGGTGTCTATTTTTTTTTCTGATATTACGATATTGGCTTAATATATATATACCCGAATTTACAACGATACCCGTCAAGAGAACTAGTGATGCAAAACCACCACTTCCAAAATCTACCCCAGTAAGGCAGAAGGTGAGGAAAGTTCCCATCAATGCCACTGGCACTACAGAAATAATTACAAAAGCCAGCCTAATAGACTCAAATAGAATGGTACAAATGAAGAATACGATAATAACAACCAAAGAGAGCAACCAATAATTACTACTCTCATTGATTGGTTGAGTATAGTAAGTATTCTTACAACGGTAACCCACTGGCAGTGTCTTATTAAAGTGCTTGATAACATTTTCTATATAGTTTGCCGTATACGTGTATGAGCCTAGGACATTAAAGGCAACATTGAGTACATACTCCTGATTCTCCTTAGGTATTACGTTTTTTGCCTCGCGACGTTTTATGCTCATTAGCTCGGGAATAAGAACCGAACCGCTGTCAAGGGCAATCTGTTCATTCTCCAAATGCCACAAATCAAAAGTCGCACTCGTCTTAGGAGTGAGGTATACATCGGAATTAAGATGTTGGTCTCTATAATATCCGACATAAGTCGGCATCCACATTTCACGCAAACGTGAATGTATCTCCGCAGCATTAGCATGATATACGTTCATGTTTTCCTTGTCATACTTCATATACAATTCGTCTTCTTGGTTCTCATGATTAGGGGTTTCTATCGTTAAGTCCTGCACGCGTTTGTTTTTAGACATATAGTCACTCATGTCCTCAGCCAAACGATACAGCTGTTCGTAATTGTAGCCAGTAATAGTAATTCTCTCTGATCTATGTTGCAGATTGAGTGCATTGCTAAATCCACGTTCACTCACACCAAATGTAGCCCAATCAGCCCCGCCGATGGTGATGGCTTTGCCTATCACATCATTCTCTAGCTGGTAAGGGAAATTGGTCTTTGCTGCATTCTTCTTAAAGTTGACCACTATTTCTCCATTCCTACCATCTATGCGTGTGGTAAAGTCTTTGATGCCATCATAACTTTTCAACATTTCTTCCACAGCAATTATCTTGGAATTTAGCTGTACTGCGGTACCTCCGACAGGCATTTTAGCCAAGATGTGCAAAACCTTTTCTTCTGCCTCTCCTCTACGGTAAGCGCTATCATGCAGATAGTCGGCAAACAGGTGTATGCAGCCACCTAGGTATTGAGATAAGAAAGGTTTGCAGTCTGCTTGAAACCAGGCACTTCCTAATGTAGAGTTATATAGGTGCTCGTACCAAGTAAGTTGTTGGGAAACTTTGTCTTTACTGACATAAACTTCATAATCATCAGGTCCCATTTTGTCTGGCAAGGCATGGAAAGGAATACCAAAGGCGAGAACCAAAATGGCATAGTATATCCATTTTCGGCGAGACGTAAACCGAATATATCGTAAGTAGCCATGGTTCCATTTTACTATCCACCTAGCACCACGGAGTTGTTTGCGTTGGCTAGAATAATTACAGCGGTCTATGATGGCAGGAACAAAGAATAAAGCCACCAAGAGCGAAATTGCCAAATTGATGATGACAATCCATGCAAAATCATAAAGGTCTTGCTGTATTTCCTTGGGCAAAAAGAATATAATAATCATAGAGCCAATCGTAGTAAGCATGGCTGCCAATATCGACAAGAAAGCCTTACGATTATGGTAATAGCCATAGTGGTCTGCCATGACAATGGTAGAATCTATGATAAGTCCCAAAGATACTGTTATTCCAGCCAAGGAATAGATATGCAACTTGATATGAAATACCCAAAACGCAATAATGGCTATCAAAAGATTGGCAGCCAATGTTGATGCGATAATGAACAGATATTTCAAATTGCGATTAGTAATCCATACGAACACCAAGAGGATAGTTAGCGACATGAGAGTACGCCATATTAACTTAGACATCTCTTCTCGCTGCTGCTTGGCACTATCATAAGATAGCTGGATATACATCTTTTGATGAATACCTGATTTGATGTTGTCCATTTCTTTCTGAACACGATCTGATATTTTTACAACCTTGCCATCTGCTGGGATATATACATTGGCATAAATCGTATTCAGTCCATTTACACGAAAATAATTATTCGGGTCTTTATCCCTTAACCGAATGGCAGCCAGATCATTTAAGTATATCATCTTGCCAGACACATTTTTCAAGGGCATTTGCTCCAAAGCCTTACCAAAGGCTGCAGTGGTAAGATGAAGGGTAATTTTCTCTTCATTTCCTCTCTCGGAGTGATGCATAACCGTTCCGATAATCTCGTCTTGTCCGATATAATTTTTAATACCTTCCGCCATATCATGGGCAGATATGCCATAAGCCGATAGCAGTATAGGGTTATAAGTGATATCCAGGTAGCTATCTGTGGTTCCTGTTATCTCTACCTTGCAAACACCGTCAACTCCTTCAAGTTGACGTTGTACGTGTTGTTCTACAAAACTCTTTATCATGTCGGGTTGCATTTCTGCATTGACCTGATAAGTAAGCAAGAGTTTCTGGTCATGGTGTGAAGAGTTGTCGTCAACTACCTCTCCCCCTGAAATAGTAGGAAAAGAGATTCCTTTAGGCAATCTCCCGTAAGACTGTCTAAGTAGTGAGGAAATTTCAAATCTCACAGATGAAACATCCGTCTTTTCCTTGAGCTTAACCACGATTTCATTACTGCCAAAATAGGAAGTGGAAGAAACACTCGCCACGCCTTTTAAGGCTGCGACCATACCCTCGATAGGGGAGGTCAGATTCTGTTCTATCACCTTCGCCGACACATTAGGCCATTCATAGCGTATAGTCAAAGTTTTGCCTTGGCGTGGGGCAGGCTCCGTACCCACGTCTATGAGTGGAGCTACTGCCACGCCAATAATCATCAAGATGACAAAAGTCAATGTAACTGTAAACGAAGATGGTTTCATTTCTTTCTGTTATATATAGCGTAATAAATGATTGGAATATAAAAAATACTGACCAACGTACCCACTATCATGCCGACTAATATGGCTAATGACAACGGAAACTGCATATCTGCTCCGATAGAACCTCTAGACATGAATGGCAAGAGAGAAAATATGGTTGTCAGGGAGGTCATAATGATTGGCATCAAGCGCTCATGTCCTGCCATGGAAATCGCTGGCATAAGCGATATTCCTTGGCGACGATGCACGTTGATGGTGTCTATCTTTAAGATAGAATCATTGATTACGATACCTGCCATCACAATAATACCTGTCATAGACATAATATCTATTGATATGCCCAGAATCCAAAGAATAAGGAGTACAAAGAACACATCCACTGCTATCTCGGACAGAATAATCAGTGGCTGTATCATACTCTCAAATTGTGCTGCTAAGATGAAGAACAACAATAGCAATGCCACCACCAATACCCATATCAGTCCAACTATCATTTGACGACTATTAAAGTAATCGCCGCTAGCTACAATTCTTATATTGTCATGGCTTTCGTTATATTGGTTGATAAAGCTAAGCATTTCTCTCACTTGCTTACTTGACACATTCAGATCAATAGGATAGTATTCGCCACCATCTGAGCCGTAAAGATGCTTATAGTCGTTAACAAGATGTTCACGGAGCAGAAGACTTAGTGGCACATCCACACCATTACTATTGGTAATCGAACTAGCCAAGATGGATTGTCTGTCTGACTGACTGTTTCCTACAATCACAGGTACTGTACCTGCACCATGGTTGATACGTAACACCTCGTTGTTGCCTGATAGCTGGCGAAGTTTATCACAAAGTTGAGAATAAGTGATGCCATAGATGGTCATTTGTTCCACATCTGCAACCAACTGTAAATTTTCTTCTGTTACAACAGACGGAATCATGATGTTAGGAAAGTGCTTGCGAAGCGTATCAGTAAACGCAATTGCCTGTGCCACTGGGATGCGATGCCCAGCATTGTCTTGTAACTTTAGGCATAGTTCTGGCTCACCAGAAGAAAATATGAGGTCGAAAAGATTTCCCGATGGGGTATACGAAACAGTAGCCTCTGGGTATTTTTCTAAGAGTTCCTTCTTTATCTCTTCTTGCATGTTTTCAAGTTTTTCGGTAGAGGCACACTTTAGATATACCAATGCCTCGGAAGATGTAATGTCCTTGGTGTGGAAAAGCAAGAAGTCTTGGGTACCTGCCATAGATGTAGAAGTGATCAAGTCTTTATGGTACTCCCTCAACACATTTGAAATTCTCCTGTCATTTTCAGAGACAGAAATTCCTGAGTTCCAATCTACATACATCAGGGCATCGGTATAATCAACCTTTGGCATTTGTCGTTTCTCTGATACTCCATACACAATGACTAATCCTGGTATGGAAACAAGGAATACAACGATACATAAGCGCATGTGTCTAAACATCCATCCTTGCGCCTTTTCATACCAACGGAAGAGTTTTGTATTTTGTTGCAATGCCAGGTGCTGTATATGATTCTCTCCCGCATGAACTTTGGCATACAAAGCACGGAAATATACAGGCAAGACCAACATGGATATGGCTAATGAAGCAAAAAGGGCTATGGTAATACCCATGCTTTGATCAAAGAAAAGAGCTCCTGCCATTCCACCGACAAATATTAATGGAATAAACACGCTGCAAGTAGTAAGAACTGAACTGAGCATAGGGGTAAACACCTCTTCTGTACCCTGGCACACAGACTCACTTAAAACTAGTCCACTCTTTATTTTCTGTAATACATTGTCTATCACAATGATAGAATTGTCCACAATCATACCCACACCCAAAATCAATCCCGATAGAGAAATGATATTAAGAGAAATGCCGATAAGACGAAAACATAACAAAGTGATGATTAATGACAGAGGTATTGAGCAAGCCACCAATAATGCCAATCGCCATTTGCGCATAAAGAAAAGCAATACCAATGATGTGAAGAATGCCGCCGCCAACAGATTCCATTCTAGGTTGTTGATGGAATAAGCCAATAATTCCGTTTGGTCTCTGGTGATGGAAAAATCCATGTTGGGATAATTTTCCCGTAAATCATCTATCACCCCATCTACAGCCTCTTTTAAGTCTGCCATCTGGGCATCGTTCTGTTTGATAATGGCTAATGTAACACTGTTCTTTCCATTATGCCTAATGATGTTTTTGCGAAGGGCAGGACGTTCTTCTATATGGCAGATGTCTTTTAGTTGTAATAATCTGCCAGCATGTTTAATATAGATATTCTTTACGTCGTCGACGTTTAGTATTTGGTTATCAAAATGAATATTGTAACGATAAATACCATCAGCCACAGTTAATGCCGCCAATTGTATGTCATTGTCGGTAAGTGCGTTTTGCAGCTGTTCCATGGTCATTCCCAATGCTGTCATCTGATTCTCATCAGGTGTACATAATATTTCTGAGGATGTAAGTCCACTTATATCCACCATGGCAGTAGGAGGTAACTGCTCAAGACGGCGGCATACCACATTTCGTGCAAAGTCGCTTAACTGAGCAAAATGCGAAGTGGCGTCCTGCCCAGCCACCTCGTCTTTAGAATAGATGTCTAGATAAAATGCTGGAATATCAGTAGCGCTAGCCTTGATTACTTTAGGGCGATTGATGTTTTTAGGCAAGGTACCCATTGCCATATCTATCTTTTCGTTCACCTCAATGAAAAGCATATCGACATCGGCCCCTGCCTCAAACTTTAGTTGAATATTGCCAACATCCATTCGTGAATCAGAGCTGACGCTCTTGACACCTGGCACGCGAGCCAGCTGGCTACGTAAAGGTGCTATTATCTGCTTTTCCATCTCTTGAACAGAATATCCAGGAATGTCTGCCTGTATAGTCATCTGAGGAATGTCTATGTCGGGCATCAGTGATATTGGGATATTGCGTATGCCGATGATTCCCACAACCACAATGGCTATGAGTATCATCGTTACTGCAATAGGGCGCTGAATCAGATACTTTATCATATTTTTTTATTTATTGCGTTTCTTGACGTTTACCTTTGTTCCATCTGCAAGGTTCAAGTTTCCTGAGGTAATAATGACATCACCATCATGTAGTTCGGTATCTTTTCGTTTACATCCAGTGATGGCATACGAATTTATATTGCTATAAGCTACGTCTACGTAAGTCCAGATAGCTTCGCCATCCTTATATTTGAACACGACCTGATAGCCATCTCGGTCTAACACCGCATCCTTAGGCACAACAAAAGAACGAGGTACGTCATTTTCAACAATGACCTTTACGTTCATGCCATCCAAAAGTTTGCCCGTGGTATTTGTGATGCGAGCTGTCATCTTGATGAGTCCTTTCTCGTTTACCGTTGGATTGATATTGATGATTTTTCCTTTATATTGTGACCCCTCATCCACAAAAGGACTCACCAGGACAGTCTGACCTATCTTTAGGTTTTTGATTTCGGCCTCCAGTACGCTAAATTCAACATCAAGTTGTGAATCGTTGATAAGCGTGCAGAGTTTTTCTATCCTCTGATTACGCTTATTGTCCAAGTCTGCGATGCGCCCTCCAAAAGGAGCTACCAAGATACACTTTGCAGAAGCATGGCGTGCAGACTGCAACTGATACTGAGCCAAGTAAAATCCACAAGCTATTTTTGCACGATGCATTACGTCTGCTGGCACATTACTGGTGATTCCATCATATCCTAGACCGATTAGTTTGTCGGCAAGGTCAACCTTGGCTTTCTCCAATTCCTTTTGGGCTTTCTCAATGTTTATCTGGGCTTCACTTCCGTCAGTACGAGCTATCAACTGTCCCTTTTGTACTCTGCTGCCATTATGCACGTATATACTACTAACGATTCCACCATCAGGAAATGATATCTCGCTCTTGGCTATGGCCTTGAGTTTACCATTACAAATGAGTTGGCGATGGAATGTCCTTGGATGGAGACATAGAGTATCGACATATATCTCGGTGGACATCTTTTCGGCATTTTCTATATTTTGGTCTTCTGCTTGCTCTTTTTTCTGTTGACACGAAGGCAAAGCCCCACCGGCAAGAATCAGCATAGCCAAGATAATGTTATAGTTTTTATTCATATCTGTACATTTTATTTGTTATGTATGAGAGCATCAAAATTAGCATTCAGTGCTCGTTTTTGCACCCAGTCGTATAAGGTATATCTACGCAAGGAATAATAGTAAGTCCAATAAGTTTTCAACTGTGTGATATATTGAGACTTCGCTGTTTCTAACTCTTGCAAGGCTGTGTTAAGTTCTGTCACGGAAATATTGCCCATCTCAAACCTTTTTTTGGTTATGTCATAGCGTTCGTGTGATATTTCCTGTGCTCTTTGCGAGGTTCGACATTGCTCAGACTGAAAACTAAACTGTAATACCTCACGTTTTATCTTTTGTATATAGTCATTGTCAGCTTGTTCTTTTTTGGTTTTTGCCAATTCCAAATTCGACTTGGCTACCATAACCTTACCTTTTTGTACTCCCCAGTCGAAGATCGGTAACGTGATACTTACACCGATAATCTCGTTGTCTTGTAGGTTCCGGTATGCGGCAGCGAAACCATCTGCTGTTCGATTAAATCCCACCTCAGCATTCACCTGCATCTGTATTCCTTTAGCCGATTTCGCCTTGGCTAGGTTTTGCTGGGCATTCAGTACAGACAAGTCTTGCTCCAAAACATGTGAAGAGTTTGTCAAGGCTTTTAGTGTAACCTCATCTGCATTCAGTACCATATCCATCACGTTGGATGGAGGCGTTAACTCTACATCTTGGTAGTTTGTTACCCTAAGATACGAAAAGAGATTGAACAATCCGTCATCTAGTTTTATTTTGGAATTGTTTACTTCCACTTTCGTGTTGAGCATAGACAACTCTAGTTGCAGTAAGTCGCTCTTGGTGATTGTACCTAATGAAAGGCGTTTCTTGGAAATCTCGTATAAAGACTCTAGGTCTTTGTATTTGCTTACATTCTGCTGATAATCAGACTGGGCAGAAATGGCATCAAAGTAGAGGGAAGCAACCTGTATAGCAACATCCTCTATATTCTCAAGATATACTTTCTTGGCTCTCTCGTACTCCTTAGGTTCAGACTTTTTTCTCCATTTCAGTTCATTATAAGACCGTAGAGGTTGTGCATAAGATAACTTCAGTGGAAGAGTATTATAAGTTGTCATTTTATAATCAAACTGGTCTAGTCGATACAGGTAAGACTGTAAGGAGAGCGTGCCGCCAAGCGAACTAATCTGTTGGTCTACAGAAAAAGTGAGCGAATTGGTCAGCGAGTTGTTGTCTACATAATTAATCTTACCATCCTCAGAGTTTCGTGCCTCCACCCGGGAATGGTTAAAGTTCATGATGCCACCTGTAATACTCATCGATGGCAATAATTCCGCACGAAACGATTTATATGCCCAATAACTAGACATAAAGCTAAATCTTGCTAATTGGGCATCAAAAGAGTTCTGCTGAGCAATGAGAATAGCATCGTTCAGTGACATGGTCTGTCGTTGTGCACTGACCGTTATACTCAAGGCTGTGCCAACTAATATATATAGTAATTTTCTATTCAACATCATTCTGGTTTTTGACACTGCAAATATAATATATTTTTTGCTATATTTAGCATACTAACTGTTAAAATGCAGCTTCTTGTGCATTTTTTTTCATTTCTTCTATGGCAGGTGAAGATATTTTGGGGTGAAACTCCAATATTTGTTGAGCAACACTCCTCATTCTGTTTGTATCGCCCATCTCCTTCAATGTTATCATTTTCTGATAAAGAGGGTATAACCGATTGGGAAGTCTTTGGAAAGCGATGTCATAACATTTTATTGCATCATCGTATAATGCCATTTGGCGATAGTTGTTTCCCATCAATACCCAGAACATAGGGTCATTGCTTACTTTTATACCTTGGCGTAATATGGCATTACTATCCAAGTATCTTTTATTTGCTTGGAGTAATTTTGCAAAGCTGAAGAGAAATTGTTTATCATCATTGCAGTATGGCAACAAGCGATAATCATCAGGTATAAATGACGAATGGAAAACTCCTGCCCACATCTTACTTTCTTTGTGGGCTTTTATATATGGAGCACCAAGCTTCCTGCATCCAAAAATCAATACCATAGAAATCCCCCCTATAACACCGACCAACCAAGGATTTGCAGAAAACAGTTTCTTGCCAGAAGCACCTTTAGCGACGAAAAGAATACCTAATATCCTATATGGGAGCATTTGGAAAGGATAGGAGAAAAGGCTGAATATGAGTAAGGCAACCAATCCATATAATAACGTAGAGGATTTCTCATGTAATTTTTTTGTCACTAATACTATAATGGCATAACATAAAGTAGCCCCAAGAATACCTTGCTCTGCACCAATTTGTAAGCCATCACAGAAAGCAAATTCTGTGACATCAGCATAATTGGAGAAAAGTGCTATATGACTGGCATCGCCAAAAAAACGATACAACTGATTACCATATTCTCCAGCAAAGCCCCCTATGCCCACTCCAAGTAAAGGGTGCTCTAACCACATAGCCAATGTTTGCCACCAGATAATGATTCTGCCTATGGCAGATCCCCACTTGAGGCATAACAGTATGACAGCTAAAGTTACAGCAGAGAAAACCAATACCCATCGATACTTCCATAAGTATTTCCGATAGGTACATAAAAACATCATGGCTACAACCACGAATGCACTACGACTAAATGTAATGGCAAGCATCAAACAGCCGAAAATAATCATTCCCCAGCATATAGTCTTTTCTATTTTTTCTGTAAGAGCAGTACTCTTATCTTGTATCTGTTTAAGATTGGCTAGAGCCATTACAACCCCCATGGCTATGCCAGCAGAATAGGGGCCAGGATTGTTGAAAGTTCCTGTTACAGGGTAAAGATAGTGATGGCTAGTACCGCTATATAA
>ERZ791865.2737-NODE-2737-length-11408-cov-2.739452_pt1 | contig 11408 bp, 9 predicted proteins | sample MGYA00509942_ERZ791865 | MGnify/ENA primary metagenome ERZ791865 (study PRJEB30046, sample SAMN00792098) | human gut metagenome | study: EMG produced TPA metagenomics assembly of the A metagenome-wide association study of gut microbiota in type 2...
ATGGAATTGTAATTTGATTCTTCTTGAACCCTTACAAATGCAGAAGCTGAACAAATAGGATTTTTCTTCCTACCTGTTCAGCTCTTTGTTTACCTGTAAATCAATTCATTTAACACAATCTCTTCTGCCATATTACGAATACCATTTACCGCTCTGACCCATTATTGCAAAATTTCTTGTCTAAGTCATCAATTTACTGGCTACACTTTGACTTTGATTGTACTATTCTAAGATCTAGTCAACAAATGTCAAGCATGTATTGACTTATATAACACTTCTTCAAATTCTAGTCATCTGCTTCCCAGTATTCGTTGACTTAGATAATAATTCTTCACTTTCCAGTCATCGAATCATCCAACTATTGTCCTAGTTTGGACAATAAAACACATGTCTCCACATGAACACTCTGCGGGAACTGATCCACACCTCTACACATCCTGATCTCATATCCATTCGCACACAGATACTTCAGATCTCTCGCCAATGTCGCACTGTCACAGCTTACATACACAACCTTCTCCGGCTGCATCTTCACGATCGTCTCCAGCAGTGTCTCGTCACAGCCCTTTCTCGGTGGATCCACAACGATCACGTCTGCATGGGCTGTCTCGCCATTATGCTCTCGCTCATACTCTGCATAATATTCCGGCAGAACTTCTTCTGCCTTCCCGACGAAAAATTCTGCGTTATCAATCGCATTAATCTTTGCATTTTCTTTGGCATCATCGATTGCCTGCGGCACAATCTCAACTCCGTAAACCTGTTTTGCCTTCTGAGCAAGGAAGAGGGAAATCGTTCCGATTCCGCAGTACAGATCCCACACGGTTTCATCACCTTTGAGGTCTGCATACTCAAGTGCAAGTCCGTATAGTTTCTCTGTTTGTACCGGGTTTACCTGATAGAATGATAATGGGGAAATCTGATATTTTACATTTCCGATATAATCTGTAATATACCCCTGTCCCCAGAGAATTTCATAAGAATCTCCCATAATTACATTATCTCTTCGTGTATTCGGACTGATCGTGATACTTGTCATGCCCTCAATCTGAATAAGCTTTTCAATCAGACGCTCTGCTTTCAGAAGTTTCTTTCCGTTGATCACAAGACAGACCATAATTTCTTTTGTCTTGAAGCCATAGCGGATCAATGCATGCCGGATCAGACCTTTTCCAGTCTTCTCGTCATACGATTTGATCTTGTTTTCACGCATATATTGTAAAATGATCTCGAGAATCTCTTTGTTCTGCTCTACGCCAAGAGCGCAATCTGTGTTTGCAATGATATCATGTGTTCTTCCGGCATAGAATCCCGTGATTGGATTGCCTTCTTTGTCCGTTCCGAACGGGAACTGTGCTTTATTACGATAACCAAACGGATGCTCCATTCCAACAACCGGCTGCATCACTGTATCGATCTGGTCTTTTGTGAACCCACCGATTCGTTCCAGATTGCCACGAATCTTCTGGTCTTTAAACACAAGCTGACGATCATAAGACATTTCCTGGATCTGGCAGCCTCCGCATCTTCTGGCAAATGCACACTTTGGTTCTACGCGATATTCTGACGGTGTGATAACTTTCATCAATCTGGCATAGCCATAATTCTTCTTTGCCTTCATGACTTTCGCTTCAACCACATCACCGATCACTGCGTCTTTGATAAAGAGCGTGTAGCCATCCACATGGCCAATTCCTTCCCCGCTCACTCCGATATCTGTTATTTCAACTGTTACAATATCATTCTTGTTCATTCTTTTCTCTCTTCTATTTTACTCTTAATTATACAAAGATGTTGGGGTCAAAAGGTATTTTGACCCCTATGATACACGGATTGCTTCGCATTTCATGCAAGCAAGAAACGCATGACCTTTTGACCCTTGTACCATACAAATAGCCACTGCTCACATAGATTCTGCAAACAGTGACACTTGTTGTTCTCATTGTTAGATTTAATCCTCAGATGCTCTTCTTAAATTAGACTCAAACAGACGATTATATCCAAGCCATTCTGTTCCTGTTTTTCCTTTAAACAGTTCTGTCAATGTCTGAAGCTTTGCATCTGTTGAATCTGCCATATTCAATGCCACTGCCTCTGCCAGTGCCGGTTTCTTTGGAGAACCGTATTCCAGTTCACCGTGATGTGCCACGATACAATGCTTGAGTTCATGAGCAAGCTTCACCGGAAAGTCCGGGATAGAACGAATCGCATCATCAATCATCTCGACACCGATCACGATATGTCCGATCAGCTGTCCCTCATCTGTATAATCATTGTCCGGAAAATCAGAAAGTTCTTTCACTTTTCCAATATCATGGAGAATTGCAGAGCTAAGGAGCAGATCTCTATTCAAAATAGAGTAGCTTGTTGCGAAATAATCACACATACGAGTTACACTGAGTGTATGCTCAAGCAATCCTCCGGAAAATCCGTGATGTACTGTCTTCGCTGCGGAATGTGCCTTGAATTTTTTGATAAATGCTTCATCTTTTATATAGTAGAATTCCAACACCTGTCTTAAATATTTGTTAGAGATCTGACGAATATAAGCTGTCAGTTCCTCGTACATTCCGTCTACACTCTTATCTGTTGTCGGCATATAGTCTGCCGGATTGTATTCTCCCTCTTCCGCCTTTCTGATCTGACGAATGTTCAACTGAAGATTTCCGTTATAATTAATCACATCTCCAAAAACTTCGATAAAGTCCTTCTCATCATAATCTGCGATTCCCTGGGAGTTCGGATCCCATACTTTTCCATCTAATGTTCCTGTTTTATCCTGAAGAATCAGATTATCATACGGCTTTCCATTTCTTGTCTCTGCGGAACGTTTTCCTTTACAAAGATATACATTCCTGATTGTTTCTCCCTCGCATAATCCATCTATAAATCTCATTTTCTGCCTCTTTCACTTGTTATTCTTTACTTTCAATCGTAATATCAAATTTAATATCTACATATCCTTCAGATCCTCGGCGTTTCCCTTCCACTTTGATCTGATCTCCTACTTTCCATGTCAGCATCAGTTTACGGTAAGCACTCATGCTTACAATTTTCTCTCCATTCACAGAACAGATCACATCTCCACTCTGTATGCCCGCCGCCATTGCAGGTGAATCTGCTGCCACGTCAATCACATAGATTCCTGACGGCATGCCCTCTTCTTCCTGAATTCCACTTGTCACTGCTGTTCCTGACACACCGATATATGGTACACTTGCACCGTTCGCTAACAGCTGGATAACCAACTTCAGATCTGAAATCGCATAAGCATTTGCGGTACGTACTCCCCGGTCTTTCCAAATATCAGAAGAAATCATTCCGATCACTTCTCCATCCAGATTGAATAAAATACCTGTTCCTTCGGATGCACTGCTCATATCGGTCGCAATCACACTATACTCTCCGTCGCGTCCGATTTCTTTATAGTTTGACGAACTGACAATTCCGTAACCGCTTCCTCCGGCATAACCGAAAATATTTCCCAGTGCGAATATAACATCACCCTGTTCTGTCAGATTCGAATTGCCAAGTGATGCTACACTTGAAGCACTCCATGTGGCATCTGAAAGACTTTTTTTCTCTACCGCAAATATTGCAAATCCACTATTTTTATCCTTTTTTTTCAGGCTTGCCTTATATTCTGATTTATCTGAAAATGTAACGTACCACTCTTTTGCATCTTCGCAGATCGAAGCATAGGACAAAATCAGTATCTCCGGTCCGTTATCCGCAACGATCACACCAGATACGCTCTCATCAATTCCGGTCGCTTCTGCATTCCAGTTCTCCTGTTCTGCTCCTTTCGTAACAGATACCACACTCTTCTTCGCTGTCAGTGCTTTCTCATATGCTTTGGACATCATCTGTACATAACTGATCTCCTGCTGATCCTGCACGTCATTCTGCTCTGTCGTGTCGCCACCTTCTGCTGAATCTTCCTCTGATTGATTGTCCTCCTGGATTGTCACAACTTGTGTCTTTTCAGGAAATAAATGCTGTGCAAGCGGGCGCAATGCAAAGAATCCCAGGCATGCAGAGCCTCCTAAAACCAGTCCGCATATTGCAATCTGGATGAGCTGTTTCATTCCTTGCTGTCTGCTGATCTTCTTTGGTTTTATCGTCTCTTCAAGAAATGCAAAAGATTCCTTTTCCTCTGACTGTTCTAAATTTTTCCCGTCAGGACCCTCTTCCGGAACCTGACCATTACTTTTCTTTTCTGACATTGACATGAACCTCATTTGTGACTGTTCACTTCCGTGTCAACTACAAAATCAACCGACACGGACATTTCCATTACTTAGTATAACTGATTCATATAGATTGTTCAATATCTATAAAAGCCTTTTATTTAATGAAATAATAAGGTACAATAAGACTCGGAAATAGTTATTATTCACATGTATTGTGAACAGCTACATGATTAAAAAATTAGTATTAAGTTGAATTAACAGAGGAAAATAAATGAATCAAAAAACATTATTTAAACTGGAATATGATAAGATCATTGCTCTTCTTGAAAAGGAAGCGACATCTTTCCGCGGAGGACAGCTCTGCCGTCGTTTGAAGCCAATGACCGACCTGCATAAGATCAACACTTATCAGGAACAGACTGCTGCCGCTTATACACGAATCGTGCAAAAGGGACGTATCTCGTTTGGTGACGCTGCACCGGTTGAAGAGTCCATGAAACGTCTGGAGATTGGCGGCTCACTCAGCAGCACAGAACTTCTCCGCATTTCCCGCCTGCTTGTAAATGCAGCCAGGGTAAAGGCCTACGGAAGACATGATACACAAGAGGACGCTTGCGACTGCCTGGATGAATATTTCAACCTGCTTGAGCCGCTGACACCACTCTCAAATGAAATCGACCGCTGTATTATCGGCGAAGATGAATACAGTGATGATGCCAGTTCCACACTGAAGCAAATTCGTCGAAGCATTAATAACATCAATGACAAAGTACACGCCACTTTAACTACACTGGTCAACGGTTCCCTTCGCACTTATCTGCAGGATGCAATCATTACCATGCGTGGAGACCGCTATTGTGTACCTGTCAAAGCGGAATATCGTGGACAGGTACAGGGACTCATTCACGATCAGTCTTCAACAGGTTCTACTCTTTTTATTGAACCTATGGCAATCGTAAAACTGAACAATGACTTAAAAGAACTTTATGCAAAGGAACAGGAAGAGATTCAGGTGATTCTTGCAAATCTAAGTGAAGAAGCCGCACAATATATCGAGGAAATCCGTGTGGATTACCGTTCTCTGACGGATCTTGACTTCATTTTTGCACGAGGTGCTCTGGCAATATCCATGCGCGCCAGCCGGCCGCTTCTGAATGAAGAGGGACGCATCCGTATCCGTGAGGGACGTCACCCACTGCTCGATCCGAAAAAAGTTGTTCCGATCACCGTGACACTTGGGGAAGACTTCACACTGCTGATCATAACCGGACCAAATACCGGCGGTAAAACTGTTTCTTTGAAAACGGTCGGCTTATTCTGTCTGATGGGACAGTCCGGACTTCACATTCCTGCCGGAGACCGCAGTGAACTGGCTGTGTTCCATCAGATTTATGCAGATATCGGAGATGAGCAGAGTATTGAGCAGAGCCTTAGTACATTCTCTTCTCATATGACCAATATTGTCTCTTTCCTTAAGAAAGTAGATGAACGTTCGCTGGTTCTCTTTGATGAACTTGGAGCCGGTACAGATCCGACGGAAGGTGCCGCACTTGCAATTTCTATTCTGTCCCATCTTCACCAGAGAGGAATCCGTACCATGGCTACCACACACTACAGCGAGTTAAAAGTCTATGCACTTTCCACTCCGGGTGTGGAGAATGCCTGTTGTGAATTCGATGTAGAAAGTCTTCGTCCGACTTACCGTCTGCTGATCGGTATTCCTGGTAAAAGTAATGCATTTGCAATCTCCGGGAAGTTAGGTCTGCCGGATTATATTATTGAAGATGCAAAGAAACGGCTCAGTGAACAGGACGTTTCCTTTGAAGATCTTCTTACTGATCTTGAGACAAGCAAACGGACGATTGAAAAGGAACAGGAAGAAATCGCACGATTGAAGAAAGAAGCGGAAGACCTGAAAACCCAGGCGAAACAGCGCCAGGAGAAATTAGATGATCAGCGCGACCGCATTTTACGCGAGGCAAATGAAAAAGCAAACGCCATTCTGCGTGAAGCAAAAGAAGTTGCCGACAAGACGATCAAAGATTTCCGTAAATTCGGCAAGGAAAACATTTCTGCTGCAGAGATGGAAAAGGAACGTGAGAAGCTGCGTAAGAAGATCAAAGATACAGCATCTGCGTCTGCAATGAAAGCACAGAAACCAAAGAAAGAGCATAAAGCATCTGACTTCAAGCTCGGAGAATCCGTTAAAGTTCTCAGCATGAACCTGACAGGAACCGTAAGCTCTCTACCTGATGCCAAAGGGAATCTTACTGTACGTATGGGAATCCTCAGCTCCCAGGTCAACATCTCTGATCTGGAGATTATCGAGGAAGTCTCTCCGTATGCACCGAAGAAAATGAACCGTACTTCAAAAGGCAAAATTAAAATGGGAAAATCTCTTTCTGTCCGGCCTGAGATCAATCTGCTCGGACGTACTGTTGATGAAGCCGTTGCTGAGCTGGATAAATACCTGGATGACGCAATCCTCGCTCACCTGAATACTGTCCGTGTAGTTCACGGAAAGGGAACCGGAGCACTCAGAAAGGGAATTCATGAATATCTGCGTCGTCAGAAACATGTAAAATCCTATCACCTTGCCGAATTTGGTGAAGGTGACGCTGGTGTAACAATTGTAGAACTTGGCTAATTATTTTAAACAGTTATCAACTACCTTATCATGGTTAATGGGGGAAAAAAGAATGTTTGGAAAACAGAAAATCCTAATCGTAGATGATGATGAGAATATCGCTGAACTGATTTCTCTTTATCTCACAAAAGAATGTTTTGATACAAAATTAGTATATGATGGAGAAGATGCGCTTGCAGCTTTTGACAGCTATCAGCCAAATCTGATCCTTCTTGATCTGATGCTTCCGGGAATTGACGGGTATCAGGTTTGTCGTGAGATTCGTTCCAAAGCTGCCACACCGATTATCATGCTTTCGGCAAAAAGTGAAGTATTTGACAAAGTTCTCGGACTGGAACTCGGAGCAGATGATTATATCATGAAGCCATTTGACCCTAAGGAAATGGTTGCCCGCGTAAGAGCTGTCCTGAGAAGATATCAGGTTGGACAACAGAATGATACTTCTGTTGAAAAAACAAAATGTGCAGAGTTTGACGGATTGACGATCAATCTTACAAACTACTCTGTTGTGTGTGACGGACATCCTGTTGATATGCCGCCAAAAGAATTAGAACTCCTTTACTGTCTTGCTGCATCACCGAATCAGGTATTCACAAGAGAGCAACTCTTAGACCGTATCTGGGGCTATGAATATATCGGAGACACTCGTACCGTTGATGTTCATATTAAACGTCTGCGCGAAAACATTAAAGACCACCCTCACTGGAATATCAGTACTGTATGGGGAATTGGTTACAAATTTGAGACAAAATAGATTTAAATCATCGGTCCTGGATACTGTAAACAGCATCTGGTGACCGATGAGTACTTAGGGAGAAATTATGAAAGCAGTTCTGCATTTAAAATTTATTGTACTTTATATTATTTTCGGGTTTCTGTGTGTTTTCACAACGGCAACATTGACCACAGAACTGATCACCGAACGTCTGGAAAAAGATACTTCACAGACATTATACAGAGAAGCAACCATGATTGCAGATAATTATCTGCCTTCCTATTTTTCAAACGAATCTTCCAGCTGGGCTGTTCATTCTCAGTTATCTGCTATGAAGACGTATCTTAATTCTTCTCTGTGGTTTGTTGAAAAAGATGGTACAATGATCACCTCTGCCAACCTGAAGGATACTACTGCACCACAATCAGTCAATAATTTTGATCCGGCCGAAATCGGGAGCAACCAGTACATGATCGGAACCTATCATAATTATTTTCAGGAAGATATGATTACTGTAATGGCCCCTGTCACACAGGGATTTTATACAAAGGGATATCTGATCATTCACAGCCCTGTCTCTCTGATCAACGAAAGATGCCGCACGCTGATGGTTCCGGTTTATATTTCTCTTGGAGTTATTTTCCTGTTGTCCTTCATCTTCCTGCTCGGGTTTCATTTCTTCGTCCATCGTCCATTGTTGCTGATCACAGAAGCTGCGAAGCAATATGCCATGGGCAATCTGGATTACGAGATTCCGGTAAACAGGCATGATGAGATCGGATATTTATCCGCATCACTGAATTATATGGCTACACAACTGAAGGATTCTGATGATTATCAGAAAAAGATCGTAGCAAATGTATCCCACGATTTCCGTTCCCCGCTGACTTCAATTAGGGGGTATGTAGAAGCAATGGCAGACGGAACAATCCCACCGGAGCTTCATGAGAAATACTTAAATATCATTCTCTTCGAAACGGAACGACTGACTGACCTGACAACGGATCTTCTTACTTTGAACGAATTTGATACAAAAGAACTCCTGCTCAATAAGACTTCCTTTGATATTCAGGAGATGATCAAACATACTGCCCAGTCTTTCGAGGGTGTCTGTACTCAGAAGCATATATCCATTAAGCTCTTTCTACTGTCTGAGCAGATCAATGTAATGGCGGACCGACGCAAAATCCAACAGGTTCTTTATAATCTTCTGGATAATGCGATTAAATTCAGTGAGAATGACTCTTCTATTACAGTAGAAGTAACAACGAAAAATGATAAAATCTTTGTTTCCGTAAAAGATCATGGAATCGGAATCTCAAGAAAGGAAATCAATAAGATTTGGGAGCGTTTCTACAAATCAGATCTTTCCCGTGGAAAGGATAAGAAAGGAACCGGACTTGGACTTTCGATCGTAAAAGAAATCATACAGGCTCACGATGAACATATCAATGTGATCAGTACAGAAGGGGTTGGCACTGAATTTATTTTTTCTTTAAGCAAAGCTTAAAGGACAACGTGAATAAAACAAAGAAAACATCAGGTTTTATACTTCATTCTGAAATTCAGAAATATAGAAGTAATAAAATCCTGATGTTTTTTATTTTGCCTGACAAGCTCTTTTCTTTTATGAAATTGTTCGATTTATTTTCAACTTATTCGTAAAGGAACGGTGTTATCGTATCGTCATTCATATTGTCTGCTGTCACCCACACATATCCTGTGTTGACCTCAGCTTCATTTCCAATCTCAAGAACTGTACGTGCCGCTGCAACTACTGTGGCATATCCCATTCCAAAAGGATTCTGCACAATAAGTCCATCCACCTTTCCATCTTTCAATGCATTGACCTGCTCTTTTCCTGCATCAAACCCCACTAATGTAATATGTTTTTCTGCATCAAGCTGATCCAGCGTCTTAATTGCAAGCTGGGTTACTGTCTCGTTCGTAGCAATACATCCCTTTAAATCAGGATGTTTTTCCATATAATATTGAATTGCATCTTCATCACTCATCTTTGCCGCGCCATCGTTGACCTGCTGCATCTTCTCGGACAATTCATTGTCCACTTCCTGTGCTGTCTCATTCGCACTTTCGTCTGCTGATGAAGAAGCCACATTCGATGCTGCATCTGCAATTGTCTCGGAAGCATCACCTGTTCCTGTTGTCTCTTCCTTCTTTTCTCCTGCTTCTGCGGCTGCCAGTTCTTCTGGTGTTACCCCGACCTGTTCAGCTACAATCTGTTTCTTCAACATTTCCAGCTGATCCAGATAAATTGTCTCTGTAACAGTCACATTCGGATGATTTGCTGCAAGTTCATTTTTGATTCCTGCCTCACGCTCTTTCGCCGTATCTGATACTGTATCATGCACAAGCAACAGAATCTCCCCACTGTCACCGATCTTCTCACAGAAATTCTTTGTTCCTGTTGTTGCCGCTTCTATATTATTCGTTTTGCAAGTACTTTGGATATTTTGATAGCTGTTTCCTGAATCAAATGCTACGATCGGAATTCCATTCTCAATCGCAAGATCAAACTGGACGGAGCATGCGCTTGCATCTACACTGGAAATTGCGATCACATCCGGATAACGTGCAAGCTCTTCATCCAGAATATTCACCTGCTGATCGATATTATCATTCTCATCCGGTGCACTGTATAGTACTTTCACCTTATCATTTCCGGAATAGCCAAGTGCTGTATTCAAGTCAGTTGCTGCCTGCTCTACCCCTGCCTTTACCTGATTCCAATATGGTGTTGAAGATCCCCTTCCGATTACAGAAATATAAGTTCCAGGTTCCAGATCCAGATTGTCTGCCGATGCATATGCAGAAGATTTAATTGCATCCAGATTCGCCTGATATACCGGTGCTTCTGTCTTATCCCTGTAAAAACCGGATCATCTGCCTTCTTTCCGCAGCCGGCTGCAAGTACCGTCATACAAAGTGCTGCCGCAATCGCTGCTCTTACATTTCGTTTCCGCATAACTTTCTCCTTCTTTTCATTTACGCAATTTTATCTCTATGTTTTCTACTTTTTAACTCTCAATCCATTATGATACACGAATCCTCGAAAAATGGAAGAGATAATTTCTTAAAATCTCGTGAATTTTTGTTTTTTACTAATTTAGGATAGAAATCTTCTATTTTCTACGTTTATAAGTTCTATAAGACTAACTTATAAATTACTCAAATAAATACATCAGGAACTCTTGTATATTTCCCCATCTTGTATTAAAATGAGGATAACGAAAAGGGAAAAACCTATCGTAATCCAAAAAAGGAGGGTACATACAATGGCACACGTAATTAGTGATGAATGTGTAAGCTGTGGTACTTGCGAAGGCGAATGTCCAGTAGGCGCTATTTCTGAAGGAGATGGCAAATATGAGATCGATGCTGATGCTTGTGTAGATTGCGGAGCTTGTGAGGCTGCTTGTCCTACAGGCGCTATCTCTGAAGCATAATTTATAAGCGCTAAGTGATCACAAAACGCAGAAGTCCTGCCCATCTGATTGATTCAGATGCGGCAGGATTTCTTTTTTTACAACTTTTTCTCTTGTATTCCATACCTTTCTTCAATTACCATTTTTTGCCATAATTTGACGAACGATTAGCACTCCTTTCATAATTTCTCTATGCTATAATAAATGTAGCGAAATCAGAACAGTAATCGCAATGATTCTGACAGGAGGATAGAAAATCAATGGGTGAAACCAGATTTATGATCTCAGAAGCTGCCAAGAAAGTTCAGGTAGAATCCCATGTCTTAAGATACTGGGAAGAGGAACTTCATATTCCGATCGGCCGCACAGAGATGGGACATCGATATTATACCCAGGATGATATCCAG
>ERZ791865.2743-NODE-2743-length-11389-cov-5.729134_pt1 | contig 11389 bp, 13 predicted proteins | sample MGYA00509942_ERZ791865 | MGnify/ENA primary metagenome ERZ791865 (study PRJEB30046, sample SAMN00792098) | human gut metagenome | study: EMG produced TPA metagenomics assembly of the A metagenome-wide association study of gut microbiota in type 2...
CCACTTATTATTACAAGGTGAAGGCCGTCAGCAAGGTAAAGAGCTCGGCCAACTCTGTTTTCAGCACCGTGGTGAGCATCAGGGTTAGATAAATTTGACGCCGGAAGGCGGTCAAATCGCCAAAAAAATTAAATTCACCGAGAGGGCATGCCTTCTGCGCAATGCAGACGGCATGCCCTCTTTCTTTGCCCGAACACAGGCTTACATACTGGATAGATAGATTTCCGGGGTTTTCCGGGGCCCCCGGTGTTGACGCACGGCGGCAAATGGGTGTATAATACATTGATTTATTATGCGGAGGTAGACCCTTTATGTGGATCGCGGACGGTTGGAAAGACTATGAGCTGCTGGATTGCGGCGGCGGAGAAAAGCTGGAGCGCTGGGACAAGCAGATCCTGGTGCGGCCCGATCCCCAGGCCATTTGGGAGACGGATCACAAAAACCCCGGCTGGCGGCAGGCCAACGCCCGCTACAGCCGCTCCTCTACCGGCGGCGGTCACTGGGACAAGCGCAAGCTCCCGGAGCAGTGGCCCATCCGCTACAAGGACCTGTGCTTCCAGGTGAAGCCAATGAACTTCAAGCACACGGGCCTTTTCCCGGAGCAGGCGGCCAACTGGGACTTTGCCATAGAGAAAATCAGAAACGCCGGGCGGCCCATCCGGGTGCTGAACCTGTTTGCCTACACCGGCGGGGCCACGGTGGCCTGTGCGGCGGCGGGGGCCAGCGTGTGCCACGTGGACGCGGCCAAGGGCATGGTGGCCTGGGCTAAGGAGAACGCCAAGGCCTCCGGGCTTTCGGAGGCGCCCATCCGCTGGATCGTGGACGACTGCGCAAAGTTCGTGGAGCGGGAGATCCGCCGGGGCAAGACCTACGATGCCATCATCATGGACCCGCCCAGCTACGGCCGCGGCCCCGGGGGCGAGGTGTGGAAGCTGGAGGATAACCTCTATCCCTTCGTGAAGCTGTGCGCCCGGGTGCTGTCGGATAAGCCTCTGTTCGTGATTCTGAACTCCTACACCACGGGCCTGGCGCCCTCGGTGCTGGGCTATATTCTGCAGATGCTCATCGGAAAGGACCGGGGCGGCAAGGTCACCTGGGACGAGCTGGGCCTGCCGTGTACCGACAGCGGCATGGCGCTGCCCTGCGGCGCCACGGGCCGGTGGATGAGCGAGTAAAAATTAGCGCGATACGGAAATGAGATAAAGATATGTCAACTATGCTGCAAACAGAAAAACTCTCCTTCACCTACCCGGCGGAGGAGGGGGGACAGCAGGAGACCTCCGCTCTGCGGGAGGTGGACCTGGAGATAGAAAAGGGGAGCTTTGTGACCATCCTGGGCCACAACGGCTCCGGCAAATCCACCCTGGCCAAGCACATGAACGCGGTGCTGCTGCCCACCGGCGGCAAGGTGTGGGTGGAGGGGATGGACACCCAAAATGCTGAGCTGCTGCTGGAGATACGGCGGCGCATCGGCATGGTGTTCCAAAACCCGGATAACCAGATCGTTGCCAACGTGGTGGAGGAGGATGTAGCCTTCGCCCCGGAGAACCTGGGTGTGCCTTCGGCGGAGATCCGCAAGCGGGTGGATGACGCCCTGGAGGCCGTGGGCATGACGGAATATGCCCGCCACGCGCCGCACCTGCTCTCCGGCGGGCAGAAGCAGCGCATCGCCATCGCCGGGGTCATCGCCATGGAGCCGGCGTGCATCGTGCTGGATGAATCCACCGCCATGCTGGACCCTGTGGGCCGGCGGGAGGTGCTGGACACGGTCCACAAGCTGAACCGGGAGCGGGGCATCACTGTGGTGCTCATTACCCACCATATGAACGAAGCTATGGAGGCCGACCGGGCCATTGTCATGAACCATGGCCATATAGCCGTGGATGGCACCCCTCGGGAGGTATTCGCCCGGGTGGAGGAGCTGCGGGCTCTGGGCCTGGCGGCGCCGGACACGGTAGAGCTGCTATACGAATTGCGGAGCCGGGGCATAGACATCCCGCTGGATGCTATGACCGTGGAGGAGTGCGCAGATGCCATCTGCCGCGCCTTTTCCGGTGAGAAATAAAAGGGGATTAAACAAGTTGAAACCGATTTTACAAGTGAAGGCTCTCACGCACACCTACAGTGCGGGGACACCTTTTGAACACAAAGCCATTGACAGCGTGGACCTGGAGGTCATGCCCGGGGAGTTTTTGGGCATCATCGGCCACACCGGGTCGGGAAAATCCACCCTCATCCAGCATCTGAATGGGCTGCTGCGTCCCACGGACGGGCAGATCCTGCTGGACGGGACGGATATTTGGGCGAAGCCCAAGGAAATTCGCAAGGTGCGCTTCCAGGTGGGCCTGGTGTTCCAGTATCCGGAGTACCAGCTCTTTGAGGAGACCGTCTATAAGGACATCTCCTTCGGCCCCAAGAACATGGGGCTGGAGGGCGAGGAGATCGACCGCCGGGTGCGCCAGGCGGCAGCCTTTGCGGGCATCGACGAGGAGATGCTGGAAAAATCGCCCTTTGAGCTCTCCGGCGGGCAGAAGCGCCGGGTGGCCATCGCCGGCGTCATCGCCATGGAGCCCAAGGTGCTGATCCTGGACGAGCCCACGGCGGGCCTGGACCCCCGGGGCCGGGAGGCCATTCTGGCCCAGCTGCGCTCGTACCATAAGCAAAAGGGCAACACCGTCATCCTGGTGAGCCACTCCATGGAGGAGATCGCCCGGAACGTGGACCGCATCGTGGTCATGAGCCATTCCCACAAGCTCATGGACGGCGCGCCGGAGGAGGTATTCTCCCGGGCGGGCGAGCTGCTGCAGGTGGGACTGGACGTGCCCCAGGTCACCAAGGTGGCTATGGAGCTTAAAAAGCGCGGCCTGCTGGCAGACAGCAGCGTGTATACCATTGATGAGCTTGTGCGCCGCCTCCTGGCGCTGAAGGGAGGCGAGGCGGCATGCTGAAGGATATTACCCTGGGTCAGTTTTTCCCCGGCAATACCATCGTACACCGGCTGGATCCCCGGACGAAAATTTTGGCGGTGATCCTGTACATCGTGGCCCTGTTCAGCGCGGACAGCGTGCTGACCTACGTCCTGGCGGCGGCGGCGCTGGCGCTTTGCATTTTAGTGTCCAAGGTGCCGTTTAAGTCCCTGACCAAGGGCCTCAAGCCCATTCTCATCATCGTCATCTTCACGGCCGTTATGAACCTGTTTTTCACCAAGGGCACGGCCATCTGCGATGTGTGGCTGCTGCGGCACATCACCTGGGAGGGCCTGGCGGCAGCGGCGAAGATGATGCTGCGCATCGTGATGCTCATCATGGGCACCTTCCTCCTGACCTACACCACCAGTCCTATTGCCCTGACGGACGGGCTGGAGTCCCTGCTGGGCTTTTTGAAGAAGATCAAGGTGCCGGTCCATGAGCTGAGCATGATGATGTCTATCGCCCTGCGGTTCATCCCCACCCTTATTGAGGAGACGGATAAGATCATGTCCGCCCAAAAGGCCCGAGGCGCAGATTTTGAATCCGGCAATATCTTCCAGCGGGCCAAGGCGCTGGTGCCGATCCTGGTGCCGCTGTTCATCTCCGCCTTCCGCCGGGCCGACGAGCTGGCCACGGCCATGGAGTGCCGGTGCTATCACGGCGGCGAGGGCCGCACGGCCCTGCATGTGCTGCGCTATAAGACAGCGGACTGGCTGACTCTGGCGGGCTTCGTGGCCCTGGCGGCAGGGGTCATCGTGTTGGGCAAATTCGGCCTGTGACAGATTGAGAAAGGATGCGCTATGCGGAATATTGCACTGATACTCATGTATAACGGCACGGCCTATCACGGCTGGCAGGTGCAGAAAACCGAAAGGACCGTGGCCGAGACCCTGGAAAAGGGCCTGTCCATGGTGTGCGGGGAGAAGATCAAATGCGTGGGCTGCGGCCGCACCGATGCCGGGGTACACGCGGAATACTATGTGGCCAATTTCCACACCGGCTCCCGCATCCCCGTGGAGCGCATCCCCTTTGCGGTGAACACCCACATCCCTGAGGACATCGTGGTGCGCCGGGCCTATGAGGTGGCGGAGGATTTCAACGCCATCGGCTCCTGCATCAAAAAGGAATATACCTACCGCATCTACAACTCCCGCATCAAGAATCCCTTCTATGTCCACCGGGCATATTTCTACCCCAAGCGGCTGGACGAGACGGTCGTGGACCGGGCGGCCCGGATGTTCGAGGGCACCCACGATTTTGCCGCGGTGCGGTCCGTGGGGACCAACGTCAGAAGCACCGTGCGCACCATCCATTACTGCCGCGTGGAGCTGCTGGAGCTGAAGGTGTGCGCCAACGGATTTTTGTATAATATGGTGCGGGCCATCACCGGCACGGTGCTCTATGCCGCCGAGGGCAAGCTCCGGCCGGAGGATATTCCGGAGATTTTGGATTCCGGCAACCGCACCCTGGCGGGCCCCACGGCGCCGCCGGGCGGTCTGTATCTCACACGGGTCTGGTATGAGGATGAGAGACTGAATGGAACAGATGAAATTTGAAATGGGCGACCTGCAGCAGGACGCCCCCAAGCGAATGAGAAAGCGGCGGCCGCCCCGGAAAAAGATACGGGGGCTGCTGATCGTTATTGCCGTGGTGCTGGCGGCAGTGGCGGCCTTTGTGCTGCTGGACCGCACTGCCTTTGACGGCCTGCGCCGGAGCATTGCCTATATGCAGGCGGAAAAGGATGAGAGCGGCTGCGCCAAGCTCTATCAGTACAGCGGCGACGGCACCAGCTGCTATGCCGACCTGAACGGCAGCCTGCTGGTGGCCTCCGGCCAGGAGATCACCCTGCTGGATGACAAGGGAAACACCGTGTATCACACGGCCCTGCAGGCGGGCCAGGTGGCCGTCTCCGCGGAGGACGGCTACGCGGCGGTGTACGAGATCGGCGGAAAGAGCCTGTACCTGCTGGACCATAAGGGCCTGGTGAAGGAGATGCCCCTGGAGGGGGAGATCTTCGCCGTGGAAATGGGCCGGGGCGGCAAATTTGCCGTGACTCAGAAAAAAACAGGATATAAAACCGCCGTGACCGTCTATAATGGCAAGGGTGAGCCGCTGTATGCGTTCAACTCCGCCCAAAAATATCTCATGGCCGCCGCCGTTTCCGAAAACGGGAATTATATGGCAGCTGCGGCTATGGGACAGGACAGCGGCAGCTTTGTCAGTTCCCTGCAGATCTATAAGCTCACCTCGGAGGAGATGCAGGCGGAGGGAGTCATCGAGGGCGGCGTATACGAGCTGGGCACGGTGGACGGCCGGTTCTGCGCCGCCACGGACAAGGCCCTGTGCTTCGTAAAGACCGACGGAACGGTGAGCACATATGATTACCAGGGGGCGAACCTGGCCCGCTGCAGCATAAACGGCGGGAAATTCGCCGCCGTGCTGCTGGAGAACTATTCCTCCGGCGGCCTGACCCATTTGGCCACGGTGAATGCCGCCGGGGAGGAGATCGCCGCCCTGACGGTGGACAGCGAGGTGCTGGACCTGTCGGCTGCGGGACGGTATGTGGCGGTGCTTTACACCAGCAGCCTGGTGATCTATGACCGCAATCTGCGTCCGTGCGCCGTGCTGGAGGATGTGAACTTCGCCCGGCGGGTGCTGATGCGCAGTGACGGCTCGGCGGTGCTGGTGGGAACGAATTTCGCCAGCCTTTACCTGCCGTAAAAGGAGAAATGCTATGATTTGGATAGATCTTGTGATCGTGGGCGCGCTGCTGCTGGGTCTGGGCGTCGGGGCAAAGCGCGGCTTCCTGCAGACCCTGGGGGGCGTTGCCGCCGTGGTGGTGTCCTTCATCGGTGCCGGGATCGCCGCCGGGGCTTTGTCCGGCACCGTGGCCAAGTGGATCCGCCCTCTGCTGGAGAAAAAAATGCAGAGCGGCGGCATATCCGGCGGCAGCGCCGCCTCCATGGTGCGGGAGGCGGGCTATTTCGGCGAGACCGCCCAGAGGATCGTTGACAGCGTGGGCACGTTGGTGCAGGAGACCAAGGAATCCCTGGTCACCGCCGTGACGGACGGCATCGCCCAGTCCGTGGCCTATGCCCTGGTGTACTTAGCGGCCTTTGTGATCCTGATGCTGCTGTGCAGACTCCTGCTGCGGGTGCTGAAGCTGGCAGGAAGGCTGCCGGGCCTGCATATGCTGAACCTGTTGGGCGGCGGCGCCCTGGGGCTGGTCGTTGCGGTATTGCTGGTGTTTTTTGCCGTGTGGCTGCTGCAGAGACTGCAGCTGGTTATCACGGAGGATATGGTGCAGCAATCTGCCCTGCTGCAATTTTTCGTGAACCGATCCCCTATGGATTGGCTCACATCCCTGTAAAACCCTAAAGGCCATCCGCCGGGCGGGTGGCAGGAAAAACGGAGGAAACTATGCAACCTACTCTTTGCGCAAGATGTAAGAAAAATGTGGCTGTGGTGTTCATCTCCCGGATGAACGAAAAAGGCGAGCCGGTGAACGAGGGCCTGTGCCTGCAGTGCGCCGCCAAGCTGGGCTTGCCCCAGGTGGAGGACATGATGAAGCGTATGGGCATCACCCCGGAGGATCTGGAGAGCCTTAGCGGCGAGATGATGCAGGCCTTCGGCGGCGCCGAGGAGCTGGAGGATATGCCCGAGGATGACGGCGGCGATGAGGATGAGAGCGGCAAGACGGCCACTTTCCCGTTTTTAAACCGGCTTTTCGGCGGCAGCCAGACCCCGGCGGAAAAGCAGAGCGGGGATCAATCCGGCCAAGGCCGGGAGACCAAGGGCGGCAAAACCGAGAAAAAACGCAAATTTTTGGATAATTACTGCATCAATCTCTCCCGCCGGGCCCGGGAAGGCAAGCTGGACGCTGTCATCGGCCGGGAGGAGGAGATCGAGCGGGTGGTGCAGATCCTGAACCGCCGGCAGAAGAACAACCCCTGCCTCATCGGCGAGCCCGGCGTGGGCAAGACCGCCATCGCCGAGGGCCTGGCCCAGCGCATCGCCGCCGGACAGGTGCCCTTCAAGCTGCGGGATAAGGAGGTCTATCTGCTGGATCTGACGGCCCTGGTGGCCGGCACCCAGTTCCGGGGCCAGTTTGAAAGCCGCATGAAGGGGCTTATCGAGGAGATCCGCAAGGCCGGCAACATCATCCTGGTCATTGACGAGGTGCATAACATTGTGGGCGCCGGGGATGCCGAGGGCAGCATGAACGCCGCCAATATCTTAAAGCCCGCTCTGTCCCGGGGCGAAATACAGGTCATCGGCGCCACCACCTTCAACGAGTACCGCAAGTTCATCGAGAAGGATTCCGCCCTGGAGCGCCGCTTCCAGCCGGTGACGGTGGCAGAGCCCAATATGGAGGACACCCTGGAGATCCTCAAGGGCATCGCCCATTATTACGAAAACTTCCACGGCGTGCAGATCCCCGAGGGCATCCTGCGCCAGGCCGTGGCCCTGTCGGAGCGGTATATCACCGATCGGTTCCTGCCCGATAAGGCCATCGACCTCATCGACGAGGCCTGCTCGGACCTGAACCTCCACGACGCGTCCATCAACCGCCGCATGGAGCTCAAGCGCGACCTGGAGAACATCACCTTTGAGCGGGAGACGCTTATGTCTGCCGAGCCCGAGGAGGGCAAGGAGTTCACCCAGGAGGAGCTGGACGCCCGCTATGCCCGCATCGCCGAGCTGCGCAGCCAGGAAATGCGCCTGCAGGAGGAACTGACGGAGATCGAGAAGAAGGGCGTGCCCCAGCTGACCATGGAGAATATCGCCCGGGTCATCGAGCTGTGGACCAAGATCCCGGCCAGCAAGATCCGGGAGGAGGAGTTCAAGCGCCTGTCGGAGCTGGAGGACCGGCTGAAGCAGCACATCGTGGGCCAGGACGAGGCCGTGGCCGCCGTGGCAGCGGCCATCCGCCGCAACCGCGTGGGCATTTCCCCCAAGCATAAGCCCGTGAGCTTTATCTTTGTGGGCAGCACCGGCGTGGGCAAAACCGAGCTAGTGAAGCAGCTGGCCGACGATCTGTTCCACGCGCCGGAGTCCCTGATCCGCCTGGATATGTCCGAGTTTATGGAAAAGCACTCCGTCTCCCGCATTGTGGGTTCGCCCCCGGGCTATGTGGGCTATGACGAGGCGGGCCAACTGACGGAGAAGATCCGCCGCAAGCCCTATTCCGTGGTGCTGTTCGATGAAATTGAAAAGGCCCACCCGGATGTGCTGAATGTGCTGCTGCAGATCCTGGACGATGGCCAGATCACCGATGCCCACGGGCGTAAGGTAAATTTTGAAAATACCGTCATTGTTATGACCTCCAACGCCGGCTCCGACAAGAGCGCCGGCGGCACCGTGGGCTTTGGCCGCAGCAGCGACGAGCAGGATAAGGAGCGGGTGATGAAGGCCCTGCAGAGCTTCCTGCGCCCGGAGTTTATCAACCGCGTGGACGAGATCGTGTATTTCCACCAGCTGACCAAGGAGAACTTTGCCGGCATCGCCCGCATTATGCTGCGCGAGCTGACGGAGTCTCTCTCCGCCAAGGGCTTTACCTTCACTTACGACGACGCCCTGGTGGATTACCTGGTGGATAAGTCCTATTCCGCCGCCTATGGTGCCCGGAATCTGCGCCGCTGCATCCAGAAGGAGCTGGAGGATCCCATGGCGGTGCGTATCATCGAAAGCTTTGACCATCCCATTACCCATATCCGCGCCTCCGCTTCGGGCGAAAAGGTGACGCTGGAGACGCTGTAAGGAGGAGCTATGCTGTTTCGCAAGAAAATCGATCCCCGCTGCGCCTACTGCGCCAAGGGCACCCGCCTCAGCGATGAGGAGGTGGCCTGCGTTAAGTGCGGCATCGTGGCGGCGGAGCATCACTGCGGCGCGTTCCGCTATGACCCTCTCAAGCGGGTGCCGCCCCGGCCGGTGAAGCTGAAAACCGGGGACCTGAAGCAGGAGGATTTTGACCTGTAAGGAGGAGGGCAGCATGAAACTGGAAAAAATTTGGGCCGTATATTTTAGCGGCACCGGCACTACCCGGCGCACGGTGGAGCGCATTGCCGGAGGTATTGCGTCCCGGCTGAACTTGCCGGCGGAAAGCGTGGATTTTTCCCGCCCCGCCGTGCGGCAGGAGACGCTGCGCTTTGGCGAAAAGGATCTGGTGGTTTTCGGCACGCCGGTGTACGCCGGGCGCGTGCCCAATGTGCTCTTGCCGTTTTTACGGGAGAGGATCATGGGCGGCGGTGCGCTGGCGGTGCCGGTGGTGCTGTTTGGCAACCGGAACTATGACGATGCCCTCATAGAGCTGCGGAATATCCTGGCGGCGGACGGCATGCATCCGATTGCTGCCGGGGCTTTTGTGGGGGAACATTCGTTTTCGCGGGTCCTGGGCGCCAATCGGCCCAATGCCGAAGACGAAGCGCTGATGGACGAATTTGCTGCCCGGGTGGCGGAGTTGGCGGCGGGATTGGATGCCGCACCGGTAAAGTCGGTTGCCGTGCGAGGGAAGGAGCCCCTCCGACCCTACTACACGCCCCGGGACCGGGCCGGGAACCCCATCAATATATTAAAGGTTAAGCCGAAAACGGATATGTCCCGCTGTGGCGGCTGCGGCCTATGCGCCGATCTATGCCCCATGGGCTCCATCGACCCGGCGGATGTGTCGGCGGTCCGGGGCATCTGCATCAAGTGCTGCGCCTGCGTCAAGGGCTGTCCCACCGGGGCGAAATTCTTCGACGATGCGGGGTATCTTTACCACCAGCATGAGCTGGAGGCGCAGTATGCCCGCCCGGCGGAGAACGAAGTGTTCTATTTATAATTGGGTACATAAAAACCGGCCCCCGGTAGTGGGGGCCGGTTTTTATGTACAGTATTATGAAAATTATAACTTATCAATTTCAATATCTGAGTGTATTTCCTTTGCGTCTTCCATTGCCTCATTTAAAACTGAAATCAGATCTCTTCCATCATTAGTAACAAAATAATTAGACAAATCAGTAATATCTGAACTGATATTATTTCCCCATGGCGGTGTCAATTTTAAATCTTCTGCATCCCATACTACATAAGATGGAGGAAATTTTTTCAGTTCTTTTTTTATTCTACCTAATTCTTCCATTCCTTCGTTTATATCTTGATTTTTTAAACGACCTTGATATAGTTCTTTCATCAATTTAGGATAAACACTCCCCCACTTTCCATTTTCCAGTCTAATACATATTGTTGAAAAAAAGCATGCAAAAAATCACTAGTTCCAACTTGATACCAATAATAGTCTACTTTAAATCCTACCGCCATCTTATCCTCCTTACTTCTTAAAGCGTACATCTAACAATGGATTTTCAGATAAGTGATCAAATGGATATTCATAATCTTTTCTTCTCCGTTTGTAATAGTCTTTCCCGGACTTTCTTACGATTTGCATTACTGATACTGAGACGTGTCTTGTCTTTCATAACCACGTTGTCATATTCGTAATGCTCCACGTATTCCATATTGATGAGATAAGACTTATAGATCAGTAAGAAATATTCTTCTGTTATGTCCGCTACATCTTTTAATTTTCCTCGATATTCATATTCTTTTTAGGAGTTTACAATAGGCAGCAGCTCCGCCAGATCACGAATCTCATAGTCGATGCGCAGTCCATCGGGCCGGGCGAGACCGTGGGGATTGTACCAGCAGCAGGGGATGCCGTAGTTGTTGGCGCCCTGCAGGTCGCTGGAGGGGGAGTCGCCGATGAGCAGGCAGTTTTCCCGGGTAATGCCCGGAATGCGCGAGAAAACGTAGTCGAAATAGGCGCTGGAGGGCTTGCTGGCCCCGGCATCCTCGGAGATAAAGGCGTCCGTGATGTAGGGGCGGATGTCGCTGGCGGCCAGGCGGGCCTTCTGCACTGCGGCCACGGCATTGGTGACAATGTAGAGCCGATGCGTTTGGGCCAGGGTCCGGCAGACCTCCAGGGCGTCCGGCATCAGCTGCGTGTTGGTTTTCAAGCTGTCCAGATGGACCGCATTGCACCGGACCGGGTCGGCCTGCAGGCCGCATCGCTCCAAAAATAACCGAAATCGCTCCACCACAATGAAATCCTTGCTGTATTCGCCCCGGTCAAAGGCACCCCACATTTCCGCGTTCACCGCTTCGTAGGCGTGGAAAAGCGCGTCCGTATCCGGCAGATGGCAGGCGCGGCACACGGCAGTGAACGCCCGGCGGTTGCCCGCGTCGAAATTAAACAGGGTGTTGTCTGCGTCCAGCAGCAGAATGGGGTATCGGTTCATAGCTGAAGTCTCCTTGCCAATATTGACGCCATCATATCATATTTTAGAGGGAAATGGAAGTGGCGAAGTCGCTTTATAAGAACTTCTGAAGGCAGGGATTAAAAAAAGTAAAAATAGGGGTTGACAGGAGGGGCGGGGGTG
>ERZ791865.2745-NODE-2745-length-11358-cov-10.050960_pt1 | contig 11358 bp, 5 predicted proteins | sample MGYA00509942_ERZ791865 | MGnify/ENA primary metagenome ERZ791865 (study PRJEB30046, sample SAMN00792098) | human gut metagenome | study: EMG produced TPA metagenomics assembly of the A metagenome-wide association study of gut microbiota in type 2...
GCAGCCAAGGGCAGTCCGCTGTTGCCGGGGCCGCTTACCAAAGCGGCGAACGGCTATTCAGTGAGTACGACCAGAAAACGAAATTCTACAACAAGAAGAAAGAACTTGTCCACGCCGAGATCATGCTGCCGTCCCATGCGCCACCCGGATATGCAGACCGGGCAACGCTTTGGAACGCCGTGGAAGCCGTGGAGAACCAGTGGAACTCCCAGCTTGCCCGGCGCATCGTGCTGGCGTTTCCGGTGGAAGTCCCGAAAGAGCGGTATCTGTCCATGATAAAGGAATTCTGTCAGGAGCAGTTTGTTTCCAAGGGCATGATTGCCGACTTTGCCATTCACGACAAGGGAGATGGAAACCCACACGCCCACATTCTGCTGACGCTCCGGGCAATGGATGAACACGGCAAGTGGCTCCCGAAAGCCCGAAAGGTGTACGACCTTGACGAGAACGGCGAGCGCATCCGGCTCCCTTCTGGGAACTGGAAGTGCCACAAGGAAAACACCGTGGACTGGAACGACCAGAAGTACGCCGAGGTCTGGCGGCATGGTTGGGAAACCATCACCAACCGCTATCTGGAAGCTGCTGACCGCCCAGAGCGTGTTGATCTCCGCTCATTCGAGCGTCAGGGAGTGCAGCAGATTCCGACCGTGCATCTCGGCCCCGCTGCTCACCAGATGGAAAAGCGGGGAATCGAAACCTTTCTCGGAAATCTCAACCGGGATATTCGTGCAGCCAACAGCTTGATGCAGTCCATCCGCAGCACCATTCGTGGTCTGCAACACTGGATTGCAGACCTGACCGAAAAGAAGCAGATTCTTTTGGATGCACTGGAACAAGCCAAGGAGACAACGCTGTCCGATCTGCTGGTGGACTATTTCAATCTCCGCAACGAACAGCGCAGCGATTGGTCTGGCAAGGCAAAACTGAAATGCACTGTCCGGGACTTTGAGGAAGTCAAACGGGCGGTGGACTACCTGAAAGCCCATTCCTTGAACACCATCGAGGATTTGGACACCGCAATTTCTAACTTGAACCAGACTGCCGCCCCTCTCCGCAGACAGTTGAAGCAGAACGAGAACCGGATGTGGGCAATCGCCCAGATCAAGGATGCTGCCGCCGTCCATGCCAAGTTGAAGCCCATCCACGATACCTTCATCAAAAAGAACTTCAAGCTGACCAAGGACGCTTATGCTGCCCAGCACAAGGAGGAGCTGGACACCTTTAATAAAGCTGTCCGCACCCTGATGAAGCTGAACGGCAGCACAGCGGTGGATTTTTCGGCATTGGATGCCGAATTTTCTGCGCTGCAATCCGGCAGCGCAGAGCTGCGCAGCCAACTGGAAACCTTGCAGCCGGACATCTCCGCACTGAAAAATATCCGCAAGTATATCGACATGGTGCTGAATAAGCAGCAACTTTCCGTACCGGGCGGCAAGACCCCGGAAAAGGAATCGGTGCTGAAAAAGCTGGAAGAAGCCAAGACCGCACAGTCTGTAATGAAAACGGAAGCGAAAAATCACACACAGGAGCTTTAAGGAGGAAGCAGCATGACCTACACCCAAGCCCAGATCGACAAAGCCAATGCGGTGGATCTGGAAAAGTTTCTCCGGGCACAGGGCGAAACGCTGGTGCGCAGCGGAAAAGAATACCGCTGGAAAGCCCACAACAGCCTGACCGTCTGCGGAAACAAATGGTTCCGGCACAGCCAGAGCAAGGGCGGCTTTCCGGTGGATTTCGTAATGGAATTTTACGGCAAGTCTTTCCCCGAAGCGGTGCAGATGCTGACCGGAGAGCTGAGCGAAGCTCAGCCGGAGGTTGACCCCGCCCCCTCTCTGGCGTTTCGCTTACCGCTGCGGAACGTCACCAACGCCAACATCTTGAACTATCTGACGCAGGAACGAAAACTCAGCCCGTCACTGGTGAACTTCTTCATCGCTGCCGGAGATATTTACGAGGACGCCGCCCACCACAACGTGGTCTTTGTGGGACGGGATTCGGACGGGCATCCTCGCTACGCAAGCAGCCGTGGGATTCGGGAGAAGTTTCGGCAGGATGCAGCCTGCGCAGAAAAGGCGTTTGGCTTTGCCCATCGTGGCACCGACAAGCAGTTGCTGGTCTTTGAAGCGCCCATCGACCTGCTGTCCTTCATTGAGCTGTTCCCGAAAAACTGGCAGCAGCACAATTATCTGTCGCTAGGCGGGGTGTCGGGCAAGGCGCTACAGCAGTTTCTTTCTGAACGCCCAGACGTGGAGCGGGTGTTCCTCTGTCTGGCTGCTCTGCTGCCGGACACCGTGAGCGTGACCCGCATCCAGCCCTGCATGAAAGACTGGAACGATGTTCTGGTGCACCGAGCAGAAATCCCGAATCGCAATTATTTCAAGAGCGTCGTGCTGAAAGAGCCGTCAAAACCGAAAATGGTGAAGATTATCCGCATGAGCGACGTGGAGCTGACCCCGGTGGAATGGCTTTGGAAGCCGTATCTGCCCTTTGGAAAGCTCAGTGTTCTGCAAGGCAATCCGGGCGAGGGCAAGACTTATTTTGCCATGCACCTTGCCGCTGCCTGCACCAATGGAAAGTTGCTGCCCAACATGGAGCGTATGGAACCCTTCAACGTGATCTACCAGACAGCAGAGGACGGTCTGGGCGATACGGTCAAGCCCCGCCTGATCGAAGCGGGTGCAGACCTTGACCGGGTGCTGGTCATTGACGACAGTGAGGTGCAGCTTACTCTTTCGGATGAACGAATTGAAAAAGCCATTATCGAGAACAACGCCCGACTGGTCATCATCGACCCGATCCAGGCGTATCTCGGTGCCGACGTGGACATGAACCGGGCAAACGAAGTGCGCCCTATCTTCATGCGGCTGGGACAGGTAGCGCAGCGAACAGGCTGCGCTATTTTGCTGATTGGACACCTGAACAAAGCCGCCGGAATGCAGAGCCTGCAGAGGGGTCTCGGCTCCATCGACATCGCCGCCGCCGTGCGCAGCGTCCTGTTCATCGGCAAACTGAAGCACGACCCGACCATGCGCATCCTCACCCACGAGAAAAGCTCCCTTGCCCCGCCGGGCGTGTCGCTGGCGTTCTCTCTTGGGGACGAGGGTGGCTTCCGCTGGGTCGGCGAGTACGACATTACCGCAGACGAAATGCTGTCCGGCATCGAGCCGCAGCGGGAAACCAAAACGCAGCAGGCTAAAGACCTGATTTGCACCCTGCTTGCCGGAGGAAAGCAGGTGTTCAGCGAGGACATCGACAAGGCGGCGCTGGAAAGGGGCATCCCCGGCCGAACTGTCCGGGATGCCAAGCGGGAACTGGGCGATGCCCTGAAAAGCAAGATCGTGGAAGGCCGCAAAAAGGTCTTTTGGATGGAATAAGCCATTTGACTGGCAGAAAAATTTGGCTGGCAAGAAAATCATGGTACACCCACAGTTGCCAGTCTGCCAGTCAAATTCAAAAAGTGACGATAAGAGGAGAAATCAAATGGAAAATCAGAATCAGAACAAAACCGTTTCCGATGTGCCGACCATCATGTTGCGTGACCGGAACACCACCTATGTGATCGGGCTGAACTTCAGCAGGAGCAGCCGGGAGACCTATGCAGACAAGGCGAACCGCCTGATTCGTAATGATGTGAAAGCCGGAAACTTTTGAGCAAAGTTAAAACCGAACTTTCAAAAACGCGCTTTTTTTGAGCTTTCAAAAATTTTATCCTTACAAGCCTTGACTAACGGGACCCTGTACCCGCCACCTATGGGAGGTGGAACAGACGGCAGAAAACAGGATGCAACAGCTGATGAAAGAACTGTTGGAGAGGAACCCGGCTCCGGACAAGGAGAAAAAACAGATGGCGTGGGTGCAGCACATGAACAGCCTGAAAGCGCAGGCAGAGGAAACGATCCTGACCGAGCTGATTTACAGCTGAATTTTCTGGAGGCGGCCATCCCCACGGAAGCACAGCAAATCGAATCCATCGACCAAGCGGAGAGCGAGAAATCGTCCTCCGCTTTTGTTTTGTCACAAGCTGATATTGAAAAAGCACTGCGGAGAGGTTCTAACTTTGAAAACAGCAAGCTTCGGATTTGGGAGATTTATCAGACACAGCCTGACCGAAAACTCCGGGCAAAAGCGCTTGCCAAAGAATATGCACCGCACGGTCCCGGTGGATGCTCGCACACCTATCTGGACGGAAGCAGTGGTTGGCTTGACCACGACAGCAAGGGGCTGACATTTGAACATTATCCGGACCATCAGAAGATATTTCTTCGCTGGAATCAGGTGGAAAAATATATTGATCTGATGATGCAGGCCGACCGCTATCTGACAGATAAAGAAAAAAGCGCGATTGAACTGTATTTTGGACTAAATGCCGACAGTGCCGCCGAATATAATGCGCTGAAAGAGCAGTACCCGGATGCACTGGTAGGTTTTGAACAAAACGGACAGTTCGAGTTCTACGGCGAGGATGCCAGGAAAATCTGTGAACGGACCGGCGGAAAGTTGCTGGAAAGAGAAACGGCGCTGGGAACTGTGACAGTCACCGGTTTTCCTAGGGAGCAGTGGGTGTATCGTGCCAAGCAGCTGTGGGAGTGCGGTGAAAATATCTACCTTGCCGGCCTGAATGAAGATGGCACGCACCATCAGACCAAATATCTGCGCAGAGAGGATTATCTGCCGGTCGGTTCCATTGTCCACATGGAAGGCCGGGAGTTCCGGGTAGACAAGGTTGATTTTGACAAAGACAGCGTTACTCTGCAGGACATGGCACTTGCAGAACTGCGGATGCCGATTTTTCGGGAAGCACCGCTGGCGGTAGTACGGGAACTGTATGAGCAGGAACCGGAACCGCCGTTTTGGGTCTCGGATGGATTGGGGCTGCCCGGTGAAGATTCGAATAAGCTGCCCATTTCGATAGAAGTCAATGAGGTGCCGACGACCCCGGAGGCGGCCGCTGCAGAAGAAGGTCTGAATGAAGAAGGTGCTCCGGAGCCCGCCGGAAATTTCCGTATTACGGATGAGGAACTCGGCGCAGGCGGTCCCAAACAGAAGTTCGCCCGGAATATCAAAGCCATCAAAACGCTGTTCACTCTGGAACAGGAGCACCGCGGTGCCACTGCCGAAGAACAGCAGGTGCTTTCGCAGTATGTAGGCTGGGGTGGTTTGGCGGATGCCTTTGACCCGGACAAGAACAGTTGGGCAAAGGAGTACGCCGAATTGAAAGGGCTGCTCTCCGAGGAGGAATACAAAGCCGCCCGCGGTTCCGTTCTGAATGCTCACTACACCAGCCCCACTGTCATCCGTGCCATCTATGATGCGGTGGAACGCATGGGTTTCCGCACCGGAAACATTCTGGAACCGTCCATGGGCGTTGGCAACTTCTTCGGGATGCTGCCCGAAAGCATGGCAGACAGCCGCCTGTACGGTGTGGAACTGGACAGTATCACGGGCCGGATTGCCCAAAAGCTGTACCCGGAGGCCAACATCAAGGTGGCCGGATTTGAAACCACAGATAGGCGGGATTTCTACGATTTAGCGGTCGGCAACGTACCGTTTGGCAATTACAAAGTCAACGACAAAGCGTATAGCAGGCTGAACTTCAGCATCCACAATTATTTCTTCGCGAAAGCCATCGACCAGGTGAGGCCCGGCGGTATTGTGGCATTTGTCACCAGCCGTTATACGCTGGACAGTAAGGATTCTGCTGCCCGGAAGCATATTGCGGAGCGTGCGGATTTGCTGGGAGCAATCCGCCTGCCAAACAACGCATTCCGCGCCAATGCGGGCACCGATGTTGTCAGTGACATCATCTTTTTGCAGAAACGCGACCGCCCCATAGACCATGAACCCGCATGGGTACAGCTGGGAAAGACGGAAGATGGAATCTCCATCAACAGCTACTTTGCGGACCACCCGGAGATGATTCTGGGCAAATTGACCACTGAAAACACACAGTATGGCAAAGAAGAAGCTACGGTCGTCCCGATAGAAGGTGCAAATCTGGCAGACCAGCTCCGTGAGGCTGTGCAGCAGTTGGAAGGGCAGTATCTGGAAGCTGCTACGGAGGTGCCGGACATTGCAGAGACGGAAGCGGAGCGCAGGACCCTGCCTGCAGACCCCGATGTGAAGAACTTTAGCTATACCGTGGTGGAAGGAGAGGTTTATTACCGCGAAAACTCTGTCATGACGCAGGTGGAGCTGTCCGGCAATGCCAAAGACCGCGTGGTCGGTATGGTAGAACTGAGGCAGATTGTCAATGAGTTGATTGACCGGCAGCTGAACGACTACCCGGAAGAAGATATCAAGGAAGCACAGGAGCAACTGAATGCTGCCTACGATGCCTTTACCGCGCAATACGGCCTGCTGAATGACCGGAAAAATGGCAGGCTGTTTGAAGATGACAGCTCCTACTACCTGCTTTGCTCTCTGGAAAATCTGGATGAACAGGGACAGCTGAAATCAAAGGCAGACATGTTCACTCAGCGCACCATTCGGCCGGAGCGGGTCGTTACCAGTGTGGATTCTCCCAGTGAAGCGCTTGCCGTGTCGATTGGCGAACATGGTAAGGTAGACCTGCCCTATATGGCAGAGCTTCTTGGCACACCCGGCGAATATGCGCAGATTACCGGCGAATTATCCGGCGTGATTTTCAAAGATCCCAATGCTGACCCTGCCGACCCGGAAGCGGGATGGCAGATGGCGGATGAGTACCTTTCCGGCGATGTGCGCACAAAGCTGCGTACGGCACAACTTGCTGCGGAAAGTCACCCGGAGTTCAAGGTTAATGTGGACGCACTGACCAAGGCACAGCCCAAAGATCTGGAGGCATCTGAAATTGATGTGCGTTTGGGTGCCACTTGGCTTGCCCCCTCCATCGTGCAGCAGTTTATGATGGAAACTTTTCAGCCGCCCTATCGTATCCGCTACAACAATGCCATCACCGTTCGCTACTCCCCTTACACTTCCGAATGGCGGATCAGCAATAAATCTGCTACTGGCTTTGGTGACATTATGGCCACTGAAACCTACGGTACCCGCCGAGCCAACGCTTACAAGATTTTGGAGGATACCTTGAATTTGCGTGACAGCCGCGTTTATGATACCATCGGCTACCGTATCCCTGCAAGTCATCATTGGTTTGTGTAAACACAAAGAAGCGGCGGCTCTGAAAATTGAGCCGCCGCTTCAAAATGGGCGCGCGGATATGTCTGCTATACGACGGCTTTTTTCTTTTGCCGTCGTCCGGTAGATCATTCCATATTTATGAAACTTGGTGCTTGGCAAATACACGGCGAGAAATACCTGCACCAACTCCCAAAAAGAGTAGTGCTGCCGGGATTGCCCATATCGCATACAGCATACCGTTACTCATTTGTTCCACCGACAGGAGCGAAATAGCCAGTGCATGATAGATAGGAAGAAGTCCAACCAATCGGAACAACGGATTTGCTTCTGTGATTGGCAGCAAAACTGGGAACAGAAAAATTGCTATCGCCGCAACCAAAGCTACAATCTGATTTTTACTGATTGCAGATAGGAACAGTGTAATTCCAGTAACGCTGAGGGTACAGGTAAATGCCAACAGGATTTGATATTTGAGTAATGTTCCACAAGTGATATTGAAAGGAATGAACCCTTCTACATAGTCGCTGGGAGCGAATAGAATACTACAATCTAGCCCTTCCGTTCCGTAAAAGATAAGAGCAAGAAGCAAGTTAAAAGCCGCAACCAGCGCAGTAGTGAGAATGGCGGTAAGAATACCCGCTGCTACCTTTGCAGTAGTGCATTTGGTTTTGCCGTATTTGCTTGTCAATATGATATTGTCAACGCCTTCATACTCGCCGGAGAAAATCGGAGCAAGCATGATGATAACCGCAAGAGCAAGCGCGATAAAAAAACGCACCATGTTTTTACTTGTTGAAAGCCAACCATCTACATAGCCAATTTTGATTTCTTCATTGCCAAACACATCAGAAACACTTAATCCGTTCCAATTTCCCTCTTTATCAGAAAACCGTGAAAAGGCTGCCGATTGCATGGCGTTTTGATAAACATAGATTGCACTCAAGCCATGTAAATCTGATGTCGGTGCAAAATCAGACATCATTTGCTGCACCTTTTCGTCTGTCAGGATTCCTTCATATTTCGCTGCAATTTCCTTGTCGATTTCTACTGCTGTTTTGCCAGTACCTTCACCGATATTTTGGTCAAACGCATATTTGTTTTGAAAGGTGGAAAAGGATAGTAAGGCAGAGAACAGGATAATTCCAATTAGAGCGATGAGTGCCAAACGCTTTGAAAACACTTTCCGCAGTTCAAAAAGAATCAGTTTTTTCATTCTTCACAGCCCCCTTTGAAATAGAACAGGTACAGATCTTCTAAAGTGGGCTGCACCCTTACTGCGTTTTCCATCGGCGGACGATCTCCAATGATTCGTAAAATCGTCTGGTTTTCGCTGGTGTTTCGCAAGTTGCTTGTGTTGTAGGCAGCCGCATATTTTTCCGCATAGGCAGTCGGAACCGTACATTCCCACACTTGACCGTCGATTTCAGAAGTGATCTCCTGCGGATTTCCAAAGTGAATGATTTGCCCGGATTTCATCATGATGATTTCCTCCGCAATAAACTCCACATCGGAAACAATATGCGTAGACAGGATCACAATGCGGTCTTTGGAGAAGGCGCTGATCAAATTGCGGAAACGGACGCGTTCTTTCGGGTCAAGCCCCGCCGTCGGCTCGTCTAAAATCAAAATATGAGGGTCATTAAGCATGGCCTGTGCAATACCCAAACGCTGCTTCATGCCTCCGGAAAAGGTTTTGATTTTGTGATTACTTTCTCTCGATAAGTCTACTGATTCTAGCAGCTCCTTTGACTTCTTCCGCGCCGCCTTTTCGTCCAAGCCTTTTAGGGCAGAAACGTAGCGCAGAAAATCATACGCTGAAAAATCAGGGTAATATCCGAAGTGCTGCGGCAAGTAGCCTAAAAGATTGCGATAGCGTTCACCCAGCCCCACAATGTTTTTCTCGTTAAGCAGAATTCTCCCGGAAGTAGGATTTTGGATATTGCAGAGCAGCCGCATAAGCGTTGTTTTCCCTGCACCATTTGCACCCAGTAAGCCGTAGACGCCATTTGTTAAGGTGATATTCAAATTGTCCACGGCGGTTTTGGAACCGAACTTTTTTGTCAGCCCAATCGTTTTTAATTCCATAAAAAGCCCCTTTCTCCATAGGAAGTAAAAAATACTCTCCATGTGTTTTCATGGAGAGTATAGAGGGAAAATATCTACTTTTTATCTACAAGGCAGGAGATTTGAAGTAGGCAGATGCCTTTGCCCCGAATGCAGTATTTTCGATCTTCAAATAGCCGTTGTGGTGTTCACAAAGCAGCTTGCAAATATACAGCCCCAGTCCAAAATGCTCGGAATGGTTGCTTTCCTCTGTGTAATATGGACTGGTGGCTTTTTGCAGACTGCTTTTGTCAAAACCCTTCCCATCGTCTGATACGGAAAGCAACAAGCCGTTGTCATGCAAGGCAAAAGATATTGTTACCGTAGTCTGGGCATATCGAACCGCATTGGCGAGCAGGTTATTGCTGACCTGTGAAACAAATGCGCTATCAAGAGGCAACTGTGAATTGGGTATATGATTTTGTAAAATCAACTCTTTTGCATTTTTCGCACAAACGATTTTTGCGCTATCATACAAAGAAGATACCAATGGTTGCAAGTCAATCAACTTGTACTCTGGCTGCGTATCTTCCATACGCCTAAGATTGCTCATACTGCTTACATAGTTTTCCATACGGGAAATATGCTTTCCCATTGTGGCGGCGGTTTCCCTCGTTTGGGAATTATCGCTGGTTTGCAGCATTTCGTTATAGCCTTTTAGTACCGTCAGAGGGGTACGCAAATCGTGAGCAAAAGCGGCGTTGAGTGCTTTTCGTTCTTCAACTTGCCGCCACATTTTAGAGAAATTGTCCGCAAGGGTTGTCCGCATGATTTCAAAGGACGCACAAAGCTGTCCCAATTCATCGTTGTTATCATAGTCGATTGAAAAGTCCAAGTCATTGTTCGCTATTTTTTCAGAAGCAGTCCGCAGTTCCGCAAGCGGCTTTTTCAGCCTGTTTCTGTAAAATAGCAGCGCAGCCGCGATAATACAGAATGCAGAATAGATAGGAGTTGCAACAATGGGAAGTTTCTCCAGTAGCGCAATGGTACGCTCGTCCTCTTTAGACATCCGGACGGGCACTGTCCCGATGTAAGCGCCGTCGCCCAACTGTTCCCCCTGCTCATTTGTCAAATAATATTTTTCGCCGGACGGAGGATAAGATGCGCTGATACCCTCGGCAGCACCATCACAGATTGAAAAAGTCGTTACGGATAGAAAGACTGCGAGTACAACAAAGGCAATTACATAGAGAACAAGGCTTTTTCGGAGAGATAAATAGTGCTTGCGGCAATTTACTTGACCCATTTGTATCCACACCCCCAAACCGTTTCAATATATATGCGGTCGGTGTATGCCGCGATTTTGGACCGTATTCTGCGGATATGCTCTGCTACAACACTGCTGTCCCCCTCGCTGTCATAGCCCCAAATACGCTCATAAATCCGTTCTTTATCAAAGATCTGTCCTGGATTTTGAGAAAGCAGTTCCACAATATCAAATTCCCTTTTTGCAAGACCGACACGCTTATCGCCAAAGAACAAGCAACGTTCTGAATAGTCAATCGTCAAATCACCGGAAAACTTGACTTGTGCTTCAAAATTGTGTCGTGCTTCCCGGCGCAGGTGAGCGCGTACCCGCGCATCAAGCTCTACGAGGGAAAAGGGCTTTACAATATAATCATCACCGCCAACAGCAAAGCCTTTTACCTTATCTGTATCTTCGATTCTGGCAGTCAGAAAAAGGATCGGGCAGGATATGTGATCACGGATACGCTTGCAAACTTCTAACCCGTCTGTTCCGGGCATATTGATGTCAAGCAAAATAATATCCGGTTGTTTTTCCACTTGCTTTAGTGCTTCTGCACCATTGAAAGCGGGCAGGACACGAAAGCCCTTGCTTTCAAAAAAGTTACCGAGCATAGAAACAATATCGCTTTCATCATCAGCAATCAGTATCTTTGCATTCATTATGCTCACCTCCTAACAGCAAATATAGCAATCATTTTTCAATTATTTATCTATTCTCCTAGACGTATTATATTCGTTATCTCAAAGAATACAAGGCGGTAAATATGAATTATAAAATGTTTGTAAACGAATAAAAGTTTTTGAAAAAGGAGCGTGATGCCATGACCCAACCCAAAACCGACCTTGCCTACCTCCGCAACGAAAAAGCCAAAGCAGAGCAGAAGCTGC
>ERZ791865.2750-NODE-2750-length-11331-cov-2.628592_pt1 | contig 11331 bp, 9 predicted proteins | sample MGYA00509942_ERZ791865 | MGnify/ENA primary metagenome ERZ791865 (study PRJEB30046, sample SAMN00792098) | human gut metagenome | study: EMG produced TPA metagenomics assembly of the A metagenome-wide association study of gut microbiota in type 2...
AGAGATGTCAAAGTTGGACTTCATTAGTCCGTCAAGGAAGGCTATGCCAAGGTCATCGCCGACATGGCCAACATCCAGGATCTGCTGAAGGTCACGAACCTCTCGACGGCCGATCGCGCGCAGGTTCAGCTCTATGCTGAAGAAGCTCGCCTGAACGCCGCCAAGATCAAGGACGACGGCTCCTGGGGTGTCCACGCTCCGAAGTTTGCCAAGCAGCTCGTTGACGAAGCCACGACGTACACCACGCAGGCTCTCGCCATCCTGAATGCCGCGAACAAGACCGCCAAGAAGTAATCCTTCCTGAGTGATCTTTTCCGAAGAGGGCTCCGCAAAGAGCCCTCTAGGAGCAGGATAGAAAAGCTCGACAGTTTCGACTGCCGAGCTTTTCGTGTTTTTACTTTGATTTATAAGGATATTTCAAGTATTGCCATAACAATTGCTTAATCTTTTCCTGTTAGGGTTCGCCATAAATCCCTATGCATTGTCGAACCCAAAAAAGCAATGCATCAGCAGACCCTTCACGAAGGAAGAAAAATGCAGAAGAAGTCCTTTGCCGCGATCAGCACGGCTCTTGCCGCGGCCCTGATGATCTCGACCGGTTCTCCGGCTTATGCCGCCGATGCCGCTGACGGCTCCAAAATGACCGTGCAGCAGATGCGCCAGCCGATTCCGCTCTCGCTCAACAAGGTTTCGAAGGTGCTTGGACAGCCTGACGTCTATGTCTACGACTGCAATCCGGAAGACATTTATGAAAAGAGCCATTTGAAGGGATCCATTCATGCCAACAAGGCCGATTGGATGAATCTGCTGCCGAAAGACAAAAAGAATTCCTTTGTGATTCTTTACTGCATCAACCGTATGTGCACCGTCTCATTTGAAGCGGCTCTGGAGGCGATTAAAGCCGGCTACGAGAATGTGTACGTCATGCCTGACGGCATTCAGGGGTGGGTCTCCAACGGCTATCCCTTTGAAGGCACTTCTTGGAAGCCGTACGAAAGCAAAGCACCTGTGCTTTTGCAGCGCAAGGACTGAAGCATTGCTCACCCATTGCGGCAAAGAGCAGAATGCTTGCTGTCTGATGCACACCAAGGTGTGCATGCAGCATTTCGTCTTAGCGGAGATTAAACAATGAATTCCAACCATCCCGCGCTGATTTCCGGCGGGTTATTTTTCGTCATCGGTCTGGCTTTGGCCGCCGCGCTTTTTACGGGGCTCTTGCCGCATTGCTGGCACAACGGTCCAAGCGTCTGCTATTGGATGACTAGAGCAGCGGGCGGCGCATCGGCGGTTGTTGCATTTCTCGGTCTTGCCATGATGTTCTCTCGATCGGCCGGTGCGGGATTCGGCATGGCTGTCGGGGTCTTCTTAAATGCAATTCTGATTGCCGGCGTTGCGGGGCCGCTGATTGGGCCGTGCCCGAGTCCGATGATGCACTGCCACAGCATCACTCAGCCGGTGCTGATTGTTGCCGCAGCGGTCATCGCAGTCATTGCGCTGATTGAGATCCGCAGATTGGCCAGCCGCTGAAGCGGTTATTCACCAAAAATAAACAGGACGCTGCCTTCTCGGAATTGGCCGAGCTCTGCCGGCCAAGCCCAGAAGGAAAGATTTAGAGAGCATGACGAATCTTCAGCCTTCACAGAACGTTGCAGGTCATCTTGCAAAAGCGGCAGTTGAATATAAGCCGCTCACGACGTTCACCATCGCCGCCGCGAACGTTACGCAGCGGCCGCTTCGTTCGCTTTTGCTCGGACTGATCGCCGCGGTTTTTACGTTCCTGCTCTTTTCGAGCGCGATGGTAACGGCCAATCTGGAAGCCGGCATCAGTTCGCTCGCCGCCCGAATGGGGGCTGACGTGTTAGTCGTCCCACAGGGACAGGGCAAGAAGATCCAAAGCGTGATTCTGCGTGCTGAGCCTTCAACGTTCTATCTGGACGGAAAGCTTCTGGATGTCGTGCAGAAGCTTCCCGGGGTGGCCAAGGCTTCGGGGCAGCTCTTCATTTCGTCTTTAGACGCGCAGTGCTGTTCGGTCAAGGTGCAGCTGATCGGCATTGACGAAGCCACTGACTTCGTAATCGCGCCATGGCTTAAACATGCTGCGGATAAGCCGCTCTCGGGCAATGACGTCATTGTCGGTGATTACATCTATGGTGAAATCGGCAGCACCCTGAAGTTTTTTGATCAGGAGTACCGCATCGTCGGCCGTCTTGCGCCGACAGGCATGGGATTTGACTCGTCAATCTTCATGACGCTTGATGCGGCTCGCCGGGCCGGCAGGGCAGCTTCGCCCGACAGAGCAGACGAAATGGCTCAGAGCCTCTCGGCCATTCTTGTGCGGGTGAATCCCGGTGTTGATCCGATTACGGTTTCTGATGAACTGCTCGATCAACTCGGGCTGAAAGCGAATGTCAATTTCGTGTTTGCCTCGAACATGATGAGTGATACGTCTGCGAAACTCCAGAAGGTCGTGAGCGTTATGTACACCGCTGCCGGCGGATTTTGGGCGGCTGCGGCCATCATTATGCTGATTGTCTATTTCTTTGCCTTCAGCGAGCGTCAGCGGGAGTTTGCGACATTGCGGGCCCTGGGTGCCTCCCGCGGCAAAGTGGTCGGCATTGTGCTCGCGGAAGCCTTCATTATTTCAATGCTGGGATCCGCCGTCGGCATTGGTCTGGCAGCGTTGGTGGTATCGAATTTTTCGACGGTCATCGCTCATGCGATCGGACTGCCTTATCTTGCTCCGGAGACCGGCAGCTGGCTGCGGGCGCTGACAGCGAGCGTAGCGGCGGGCATTCTTACGGTGCCGTTGGCGTCGCTGCCGACTGCCTGGCGGATTGGCCGCAGCGACATCTTCACGACCTTGCGCGAGGATTGACGCCATGAAGCTTTCTGCCAAACAGCTCGGACGCCGATATGAACGCGCCGGACGACCTTTCTGGGCGCTGCGCCACGCGGATCTGTCGGTCGGCGCAGGAGATTTCGTCACCGTTCTGGGACGCTCGGGATCGGGCAAAACGACGTTGCTGACGCTCCTTTTGGGTTTATGCATGCCGACAGAGGGCGAGGTCGCTTTTAACGGCAGGGCCCTTTCGGGAATGTCGGACGAACAGATTTCCGCGCTTCGCAATGCGCACATCGGCTATGTTCCGCAGCATGCAGGACTTGTGCCGACACTCACCATTCTGGACAACATTCGTCTGCCGTGGCATTTGGCCAATCGTCGGGGGACTGAACCCGCAGGCCGCGCTGAAGAGCTCCTCACTGCCGTGGGTCTTGCTGATCTGGGCGGACAGTATCCTCGAGCGCTTTCCGGCGGAGAGCTTCGTCGAGCGGCGTTTGCCAGAGCGCTCATGAATTCGCCCGAGCTGATTGTGGCTGATGAACCCACTTCCAATCTGGACCGCGAAAGCGCTGAGGTTGTGATGGGGATGTTGATTCAGGCCCGCCAAGCGGGCGCCGGCGTTTTGCTCGTGACGCACGATACCTTAGGGATTGGGGCGTCCAATGCGATTTACGATATGGTCGACGGCGAGCTCAAGTTTCGAGAAGAAGCGGTGCAAAGCGTTGATCCCAAATCAAACCGCTAATATTTAAATAACCATCTGGAGATCCATGTCATGCAGAGACGCAATTTGATCGGAAAGGGGGCTGCACTTGCGGCTTTTGCTGCGCTTCCGGGCGCATCGCTGCTTGCGGCTGAAGCTGCGGCAGACGCACCGGCACCACAGAAGAAAGATAAGGACAAGGATCTTCCTTTCCCGGTGAAAGGCAAGGTAACGGTTGTTGATTTCGGAGCGCCCTGGTGCGCGAGCTGCCCGGAAATGGCCAAGCTGATGGAAGAAATGCAGAAGGAATACGGCGACCGCGCGGCCTTTATCGTCATCAACATTGATGAATGGAACGGCATTGAAAACGATTATCTGATCGAAGAAATGCCTGCACAGATCTTCTACGATGCATCCGGAGAGCCGATTTGGCAGCACCGCGGTCCGGTGGATGCAGAGACGATGCGTGAACGCGTCAACATTCTGCTCAAAGGCTGATATCTCTCTTTCGACCCGAATAACAGCCAGACAAAAGGCGCAGAGGCATTGAGCTTTCTGCGCCTTCGTTATCTCTGTGCCTAAAAGATTATTCTGCGGGCTGCGGGAGCGGCCGGCCTAACAGGAATCGGGTTCCGTTTGGCACATTGTCAAAAGTGCACCCGGGCACGAATACATTGACTGCGGAAGAAATCTGCATTTCAGGCCAAGGACCGAAATGCGCGCCAAAACCTTTAAGCATGGCAAGCCCGGTGGGCGTCACAAGCTCCCCAATGCCTGACGAAGGCCGCACCGCAACGCCCGGCATCATGGCAAACATTGCTGGCGCCGGGTAAGGCACGGTGCCGTGGGCACAGATCACCTCACCGTCGCTGACAGGAATGGGGCTTGCAGCAATTCTCTCGAGCTCGAGCGTCTCGAGAAACTGTGCGCAGAGACCGACAGCCAGAATATTGCTTAAGCGGCCGACTTCATGGAAGTGAACTTCATTTTCCGAAGTGCCGTGCACTCGAGCTTCGGCGCGCACAAGTTCGTGCCAAACAGCTCGGGCACGCTGCCGAGCGCCCGCGGAGAGTCGGCTCGCGGCGTAAATGGCTTCGATATCTTCAGGATGACGGTGACCGTGACCGGTTTCGGCAGGCGTGAGGAACTTCACCGTCCACCCGCTGATGCCGCGCACCCAGGCGGGTTTGAGTTCCAGTCCGATGTCAAGGCCTGGAAACAGGCTGCGCAGATAGGCACCGGCAGTGCCGGAGGTTTGTTCGGTCAGTGCCAGAAGTCCTGCCGTGAAGGACGATGCGTTAAAGCCCGCATGAATGCGGATGGCGAGAATGCTGTCGGGCATAGTGGTGTCCAAAGCGGAACAAAAAGAAAGGGTCAGCCGGCGGTTTCGGACCGCGCCTGCGGATAAAGAGCCGCCAGAACTCTGGCGGCCGCGCATGCTGCGCCGTAGCCGTTGTCGATGTTCAGTACGGCTACGCCGGGCGCGCAGGATGCAAGCATGCTCCGCAGTGCGGTTTCGCCGCCCTGAGCGATGCCGTAGCCGATAGAAGTCGGCACAGCAAAGAGCGGGCGCATGGTGAGGCCGCCCAGCACAGAGGCGAGCGCAGCGTCAAGGCCGGCAGCGCAGATGACCGCATCGCAGGCGTTGATTTCAGGGAGTGCGGCTTCAATGCGCCAGAGGCCGGCCACGCCGCAGTCGATGAAAGGCTTGACTTCGTAGCCGAGATATTCAAGCGTTCGAGCCGCCTCCATGACGACGGGGGCATCGGCGCTCCCCGCAGAGACCACAGCGCAGACGCCGGGCCGGCGAGGGCGCACGGCGTTCCAGGCAGTGCGTGAAAGCGGGTCGAAGTTGTATTTCCCTGCCGTATCCGGATCAATCTTCGCAAAGACCTCAGCATCCAGACGCGTGAAAAGAACGGGCGGTGCATTTCGGAGGGCAAACCGTGCGAAAAGACCCGCAAGCGTGTCAAAGGGTTTGCCTGCGCAAAAGACAGCTTCAGGGAGCCCGATGCGGCGCTCGCGGTCAAGATCGAAGCGTACGGCGGAGTCAAGCATGTGCGGCCTAAAACGTTAGGAAGTGGTGAGATGGGGCATATGAGAAGCTTATGCCGCGGTGCGGGTACCATGTTCGACGCCGACAAGCTTAATGCTTTCAGCCGTGCGGCCAAAGTCTCGACGCTTGCGGACGTCGCGAAGCGGTGAATCGCCAAAGAGGCGCTTATAGTCTCGCACGAACTGAGTCGGGCTTTCGTAGCCTACGGCATAAGCTGCGGCAGAGACTTGTGCGCGTTCGGCAAGCATCAAATGCTGTGCTTCGCACAAACGAATCTGCTTTTGGAACTGCAGCGGGCTCATCCCGGCAACTGCTTTGAATTGGCGATGAAAATTCGACGTCGACATGCCGTGAAGCTTCGCCAGGGCTTCAATGGATATGGGTTTATCGAAATTGCGCCGCAGCCACCCAATGGCACGAATGACGGTGTTCGCCGGGGCGCTTTCACGCAGAAGCGGCAGGAGCCGCGCTGCAGTAGGGCCGGCCAGCAGAAGGCTGTGAATGTCGCGAATAATGCAGGGGGCTCGCAGCGGTGCAAGCTCCGGCGTTTTGAGCAGCTTGATGAGCCGCTCAAAGTCAAAGAGCAAGTCTTCAGTCGGCTCAAACACAAAGATGGCTTCGGGCGGCAGCTCCGCGTTCTCTTTCTGGTCGGTTTGCGGCAGGTGTTCGGCCAGTTCGATCAGCGTAGCGCGGTCAAGCGCCAAAGAAACCGATAAGAAAGGTTCCTCGGGGCTCGCGTGCATCGCTCGAAAAGTACTTGGCAGCGCGGCGCCGGAAAGCAGTCCTTCCCCGGCACCGTAAGAAATAAAGCGGCCTCCGACCGTCACGGCCTTGACGCCCGAGAGGATGAACGATACAGCGATGGCGCCCGTGGAACAGGAAAGCGGCACTTCGGATTCAAAACGATGTGTGCGGAATCCTTCTGCCGGGGTCGTGCTGACGCCCAAAGGCGGATTGGTCGACATCAATTCCCGACGCATGTCTGCCAACATGTTTTGAATCGTGGTCATTTGTAAATTTTCCTATGTCGTCAGTTGAATCCGTGTTGACGGAGGTGGTACAGCGCATCGAGAAAAATAGGTTATTTTTCAGCCGAAAACGTTTCTTTGCAGCCTGCATAAAGTAGTTTCAGGCAATTTTCCCTGTCTGTCGAGCGTTCTTCCTTCAATTGATAGAAATAGGCAGTAAATTGATTGTCCGAGACGATTTGGCAGTTTTTCGTTTAAAAAGAGCATTTCCGAATTGGTTTACATCGGCTGAATGCAGACAGCCGAAAACGGAAATTTTCTCGGACTTTTAAAAATAATTGAATACATTAATGTAACCGTCGTTATAGCTTTTGATCTATCTTTGGACTAATTCGATCGGTGAGAACCCTATCTCTTAGGGGGAACGCTAGAATCAATAGGAACCAGTAAGGAGAACCCCATGACATGAACGGAACGGCCAAAGAAGCCGTCCGGTGTGGGGTGGGCTGGAGGACCCCTCGGCGGGCGGCGGGGACCAAAGGACGTCGCCCGCAAGACTATCCATGCCCGAAACAAAAAAAGAGAGCGCAACAACAATGCAAGCCGCATTCAGCTACGGGCACTGGCAAGGACGCCGGCTCGACAATCGTTCGGCCGTAGATTCCTGCGACCTTCCCGTCGGTTTCCCGCTTGAGGAGGCCGCCGCCTTTAATCAAGGCAATCCGTTAACCAGCGTGATCGGTCCGCAGGGTTTTCTCGTCTTTGAGAACGCTCCGCACCTGACCGTTATTCTTTATGCCTATTACGAAGATGCACGCAGCTTTTCCTGCGGACGCTGTACGCCCTGCCGCATGGGAACAGTGCTGATTGCTGAGGCACTGAAAAATGCCGTTGAAGGGCGCGGCAGCACCGTAGACTGGGACGAAATCGCTGAAACGGCCCGCCATATGAAGGTGTCGAGTCTCTGCGGCATTGGGCTGCAGTCAGCCGAACCGATTCTGGGGGCGATCGAAAACTTCCGAGCAGAGCTTGAGACGACGGAACCGGTAGCAGGACTGCAGGGACTCAAAGACGCCAAGCAGTATGTGAGCACGGCGACTGCCCCCTGCATTGAAGCCTGTCCGGCGCATGTCAATGTGCCGCGCTACATCGATTACATTCGTGACGGGCGGCCGGAGATGGCCGAAGGGGTGCTTCTCAAACGTTATCCCTTGGTCGGAACGTGCGGCCGCGTGTGTGTGCGCCCTTGTGAAGCCGCCTGCGCCCGCCGCTTCAATGAGCAGCCGATTGCCATTCGCGATCTGAAGCGTCACGCCGCTGATGAGCTCGGCGTGGGCTCCGCGGAACTTTTTGACGATGCCATGCTCAAGCACCCTGCGCCGGGGGTTGATCCCAATCAGCGCATTGCCGTAATCGGTGCGGGGCCTGCCGGCATTGTCTGCGCTTATCATCTTCTGCGCCTGGGGCGGCCGGTAGATGTGTTTGAAATGGAGCAGGAAGCAGGCGGCATGGCTCGCTGGGGCATTCCCTCATACCGCCTCCCGCGGGCAGAGCTGGCCGGTGAAACGGATATTGTGAAGACGCTGGGCGGCCATTATCGCTATGGTGAAAAACTCGGCCGCGATTTCCATTTGAATGACTTGCTCGCTCAGGGCTATGACGCCGTTTTTCTCGGCATCGGCTGCGCACGCGGTCAGTTTCTGGGGCTTCCCGATGAGGATCAGAACGCTCAAGGGTACCTGCGCGGGCTCGATTTTCTGCTCGAGGTCGAACACAGTCAGGGAACGCCGGAAGGTCCGAAGCCCTTAGAGGGAGATGTCGTCGTGATCGGCTGCGGCAATGTGGCAATGGACTGCTGCCGCACCGCGCGGCGCATCGTCAAGCCCGGCTGTCAAGTTACGGTTGCGTATCGTCGAATTGAAGCATCTGCGCCGGCCGATCCTGAAGAAATTCACGCTGCCCGGGCCGAAGGCATTCGATTTGAGTTCCTCTCGGCACCCAAGCGCATTTTGGTTGAGAACGGCCGCGTTGTCGGCATTGAACTCGTACGGATGCATCAAACAGAACCCGACGCTTCCGGCCGCCGAGCAGTGAAGCCGCTGCCCGGGAGCGAGTTCATCATCCCTTGTTCGTACGTTATTGCGGCCATCGGTCAGAAGATGGATCCGACGGTTTTCATCCCTGAGGACGGCATTGCACTGACTCGCTGGGGCACCATCGAAACCAAAGAAAACTTCACCACATCGCGTGAAGGCGTATTCGCGGGCGGCGACGCCGCCACGGGCCCCAAGACGCTTATTCTTGCGATGGCGCAGGGTGAGGCGGCAGCAAAGTCGATTGACCAATATCTTAAAACCAGAGAACCTGCGTTCTTTCCGAGAACACGGCTCTCACAAATCATTGCCAAGGCCAAACTGGTCGGTGCCTGCAGACCGACGAGACCGCTGCCGATTGAAGCGCGCTATACGTCGAAGTTTTTGGATCCTGAAGCGCGCAGTGCCAATTGGGAAGAAGTCGAAGGCGCTATGACGATTGAGGAGGCTCGTCAGGAGTCTCAGCGCTGTATGCGATGCATGCGTCTCATCGCCGTTACAACCCGCAATCCAGTGGTTGAACACGAACCTACCGCTCCCAATGCGGCGACTTTCTAACGGTTGAACAGGATTCCGAGGAGACTCCGACAATGGCTTATCCCGACAAAAACGAAATGCCGGACCTCAGCCGCCGCGCCTTTATCAACGGCCAGACGGTCGCGTTCGAACCCAACGACACGATTTTGGAAGCTTCGCGCCGTGCGGGTATTTTCATTCCGACGCTGTGCGAATTAGCCGCGCTCAATCACCGCCCCGGCACCTGCCGAGTCTGTTTGGTGGAGGTAGAGCTTCCCCAGGGCGGCCGTGAGATCGTAACGTCCTGTGAAACCAAGATTGAGCCCGGCATGCGCATCCGCACGCGTACGGCGGAAGTCCGCCGCCGCCAGAAAATGCAGGTTGAACTGCTGATGGCGGATCATGACGAAAACTGCTCGTCATGCAAGCGCCACGGCAAGTGCGGACTGCAGGATGCCGCACTTTGGACCGGCGCGGACCGTCTGGGACTTTCCGGGCGGTATAAGCCGATTCGCAAGCTCGATATGTCCGCACCCGCCATGCGTTTTGACGGCGGAAAGTGCATTCGCTGCCTGCGCTGCATTGAAGTCTGCCGGCAAGTGCAGGGTGTTTCGGCGCTCTGCCTCACCGGAACGGGCACGAAAGCCGAAATCGGCTTTACCGGCGCCGTCAATTGGGGGTCATCCGATCGATGCATTGAATGCGGGCAGTGCTCGCTCGTTTGCCCGACGGGGGCTATCAGCGTGCGTGATCAAGGGTGCGATGTCTTCGACCTGCTCGACGACGATTCAATCACCACGGTCTTTCAGTTTGCGCCTGCTTTGCGAGTGGCGCTTTCCGAAGAGTTCGGCTTGCCCTCCGGCATGGATGTGCAGGGCAAGATCGTCAGTGCTTTGAAGCGCATGGGCGCAGACTACGTGATGGATACCAATTGGTCGGCCGACGTGACAATCATGGAAGAAGGCACCGAGATGCTCGCCAACTTCGAGCGTGCCAAAAAGGCCGGAACACTCCATTCCAAGCCCTTCACTTACTTCACGTCCTGCTGTCCGGGCTGGGTCAATTATGTCGAGAAGATTGCTCCCGACATGATTCCGCACGTGTCGAGCACACGTTCGCCGCAGGCGATTTTCGGGGCTTTGGCCAAGACTTGGCTGGTTGAACATGCAGGCATCGAGAAGAGGGATATGCGGGTCATTTCGATCATGCCCTGCACCGCTAAAAAAGGCGAGGCCAATCGAGATACGCTCAAACGCGCAGACGGCTCCTGCGACGTTGACGTCGTGCTGACCATCCGCGAGTTTGCCAGACTGATTAAGCGCTCCGGCCTTAATCTGGCCGATCTCCCCGATATGCCGTTTGATTCCCCCATGATGTCGCTCTCTTCGGGAGCGGGACAGCTCTTTGGCTCAACCGGCGGCGTGATGGAGGCGGCGGTACGCACGATGTCGGCGGTCAAGAATCAGGACCCGCGTCCAATGCCGCCGCTCACGCCGGTGCGCGGCATGGAATTCATCAAAGAAGCGACGGTTCGTCTCGGCGACCTCGGCGACATTCGCATTGCAGTGGTTCATGAATGTGCCAATGTTGCCAAGGTCATCGAAATGGTCCGCAACGGAACGTGCCCTTACCACTTTGTTGAAGTAATGGCTTGTCCGGGCGGCTGTGTGGGCGGCGGCGGCACAACCCGCGGTGTATGGGGCCGCAATACGGCCAAGCGTCAGCAGGGGATTTATGCGATCGACAAGGTCAAGAAGATCCGCGCGTCCTACGAGAACCCGGAAGTGATTCGTCTCTATCAGGAGTATCTGGGGAGTCCCGGCAGCGAACGGGCTCATGAGCTGCTCCACTGTGAATACAAACCTTGGAAAAAGCGCGAGCGCAAACTCACTGGACCGGAGATTCTCGAAAGCGTCGAGCTTTCGCCCGAATAAGGAGCTCTCCGCTAACGCAGCTCCGGAACCCCTAAACCGCCCGCCCGCAAGGCCGAGGCGGTTTTTTATAAGGCCTTGCTGTCCATGTGCGGCATTGAATAAAAAAAGAGGAGGCGATTCATTTCGAATCGCCTCCTACAGGAGACCCCAAGGCGCTGCTGCTCCATTAAGGGAGAACTTTGCGTTCTCCGGAGCGGCTGGACCGCGGAACCGACCCCT
>ERZ791865.2757-NODE-2757-length-11269-cov-6.476458_pt1 | contig 11269 bp, 9 predicted proteins | sample MGYA00509942_ERZ791865 | MGnify/ENA primary metagenome ERZ791865 (study PRJEB30046, sample SAMN00792098) | human gut metagenome | study: EMG produced TPA metagenomics assembly of the A metagenome-wide association study of gut microbiota in type 2...
ATGGGAGCGGGTGCAAGAGGGCGGACAGGGGCGTCCGCCCCTACAGAGGGCAGGAGAATTTATGCAGGCCTGGCCCGGGTCGTCCGGGGGGCCGACCCCTACGAATCGTTTACCGATAGATTTCCGTTGGGGCCGATGCCCACATCGGCCCGCACGGCAGGCGCAGGGCGATCCGGGCCAAAATTCCCGCCGGGTTTTCCACATTCTCTTGACAACGGCGCAAAAAGCGCTATAATTTGAAAATGATAATCATTTTCAAATTCGGAGGGATGTTCCCATGTCCTATATGACCAAGCAGCAGGCGGCGGTGCTGCAGTGCATCGCCTCCTGCCCCGGCGGCCGGGCCACGGCCATGGACCTGGCGCAGAAGCTGCGGCAGGACGGCCAGTCCGTGGGCCTGAGCACCGTATACCGGCAGCTGGAAAAGCTGGTGGCCCAGGGCAAGGTCCACAAGCTGCTCACCGACGAGGGCGCCTGCTACCAATACTGCGACAAGGCCCGGCATAACGACTGCTTCCTGCTCCAGTGCGAGGGCTGCGGCGCCATTTTCCACATGGACTGCTCCCACTTAGGGGAGCTGTACGACCACCTGCTGGAGGGCCACGGCTTCGCCATCAACCCCCGGCGGACCATGTTCTACGGCCTGTGCCAGAAATGCCGGGAGGCGAAGAAATGAGAAAACGCATTTTGGCCCTGCTGCTGGCGGCGGCCACGGCCCTGGGCCTGTGCGCCTGCGCCCCGGTGGAGGAGACGGACAGCGGCAAGCTCTCGGTAGTGTGCTCCCTGTTTCCCTACTATGACTTCGTGCGGGTGATCGGCGGGGAATGGGTGGAGCCCCGGCTGCTGGTGGCCGCCGGGCGGGAGGCCCACAGCTTTGAGCCCACCCCGGCGGATGTGATCCGGGTGAGCCGGGCGGACGTATTTGTCTACAACGGCGGCGAGGGGGAGCAGTGGGTGGACGAGATCCTGGCCTCCGCCGGGGAGAGCATCCCCACGGTGCTGCGGATGATGGACTACGCCGAAACCATTGAGGAAGAGCCCATCGACAGCGGCGACCACGAGCACGAACACGACAGCGACGAAATAGAATACGACGAGCACATCTGGACCTCCCCGGTGGAGGCTATGCAGCTGTGCCGCGTCCTCTGCGACGCTCTGTGCGCCGCCGACCCGGCCCACGCGGCGGATTTCCGGGCAAACCTGGCGGACTATCTGCAGGAGCTTTCTGACCTGGACGCGGCGTTTCGCCAGGTGGTCAGCGAGAAAAAGCGGGACACTCTGGTGTTTGGCGACCGGTTCCCGCTGCTGTACTTCTGCCGGGAATACGGCCTGAACTACCGGGCGGCCTTCCACGGGTGCTCGTCGGACACGGAGCCGTCCCTCTACACCCTGAAATTCCTCATTGACAAGGTGAGGGAGGAGCAGATCCCGGTGGTGTACGCCCTGGAGCTGAGCAGCCAAAAGGTGGCCGGGGCCATCGCCGAGACCACAGGGGCAAAAGTGGTGACGTTTTACTCCTGCCAGACCGTTTCCACGGCGGACTGGGCCGCGGGAGAGGGATATTTGAGCCTGATGCGCCGGAATGTGGCGGCGCTGCGAGAGGGGATATGCTGAATGGATAGGGAAATTTTACTGGCCTGCCGGGACGCCGATCTCGGCTACGAGGGCAAGGCCATTTGGGAGCACCTGGACTTCCAGGTGCGGCGAGGGGACTACATCTGCATCGTGGGCGAGAACGGCTCCGGCAAGTCCACGCTGCTGAAAAGCCTGCTGGGCCTGCTGCGCCCCCTGTCGGGCCGCATCGACCGGGCGGAGAGCCTACGGGGCGGGGCCATCGGCTACCTGCCCCAGCAGACCCGGGCACAGAAGGACTTCCCCGCCACGGTGACGGAGGTGGTGCGCTCGGGCTTTTTGAGCGCCGGCGGCCACCGGCTGCTGTACACCCCGGCCCAAAAGGCCCAGGCCCTGGTGAACATGGGCAAGCTGGGCATTCTGGAATTAAAGGACCGGTGCTACCGGGAGCTCTCCGGGGGCCAGCAGCAGCGGGTGCTCCTGGCCCGGGCCCTGTGCGCGGCAAAGGAGCTGCTGATCCTGGATGAGCCGGTGACGGGCCTGGACCCCTCCGCCGCCCAGGATCTCTACCGCACCCTGGCCTACCTCAACAAGACCGAGGGCATCGCCATCGTCATGGTGACCCACGACATGGAAAACGCCCTGCGCTATGCAGACTTTATCCTCCACGCCGGCCAGAGGCAGCATTTCTTCGGCACGGTGCAGGAGTATCTATCTTCGCCTATGGGCCGGCGATTCGGAGGTGAGAGCGCATGATCCTGCTGGAAATGTTTACCTATCCGTTCATCGTCCGGGCCTTTATAGTGGGCATTTTGGTGTCCGTATGCGCGGCGCTTTTGGGCGTGCCGCTGGTTCTGAAGCGGTACTCCATGATCGGCGACGGGCTGAGCCATGTGTCCTTCGGGGCGCTGTCAGTGGCGGTGGCCTGCGGATGGGCGCCGCTGCCGGTGTCCATCCCGGTGGTGGTCATCGCAGCCCTGGGGCTGCTGCGGATGACCGAGCGCAGCAAGCTGGGGGCCGACGCCGCCATCGCGGTGGTGTCCGCCTCGGCCCTGGCCATCGGCATCATCGTTACCAGCCTTACCACCGGCATGACAACGGACGTGGACAGCTATATGTTCGGCTCCATCCTGGCCCTGAGCCGGGCGGATGTGGCCTTGAGCATCGGCGTGTCCGCGGCGGTTTTGGTGCTGTTCGGGCTGTTTTACCACCAGCTTTTCGCCATCACCTTTGACGAGAGCTTCTCCCGGGCCACGGGGATGAAGGTAGGGGTGTACAACACCCTGCTGGCGGTGCTGACGGCCCTGACCATCGTGCTGGGTATGCGGCTCATGGGCGCCATGCTCATTTCCAGCCTGGTGATCTTCCCGGCGCTGACGGCCATGCGGCTGAAAAAGAGCTTCTTCGGCGTGGTGGTGCTGGCGGCGTGCCTGAGCGTTGTTTGCTTCTGCGTGGGGCTGACGGCGTCGTACCTGCTGAGCCTGCCCGTAGGCGCGTCAGTGGTGGTGACATCCCTGGCGGCGTTTTTGGGAGCGACGGTTATTGGACGGACGCGGGGGAGAAGATGAACAGCAAAAAGGAGCCTGCGTACAGGCTCCTTTTATGTTTAGAAAGTTGAAATACGATAGTTTTCAAACAAAAATTCAGCTTCAACAAATCGGGTCGTAAAACTGTTATAATCTTCCTTTGCCGTCCACATTGGGCAAACGCCATCATATGGCGCTCTCCCGTGGCCCAAATTAGATGCGGCTGAAATATGGAGCACCCTTCCGTCACCTACATCGGCGACAATTTCAAGAAAATTCAGCAAGTTTAATTCTGACTTATCTTCCATGGTATTTTGGATGTCATTCAGATCCAGGGAAGGGTATTCTGCCAAACGGTAGGGAAAGTTGCCGCTGAAGTCTACAATACCAAGGGTCGTTTTCTCGTCATACAATTGGCATTGCACATCTATGGTGTGATTTTCCGAGTCAATAGAATTGATACGCAATTGGTGGCACTTAGAGGTCTGATGAATCCCATACTCATATAGGTTATTCGTGCGTATTTCCATCCCATCTATTGTCCAGTGACATTCCACCTTGTCCAAGAAGTTGTCGATGCCACTTTCATAAATGCGCCATTGAAACAGTCGATTATCGAATATGGTGTCAATGGTAAGCGTTTCGTTGGTTTGAAGAAAGTCCGTTTCCCTGCTGGCCGTTACGGTAAACACGGCGGTTCCGTTGTCAAAATCGGTGTCCGTGTTTGTCACTTTCCAATCACTGTAATCCCAAGGATTGTTATCGTTGAAATTTTCAAAAAACGCATCTACCATATTGGCTTCCGGCTCCTGTTTGGGTATGGCCTTGTTTTCACCTTCAAAATAGCTCTCAAAGTCGTCCAGTATCCAGCCCTGGTCATCATAATAAGTATAGATCAGCTTCCAGCTGGATGTCACATGGGCGACATCCGTTTCCGCCTTGACCGTGACATAGACCAAATCGTTCTTGATTTCCTTATTGGTCTGCCGCTTCAAGACATCCAGAGAGGTAAACTCCGTGATGGTCATGCCGGTATAAGCCTCCAGTATCTGCTTTTCCTGCATGTCCGCCATGATCTCCTTTTCCGACTTTACGCCGCCCCGGCCGCAGGAGCACAGCAGCAGGGCGCAGAGGACCAGGAGAGTGCCCAGGGCTAAAATCCGTCCTTTCATCTTTCTTCTCCTTTATATTGTTTTCACCGCAGCCGCGCCGGGGGCGAGGGTCCCCCGGGCAGCCGGGCGAAAAACAAAAACGCCGTGCAGGAGCTTATCCCACACAGCGTAAGAAACAATGTCCTTATGCGACACAAACACAAAATAATATGCGCGCAAAACCACCCTTTACAAGAAAGGCTGGTCTGTCGTATAATATTCCATGCGGTGCGGCCGGTTGGCCGTTGTGTAGGTGGTGCTTTCACCTGCGCAGGCTCCCGGGTGTTGGCGCACCCGCGAGCTGCCGCATTTTTGTTTTTCAAGCAAAGTATAGCACAGCCCGCACCCCTTTACAAGCCTTTTTCGGCAAAAATCGTCGGAATTCCGCCATTGGAATGCAGTGCGGGAAAAAGAACGGATCGGCACGGGCGCGATGCGCCCTCGCAGTGACACATGACAAGAGGTGCGCTGTAGGGCAGGGCCCGCGTATCCTGCCGGGAGGGTGCAGTGCAAGACCGCGCGGGTCGTCCGGGAGGCCGACCCCTACACACGTCTATCGTTAAACGCTCCGTAGGGGCCGATGCCCACATCGGCCCGGTGGCACCAGCCCTCAAAAAATCCGTAGGGCGGCGTCTCGACGCCCCGCCGTTACCCACCGCACCATTACGGCGGGGTGGGGGCACCCCGCCCTACGGTAGGTGGAGGAATTTGCGCAAGCCCGGTGCGGCGCGAAACTCTCCGTAGACGGCGGCACTTTTTTATGGTACAATGGCCGCAATAGGGGCACTGCACATTTCATTCCGCGTGCCCCCACACATAAGAATAGGAGAAAGAGAAATGAAAAAGTTTTCCCGTTTCGCCGCGCTCCTGCTGGCATTGCTGCTGGCCATGAGCCTGGCCGCCTGCGGCAAGAAAACAGACGGCGGCGACCCCGATCCCGCTCCCACAAAGGAATTTTCCGCCGGAAAAGTGGACGGCAGTACCTACACCAACGAGTATTTCGGCTTCAGCGTCACCCTGAGCGAGGACTCCGGCTGGACCTACTTCACGGACGAGCAGATCGCCCAGGTCACCGGCCAGACAGCGGAGCTTTTTGACAGTGATCACATAACCGAAGCGTATGACTCCGGCAAGGTGATCATGGAGATGTACGCCATGCGGGACGACTACGCCACCGTGAACGTCACGGTGGAGAAGCTGAGCAATGTCAATGTCGTCCTGCTGGATGAGGAGGGCTATGTGGACGCCTCCCTCACCACCCTGCCCGATCAGCTGACCACAGCGGGCTATACCGACCTGGCCGCCGCCAAGACCACGGTGTCCTTCGCCGGGGCCGAGCACTATGCCATTGCCGTCTCGGCGGTGGTGCAGGATGTTCCCGTGTACGAGCTGATGGCCTGCGTGAAGATAGACGATTATGTGGCCGTGATCACCGCCTGCACCTATGGCGAGGATACCACCGCCGACATTCTGGCGGCTTTCCAGGCCCTGTAAGGCGAAATGCCCACCGCTCAATGAAACAGACGCCCCGCTTGCCGGATCGGGATACCGTCCGGGCAGGCGGGGCGATTTTTGTGGGTGCGGTGATATTACGGATTGCCACACCAGTGTGCGCACTGGTTCGCAATGACAGGCTTGCAAGAGCTGCGGCACAGGACCGGGTCGTCCGGGAGGCCGACCCCTACACGCCGTTTACCGGTAAAAAGCCGTAGGGGGCGATGCCCACATCGCCCCGGTGGCACCAGCCCTCAAAAAATCCGTAGGGCGGCGTGCCCTCACGCCGCCGCACGGCAGGCGCAGAGGTTTCCCCCGTCCCGCCAGGCCAGCACAAGCGCAGAGCGCGTCGCGGATGGAGACGCAGAGGCCATTCGAAAGCAAGGCGCGAATTTGCACATCCCGGTTCGCGTGGCAGAAGGGGCCGGCACAGTCGTCACCTCGGTCGCGGAAAGGATTCCAAAACCGTTGGTTTTGGCGGCGTTCTTTCCTCCCTTTCTTTCGCCGCAGAAAGAAAGGGAGCCGCGGTCGGCACAGCGCAGCGCAGAGTATTATGGATTGCCACACCAGTGACGTCGGCCACCCGCTCGCAATGACGGGGTTTTTTGCAAGGGGTACAGTGCAAGACCGAGCGGCGGGGTGGGGGCACCCCGCCCTACGGCAATTGCAAGAAGTGCAGGGGAACGGGCGTATTATTGGTGGTGCAGTGCGGCGGGCGGACAGAGGCGTCCGCCCCTACGCACATCCGGGTGGATGCCCCCATGGGCGGCAGGCCAAAAAAAGAGAACGCCGGGGGCGTTCTCTTTTTTCTTTTTCTATCGTCGGGTCAGCAGAGCTTGGCGCCGGCGGGGATGGAATCATCCAGCAGCAGCAGGTGCAGCTTCTCCTCGCCCTTTTCCTTATGCACGGCGGAAATGAGCATTCCGCAGGAGGGAATGCCCATCATCTTCCGGACAGGCAGGTTCAGAATGGCCACGGCGGTCTTGCCCACCAGGTCCTCCGGCTCGTAGTAATGGTGGATGCCGGAGACGATGGTGCGGTCGGTGCCGGAACCGTCGTCCAGGGTGAACTTCAGGAGCTTGTCGCTCTTTTTCACCGCCTCGCAGGCCTTGATCTTCACGGCCCGGAAATCGGACTTGCAGAAGGTGTCAAAATCCACATCCTCCTGGGTGAAGGGCTCCACCTCCAGGTCGGGCAGGGCGGCCTTGCGCTGGGCCTCCTGCAGGGCGTCCAGCTCCGCCAGGGCCTTCTCGGCGTCCAGCCGGGGGAACAGGGCCTCGCCCTTATGGACGGTGACGGTATCCTTCAGCTGGCCCCACTGGGCGGCGCTGTCCCAGGTGCGGCAGCCCTCGCAGGCGCCGATCTGGTCGAAGATCTTGTCGCAGCTGGCGGGGATGAACGGGGTCAGCAGGACGGCGCAGATGCGCACGGTCTCCAGCAGGTTATAGAGGACCGTGGCAAGGCGGGCCTCCTTACCCTCCTCCTTGGCCAGCTTCCAGGGGGCGTTCTCGTCGATATACTTATTGGCGCGGTCAATGACCTTGAAGATCTCCTCCAGTCCGTTTTGCAGCTGGAGCTTATCCATCTCGGTCTCGTAGCGGTCACGGAGGGTGCATACCAGCTTCTTCAGCTCGCAGTCGGCGGGGCTGTCCTCCCGATTTTCGGGCAGGGTGCCGCCGAAATACTTCTCCACCATGGCGCAAGTGCGGCTGACCAGGTTCCCCAGGTCGTTGGCCAGGTCCACGTTGATGGTGTTGATGAGCAGCTCATTGGAGAAGTTGCCGTCGGTGCCGAAGGGGAAGGTGCGCAGCAGGAAGAAGCGCAGGGCGTCCACGCCGAACATCTCCGCCAGGACGTAGGGGTCCACCACGTTGCCCTTGGACTTACTCATCTTGCCGCCGTCGATGACCAGCCAGCCGTGGCCATACACATGCTTGGGCAGCGGCATCTCCATGCTCATGAGCATGGCGGGCCAGATGATGGAGTGGAAGCGGACGATCTCCTTGCCCACGATGTGATAGTCGGCGGGCCAATACTTGTCGTAATCGTGGTACTTCTCGTTGCCAAAGCCCAGGGCGGTGCAGTAGTTAAAGAGGGCGTCCACCCACACATAGACCACATGGCCCGGGTCGAAGTCCACGGGGATGCCCCAGGTGAAGCTGGTGCGGCTGACGCACAGATCCTCGAGACCCGGCTTGATGAAGTTATTCACCATCTCGTTGACGCGGCTGCGGGGCTGGAGGAAATCCGTGTCCTCCAGCAGGTGCTGGACGCGGTCGGCGTACTTGCTCAGGCGGAAGAAGTAGGCCTCCTCCTCGGCGTCGTGGACCTCCCGGCCGCAGTCGGGACACTTGCCGTCCACCAGCTGGCTCTCGGTCCAGAAGCTCTCGCAGGGGGTGCAGTACTTGCCCTTGTAGGCGCCCTTGTAGATGTCGCCCTTCTCGTACATCTTCTTGAAGATCTTCTGCACAGCCTCGCAGTGGTAGTCGTCGGTGGTGCGGATGAAGCGGTCGTTGGAAATATTCATCAGCTTCCACAGGTCCCGCACGCCCTTTTCGCCGTTTACGATCTTATCCACAAAGGCCTGGGGGGTCATGCCGGCTTCCTGGGCCTTGGTCTCGATCTTCTGGCCGTGCTCGTCGGTGCCGGTGAGGAACATAACGTCGTAGCCCTGGAGCCGCTTATAGCGGGCGATGGCGTCGGTGGCCACGGTGCAGTAGCTATGGCCGATGTGGAGCTTGTCAGAGGGGTAGTAAATAGGGGTGGTGATGTAAAACGTTTTCTTTTCCATGGGATATATCTCCTTTTCCGCCGCTCCGAATGGAAGAGCGGCTTAAAATTGTTGATGGGTTGGGGGCACGGATTGCCACAGCCGGTGTGCGCACCGGCTTCGCAATGACAGGTTATGTCATTCCGAGGAGCGAAGCGACGTGGGAATCCGTTTTCTTTGTAGGGCAGGGCCCGCGTGCCCTGCCGCGATGGTGCAGTGGTCGTCGGGCGGCGGGCTGGGGGCAGCCCGCCCTACGCATATTTTGGAAGCTGGTGCGCAGGAACCGGATCGCCACAGCCAGTGCCACATGGCAGGGGAGCGCGGTTTGGCGCGTGACAAAAAATAAAATCGCCCCCGGCCAAAATGCCAAGGACGATGCCATAACACCGCGATACCACCTTGCTTTACCGGCCGCTCGCGCGGGCCGGCCTCATGAAGTGCCGCTACACTTCCGCGCTGTTACGGGCGCCCCCGTCCGAACCTAAGGCCCACGCGGCCCTCGGCCCGGCGGCTCCGGAGCCATGTTCCCCCGTCCGTTCCGCGCCCGCTTTCACCTGGCCGGGCTCTCTTTGGCGGTCTAAAATGGGGTACTCTTTCCTTCACTGCCTTTGCTGTCTCTCACGCACATATCGCGGTGAAAAACGATTTTATTTTTTTCCGCCTGCGGGCGGAAACTCTGCGAGGCTTTTTTAGCCTTTGCCATTACCTATTATATTATTCTCCCGGGGCGGCTTTGTCAATGTTTTTGTTGGGTTTTGGGCTTTGGTGTGCTATAATGACCGCAGTGCAGCCATTATACTTTTATTTTATGCCATTTTTCTCCCCGGCTTCGCCGGGAACCGAAAAATATGGCAGCATTATACCATTCCGCTTCGCGGCATGGTATAATAGGGAAAAACCAACCGCGAAGGAGCGACCCATGAAACTGATCAGCTGGAATGTGAACGGCCTGCGGGCCGCCCTGGGCAAGGGCTTTTTGGACTATGTGGCGGCGGAGGACCCGGACGTCATCTGCCTGCAGGAGACAAAGCTGCAGCCGGAGCAGGCGGTGTTCGACCTGCCGGGCTACCACCGGTATTTTAACTCCGCCGACAAAAAAGGCTACTCCGGCACGGCCATCCTGACGAAGGAGGAGCCCCTGTCCGTGACCTACGACTTCGGCCCCGACGAGCACCGCCACGAGGGGCGGATCATCACGGCGGAGTACCCGGCCTTTTACCTGGTGTGCTGCTACACCCCCAACAGCCAGGACGGGCTCAGGCGCCTTGACTACCGCATGCAGTGGGAGGACGACCTGCGGGAGTATCTCCGGGAGCTGGACGGGAAAAAGCCCGTGGTGTACTGCGGCGACCTGAACGTGGCCCACCGGGAGATCGACCTGAAGAATCCCAAGACCAACCGCCAGAACCCCGGCTTTACCGACCAGGAGCGGGAGAAGATGACGGCGCTTTTAGACGCGGGCTTCGTGGACACCTTCCGCTACATACACGGCGATGTGACGGACCGCTACTCCTGGTGGAGCTACCGCTTCCACGCCCGGGACAAGAACGTGGGGTGGAGGATCGACTACTTCATCGTGTCGGCGCGGCTTAAAGAAAAAGTGAAGGCGGCGGACATCCGCAGCGAAATATTCGGCAGCGACCACTGCCCGGTGTATTTGGAATTGGAGGTTTAATATGCTGAAATTATCTGTGAATTACTTTGCCAAGCCCGGCCGGCGGGAGGAATTCCTGCGGCGCATCGTGGAGGGCGGCATCCTGGCGGCCATCCGAGCGGAGGAGGGCTGCCTGCGGTACGACTACTATCTCTCCTGCCAGAACGAGGATGAGATCCTCCTGCTGGAGGAGTGGGACACCGCCGAGCACCAGCGCGTCCACATGGAGCAGGAGCACATGAAGCGGCTCCGGGTCATCAAGGAAGACTGCATCGCCGAGACGCAGCTGCACAACGACTGAGGCCATGCTCTTTGACACCCACGCCCACTATGACGATGAGCGCTTTGACGCCGACCGGGACGCCCTGCTGGCGAGTATGCCGGAGAAAAATGTGGGCCTCATTGTGAATCCCGGCTGCGATCTGCCCTCCTCCCGGATGGCGGTGGACATGGCGGGAAAATACGACTTTGTATACGCCGCCGTGGGCATCCACCCGGAGAACTGCGCCGATTTCGTGCCGGAGCAGATAGACGCCCTGCGCCAGCTGGCAAAAAATCCCAGGGTGGTGGCCATCGGGGAGATCGGCCTGGACTATTACTGGGCGGAAAATCCCCCCAAAGAGCTGCAGCAGGAGGTGCTGCGCCGGCAGCTCCAGCTGGCGGAGGAGCTGAATCTGCCCGTTATCATCCACGACCGGGACGCCCACGCCGACACCCTGGCCATGGTCCGGGAGTTTCCCGGCGTAAGGGGAGTATTTCACTGCTTTGCCGGGTCCGTGGAGATGGCCCGGGAGCTGCTCCAAATGGGGTGGATGCTGTCGTTTAACGGGGCGGCCACCTTCAAAAACGCCCGGAAGGCCCCGGAGGTCATCGCCGCGGTGCCCCTGGAGAAGCTGATGATCGAGACCGACGCGCCGTACCTGACGCCGGTGCCCCACCGGGGGGAGCGGAACGACTCGTCCTATGTGCGCTTCGTGGCGGAGAAGATCGCGGAAATTAAAGGGCTGACGCCGGAGGAAGTGGAGCAGGCCACCTGGGAGAACGGGCGGCGGTTTTTCGGCGTGTGATGAAAGCCATACGCGCCAAACGGGAAAACAGATCG
>ERZ791865.2760-NODE-2760-length-11256-cov-2.890813_pt1 | contig 11256 bp, 8 predicted proteins | sample MGYA00509942_ERZ791865 | MGnify/ENA primary metagenome ERZ791865 (study PRJEB30046, sample SAMN00792098) | human gut metagenome | study: EMG produced TPA metagenomics assembly of the A metagenome-wide association study of gut microbiota in type 2...
GAATCGGCCTGATTGAGTCCGTTTGCACTTGCGCGCGTCGCCTTATATCCCCGTCTGAATGACGGGGCTTTACGGCTCGTTTTGGTAACCGAGCGGAATGAAAAACGAAAGGATTTGGCAAAAGGCTGCTCCGATTGTTCATTGATGGAGCTTCTCCGTTCGATAAAGTGCAAATCGTTAAACACTCCCTTCAACTCACTGGAAAGCTGAATTTTTATGAAAACACGTCGGTTGGGCAAGAACGGCATTGCCGTGTCGGCTATTGGGCTGGGCTGCATGGGCATGAGTCACGGTTATGGCCCGGCTCGTCCTATTGAAGCGATGAAGGCCTTGATTCATGAAGCTCTTGATCAGGGCGTCACGTTCTTTGATACAGCGGAATGCTACGGTCCGTATGCCAATGAATCACTCGTGGGCGAAGCTCTGGAAGGACTGCGCAAGCAGACGGTCATCGCTACCAAATGCGGCATTGAGATTGTTGACGGCAAGCAGCGGCTCGATGCTCGTCCGGAAACCATCCGTCGTTCGCTTGAAGGTTCTCTCAAGCGGCTTAAAACGGACTATGTTGACCTCTATTATCTGCACCGCGTTGACCCAAAAGTGCCCGTCGAAGAGGTAGCAGGCGTGATGGCTGAATTCATCCGTGAAGGCAAGATTCGCGGATGGGGATTGTCAGAGGCCGGCGTGAAGACGATTGCCCGGGCACATGCGGTTTGTCCGCTCACTGCGGTACAAAGTGAATACTCCATGATGTGGCGCGAACCGGAAGCATCGGTGCTGCCGCTTTTAAAAGCGGAAGGCATCGGTTTCGTGCCGTTCAGCCCGCTCGGCAAGGGCTTCCTTTCGGGAACGATTCATGCCGATGCGTCCTACGGCGCTGACGATTTCCGCAGCATTGTTCCGCGTTTTCAGCCTGAAAATCTGAAAGCCAATGAACGCGTTGTGGATTTGGTTCGTCAAACCGCTCAAGTTCACGGTGCTACGCCCGCGCAGATTGCACTCGCTTGGGTTCTTGCTCAGGGTGATTTCATCGCGCCCATTCCCGGTACGACGAAGTCAGCGCGGCTCAGAGAAAACATTGGCGCAGCTGATGTGGTGCTTTCGCCTGAGGAGCTCGCAGTGCTTCGCAGTGCGCTCGATGCCATGCCGATTGCCGGTGACCGCTATCCTCCGGAGCTCGCGAAACGCGTCGCAGACTAAACAACTACCTAAGCTCCATTGAGCTTTGGCAGGTATTACTTTCATGCTTGCCGCAGCCGGAAATAAAAGTAGTGAAATAAAGGACGGCGCATTGGCTCAACGCTCTGTTTGACGATGCGCCGCCACAATAAAAACTACGCAGCAAGATTTCTGGAGAACGCCGATGATCACGTTGAGCGACCGCAGCAGCACATTTACCGATTCCGTCATTCGACGCATGAGCCGCGTCTGCGCAAAATACGGTGCTCTCAATTTGGCTCAGGGCTTTCCGGACTACAACCCGCCCGAACCCATCCTTGAACGTCTCTCCAAAGTGGCTTTTGAAGGGCCGCACCAGTATGCGACGACCTGGGGTGCGCAGAACTTTCGCGAAGCGCTCTGTGAAAAGGTCAAGCACTTCAGCGGACTGGAATATGATCCGAATTCCGAAGTCTGTGTGACATGCGGCGGTACGGAAGCAATGATGGCTTCGGTGCTCGCAACGATCAATCCCGACGACAAGGTGGCCATTTTTTCGCCGTTTTACGAAAACTACGGGGCGGATGCCATTCTTTCGGGGGCTCAGCCGATTTTCGTGCCGCTCAAGCCGCCGTCCTTTGATTTTGACCCCGAAGAGCTGCGAGCAGCCTTCCGTCAGGGGGCCAAGGCGCTCATTCTCTGCAATCCTTCTAACCCTTCGGGCAAGGTATTCACCCGTGAGGAACTCCTCAAGATTGCAGAAATCGTGAAGGAATTCGATGCCTTCGTCATTACGGACGAAGTCTATGAGCACATTATCTATAAACCCAATGTGCACACCTATTTCGCGGCACTGCCGGGCATGCGCGAGCGTACGATTGTCTGCAATTCGCTCTCGAAGACTTATTCCATTACGGGCTGGCGCCTGGGTTACGTTCTGGGGCCGGCCGAAGCCCTCGACCGAGTGCGTAAAGTCCATGATTTTCTCACTGTCGGCGCCTCAGCGCCGCTGCAGGAAGCTGCAGTTGTAGGCCTCAAGTTCGGCGACGATTATTACGAGGAGCTTCAGGCCGAATATACGCATCGCCGTGAGGTTTTCCTCTCCGGCCTGGACGGGCTCGGCCTCAAATATTTCCGCCCGCAGGGCACGTATTTTGTCTTGGTGGACATCAGTGAATTCGGCTACGACGACGACTATCAGTTCTGCCTCGACTTGGCTGAAAAAGTGAAGCTCGGCGCGGTGCCGGGTTCGAGCTTCTTCCGCGAACCGGTTCATCGCTACATCCGTTTCCACTTTGCAAAGGGGGATGATCGCGTGCTCGAGGATGCTATCTCACGGCTCTCGAAGATTCACCTTTTGCAAAAGTAATCGTCGACGCCGCTGAAACGACAAAGCCCGCAGTGCTTTTTTTGAGCAAATGCGGGCTTTGATGTTTTTCAATAGGAGCCGTTACAGACCGAGGGCGCGTTCAGCGTCAGCGAGCATCTTGTCCATCGAAAGGATGCCGCCGTCGGCAAGGTACCAAGCGGCATGCGTGAGCTCATGAACTCGATGGCCTTTGACGGCATCGAGCTTTGCCCATTCAGGCTGGTCGGCCACGGCCTTCGCGAGCGTATTGGGTTCGGGCATGCCGATCGCTTCATCCTTATTGAGCACAAAGATACGGTGCGGCTTCAGTGCTGCCAGTTCAGCGATCGTCTTCGCATTGCTGGCAGCGATTTCCGCAGGTGTGGGCGCAGCGGGTTTCTCACCCGGAGCCGGCGCCTTGCGGGGCGCAGCGGGCTTAGGCTTGACGTTGGTGAAGCCGAAGTCTGCTCCGAGGTGTGCAGCGGCGCCGCCGGCGGGCGCGGCCATCATGCGGCCGTTCACCATCATAATGACGGCGATGCGTTCGCCTGCGGCCTTATTGCGCAGCGCTGAGAGGCGCTTTTCGAGCGGTTTAAGCTGTTTTTCCGCATCCGCCTTTTTACCGAAAACTTCCGCCAAGGCGAGGAAGTTCCCGCGGAAGCTCTTCCAGCCCTCAGCCTTATTGGGGATCAGGCAGACGGTGGGAGCAATCGGTTTAAAAGCATCAATATTGCGTGAAATGCGGCCTGAAATGAAGATGAGGTCAGGCTTGGCGGAGCTCACCGTTTCAATATCTACGCTTTTAACGCTTTTGACGAGCTTGCAGTCTGCAGGAAGCGCTGAGAGCCAAGGCAGATTGCGGGTCTGAACGGCCGCTTTGATGCGGTCGCTCAGGCCAAGTACCTGAAGGTTTTCGATGACGGAGTATTCCAGAACGGCAAGACGCTTGGGATCCGCAGGAACCGGAACGGCAGAGAACTTCTTGTCGGCGCCGACCGAGGGGAGAGTGAGTTCAGCGGCAAGTGCTTGGAGCGAAAAGCCAGAGAAACCGACGAACGAAGCGGTGCTGGCGACGACAAGAAGACGACGGCGGGAGATCTGCATGGTATTTTCCAAAATATTACTTCGTAAGGCCGAGTGCTTTTTCGATGTCCTGGAACTGCAGGTTCATCGAGGTGTAGCCGCCGTCGGCGAGGTACCAGGAGGCGGCAGAGAGATAGACAATGTGATCTTCCGCTTTGGCTTTCGTGCGGGCGACAAGCTCGTTGTTCATCACGTCGGCCGCAACTTTGGCGCCAGGGCGGGCAATGGCAGAGTCGCGGTCAAGAACAAAGATGTAGTCAGGGTTAAGCTTCAGGAGCAGTTCGAAGGACGCTTCGTTGCCGTGGTTGGCATTGGCGTTCTGAGCAACGTTCTGGAAGCCGAATTCGTTGCCGATCAGTGCGCAGCGGGCCTTGTTGCCCAAGAGGTTGAAGTGGGCGCTGGTGACGAGTCCCACCACGGCAGTTTTCCCGGCAGAAGCGGCGCGGATGCGGTCGATGCGGCCAGTGAAATGATCAATGTCGGCCTGAGCGGCGGCTTCCTTGCCGAAAATCTTGGCCAGGTTCATTAAGTTGTCCGAAAAGCTTTTGAAGGTGCCTTTCTCATGATCAGCTGTCATGAAAACGACGGGGGCAATCTTCGAGAGTTCGTCATACTTCTTAGCGAGTCGGCCGGAAATGAAGATCACGTCGGGTTCGGCAGCCATCAAGCCTTCAAGATCGATTTCCTTGAGCGTGCCGAGATTGGTCACTTTCTTGGACTTCTTGAAATACTGCGGAAGGTAGGGCAGCGCCGTGGTCTGGGGCAGCGCCACGATGCGCTCGCCCAAGCCCCAATGGTCGAGGGTGTCGAGCACGGAAAAATCGGCGACGGCGATGCGCTGGGGATTTTTCGGAACGGCGACGGTAATCGGTTTATTGGCTGCGTTGAGCGACTGCACCTCAACGAGGTCGGAGGCAGCGAAAACGGCAGAAGAGAAGCTCAGCGCGGTGATTGCGCTTAGAGCGCCGGCAATAAGAACAGTGCGGCGGGTGGCGTTCATTGAAAAAAACTCCCGAAGAGCGTGAAATGAAAAAGAAGAGATGATTGGGCTGCTCCCAATGGAGCACCAGCGGGGCCAGCAGAAAGGGGTCAGTGGAAGATGGCGAGGGGTTTGCCGTCAATACGGTGAATTTCAAAGTCGACGCCGTATATGCGCTTAAGGTTTTCGGGCGTCATCACTTCGTCAACGGTTCCCTGCGCGGCGATCCGGCCATCCTTGAATGCGCAGATCACGTCGGAATAAAACGCCGCGAGATTGATTTCATGAAGCACCAGAATCACGGTTTTGCCTAATTCGTCGCAAAGGCGCCGGACGAGCTTCATCATCTGCGTGGCGTGATAGATGTCGAGATTGTTGGTGGGTTCGTCGAGCAGCACATACTCAGTGTCCTGCGCGAGCACCATTGCAATGAAGGCGCGCTGGCGCTGGCCGCCCGACATTTCGTCAATAAAGCGGTCGGCAAAGGCTTCGAGCTCCATGTAGTGGATGGCCTGATCGACCTTGGTCCAATCGTCGGCCGACAGCGCAGACCCGGAATGCGGGAAACGCCCGAAAGCGACGAGTTCGCGCACGGTGAGCTTCATCTGCACGAAGTTGGCCTGCGTCAGAATGGCCAAATGCTTGGCGAGTTCACGGCTTTCCCAATGCGTAATGTCGCGGCCTTTGAACTCTACGATTCCGGCCGTGCGGGCAATCAGGCGGGAGATCATGCCGAGAACGGTCGATTTGCCCGCGCCGTTCGGACCGATGAGGGAGATCACCTTGCCCGGAGGAAGATCGATCGTAACGTCGTCGACCACGGCTGCGTCTTCGTAGGTCTTCGTGAGGTTCTTGATGCTGAGCATGGAGAAGAATTCAATACGGTGCAAAAGGACTCGGTCACTTCTGCGTGAGGATCAAATAGAGGAAGTAAATGCCGCCGCCAATCGTTACGAAGACGCTCACCGGCACGCTGTAGACCATCACGTGTTCAACAATGAACTGTCCGGCGGCGAGCACGAGCATGCCGACGAGGGAGGCTCCGGCAATCAGGTAGGTGTGGCGGTAGGTGGTGAACATCTGCCGCGCGACATTGGCTGTGATGAGACCCAGAAAGGAGAGCGGTCCCACCAGAGCCGTTGCAACGGCGATGCAGAGCGCAACCCCCACCATCAGACGGCGCAGCGTCGTTTCGTAGTCGACGCCGAGGCTGATGGCTTGTTCCCGGCCGAGACTGATGACATCGAGAATGGACAGATCGCGGCGCAGCCACCAGGCGAGCAGGGCAAGCAGCACAATGCCCGGGATAATGCAGGCAGCATTCACGTTGGTAAAGCTCGCCACGAGCGAATTGAGGAGCGCATCGTATTCATTCGGATCCATGATGCGGGTGAGCGAGTTCTGCATGCTCGAGAAGAATGTCGTGAGCACTGTGCCGATCAGCAGCACGTACAAAACATTTCCGCCGGTCTTTTGAAAGATCGAGTAGTAGATGAAGCTCGCCGCCGTCCCCATCACGATGATGTCGACCGCGAAGGCATAGACCGGGTTAGTGGCAAATTCGCTGCCGGATCCCAGGAAGAACACCACGCCGGTATGGATGAGCAGGTAGAGGGAGTTCATGCCGAGAAGGCACGGCGTGACAATGTTGTTGCGGATGATCGTTTGGAAAATGATGGCTGCCGCAGAAATGGCCGTGCCGGCCGTCAGCAGCACAATCAGGCGCGGCAGACGGATGCTCATGGCATAGCTGAAAAACTTCGGATTCACGAAGGCAAACTGGTAGAGCGCAGCAAAAAGAACCACGAGACCGATGAGGCAGCCTAGGCGGGTAAGCATGCGCCGACGGCGGGAGCGCTGAATTTTGAGTGACGAGGCGGCTGCGGCAGCTTCACTCGAACTGGCAGTCTTGAGCGGGTTGGCGGTGAAGGTGTCGGAAGTCATTTGGCGCCTCCGCAGGCAGGTGTGCGGCGGTCAAGACCAAAAAGTCTGAGCAGCTGCTTTTTGTCGAGCGACATGCGCCCAAAACGAAGTCTGTAGAAGATGAGCGCGATGAAGAGAAGACTGCCGATCGTGCCGATGATGAGTTCAATCGGCAGTTCATAGGGAGCGATAACCAGGCGTCCGATGACGTCGCAGCAGAGGACAAAGAGCGCGCCGAACAGCGCTGTGTCAGCCAGAGTGGAGCGCAGATCGTCGCCCTTGAAGATCGCGATGAGGTTCGGGACGATGAGACCGATGTAGGAAATGGAGCCTACAACGGAAACAATCGCGGCAGTGATCATCGCGGCAATGGTGAGACCGCTGAAAAGGACGAGCGTGTAGTTAACGCCGAGGTTCTTCGAAAAATCGCGGCCCATGCCGACGATGTTGAAGTGCTTGGCAAAAATCCAGGCCAGCACAATAAGCGGGAGGACCAGATAGACCAGCTCAAAGTTGCCGCGGAGCACGAGCGAAAAATGTCCCACGAGCCAGGTGGAGAGCGCTTGGGTCATGTCGAAGCGGTAGGCGAGAAAATTCGTCACGCCGCCGATCACGTTGCCGAACATGATGCCGACGAGCGGAACCATCACAGGATCTTTCATCGGCATGCGCAGAATGAACCAAACGAACGTCCAAGTGCCGAGAATCGCGGCAGCAAAAGCAAAAAGCGCACGCGACCAAAGGGTTGAATCGGGGAAAAAGAGCAGCGCAATGAGAATGCCGAACTGAGCCGAAGAGATGGTCGCCCCCGTCGTGGGCGACACGAATTTATTGGCGCAGAGCTGCTGCATGATGAGGCCCGCAATGCTCATGCCCATGCCGGTGCAGAGAATGGCCAGAAGTCTGGGCAAGCGGGAAATCAGCATGAGCTCGAGCGATTCAATATCGCCCGAGAGCACATCGGCAGGCGTGATGTCAGCGGCGCCCACGAAGAGCGAAAGAACGCTCATCAGCGTGAGCAGCACAAGAAGGATGCAGGTAGATCGGGTCATAGAGACAAACGTGCCGCAGTGACCGGAAGTCGTCGCGGGTGATGTGTTTGAGCGCAAACAGAAGCAAAACTGTACCGAACCCAAAGGTAAATGAGAACGCTTCTCGATACATAACCTTGCTCACGGCTTACATATCTTTACGTGACGGACCGCACGAGTAAACAACGGATAAAAGTTAAAAATATCAGATAGATGATTGGATACTCTGCAAATGCTTCAGACGAGGCGGCCGTAACAGCAGTTCACCTATCCTGCTGATAAACAAGCATCTTAGAAATGGCAGCCCATTTTGAGCGAGATCCCCATCTTTGCATTTCTTTAATGCTTACTTCTTTGGCCCTAAGTCCCCAATGGGTTTCTTCTGGATTCGCTGAAAGCGCAGGGGTTCCAAGGGGTAAACGGACCAATGCCTCGCATGTAAACAAATAAGCAGCGCTTGTCGGCCTTAACCAACGGCGTTCAGGCTGCTCGAGCAGATATTGATTAATAAGAAAAATTCGGTGTTTGCGATAGAAAAAATCTGCAAATCACATCCGTCAAGCTTTGACGTTATATCGATAATAAATCATTGAAAATTTAGGAAATTTCTTTTGTAAAGAAACTTTTTTATGCAAGGTGATGGTGAGAATTATTCGCATTGACCGCCAATAGACTGCGATTCATCCAGACGAATCCCGCCTCAATGGACGGCGTGCGGTTCCTTAATGCCCAATCTCTCAATTCTCAAGACGGTTGTTTTGACCGTTTTTCTCACAATCATGCAGCACCACAAGTTTTTGGCAGCGCTTCCGCTTGCACTTGCCGTTTCCGCCGCTTGGGCGGCCGACGACGGCTACACCACACTCGACACTTCCGTTGTTTCAGCTTCCGGCTATGCGCAGGACACGCGGGAAGCGCCGGCCTCCATCACCGTCATTGATGCCAAGGAACTGATGACAAAGCCGATCGGCGATATCGGCACGGCTGTCAGCGATGTTCCTGGCGTAGACATCACGACTACCAAGATGGGCACTTCGCAGATTTATATCCGCGGGTTCTCTTCGGATTACACGCTGCTCATGGTCGATGGACGTCGACAGAACTCGGACTCTGCCATGAACAGCCTGAACGGCTTTGAAGCGGGCGGCATCTTCATGCCGCCGCCCGGGGCGGTGGAACGCGTTGAAGTGATGCGCGGCCCTGCTTCGACGATTTACGGCTCCGACGGCATCGGCGGCGCGGTGAACATCATCATGAAAAAGCATGTCAACCAGTTCACGGGATCGCTTTCAATTGACCGCACGCAGTTCACCGACAGCGATTGGGACGACCGCTGGAGCGCGGGGGCCTACCTCGGCATCCCGCTCAAAGAGGGTGTTGCGTCGCTCCTTCTTCGCGGGCGATATTTTGACCGTGAAAAGTCGAATCTTCACGAGCCAAGCGGCGGCTATGCGAGCCATTCCCCTTCAGACGGCTACACCGGCAATATCGGCGGCCGCCTGAACCTTTCGCCCAACGAAGATAACGACCTCTATCTTGACGTTGACTACACGCATTTCAAGGGCGGCACGATGTCGACAAGTCAGGCGGGGTACGAGGCACACCGCTGGTTTGACAAATACGCAGTTGTGGTCGGTCACGACGGGCGGTTCAGCTTCGGCGATTTGTCTACCTATTTCCAGTTCCAGGGGCTTGACCTGATCAAGACGAAAACGGGTCCTGCAACCAGAACGGATGGCGTAAATCCAGGCATGCTTGCAACCGCCAACAAGACCACGAAAGGATCGCTCTCCGACCCGCTCATGTCTTCGAAGCACTATGTGTTCGCCACCAAATTAAAGACGCCTGTGTCGCTTGATGGCTACGGCGACATGGTTGTGCAGACCGGTTTGGATGTTGATTATTCGACCTTCAAAGACAATTTCAACGAAGGCACGGAAATCACCGGAAAGACGCTTGATCAGACGCAGATTGCGGTCTTTGGCGAGTCGGAATACTTCATCAATGAAAACTGGATCGCAACGGTAGGCGCCCGCGTCCATTGGAGCGACATCTTCGACTTCCACTTTGCGCCTCGCGCCTACTTGGTGTGGAAGCCTGCTGAGGCCTTCAGCATTAAGGGCGGCGTGGCCAATGGTTATCGTACGCCTGAAGCTCGTCAGCTGACGGACGGCGCCTACAGCGTATCGGTTCGCGGGGCTCCCAATCACACGTACGGCAATCCAGATCTGAAGCCCGAAGAAAGTTGGAATTATGAATTGTCTTCAACTGTGAAGCTCGGTCAGGCTGCTTCGGTGACAGCGGGTGTTTTCTATACGGATTTCAAAAACAAGATTGACACCGTAAAGATCAATTACGTTAACGACAGCAATTATGACGCTCAGGACGTCAATTTCGGGAAGGTCACTGCGAAGGGGGTCGAACTGCTCTTCCAAACTGCGGCTTTCTATGGAGTGAGCTTCAAGGGGGGTTATACCTACACTCATGCAGAAATCGAAGGCGGTGTCAACGATGGTCTGCGCCCCAACTCCATGCCGCGGCACTCGATCAATGCTCGTGCTGACTATGACAACGGCGGTCTGAATGTCTTTGTGAAAGCGTTGGCTAAGCTTGATGCGATGAGCGAACAGATTTCGACCGGCAGGGGCGGCAGTGCGGCCACTTACAGCAGCACTAAATACAAAAACTACACACAGGTTGACATCGGCGTGAACTACACCTTTGAAAAGCAGCATCACTTCTCTGCCGCGCTCAACAATGTCTTTGACAAAGGCCTTGAGTATGACGCTGACGGCAGCAATCTCTATCGTGAGTTCTTTGATGGCCGCAATGTTTGGCTGGGGTACACGTATACCTTCTAATTGCCGCTAACCCACAGCAGTCTTCTGAGTCAGCAAACCGTCTCGGATGCCTACAGAGACATCCGGGCGGTTTGTGAGGTGAAGCTCTGAGAAGCCTGAATGGCAAATGCTTTACGTAAACAAAATCATGTGCTTTTGTTACGTTGGGTTACATTCATTTACGAAGGGCCTCAGTAAAAACTCAGCAAATTCAAAATGCTCAGACTTTTCAGCTTTCCCGCTGTCTATACCTTCGTAAAGATGAAATACGGCGGTGATCCCGCATTTACTCGGGTCTGAACCTGCAAATCAGTGTAAACCAAGCATAAATTTTGATATAGATAATCATTTCTGTTTAGTAGTGATATTAGAATGCTAATAAAAATGATTCTCGATTGTGTTCTGTAGTATGCGGCGTGTGGCCGCAGAAGTGAAAACTCTTTCGACCGCAGTTCCGCAAACCGCGGCCGCTTCGGGCAAGGCCGCCAACTACAGAATCAACCCATGACTTACCGACGCACTTCCCTCATCCTGCTTCCGCTTGCCGCTGCTGTATCCGCAGCCTATGCAGACGACGGCGGTCAGACTGCCTATACGACGCTTGATACATCCGTCGTTTCTGCTGCCGGCTATGCGCAGGACACCTCTGAAGCGCCAGCAAGCGTTTCCGTCATCACCGAGAAAGAACTCGCCTCAAAACCCATCACCGATATCGGCAGTGCCGTTGGTGATGTTCCGGGCGTCGATATCTCACAGAACAAGATGGGCGCAGCGGATATCTCTATCCGCGGGTTTGGGTCCAACTACACCATGATCCTCGTTGACGGCCGCCGTCAGAACACGTCTGAAAGCATGGTCAACAATGGGTTCGACCCCGGGCGTATCTTTATGCCG
>ERZ791865.2773-NODE-2773-length-11177-cov-4.628844_pt1 | contig 11177 bp, 5 predicted proteins | sample MGYA00509942_ERZ791865 | MGnify/ENA primary metagenome ERZ791865 (study PRJEB30046, sample SAMN00792098) | human gut metagenome | study: EMG produced TPA metagenomics assembly of the A metagenome-wide association study of gut microbiota in type 2...
CATCAATCTGTACACTGCCGCCTGCTGTTAACAGTTCTGCTCCGGTTACGGTCTTGCTGTAGCTGTCTGGGCCTGTGATCTTAAAGCTGATATCCGCTGCTACATCCGCAAGCGTCTTGTCTCCACTTACTGTCTTTGTCAGCTTCAGGCTTCCTGCCTTCTTTGTATAGGTATTAACAAAGTCTACCTCTGTATTCTTTTTTGCCTCTACAGTTGCAGTTGCTACTTTACCGGTTTTTTCGCTTCCACTTCCAACCGTATATTTAGTAGAATGCTTAAATCCTGTAATATCCGTTATTGTCTCGGTTATCGTATATTGACCCGGCACAAGACCAGTAAGGGTCTTTGTTCTGGTTGTTGCATCCAGGTCTTTGCCCTTTATGGTTGCACTGTAGCTTCCCGGTCCTTTTATTTCAAAGCTCAAACCATCCTTAACATCAGCAAATGTCTTATCTCCACTTACTGTCTTTGTCAGAGTCAGGCTGCCACTCATATCTGCCGAATTATTGAAACTGATCATTTCCGGAATAGTATTACCTATTAATATTCCATCTTCCGAATACTTATCTATACTGTTTATATCTGAATAAATCTCTCCTGTGGTAGCATCCTGCTTCACGCTTACGGTTGCAACATAGAAGGATGTATCGTATGCAATATTCGAATTTGATCCTTTCTTCTCAGATATCTTGTAATAAAATTCTTTTCCTATATCCGAGGCTGTGTAATCTATTACATTGAAATCACCAATACCGGTCGCAGTGCTTGACGTAATCTGCTGGTTTACACCAGACGTCTTGTCTGTATATGTGATCTCTTTCTGACCATTTACAGAACTGATACTTGGTTTATTTATCTCCTGAAGTTCAAATGTAAACGCCTCATACTTCTGTAGATTTTTCGTTGATCCATCTATAGTCTTCTTTATCTGAAAACTACCTTTTTCGTTGTTATATCTCAGGTAACTGCTGGTTACAATCCTCTCCAACTGGGAGGTCTGCTGTACCTTCTTATAATCGTCACCCGGAAGTACAAAATACATAGGATCCGGATTCACCTTATATCCAAGCTGAGATCCTGTCTCAACCAATGCATATACAATATCGAGTCGGAGATTGTCAATTACCCACTCCGTCTCATCATCTCTCAGTGTCTTCTCCTTTTCCGGAGTGGCACTGCTGTCATATGTATATAATCCGGTTGCTTCATCATATGTTGCTCTGTATATCTTAAAGGAGGATCCTCCCAATGGTTTCATATTACCATCGGTTCCTCTGTAATACTTTAACAATGTTATAGATCCGGTATCACCGGCACCCTGTACCTTTGATGAATATGCGTAATTATATCTGGAAACCTGATCCTTTGTATCAACAGTTTCTACGCCTTTCACTGTAAATGTATTACCACTGTTTTCAAATGTAATCTTGTCTGAATCCGCAGCAGTTCCATCACCATAAAGAGCCAGCTTTACTGTATATGTGATCTGGATATGTGTTTCATCAGGAATCTTAAATGTAATGCGGTTATTCAGCTTATCATACGAAAATGACGCTGAACTGCACTCCGATGAATTTCCGTCATCATCAATCTGCTTGATCTTGACTGTAGATGGATCAAGGATCAGGCTGGTACCCATATCATCCTCACAAGTAAGAACATCTGTACCTGATGCCAGATCATATCCACATTTATTAATATCAACGGTATAGAATATTTTATCAACGCTCTTGCTGGTATTATATTCCATCTGTTTGTCTACAAGTTTTCCCGGTGTCAGCTGTGACGACACCGTCTTCTTTCCCACACTTGTTCCGTCATAAGTAGCTGATACCTTGTTCTTAAATGTAGTAGTTCCGCCCTTGTGGAATTTCATTCCATCCTTTACCTTGGCTGTATATGTGACATATATACCACGTTGGTTCGGCGCAGCATTATTGATATTATCGATCATCTCCTGTGATAAAGTTACAGTAAAGACAACTTTTCCGTCTTCTGCAGATGTATCCGTAACACCAAGCTGCGAGCTCTGATAGTTATTATGGTTATCAAACCAGCCATCAACCTGTCCTGCACCCAGATAATCAACTGATTTCAGCACCATGTTGTCCGGCATCTCATCTGTAAAGATTATCTGCTTTCCAACCTCCGGAGTTATAGAATCGTCCTTTGAGAAATCAACCCATACATTGTATTGGATGGTTTCTTTGTCGTCGTCGGCAAAAAATGCTCTCTTATCCGTAATGCTGACAGCCTTGAATTTATAATCTGCAGATACCGGTATCACACCCTGTTTTCCATTACTCTTATATCGAACTTCACCTTTGTTTGAATATGTTCCTATTGGATCTTCATCTGTTATGTGAGTCTTAAAGGTCAATGTCATATGTGCAGAGCCGCTTGCCTGCAATGATGCAATATATGAATCCTTAAATGTAAGATTATTTTGTTTATTAAAGTCTGTATATGTGGTCTCCAGTACATCAGAATCCATCTGCTGGTTACTCTTTTCTGTGTACTTCAGGATAGTTGCATCTGTATGGGTGTTATCAGTCAGTGTAACTTCCAGATTGCCGATATTGAAGTCATGATTTCCTGAAGCACCGTACAGACTATCATTTACCGCAACATCTGTAATATTTTCGCCTGTTGGTATATCCACATCTATCTTCCATGTCAGAATCTTTGAAGCTTCATCGTAAGATACATAAGATTTCTTTGCCCAGTTTGACTCTGTAATTCCCACTTCGGCAGAAGTGTTGTACTTGTGTCCATCAAATTGAATATTTGTTACATCGTTCTGTGCGGTAACCTTTGATGAAGAACTCTGTGCGTCAGTCGACACATTTGTTGTATATTCATATGTGTATGTCTTATTATCGGTAGTTGTAAAATCATTCTTGGTAAAGGATATATCCTTAGATGCTCCGAGAGCAGTACCCCCAAGCATCTCTGTCACTTTATCCGTAACCCCGGACATATCAACCTTATCCCATCCAACGACTCCCGGTGTAACAGTTATCTTCCAAGTAACCTTTCCTGTTGTACTGTCATATGTACCATTCTTTGAAACAGATGGCATATCAAGATCCAGATTAACACTATTACTGTCTGATGTTTTAGAATTTCCTTTGTTTGTCTTATATTCTGTCTTGAATTTATTTGTCTCGCTTCCTGTATAATGGTTTGTACCCTGTTCCAAAACAGATGCATCAACCTTCATATCATATGTAAAGCTGATTTTCTGATCCTTTGTCATTGTTGAACCGATTGCTGTACTCAGTTCTGCCAGAGAACCATAGGTTGCACCATTATAAACAAAATTTGTGGCATCGGATAATGCAGATCCCGCCTCATCACTTAATACAAGATCCGAAATATTGTCATTCTTACATGCAATATCAACCTGATATGTCTGGTTTAATGTTCCGTCATCATTCAGAGTTGCTTTACCTACAGTCTTCTTCGCTACTTTAAGATTACTTTCTGCCTGATTAAATACAACATGGATGTCAAATTTATTACCGCTGACAGCGATCGTCGCATCCGTGCTTGCTTTATTATCATCGTTGTTAACCGAAACCACACCATCCAGACTTGCCTTTCCTGAACGGTTGGAATAGTTATCATAATAATCCTTATTAATAACAAGTGTGAACTCGCTACTGTTTATACTGTATTTACCCATCTCTGCATTGGTCGTATCATTAAACGGAACATTTGTGATACTGTCCATACTGATATTATCAATACCCAGATCGATCTTCGTTATGTAATCTCCTCCCGCTGTTGTCGTTGAGGAATTCGGGAACTGCCAGTTGAAATTAATCCTCACCTTCGTCTGGTCATTCAGCGTTATTCCGCTAGTTAACGGCTTGTACGCCCCCGCTGCTTCATCATAGTATTCAACAACCAGATTGGTTATCGTCATACTGTCATCATCGGCAAATACTGCACCTGAAAAATTAACAAATAATGTATTGATAACTAATACAAATGCAAGTAAAAATGCCACAATTTTACTTCGTTTCATTTGATTCATCTTTCTTCCTCCTACATTAAATATTCTTTCTCTCTGTACAACTCTACAGATTATTAAAAATGAACAGACCACCCCCAGGGCATAAACGTTCCAGTTCATCACATCATACGCCATTACCATAAAAAAGTCAACAAAGCAGCAAGGTTGTATTTATTAAATTTTGCCAAGGATTAAGTTTGTTTTTTAAATTAAGAAAGCTGTTTGCCGACCGTATTTGCAGGCAGCCATTTTCCCTTCCATGCATAGAGCACCATAAGAGCCGCTCCGAACGCCCATGAGACCGGATATAAGACAAAAATTCCGTCAATATCATGGAAAGTAGGAAGGATAAACTGAATCCACACGATACGGAACAGACATAAAGATGTCAGCAGTACGACCATTGGCGGTACACTCTTTCCTGCCCCCCGGATGGTTCCTGCCAGACCGTGCATGATACTTAAAATGAAATAAAACGGGCAGAAGTACTTCATCGCCAGTTCTCCGTATGCGACGACTGCATCATCATTTGTGAATAACCGCATCAACGGGTCTGAAAATACCAGAAGCAGGATTCCTGTGGTGATCGTATAGATCAATCCCATCGCGATCGTCACCCACATGCCTTTCTTTACCCGGTCTATCTTTCCGGCTCCATAATTCTGTCCGGTAAATGTCGTAACTGCCATGCTGATACTCATAACCGGAAGGATATTGAAGCCGTCGATCTTCAGATATGCGCCAAATCCCGCTACCGCATCTGCTCCGAATCCGTTCACACTGGACTGCACAAGGATATTTGACAGGGAAATGACCATATTCTGGATTCCGGTTGGAAGTCCGATCTTCACGATACGTCCTGCCATCTGTCTATGTATCTTTATCTTTCTCAAAGAAACTCTGTAATCTGCTTTTACGCGCATCAGATAACCGGTCGCAAGCACACTTGATACCACCTGACTGATATCTGTTGCGATCGCAGCGCCTTCTACACCCATGCCAAAGCCCCGGATCAGAACCAGATCGAGGATGATATTTGTAACCGATGCATACGCAAGGTAGATCAGTGAACGCTTCGAATTACCACCTGCGTTCAGGATGCCTGCTGCCATGTTATATAGAACATTGAATAACAGTCCACCAGAATAAATCTGCAGATAGAGAACTGCGCCGTCAAATACTTCTTCCGGGGTATGCATCCACAAAAGAAGTCTGCGGCTGAACAGAACACCACCGATCGTAAGGATCACACCTAATATAACAGATATCGCAAGGGCTGTATGAACAGCATCCTCTGTCTCTTTTTTCTTCCTTGCGCCCAGATACTGGGAAACTACGACACCTGCACCTACGGAAGCGCCCTGACTGAATGCGATCAGCAGGTAAATCACCGATGTACTGGAGCCGACTGCCGCAAGTGCATTCTTTCCTACAAAATTACCAACGATGATCGAATCTGCTGTGTTATACAACTGTTGCAACAGATTTCCTAATATTAGTGGAATTGCAAAAAATAATATATTTTTTACGATGCTTCCCTCTGTCATCAGAGTGCCTTTTTTCGTTTCTGACTTCATCTGTATCCCTCTGTTTCTGTCTTATCTGTCATGTAAGCTTTCCACCATCTAAAATCTTAGCAATGGCGTACTTCTATCATTATCCTAATATCTTTTTCAACATATGAACACGATTAAATGGGAATGAAAAATAATATCCGTCTGCAAAATCATCGGTCATTGCCATGAATTCTCTGGTAAGCCGGATACCACAATTTTCTCCTTCTTCTCTGCTCATATCCTCTCTGTAACGATCTATAACTGAATCCGGTATCTCGATACCCGTCATTTCATTCTTCATAAAGACAGCATTTTTCCTGCTGACAAGCGGCATCAGTCCGACAAGGATCGTAGCTCCGGTCTCTTTCTTCATCTGCCTTATAATCTCTGCCTGCTCTGCCGAGAAGATCGGCTGGGTCATAAAAAATGTCGCTCCTGCCGCCATCTTTCTTCGGATTCGTTCTGTCTCTGCCTTTGTATTCATCCGGTTATGATTGATTGCACCGCCATATGTAACCGGGTGCTCGCTAAATGTATCACTGTTCATTTCCTGAACGATCTTCATCATTCCTACAGAGTCGAAATTGAACACGCTCTTTGTCGTCTGACGGAATAATACGGGAACCGGATCACCTGTCAGCAAAAGGAAATTCGTGATATGGTTCAGACTTGCTCCAAGTATCGTGGAACGGATCGCGATCGCATTCTTATCTCTGCAGCAAATATGCGGCATAACGCACAGTCCTGTCTCAAGTCTTATCTTCTCTGCCATCAATACCGAATCGGCTCTGGTTCTTCCCGATGGAGAATCCGGGAAAGTCACGACATCGACTTCTGCATTCTTTAATATATGCGCTGCATCGAGTAACTTCTCATCATCTGCATTTAACGGAGGAACCAGTTCGACTGCAACCAGCTTATGGGACGGATCCTTCACCCGACGCTCCATGAAACCATATGCCGGTTTCTCCGAAGATACAGTTACCTCTGCCACTGTTTCCCTGCTGCCAACCGGATAATCCAGTGATATCCCTGCTGCTATCTTCCGAATATAATCCGGTGTTGTTCCACAGCATCCACCGAAGATGCAGATGCCTGACTCTGCGATCTCTGATATTTTCTCCGCAAAATATTCTGCATTATCCGTAAAGGTCAGACGGTTATTCAGATATTTCGGATAACCGGAGTTCGGGAATACCGAAAGGAATGTAGCATCGTCTGCCGATATATTCCGGATCAGCTTCTTCATATGGCCCGGTCCGACACCACAGTTTAAGCCGGTGCCATCTATATATCTGCATGCCTCTGCATCCGCGATCAGTCGTTTCGCAGACAGGCCTGTATTGCTATAGCCGAACTGATTGACACTGAAATGTACCAGAATCGTACAGTCATGTGTCTCTTTCAGATATGCGATCGCCGGGAGAATCGTTTCCAGTTCCGGAAATGTCTCAAATAACAGAATGTCGATTCCCTGCTCGATAAATGTCTCTCCGATCATGATATATTCCTTCGTCAGGTTATCGGAATGCGGTACACCCTCGGCGGGGATCGGGCCGATATCTCCTGCAATATAAATCTCATGCTCCGCCTTTTCTGCCGCTGCCTTCGCGCATGTAACTGCCGCCCGGATATTCTCTTTTACCGCTTCTGTATCACTTAAAAGGCTCTTTGTGTTTGATGCAAATGTATTCGTGCGGATAAGCTGTGCTCCCGCTTCTATGTATTCGGTGTGGATGCCAATGACCCGCTCCGGTGCTGTTATATTCGCAAGCTCCGGAAGATTTGAAATCGCAAGCCCTTTTTCCGGCTTACTTCCATCTCCATATAATGACATGTAATAAGTACCAAATGCTCCGTCTGCAATGATTCGTTTTGTCTGTATATATTCTTTCAATCTCATAAAAATCTGTTTATCTCCTTGTCCGTTTCCAAATTCGGCCTATGTGCTACAGTCTGCCTTTGTCTATCATTAGGCGTTTTTTCCACACCATTATATATGGACATCCATCAGAATTCAATGGTATGCCGCCACAAAAGCCAAATGGCATCTGCCACTCCTGTACTTCCAAACAAAACCCGCAAAACATCTTACTTCTTATAACGCAAAAATGATCTGCATACAAGTCTGTCATTTTCTGACTGCCCTTGTATACAGATCATTTCATTTTAATCGGAACTTTATGATACTCTTATCATCTGTTCCTTCTCGGCAACGTACTTCATCATCCGAAGCACATAGGACGGCATCTTTCTTTTTCCGGCCTCCCAATCCTGCACGGTACGATATGGGATTCCATAATAATCGCAGAATTTTTTACGATTCATACCCATACTGTCACGAAGTTTGCGAACCTCATTTCCGTATACTTCTTTCTCATCCATGCTTTTTTCCTCCTTAACCCTTTTGTATTTGTCCCCAAACCAATATATAGTTTAGTTTATATAAATAACGCAGGATTTGCAATACACCTTGCAAAAATGTCTTGTTTTCTGCATTATTTTACCATTTCTTTACCATTTTCGAGGCTGTTTCCCCAAAAATGACATGCAGAATCAGATCAGATTCCTGTTCTTCGCTTCCATAACTGCGCCGGCTTTGTCTTTTACTCCCAGTTTTTTATATGTCTGTGCCATATGATATTTTACATTTGCCTCCGTCATATTAAGCTGCTCCGCAATCTGGATCCTGGAGAATCCCTCTGCCAGAAGTTTGATGATACGGATACCAGTCTCACTTATCCGGACTTCTGCCTTTCCCATTTTCAGATATCCCGGATATGATCTTGCAACACTCTCTGTCTCTTTCATCACCTGTCTATGATACTGACGATTCTTTTTTATAAGTTCCGGATCATCTTCCACCTCTTCCGGTACAAATGGCAATGCCTGAAGCAGCGGATAGACAGCTGCTCCCTCTCTGGAAATCACTCTTACAAAATGATAATCTGCCGCTTCCTTTATCCCTGCCTGCAATTCTTCCCGCCAGGCTTTATTTCCCATACGATACATCGTGATCGCCATCAGTAATCTGCACTCGATCTGAATATAAGTACGTTTCATGACTTCGGCATAATATTGAAGCTTCACCAATAAACTGTACGCCTGTTCATATTTGCCACGTTGAATGTATACCCGAACCTTTGTAAGATAAATGAATCTGTCATAGATTGAAAATTCCACATTCTCATCTACCGTCTGATCCATCCACCGGTTTACTTCTGTCCATTCGCCCTTATACAGTGCACATCGGGCAAGAAATGTCTGTATATTCGGCAACAGCTTTACTGCCCCCTCCTTTTCAGCTTTCTCATAAAAGCTTCGGAGAACTTCTTCTGCCTCCTGAACTTTTCCGTTTATAATATGAAGCCATGCAAGGATACCGTCAGCTACAAAGCACTGTTCTATCTTGCCTCCGGCTTCTGCCTGCATACGACCTTTATTTGCAAGGACAGCCACCTCGTAATTGTCTTCGCCTTTTTCAAAAAAGCTCTCTGCCAATGCCAGATTGATCAGCCCTTTGCCGTATTTGCCAAGAACAAATTCCACAAGCTTACCTATCTTTCCTGCCAGTTCGCGGTCTTTTTTGCTCCATTCACAGAAATCTTTTCCTCCATTCATCATAGACGGTTGGTTAGAAGTAACTGAAAATTCGCCCAATGTCGCCTGCCTGTCAAATACCAGTCGATATGCATTCTTCATAATACTTATCATATCTGCTGAACCTCTATGAGGCAATCCGATCTCCAGATACAGCAGATTATTCTTTGCTACCTTTCGAATACTGCCCTGATGACTGTCTGCAAATGCCTGCAGCTCCGAATACCAGCGTTCACTTTCCTCCGGATTCAACAACAGCGATTGCAGCATACTCATGCCGCACATAAGCTCCGGACTTTTCTTCACAATCTCCTCCGACAACGCAAGATAATATTTCTTCAATTCATAATAATACGCACTGTTTGCTGATTTTCTTGCATTATCGATCAGAATAGATACCATCCGTTCCATCGAGTCTGCTTTCTCGTACATTTCAAGTGCCTGTAAAGGTCTGCCTGCTAACTGATAAAACAATCCTGCATTTTCATATACATTTTTTATCTGTTCTTTTGTATATTTTCTGTTCATTCTGCGCAACATGGATAACCGCATATGATCTCGAAGCTTATAGATTTTTTCTCCGTTTACTCCCATCTGTTCATCTAAGAAATTACCCATCCATCTTGCATGCTCGATCAGATTCTCTGCATCATTCGCTCCCGTGATCATCTCAGCCAGCCGTATGGTAAATGTATCTACGATCGATATTTTCATCAGAAAATCCTGCATCTGGATATCCCAATTATCGTATACATGGAACTCCAGATAATTCCACATCTGCTCTGTTACTTTTCTTGAGTACTCGTCGTACTCCGGATCGGACAATCCATTTTCATATCCCAGTTCGTAGTACATGGTTGTTGCTACGCATAATGCAAATGGCATACCATAAGTTTCTCTTGCCAGTCGCTTCTTCTGCTCTTCAGTCAGAACCATCTGTGTCAGTTCTATATATTTCAAGATTGACGGCATATCCATAATAAGCATGCTTTCATCTATAATATAAAATCCTTCCCGGAAGCGCAGTGTTGAAAGCCATGGGGGAACAGGACATCTGCCTGCCAGGATCATCCAGATATCCTCTCTTATAATTAAATTAAAAATTGCGTTTCGGAGTTCATCATCTTCTTCCCATGTAAGCTCATGTATATCATCGATCACAACAATCTTTCTGGCTGTTCCCTCCGGGATCTCAAGGTTCTCTGCCGTTATTTCTCCTGCATGGAACAGATTGTATTTTCTCTTACCCAGATAATGGGTGATCAACTCACTTTTTCCGGTTCCGCTGACTCCAAATATATATGCGGTTACGTTCTCATCGTCTGCCGTCTTCAACAACCGCCAGGCTTTTTTCGGTTTGATATAGTCGCCTTTTTCTATTGATGGATTTCCGTTCATAACCGCTGTTCCTTTCGTAATTTTTATATAGTGCAAATAATTACACAGCTTTGCCTGCTAGCAGGCATGCTGTCATTCGCTTATTTCTTCTCCGTGAATAACTGCGATTTCTCCGTTCTTCGAACTCCCCAAACCGCCTCAGCCATTCGCTTTCCGGACTTTCGTCCTTCATGCTCATGTCTCTTCTCCGTGAATAACTACGATTTCTCCGTTCTTCGAACTCCCCAAATCGCCTCAGCCATTCGCTTTCCGGACTTTCGTCCTTCATGCTCATGTCTCTTCTCCGTGAATAACTACGATTTCTCCGTTCTTCGAACTCCCCAAATCGCCTCAGCCATTCGCTTTCCGGACTTTCGTCCTTCATGCTCATGTCTGTTTGCCCGGCAAATAATTACACAGCTTTGCCTGCTAGCAGGCATGCTGTGTAATTGCTTGCCGGGGTTATTCACTCATTATATCACTTGTTTTGGCGCACTGTACACTGGACAAACGGCTAGTATTGCGCATTTTTTTATTATTTTTCATTCTTTCAAATAAAACACTTGCTTTTTTCAGAATAAATATTTATACTAGTACAGGTATTGAGATCCATACATTTGAGT
>ERZ791865.2775-NODE-2775-length-11162-cov-4.042496_pt1 | contig 11162 bp, 7 predicted proteins | sample MGYA00509942_ERZ791865 | MGnify/ENA primary metagenome ERZ791865 (study PRJEB30046, sample SAMN00792098) | human gut metagenome | study: EMG produced TPA metagenomics assembly of the A metagenome-wide association study of gut microbiota in type 2...
TGGCATTGGCTGCGCCGATGGCCGCATCGGCAAGGCCGAGATCCACACCACTGTCGGCTCTGACAACATGTGGTCCATCAGCGAGGAAGAGCTGATGGAACGCATCTCGGAATCTGCCAAGGCAACGGTGGATTACTTTAAGGATCATATCTCCTTCATCAACGTCATGCGCAACATGTCTGTCTCCTGCGACTGCGAGGGCGTCAGCGCGGCACCGGTCGTTACCCCCAACGTGGGCATCCTGGCATCTTTGGATATCTGCGCCATTGACCAGGCCAGCGTGGACCTGATCTATGCCATGAAGGAGGAAGATCACCACGACCTGGTGGAGCGCATCAAGACCCGCCATGGCCTGCGCCAGCTTTCTTACATGCAGGAGCTTGGCATGGGCAACCGCAAGTATAAGCTGATCGACCTGGATAACAACCAGTCTCCCCTTACCCTGCAGGAGGCAGTGGCACACGTTGTTCCGTTTGTTGAACCTAAAAAAGTTGCCCTGTAAACCGGCTGGGCAGGTTTGCCCCAGCCGCACCCAATAAACAATTTTGGGCCGGACGCTGCAATAAAGCGCCCGGCCTTTTGGGTTTTATAGAAAGGCAGTGAAAGACAGTAAGCAGAAGCTGCCCAAAACAAAGCGGGCCAGGGCGAATATGCCGGCCAGAGAAAGGATATGAAAGCGATTCGATGGCTGTTAAAATTGGTTCTGGCGATGATAACCCTGCCACTGATTCTTGCTGTGTGGCTGATAAAGTGGTTTGTGGTATTTCTGCATCATTGTTCGGCATGGACTTTCTATCTGCTGGGCAGTGTGGTATTGGCAACGGCGGTGCTTACGTTTCTGATGCAGCAGCCGCAGGGGATAGAAGCACTTCAAATGCTGATCGGCGGATTTGTGATTTTTATGATACCGCAGGTGGTCGGCGGAGTGGTGGTAGGCAGAACGAAAGATCAGATTTTGAGCGAACGAAAAGATTTGTATATAGCACAGTGATGATAGAGCCATTTCAGGTGTCATGCAGAGATGCAGTGAACTGAGATGGCTCTTTTCTTTTGAATAAAGGTTCATCAAAGCCAAGGACAGATTGAAAACTGCTTTGGCTTTGATGAGCCTGTTTTTGTGCCTTTTTCAAATTTATTTGGGAAAAAAGTTGTCCAAGACTTGATATCGGGTGGCTTACATTGTTTATGGGGTAGAGTGAACCCGCTCCGGCGTACGCCGCAGCTGGTTGCGATATTCGGACGGCGTAATGCCGTATAAACTGCGGAAAGTTTTCAAAAAACTGGTGTAATTGGTAAAACCGCTGGCGTTGCAGGCATCCAGCACGCTGGCGCCGGCTGCAATGGCACGGCGGCAATGCTGCATGCGCAGGTTGGTCAAATAGCCGTGTACACTTTCCATCGTGTAGGTTTTGAACGCGCGGGACAAATGCTCCCGGCTGGTGTAGGTATATTTGGCAAGGCTGCCAACGGTTAGGTTCGGGTCGGTATAATTGGCCTGCAAAAAAGCAACGGCCTTGGCAACCAGGGCACTTGTAGCGCTGGGCGGTGCCGTGCGGCGCTCGTCCACAATCTGGTCCATCAGCAGCAAAAGCTCCACCAGCTCGCACCGCTGCACCATGTGCTGGGTGCTGCCGTGTAAGTAAGCGGTCTGGGCCATCCGCTCAAATAAGCCGCGTAGATCCCATGCGGTGACGGCGTCTGCATCCAGGATCACCAGCTGCCCCAGCCAGGTGGGGGCAACCAGCCCGCTGGCCAGCAGGGCTTCCTGCCATAGCTCGGCGCTGATCTGGGCAATCAGACGTTCAGAAATCTTATCCGTGATATTGAACATGCCCGCATGATAGCACCGGGCAGGGAAGATGATCATTTCCCCCAGGTTTATATCATAAATGTTGCCGTCCACAGAATAGCGCACGTTGCTGCCCACCAGGGGCAGTACAAGCTCATAATACGGGTGAGAGTGTACAACAGACTGGCTGTCCTGCTCGTTGGTATACCAACCCACGGCAATCTGACCGCTTTCCAGCTCCATGCTGGCGCGTTCCTGCGTCAAAAACTGGTCCTTGATATGCGGTACTTTCTGAACGAACATGGTGGGCCCTCCTTTTTTGACTTTGCGGCGCGGATTTCTGGGGAACGTTTGTAGTCCGGTCCGGGATGTTGGGCATAGCAAATAACAAAATAGGACAAAAATGGCGGTAGTGGCCAATTTTTATATGGCATCTGACTTTATTATAGCATAGAGTGCAGCAAGATAGTATTGGCATACACCAAAAAATATCGATTTCTGGCAAAAAAATCTGATTCTTGGGTGCAGCTTGCGTCAAAAGAAAGAGAATGAGAAGGGGAAAAACAAACAACGTTATCTAGGATATATTATTTTTTTACGTATTGAATCGGCATGGACGATATGTTAAAATAACTTTGATTAAATGTTGTACTATGGGTGTATTATAGGTGTATTATAGGTGTAGTTTATGCAGGAGGTTTTGCCAGAAAATATAAATGCGGTGTGAAAAGTAGCAGATAAAACAGATAAAAAGTAACGAGAAACAAAATGTTACAAAATTCAAACTTTTATTTTTGCGTACCTATATGACACAATACAGCATACCAATATAACGGAAAGAGAGGCCTTTTGATAAAATTTTGTATACTAAGAATTCTGTAAGGTCAATAAAATACGGATGCCTTTCAAAATATACCATTGCGTAACAAAATGATTTATAACACTTGTGCTGCAAATCGAAGGCTGCACAAGATAGATCAAAAGAGGAAAGGAAGAATTAAGGATGTTTGTAGGAACATGGTGGTCACTGATGCCGCCCATTGTGGCGATTGCGCTGGCACTGCTGACCAAAGAAGTGTATTTGTCATTGTTTGCGGGGTGTGCCCTTGGCGCACTGTTGGTGGCAGAATTCCACCCGTGGATTGCGTTTGATACGCTGTTTAACACAATGATCGATAGTGTGGATTTTTCCATTCTGATGTTCATGATCCTTTTGGGCATGATCGTTATGCTCATGCAGGAATCCGGCGGCACCCGCGCTTACGGTGAGTGGGCCTCCAGCCACCTGAAAAGTAAGCGCTCCGCTTTGGTAACGACCTCTCTGCTCGGTGCGCTGATTTTTGTGGATGACTACTTCAACTGCCTGACGGTTGGCTCTGTTATGCGCCCTGTCACAGATAAGTACAAGGTTTCCCGCGCCAAGCTGGCGTATATCATTGATGCAACCGCCGCGCCAGTCTGCATCATTGCGCCGATTTCTTCCTGGGCGGCAGCCGTCAACTCTTACGTTCCGGCGGGCAGCTCCATGTCCGGTTTTGAGATGTTCGTTAAAACCATTCCGTTCAACCTCTATGCAATTTTAACCCTGTATATGGTGTTCTTCACCTCCATTGTAGGCTTCGATTTCGGCCTGATGAAAAAGCATGAAGAGAACGCGGCCAAAGGTGATCTGTTCACCTCCGGCGGGGAAGAGTTCCAGAACCAGGAAACAAAAGACCCGACCGAGGGCGGCAAATACGCCAAAGGCAAGGTCATCGATCTGATTGCGCCCATGGTCGTCATGATTGCAACGGCAATCGCAACTATGATCTGGACCGGCCACCTGAACGGCGGCCAGAATCTGGTGGAGGACTTTGCCAACTGTTCTTCTTCGGAAGCGTTGGTGTTTGCCGGTTTGGTCACGGTGGGATTCCTGCTGCTTCTGTATCTGCCGCGCCGTGTCATCGGCTTCAAGGATTTTATGAATTCCGTTCCCGAAGGTGGCAAGCTTATGATGCCCGCCATCCTGATTTTAGTGCTGGCCTGGACTCTGAAAGGTATGACGGACGCCCTGGGTATCGGTACCTTTGTACGTTCGGCCATCAATCTGAATTCCAGCCTGATGAACTTTGTGCCGCTGGTCATCTTCTGCATTGCAATTTTTATTGCCTTTTCTTCCGGCACCAGCTGGGGCACCTTTGCTATTTTTGTGCCCATCGTGGTCAACATGTTTGCTGAACTGGACCCGACCATGATGATCATTTCTGTAGCGGCTGTCCTGGCTGGTGCTGTCTGCGGTGACCATATTTCGCCTATTTCTGATACTACCATCATGTCCAGCTCCGGTGCCCAGTCCAACCATATCAACCATGTGCAAACCCAAATGCAGTACGCCTTTGTGGTCATTGCCGTGTGTGCTGTTGGCTACCTGATCGCCGGCTTTACCGAAAACTGGTGGCTGACCCTGCTTTGCTCGCTGGTGATTTTGACCGGAGTGCTGTTGGAGATAAGGAAGAGGGAAATGTGTGGTCGATAAACCATACTGACGTAGCATCATCAAAAAGAACCTGTTTTGCACACTATATGGGGCACTAAAACCGGTCGTGTTTTACAGTTATATGAACTATATATGAACTAAAACGCCGAACTTTTGGCCCCTGCGGCACAAAATTGGCACAGCTTTTTCAGAAGTTTTGAGGAGATGGCGAAAAACAGGAGAAAACAATGAGAATCCATGAGTTTATCACCTGCTTCGTAAAACTGTTGTTGAGTACCCGATGCAGAGGGGCCGGCCTTCTTTACATGGCTGCCGAAGATGTTTGGTAAAAGAGTTGTAGTTACCGTCCATGGGGAGTGTGAAATAATACGCGGCTGTCATAATAGGGACAAGGGTACGGCAGAGAATGAAAGGCTCCGCGACCTGAAGTTCATATTTTCTTACCCGAAGAATGAACGACTGATCTTTTTGGGTGGCAGAAATGCTACACAGGAAGAAATCTCAACCATGAGGGTGGGTGACAGCCAGCGGACAGGCGAGCGAGCCTATCCGCTCTTTGTGCTGGCCGAGATATTGATGAAGAAATTGAGTGGGATTGTGGGAAAGATTTATGAGTAAGAAGCTTGCGATTGCGATGTTCGGACAGAAGCGATTATCAAGAGAGGGCGGAGTAGAAATTGTAGTTAAAGAACTCTGCACCCGAATGGCACAGAATGGCTGTGACGTGACCTGCTACAACAGAGCAGGCCATCATGTGAGTGGTGCAGAATATGACGATGCCGGTAAAACGGAGTACGAGGGAAAGGCTGTTCCGACTATTGAACGGCGCGGATACGTCGGCCTTTCCCTTAGCGTTCTGTTAGCACAGCATAATCAAGTGATGGCTGTTGACATTGTGCAAGCGAAAGTGGATATGATTAACAATCATAAATCTCCAATTCAAGATGATTATATTGAGAAGTATCTTGCAGAGAAAGAACTGAACTTGACCGCAACGCTGGATGCAAAGGCTGCTTATTCGGATGCGGATTTTGTTGTAATCGCCGCACCTACCAATGTTGGCCGGATATACCGGAGAAAAGTAGAATCGTCTAGCAAGGTGGATAAGAGACATCAAAAATGCGAGAAAAGCTACGTTGCTGTGGAGTGTTGAGTAGACAGTTGTGCATGTAGCAATGATGACAAAATACCGTATTTACGAACATTTTCTACTGCTTGGAAAATAAGTGAGCTTTTTATGCAACTAAAAGCTACGTTGCTCCGGTATGTAGAGTAGACCTATGCCGAAATGTCTACTCAACAAACCGTATTGACGTAGCATTGCCAAAAAGAACCTGTTTTGCACACTAATTGAGCTGCTGAAATTGGCTATATTTTACAACTATATGAGCTATAAATGCTAGATACTTATGCAAAATGTTGAACTTTTGGCCCGTGCGGCACAAAATTGGAACATCTTTTTCAGAAGAATCATAGAAATGGCGGAAAACAGGAGAAAACAACAAAAATCCATGAGTTTATCATTAACGTCTGAAACTGCTGTTGAGTACACTATCTGACCCGCTAATGACACCTACATCATAACGGTTTGTTGAGTCATGAAAAATAGAGAAAAACAGATGATTTCTACTTCATAAAACAGCTGTTGAGTAGAGCGTGGATGGTGATGATAAATACATGTTTTGTGCGGTGAGAGTGAATGATTTGTTCATAACGAACAATGAATGGTGAGAATTGGACTGGATGATGTATACAGTTTTAACAAAACTCATGCGCCGACAGGGTTCGATTCAACAATCCAACACTTAGAAAAAACGTCATTGCAGGGTATACGGGGCTCGACTGTATAAATCATCACTTCGGTTATAGAGGAATAGAGACGAGTGCACTCAACGGATGTTTTATGGAGTAGAAAACAAGGGAAATATGATTGCTGCGCCGAAAGGGTACGACAGCATAAGAAAACACTTAGCCGTGTGAGCGGCAAGAGGAAAAAGAAATACCATCCATATGGATGTGTACATAGAAAATTAGAGGATATGCCCGATGAGGGCCGGAGGAGTAAATAACATGAAGAATTACAAAATCGCCGTTGCGGGCACTGGTTATGTTGGTTTGTCGATTGCGACATTACTTTCTCAGCATCATCATGTGACCGCTGTGGATATCATTCCGGAGAAGGTCGAGATGATCAACAACCGGAAGTCTCCGATTCAGGATGACTATATTGAAAAATATCTGGCGGAAAAAGATCTGGATCTGACTGCAACCCTGGATGCAAAGGCTGCATACTCGGATGCGGATTTTGTTGTAATAGCCGCCCCCACAAATTACGATAGCCACACCCAGCACTTTGACACATCTGCTGTCGAAGCTGTGATCAAGCTGGTCATGGAATATAATCCGAACGCCATCATGGTCATCAAGTCCACGATTCCTGTGGGCTATACGGCAAGTGTAAGAGAAAAATTCAACAGTAAGAATATTATCTTTAGCCCGGAATTTTTAAGAGAGAGCAAAGCCCTCTACGATAACCTTTATCCTTCCCGCATTATCGTTGGGACTGACCTGAACGATGAGCGTCTGGTAGAAGCTGCTCATGAATTTGCCGGTCTGTTGCAGGAAGGCGCTATCAAGGAGAACATTGACACACTGTTTATGGGCTTCACGGAGGCCGAGGCAGTTAAGCTGTTCGCTAACACTTATCTGGCTCTGCGCGTTGCATATTTCAATGAGCTGGACACCTACGCAGAAAGCAAGGGTCTGAACACCCAGCAGATCATTGATGGTGTCTGCCTTGATCCGCGTATCGGTAGCCATTACAACAATCCGTCCTTCGGCTACGGCGGGTATTGCCTGCCGAAAGACACCAACCAACTGCTGGCAAACTATGCAGATGTGCCGGAAAATCTGATCGAAGCAATCGTGGAAAGCAACAGAACGAGAAAAGACTTCATCGCTGACCGTGTCCTGAAGCTGGCTGGCTACTACGGCTATGATGCAGAAAATGAGTTTGATGAGGACAAGGAAAAGGCTGTTACTATCGGTGTTTACCGTCTGACCATGAAGAGCAATAGCGATAACTTCCGCCAGAGCTCCATCCAGGGTGTTATGAAGCGCATCAAGGCGAAGGGTGCAACGGTGGTGATCTATGAGCCGACTCTGAAAGATGGAGAGACTTTCTTCGGTAGTGTGGTGGTCAATGATCTGGCAAGGTTCAAGGAAATGAGCCATGCCATCATCGCGAACCGTTATGACAAGTGCCTGGATGATGTGAAAGAGAAAGTTTATACGCGGGATATTTTCCAGAGAGATTAAGAGATAGATGGGAGATCAATAGATGGATATCAAAAAAGAATACGAGCGTTGGCTTGCAAATGTAACGGCAGATGCAGATGTTGCGGCGGAGCTGAAAACGCTGGATGATACAAAAATTGAGGATGCGTTCTACCGTGACCTTGCTTTCGGAACGGGCGGTTTGCGCGGTGTGATCGGTGCTGGTACCAACCGCATGAACATTTACACGGTAGCAAAAGCGTCGCAGGGTCTGGCAGATTATCTGCAGAAAAACTTCGCTGAACCCTCGGTTGCAATCGGCTATGACAGCCGCATCAAGAGCGATGTATTCGCAAAAGTTGCAGCGGATGTTTTTGCTGCAAATGGTGTCAAGGTCAACATCTGGCCTGTTCTGATGCCGGTGCCAACGGTTTCCTTTGCAACCCGCTATCTGCATACTTCGGCGGGGGTCATGGTCACCGCTTCTCATAACCCCAGCAAATACAATGGTTACAAGGTTTACGGCGCAGATGGCTGCCAGATCACGACCGAAGCAGCCGCCGAAATTCTGGCTGAGATTGAAAAATTGGACATCTTTGCAGACGTAAAGCACAGCGATTTTGAGACTGGTCTTGCAAATGGCAGTATCAAGTATATCCCGGATGAAGTCTATACCACTTTTGTAAATGAAGTTAAAAATCAGTCTGTTCTGTTTGGCGAGGAGGTCAATAAAGATGTTGCCATCGTTTACAGCCCGCTGAATGGCACGGGTCTGAAGCCTGTGACCCGCACTCTGAAAGAGATGGGCTATACCAACATCACGGTGGTCAAGGAGCAGGAGCAGCCGGACGGCAATTTCTCGACCTGCCCTTACCCGAACCCTGAAATCAAGGAAGCGATGGCACTGGGCATGGAATATGCCAAGAAGTGCAATGCAGATTTGCTGCTTGCCACCGACCCGGATTGTGACCGCGTGGGTATTGCAGTTAAGAACAAGGCGGGCGAATATGAACTGCTGACAGGCAACCAGACTGGTATGCTGTTACTGGACTACATTTGCAGTCAGCGTGTGAAGCACGGCAAGATGCCCGCTGACCCCGTTATGGTCAAGACTATTGTGACGATGGATATGGGCGAACAGATCGCTTCCCACTATGGTCTGCGAACCATCAATGTGCTGACTGGCTTTAAGTTTATCGGTGAGCAGATAGGTAAACTGGAAAAGCAGGGCAAGGCAGACAGCTATGTGTTTGGCTTTGAGGAAAGCTATGGTTATCTGACTGGCTCTTACGTCCGCGATAAGGATGGCGTAGACGGCGCTTACATGATCTGCGAGATGTTCAGCTACTACGCCACCAAGGGCATCAGCCTGCTGGATAAGCTGGATGAACTGTACAAGACCTATGGCTACTGCCTGAACACCCTGCACAGCTATGAATTTGATGGCAGTGCTGGATTCGCAAAGATGCAGAGCATCATGCAGGCGTTCCGTGGAGACATCAAAGAGTTTGGCGGCAAGAAAATCGTAAAACTGCTGGATTATGCCCCCGGTCTGGATGGTCTGCCGAAATCCGATGTGCTGAAGTTCCTGCTGGAAGATAACTGCTCTATCGTGGTACGTCCTTCCGGTACTGAGCCGAAGCTGAAGACTTATATTTCTGTCAGCGCAGAGAATAAGGAAAACGCCGAAAAGGTGGAAGCAGAGATCTGCAAGAGTGCTGAAGAGTACTTGAAGTAAAGATAGAGGAGAAAAATATGAATGTTATTTTACTTTCTGGTGGTTCTGGTAAGCGTCTTTGGCCCCTTTCCAATGATGTGCGCAGCAAGCAGTTTATTAAACTGTTCAAAGATGGCGATAAGTACGAATCTATGGTGCAGCGTGTCTATCGTCAAATCACTACGGTAGATGCAGATGCAAAGATTACGATTGCGACGAGTAAATCTCAGGCAAGTGCCATTAAGAATCAGCTTGGCGAAAAGGCTTCTATTTGCGTGGAACCCTGCCGTCGTGATACGTTCCCTGCAATCGCACTGGCAGCAGCGTATCTTCACGATGAATTGAATGTCGGAACGGATGAGGCAGTTGTTGTCTGCCCAGTTGATCCGTATGTGGACAATACATACTACGAAGCAGTTAAAGCTTTGCAGGAACTGGCTGAACAGGGCAACGCAAACCTGACGCTGATGGGTATTGAGCCGACCTATCCGAGCGAGAAGTATGGTTATATCATTCCTGAAAGCGGCGAAAACGTCAGCAGAGTTAAAGAGTTCAAGGAGAAGCCGGACGTCGAAACTGCCAAGAAGTATCTGGCACAGAGTGCATTGTGGAATGCAGGCATCTTTGCATTCAAACTTGGCTATCTGCTGGACAAGGCTCATAGCATGATCGACTTCGAGGACTACCGTGACCTGTTCAATAAGTATGAAACCATGACAAAAATCAGCTTTGACTATGCCGTGGTCGAGAAAGAGTCCAGCATTCAGGTTCTGCGGTATAGCGGTGACTGGAAGGATGTTGGTACATGGAACATGATGGCTGAGGTCATGGCAGACAAGACCAAGGGCAAGGCTGTTCTGGATGAAACCTGCGAAAACACCAATGTGGTCAATGAACTGAATATTCCTATTCTCTGCATGGGCTGCAAGGACATGATCATTGCAGCAAGCGGTGATGGTATTTTGATTTCGGATAAAGAGCGTAGCGGCTACATGAAGCCCTATGTCGAGAAAATCGAAACTGAGGCTATGTATGCCGAGAAATCTTGGGGTACCTATACGGTCATCGATGTACAGCCGGGTTCTATGACAGTCAAAATCTCCATGAAAGCTGGAGAAAAGATGAGCTACCATATGCACAATGAGCGCGAGGAAGTCTGGACGGTTGTTTCTGGTAAAGGCAAGGCAATCGTTGATGGTATGGAGCAGGTTCTCCGTACGGGCGATGTGATTACTATTGCAGCAGGTTGTAAGCATACAGTTGAAGCGATTACTCCGCTGGATATGATCGAAGTGCAGTTGGGCGACGAGATTAGTGTCACAGATAAAATCAAGTTTGAACTTGATTAAGGGACAGAACGATGGAGATTATGAAACTGGTGCCAACCGGAAAGGATTATCTCTGGGGAGGCACAAGGCTGAGAGAAGAATACGGAAAGATAATTGATTTGACTCCGTTGGCAGAAACATGGGAGTGTTCTGTCCATCCTGATGGGCCGAGCTATGTTGCGAACGGCAAGTTCAAGGGAGTGGCACTGGCAGATGTATTAAAACAGCATCCGGAATATATCGGAACGAAAGTAGAAGATGGAAAACTGCCGGTACTGGTAAAGTTTATTGATGCAAAAAAAGACCTGTCTGTACAGGTTCATCCGAGTGACGACTACGCAAAAGAATACGAAGGTGACAATGGCAAAACAGAGATGTGGTATGTCATTGATGCTGAAGAAGGCGCGCACCTGATTTATGGCTTCCAGCATGAGGTGACGGAAGAAATTCTGCGCAAGGCAGTGGAAACCGGTACGCTGGACAAGCATTTGCAGAAAGTAGCAGTTCACAAAGGTGATACATATTTTGTGCCTGCTGGCACGGTGCATGGAATTGGAAAAGGGATTCTGGTTGCCG
>ERZ791865.2776-NODE-2776-length-11155-cov-6.439640_pt1 | contig 11155 bp, 11 predicted proteins | sample MGYA00509942_ERZ791865 | MGnify/ENA primary metagenome ERZ791865 (study PRJEB30046, sample SAMN00792098) | human gut metagenome | study: EMG produced TPA metagenomics assembly of the A metagenome-wide association study of gut microbiota in type 2...
TCCATCGTCACGCTTTCGCACCATGCCATCGCCAGCCGGTCTTCGTTTTGCCATTGGGATCACCTCCGATTTGTAACCAACATACATACCACAAGCCGAGCGAAATAGCTAGGAAAATACTTTGCTTTTCTTTGCTTACTGTGACGCAGGATTTGCGCCGGTCATTCTCTCTTATAGAACAGCAGCACATCCTTGAAGGAGATCGTACCGTGGGTCGCCGACACCTCACGGGCACTGCTGCCGCGCATTTTATTGTACTCCTCACGGGTCATATCCACATCGCCGCCCAGCAGGTGGTTGGTCATGTTGTGCTCCACCGCCAGCTTAAACAGCAGCCTGCCCAGCCGGTCACCGAACACACCCAGCGTACCCTCCAGCACCTCTTGCAGTGCGCGAGGCAGATATGCACCTGTCCTCTCAGCGTGCAATCGTCCGCAATACTGTCGCAGAGCCTTCTCCACAAACTCGTTGCGAGTGGGGCAGTTGTCCAGCTTGTAGAACGCATCTACCTCCTGCCACACGTCGTCTGACAGCCAAACGGAGTGCCTATGGCCGCTTCAAGGATGGGATCGGGAAGGCAAAGCTGGTGGATATGGACGAGGAATCCGACCCGTTCTACGACCCGCCCGTGGCTTCATTCCTCTTTGATTTTCCGGCGCACATATCCTTTATCCCGTACCGGGACGAGAAAACCGGGAAGCCGAAGATGGCGGAGCGCTCCACTTTTGACGACTTGATTGCTTTTTTCTACTTGGACTTGACGAGGGGAATTGCTGCAGGGAATCTGCCCCGCAGGTGCAAGAATTGCGGACACTGGTTCGTGGCCGTGGGCGGGTATAACACCCAGTATTGCGACCGCCCCATCCTCGGCCAGCACGGCAAGACCTGCCGCAGCGTGGGCGCCCATGAGACGGCGAAACGGAAACTGCGGGAGGCCGCCGCCAAGGAGTATGCCCGCACCTATAACCGCCTAAAGGGCCGGAAGCAGCGGGGCACCATCTCCACCGATAAATGGAATCACATCGTCGCCGTGGCGGAGGAGCTGCGCGCAGCGTTTCAGGCAGGGGAGATGGCGGAGTCGGAATATTGCCGGAAGCTGAAGACGCTGTGAGGCGGAAAAAGAGAATGGAAAAGACCCAGCCATGCAGCAATTCTTGCATCTTACAGTAGAGATAGATAAAAAAGCCGTGAAAATCCGATAAAAAATTCGGATTATCACGGCTTTTACTGAGTTGATTTTCGAAATGGTGTGGAGGTCAGCTGGACTACGCAGGACAATGCGATTACAATCACTGTGGCCCCAGTTCTACAAATACTTCTCCATCCGGGTCGATTACCAGTCGCATGGGGCGAATATAGCGCTCGTAGAACTGCTTTTTTTCGGATGTACTCATATCGGCGCGGGTATTTATGTAGGCATTTTGCAGAACTTCCTGAATGTTGAAGTTAACGATCTCGTCCAGCTCCGCCTGTACCTCCCGCAGGACGGCTTGCTCCTTGATCTGATTGCTGTTGCCGGTGCAGAAATCGTCAATATAGCTGTAGGTGATACCCTGATCATCCATAGCCTTCCGGATGAGAGGACTGCATTTGTCTTCTTCAATCAACACCAGAAAATGGGCTTCCGGCATGGCCGGGATCAGTCCCCAATAATCGGAGTCACTGGAAGCCAGAATAAAAGAATCCGTATCGTTTTGGAAAAACTCACGGCAGGTGCCCGTGGTAAGGCGAATGTCAACCAGAGACTTGTTTTCCTTGACCCGCTCGATGATCTCGTGTTCCACCGGTATCTCTGTGAATTCGCTGAGAATATCCCACGCCGAGGTGGTGTGAATGTCATCGTAGAGGATGATTTTGGCAATCTTGTGTAGCAGCGCATTTTGGTTGAGGTTGTTGAGCGTGGCGTAAAGCTTGTAAGGATCAGAATTCTCACAGTCCACCACAATGGCGCAGCGTTTGCTCTGCTCCAAAAAACGATAGATGCCCTCTTTGGTCATCAGGCTGGCATCGGTGACCTTACTCATGTCCGAGAAATAATCTTCATGGATCTCGTAGAGCAGGGTCACAAATTTCTTGTCGTTATAGAAAATATTGCCCTGTTCCCCGGCAGGCCAATTCATATAGACCTGATAGGGGTACTGACTGCGGTGGGCGTAATACTCGTCTGCCGCTTTTTTGACACCAGCCTCCTTGCTGCCGTTGGGCATGATGAACAGTTCCCGCAGGTAATCCCATTTCAGCCAAATGGGCAGCAACTGACGGCAGTTGTTGATGCGGTTGGCAATTTGGTTGTTCAGGTCGATAATGTACTGAATGGGCTTGTAGTTTGCCCGAATGATCTCTATGCCATCGGCAGAAAGCTGCCGGATACTGTCCTGCGGGATATACTCCGGCAGTGTGTGCAGGTTTTTCAGGTCATATTGGAACGCCCGGTAGATCTTGCCGTAATTCTGCTCGATCGCTGTGCGAAGAAGGCAGAGATTCCGCACAATCCGGGCATTTTTATCTCGATCCATGATCTGGTAGACCTCGATTTGGGGGGAAGAGTGTTCATTTTCAAAGAAACGCTTGGGCACCCCGATCAGGTAGGCTATTTTCGAGATAATCGTGAAAGTACTATTGGGGAAATCCTTGGAATCCTGTTCTGCCGCCGCCTCCTCTGCCGGCGGTGCCGCTGCGTATACAATGTTTCTTTCTTCGGTAGTCATGGTTCAACCTCACCTCCCAAGTATGATTTTGAAATTACTCTTCCGGCCAATCTGTAAAGCGGTTCGGTTTTTGCCGTTCCAACATGATCTCATGCTTGAGAATTTTCGACCAAGCAGGAAGAATATTTGCAAAATCCTCAACGAAGTCAAGAAGCTTTGCGCTCTCTTGAGACCCAGATGGCACATACTCATCGTAAAGCAACGAATATAGTTCACTTACATTATCAAGTATCGGATAAAAAGTACCCTCACCAAGCGCAATCAGCGACTCAATAATATCCCACGCGCGTTCATATCCGGATTTTCTATACTCGTCAGCAATATCTAAATGTTCTGTAAGAATATAGCTCCACACCTCGCGCTCTCCGGGATCTTCACTCAGCTGTTGACAATAGTACTGATATAAGTCACAGCTTTCATCTTCGGCCAGCTTCGTCTCAATATGTGTGACTTTCGAAAGAACTTGCTCAATCCTTTCATTGATTGGAGAAAAATCACACAGCAACGAATAGCATTCACCGCAAACAAGGTCGTCGATGCTCACGTCAAAGAGCTTGGCGATATCAACCAACTTGTACATATCCGGAAGGGATGCACCCGTTTCCCTTAGTTAAAAACCGTTTCAATATATTTGTTGTCTTTCAGTTCATAAACATACTTTTCAGTATCACTACTTTTATAGATGTCTTTCACCAGCATTGATAGATTTTTTTTGCGTGGGGCTTGCTTATATAATTCTGAATATAAGGCTTTTGCTTCATTTTCTCCAATAACTTCCGACATTTCTTTATAAGTAAATCCGTACGGGTCATTCCGCACTTCCGTGGGCGTATATTTAGGTAAATATTTCATTTCTTTATCCTTTCTCTTAAAAATTAAAAATTTGTTTTTCGGTATTTTTGATTACAACCTCTAACTTTTCAACATCAAAGATATGTGTCAATTTGCATTTAGGGCAGAAAAGAGGAAAATCTTTTAATACCGTATTATGGAATACTTGAACTCTCTCCTTTCCATTACAAATCGGACATTTTTACACAAAAAAAGCCCATATTGAAATGGGAAAATCTCTTTTATTTCAATGCTTATCTAATACGAATGCTATGCAACATAAACGCCGTCTCCTTTTATATATAATTTCATATTATCAGGAAAATAGTCTACTGTCAATACATAACAGAATTTGTTTAAACTAATAATAGGAACTGTGTAGACAAATCTGAAAAGAAAGGTGAACAGTAGAATGCAATAGGATGAATGAATAATAGCAAAAAGGTGTGCGACGAGTTATATATCTCCCCAGGTTACCTTGCGAATATCGAGAACAAGGGACAGCAATCGAGTTTACAGGTGTTCTATGATTTTGTGACCCGGCATCATATTTCGGTAGATCAATTTTTCTTTCCGAACAGCAACGCGGAAAATCCACCGCACGGCGGTAGTTTGACGCGCTGCTAGACGGTATGAGCAATAAGGGCATACGGAGTATAACCGCAACGGCAAGAGAGATAACGGAAGTCGAAAAAGCAGAGGAGTAACCTCACAATATGGAAACCGGGAGATTTCAGCGCGTGGCGGCTGCAATCTTTTTTTGTGTCCAAAATCAAAGGAACACGCAACAAATACCGTCTTTCGATGGGGGATGGAGTAGATAGCGAGCAAAGCCCCTGGATAGCCATTTGGTTTCCGGCGCTGCTTGTTGAGGGAATCCCCCAAGCCCCCATGAACGCAGAATTTCATTCTGCGGCTGCGCGTCCGATGGACGCTTTTGACCATGACCAGCTCACCGCTGGTCGCGGTCTTTTTCTTTTTCGGCATCGTGTTCCGCCTCCATGTTTAAGAGCCGATCCACATTGGCCTTTGCTGCCAACAGCTCCCGCATTTCCTCGCGGGAGCGCCGGTACTCGGCATAGGTCTTTTTCTTTTTCTCCAGCAGCCGAGCATACCGCATCATGGGAGGGCATGAGCTGCACTTGCTTTTTGCTCTTTTTGCGCTCCAGAAATCCGGTGGATACCAGCTTTTCCAAAATCCCGGCGCGGGTGGCCGGAGTTCCCAGGCCCTTGCGCTCGGCATCGTCCGGCATATCGTCCTTCCCGGCAGTCTCCATTGTGGAGAGTAGCGTATCTTCGGTGAAATGTTTGGGCGGGGTGGTCTTGCCCTCCTTGACGGCAGCACCAGAAAGGGGCAGCGTCTGACCTTCAGACAGCTCCGGCAGCGCCTTGTCCTCGGTTTCTTTGTCCTGCTCCACATTCTTCAGCCCTGCGCGATAGGCAGCGTCCAGCGCCCGCCAGCCAGGTTGTTTCACCGTGCGGCCCTTGGCGGTAAACTCTGCTCCGGCGCACTCCACAACGACGGCGGTTTCCGCAAAGATATAGGGCTGGGCTACGGCGCACAGCAGCCGCAGGGCCACCAGCTCCAGCACCGCTTTTTCGCCCACCGGCAGGCCGGTCAGGTCCGCGCCCTGGAGGTTGCGGGTGGGGATCACCGCATGGTGGTCGGTTACTTTCTTGTCGTTGATGACCGCACCGGCATCGCAGGAAATGGCAATCCCTTTCCGAAACGGCATGGCATTGGCAACCAGATTGACCAGCACAGGCAGGCTTTCAGCCATATCGCTCGTCAGATAGCGGCTGTCCGTTCGGGGATAGGTGCAGAGCTTCTTTTCATAGAGGTTCTGCAAATAGTCCAGGGTTTGCTGGGCTGTGAACCCCAGCAGCCGGTTGGCGTCCCGCTGGAGGGTGGTCAGGTCATAGAGAGCGGGCGGCTTCTCGGATTTGTCCTTTCGCTCCACCTTTTTCACCGTCACAGCCGCACCCTGACAGGCAGTTTTCAGCTGCTCGGCAGCAGCCTTGTCCGCCATGCGCTCCCCGGAAACGGTGAAACCGGGCAGTTCCAGCGTGACCGTGTAGAACGGCACCGGCTTGAAGGTGTCGATCTCGGCCTCCCGCTGAACGATAAGGGCCAGCGTCGGGGACATGACGCGCCCGATGTTGAGGGTCCGGTGGTACAGTACCGAAAACAGCCGGGTGGCGTTGATGCCCACCAGCCAGTCCGCCTTGGCGCGGCAGAGGGCCGCATCCCGCAGGCCGTCATAATCTGCACCGGGGCGCAGGTTTGCAAAGCCCTCCCGGATGGCGGAATCCTCCATCGAGGAAATCCAGAGTCGCTTCATGGGTTTGGTGCAACCCGCCAGCTCGTAGACGGCGCGGAAGATCAGCTCACCTTCGCGTCCGGCGTCGCAGGCGTTCACCACCTCGGTCACATCCGGGGCGTTCATCAGCTGTTTCAGCACATCAAACTGTTTCTTCTTGTCCTTGCTCACCACCATCTGCCAGGGTTCTGGCAGAATGGGTAGATCGTCATAGCGCCACTTGGCGTACTCCGGGTTATAAGCATCGGCGTCGGCCAGTCCAGCCAGGTGGCCCACACACCAGCTGACCCGCCAGCCGTTGCCCTCTAAATAACCGTCCTTATGGGTTGTTGCTCCAATTACGGCGGCCAGACTTTGGGCAACGGACGGTTTCTCAGCGATTACCAGCTTCATGGTTTTTCATCCTCCTTTCCCGCAGCCATGTGGTCAGCTGCCGGTGGCAGAATCCCACGCAGGGCTGACCGTCACGGTAATTTCCGCAGCCATAACAGGGGTGGCCGGGAGATAAAGAAGGAGGACGGGAAGTTTCCTTCCCGCCCTCCGGCCTGCGTGTCATCATGCGTTCATAGGGGCTGTCGGTGAAGCGGGTCAAACCGTCTTGTCCTCGCTTTCCTCGTCGCCGCCCCCGTCAGCGTCCAGCTCGTCAGATTCCTCGGTCTCCCAGGAGTCCTCGTCCTCCTGGTCGGTATCATCCTCGCCGTAGTCATAATCGTCCAAATTGTCGTTGCCCTTGGTCTTGGGTTTGTTTTTCACCAGCTTAAAGTAGGCAAAAGCACCGCCGCCACCCATCAGGGCCAGCACCACTAAAAGAATGGCCGGATTCAGCCCTGTGGCGTTCTGCGCCGGTTCCTCCGGCTCCGGGGTTTCCTCCGGGGTCTCCGGCTCCGGCTCCTTACCTGTGCAGGCGCTCATATTGGTGGCACACACCGGGCAGGCCGTATTCACCGCACCGGCCACACATTTCTCCGTACAGGTACAGGTGGCGGGCTGCTCCTGGGTGGTCTGGCCGTCCTCCATCAGCGCCATTAGGTCCGCCTCGTCCACCTGATTCAAGAAATGAACGGCGGTTTCCTTGTCCTCGTTGGCACGGTCAATGAGGATGTAGAAGTAGTTGCCCGCCTTGGTGGTGACGGTGATAAGCTGCTTGTTGCCGCCGAAATCATCCACCAGGGCGGCATTGCCCTCCGGGGTCAGGGCCGGACTGTCCTCGGTTTCCTCCACCACCACATTGCTGTCGTTGGTGGTATCCTCTGCCGGGGGCTGGTCTGTCCCCTGGGCAAAGGCCGTCACGGAGAAGCTGGCCATCAGCACCAGAGCCGCACACAGGGCCGAAAAGGTTTTGAAAATCCTCTTATTCTTCATGGTCGGTGTCCTCCTGTTCATCGTAGTCGGCAGAAGCAGCGGCCATGCCAGGGACCGTACCGCCGGAGAGCATAGCGTTCAGCTGCTCCGGGGTCATACGCAGGGCGCGTACCATCTGGATGATCTCCAGATTCTCTGCCTCGGTTTTCTGCGCTTCCAGGGTTTTCAGCTTTTCCTGATACTCCGCAATCTTCTCGCGGACCTTGGCAATCTCCTGGTCAATGCGCTGGATTTTATTCTTAGCCATTGTGAATCACTCCTTTATAGAAATCTCTGTTACCAGTTCATTAAGCCATAAATCCATTTCCATCAGCCGGGTCTCCATATCGCCCATAACAGAGGAGATGTCGATGGAAGCGTCAGAACCGATGATACCTGCCGCCTGCGCTACCACACTTTGCGCCATGTCGAATACACCCATGACGATATTCCATGTGTTTGTGACAATCAAAATGGCGGCGGCAGATTTGAACACCCATTTGAAGATCATCCAGGTATCCACATCATGCAGGTTGTTCCGGTCGGTAATCATCTGAATCAGCTCCAGCGTCATCACGATAGCCAGGATCACGCCAGCAATCGGCACCATGATGGAGTTGGAGAGATTCTGGATCATGCTGAAAATGCTCCCGTTCCAGCCCTGCGGGGTCTGACCCACCTGTGTCGCAATGTCTGCAACCTGCTGGTTTACACTGTCGAACATCCCCGATAAGTTTCCCATGATGCCGCCCACCAGCATTTCCTTGAGCCAGTTGGTAAGGGCATCCAGTAAGAAATCCATACGGTGTCAACCTCCTTTCAGCCGCCCCCGCGTGGGGGCAGGGGCGGCAAGGATTTCTTATGACAGCTTAACGGCGTGAGCGATCAGACGGTGAACAGGCTGGAGAGCAGGGGTACGAGGACCATGCCGACCACGGCGACGCCAGCGCCAGCCATGAGCTGCTTCATGCCCTGGGACTTAGCTCACTACGGATAAAGAAGCAAGGAGAGGTTAAAAATTTTTGCCGTTCCCATCCGGCGGGGCCTCGCCGGATAGGTCTGGCTCAATCGTCGGGCAAGTCCACCTTGCCAACAAAAGAATAATAAATCTCGATGTCCTGGTGGCGCGTTCCCTGCTCGTCCTTCCAGCACTCATGCACCACGATCTTCTCCACGAACTCCCGCAGGAGGGTGGGGGTCAGCTCCTCAAAGCTGGTGTACTTCCGCACAACGGCCATGAACTTCTCCACGTTCACAGCGGCCTCCTGCGCCTGCCCCAGCTCCGCCTGTAACTCGGCGGCACGGGCCTTCAGCGTGGCCTGCTCCTGCTCATAATCGGTGGACAACTCCATGAAACGCTCGTCCGTAATGCGCCCGCTCACGCTGTCCTCATACAGACGCTTGAAGATGCCGTTCAACTCTCCGATACGCTTCTGCGCCGCCTCCAGCTCGCGGCGGCGGGCGGCGTTCTTCCGCTTACCGCCGTCCTCGTTCTGTGCCATCAGCAGCTTCATAAACCGGGCCTCATGCTTGGCGGCGTAGCTGGTGACTTTCCGCAGATTTTCCGTCACGCCCGCCGTCAGAAGGTCGGTGCGGATGAAATGTGCCGTACAATCGGCGGTGCGCTTCTTGTAGCTGCCGCAGATGTAGCAGTCCTGCCGCCGCTTGTTCGTTTCATACCTCTGCTGGTACATGACGCTGCCGCAGTCGGCGCAGAACAACAGACCGGAGAACAGGCCAACCTCGCCGTAGCGGTTGGGCCGCTTTCGCTGTTTGCGAAGCTCCTGCACTCGCCCCCAGGTGGCCTCGTCAATGATGGCCTCGTGGGTATGCTCAAAGACCATTATCTTGTCCTCTGGGTTGGCAACGCTGGTCTTGACCTTGTAGGACACCTTCTCCGTCTTGAAGTTGACGGTATGCCCCAGGTACTCCCGGCGCTCCAGGATGTGCGCCACGGTGTTGCTCGACCACTTACAGGGGTAGTCCGGGTAGTAACGGCGGGTGCTGCCGGTGCGCCGGTACTCCATCGTCCCCGGCGTGGGGATGTTCTGCTCGGTCAGCATCCGGGCAATCTTGGTGGGGCCGTTCCCGGCAAGGCACAGACTGAATATCTGCTTTACAACAGGTGCGGCCTCCGGGTCAACAACGAAGTGTCCGTCCGGGCCTTTCAGATAGCCATAGACCGGCTGGCTGGTGATGGGTTTTCCGCTCATGCCTTTAGCCCGGAAAACCGCTTTGATTTTCTTGCTCGTGTCCCTCACCATCCATTCATTAAATAAATTCCGCAAGGCGCTCATGTCGTTGTCGCCCTGGGCGCTGTCCACGCCGTCATTGATGGCGATAAAGCGGACGCCTTTCTTTGGGAAGGTAATTTCTGTAAATAGGCCCACTTGCAGATAATTCCGTCCCAGGCGTGAGAGGTCTTTCGTCACGACCGTCTTGACCGCGCCGCTCTCCACAGCGTCCATCATCTCGGTGAAGCCGGGCCGCTGGAAGTTGGCTCCGCTCCATCCGTCATCCACGAAAAACTGATAGGGCATCAGGCTATGCTCACGGGCGTAGCTTTCGAGGATGCGCTTTTGATTGGAAATCGAGTTGCTCTCGCCCTGCAATTCATCGTCGCGGCTGAGGCGGCAGTACAAGGCGGTGATGGGGGCTTGCATGGGTTGCTGTCTTAACATCGTTTCCTCCAATCCGACAGCCCCGGCCCCGCTATTCCGATGGCAACAGTATAGCACAGGCCGGGGCGGTTGTATAGTGCTTTTTACTTCCTTACAAGAAAAAGTTTTAAGCTGAGGATTATCGCGGAACTACCGGCAGGAGGTCACGGGCCGGGGCTGATCTGGCAGCGGCTTTCGGCCTCCAGGACTTTCGCCATTTTGTCGGCGGCGGTGTCGGTGGTGTCCTGCTTGAAGTAGCCGGAAACGGTGAGGACGGTGTTGCCCATGCGGATTTCAGTCACGCAGTCCGGGCGGCGGGTGGTGGTCTTGCTGGGGGTGTCGGTCATAGGCGGCTCCTTTCAAATTTTTGTTGTGGACATTTAGAGGGCCATTTTCGAGGCCCGGAATGGTAGTACACAGCTCCCCTATTGAGGACGGCCCAAAAGCCCCGTGATAGGGTATAGTTCGCCCATTATACACCTTTCAAGTTTTCCATATTCAGTTGTCATGGGCGATGTGTTACGCGATGGAAAAGGGAACATCAGGCTTTGGAAAAACACAATGCACCCAGGTGGTCAAGACCATCTGGGTGCAGAGAATTTTACTGATATTCACTTTTTATATCGCTCATCGTTAAGACTATTATAGAGCGAATGTAAAGTATTGTCAATGCGTTTTGAGGTCTAGTTTTGTCGAATTGGCCCGATGGAACAGTACAGACGCAAAGCGGGTGTACTATTCCGGCGGGTGCGCCGCTCTGCGGCGATTGCGGAAACGGCTTCCGATTTCCGCCTGGTCAGGCGAGAACGCAACAGGCGGGGCTGACGGATTTTTGTGGCGCGGCTGCGCCACAACACCGGCGCGGAGCGCCGGTCAGCAGGGTTTGGGGAAGGCACTCCCCAACAAGTAGCAGACCAGGGGAACAAATGAGCGGAGCGAAATTTGGGCCACGGGTCGATACTTGCTCTCGCTCTCGCTCTCGCTCTCGCTCTCGCTTCTCTTTACATTGACAACACAAAGCCCATTTGCTATAATATCGCGAAGAAGAACAGCCATGTTGTTCTAATTTCAGTATCGGAGGTATTCATATGGCAAACTGCAAAAACAGAAACAAGTCTTTTAACGGCGCTTTGGGCACTTTAGGAGGCCTTTTCTAAAATCACTGTTAGAAAGGGCTGAGAAGTTTGCCCTTCCTGCGCGGCAGTCGGGCTTGTTTCACAAAACAACCCACTAATTCGTAAAGGAGAATGTAACTTCATGTTTGCTAAAAATTCAAAGGCATATTCTGTCTACC
>ERZ791865.2778-NODE-2778-length-11136-cov-5.868153_pt1 | contig 11136 bp, 10 predicted proteins | sample MGYA00509942_ERZ791865 | MGnify/ENA primary metagenome ERZ791865 (study PRJEB30046, sample SAMN00792098) | human gut metagenome | study: EMG produced TPA metagenomics assembly of the A metagenome-wide association study of gut microbiota in type 2...
AGTCATTTTACCGACTACCGGAAAGCTGAGACTAAGGTTACTGTAGAAGAACCGACTCCCAAAGTAGAGGTCAATCCGGTAACATTCGAGAATGATACGCCTACCAAACCTGTTGAGCCTGTTCAACCGACACGTAAAACTACGGTGCAGGAACAATCTCAGCCTGCTCCTCAGAAGGAAAAGATCAGTTGGTGGGAAAAGCTGAAGAAGAAGGCTGATTCGACGGCGGGAGATTTATTTAATGGTGAAATCTAATAACACAAGAACATAATGGACGACAATTTGATAAACTTAAATATGCCGACAAATCCGGATGCTATCATTAAGGTAATCGGTGTTGGCGGTGGCGGTGGTAATGCTGTCACCAATATGTATAAAGAAGGTATACATAATGTCTCATTTGCTTTATGTAATACGGATCAACAAGCATTGAATGGGTCTGATGTTCCGGTGAAGTTATTATTAGGACGGACAACAACCTGTGGATTGGGTTCAGGAGATCAACCTGAACGTGGTCGTGCTGCTGCGGAAGAAAGCGAGGAAGAAATCCGTCAGATGTTGAGTGACGGTACAAGAATGGCCTTTATTACGGCTGGTATGGGTGGTGGAACCGGTACGGGTGCTGCTCCTGTGGTTGCTCGTGTTTCCAAAGAAATGGGAATCTTGACAGTTGGTATCGTAACAATTCCCTTTGAGTTTGAAGGACAATTCAAGATTGTGCAGGCATTATTGGGTGTAGAAGAGATCTCAAAGAATGTGGATGCGCTGTTGGTCATCAATAACGAGCGGGTTCGTGAAATTTATTCCGATATTGGTATGAGTGCATCGAAAGCATATGCGAAGGCTGATGAAACTCTTACTATTGCTGCAAAAAGTATCGCGGAAATTATTACGATTCGAGGCGTTCAGAATTTGGACTTTGCCGATGTAAAGACAACCATGAAAGATGGTGGCGTTGCGTTGATGAGTAATGGTTATGGTGAAGGAGAAGGTCGTTTGCAGCAGGCTATTGATCAGGCTTTGAGTTCTCCGCTCTTGAATAATAATGATGTATATAATGCACAGCGTATATTGTTCAATATTTATTCAAGCCACGATAATGAATTCCGTATAGATGAAATGGGCGAGGTTCATAAGTTTATGGCTCGTTTCCGTACGAAGTTCCGTGTAAAATGGGGATTTGCATTCGATGATACATTGGGTGATAAGATTAAGATCACGATTCTTGCAACGGGATTTGGTTTGGATGATATTCCGGAAATGGCACAACAGCATCGGGCTGCTCAGGAATTACGTACAGAAGAAGAGCAGCGAATGGAAGCCGAACGTCGTGCCCGTGAAGAGTCTGAACGGAATTTGATGAAGAAATACGGTTATTCCGTCAATCGTCTGCGTTCGCAGGTCGAAGTGGTAACATTGACAGCAGATGAATTAGATGATGATACGCTGATTGTCATGTTGGAAGATTCTCCTACGTATAATCGGGATATCCGAAAGATCAATCAGTTGCGTCGGGGAGGTGGATTTGATGCTCCGGAAACCAATACGTCTTTCACTGCTACGAATACAGGTACGACGTATAAGAAACCGGATAATAACTCCAATTCTGTGATTAGTTTTAGATAATTTGATGTTAAATACATAATTATGGATTTATTTGAAAGAGTCAGCGAAGACATTAAAAACGCAATGAAGGCAAAAGATAAAGTTGCCCTCGAAACTTTGAGAAATGTAAAGAAGGTTTTCTTGGAAGCAAAGACTGCTCCGGGAGCGAATGATACATTAACAGATGCGGATGCTCTGAAGTTGTTGCAGAAACTGGTGAAGCAGGGAAAAGATTCGGCTGCTATTTATGTAGGTCAAGGTCGACAGGATTTGGCAGATGGAGAATTGGCTCAGGTAGCTGTTCTGGAAAAATATTTGCCGAAGCAAATGACTCCTGAAGAACTTGAAGCTGAACTGAAGAAGATTATTGCTGAAGTGGGTGCTTCTACAGCGAAGGATATGGGTAAAGTGATGGGCGTTGCTTCAAAAGCTTTGGCAGGAAAAGCCGAAGGTCGTGCTATCTCGGAAGCCGTTAAGCGTTTGTTAGCTTGATTTGGAAAAACTGAAATAAGAAGAGGAGTGATGAGAATGTATTATGAGTTGATGCATTCTCATCATTTTTTATAATGTGACAGATTGCTTTTAATTTAAACACTATATGAAATGATATCTTTTACTTGTTGTTTTATAGCTCTCGTTGTTGGCTATTTTGTTTATGGAAAATTTATTGAGAAAATCGCTGGCGTTGATCCGAAACGTGTAACCCCTGCTTTTACCAAACAAGACGGTGTTGACTTTTTGCCTCTTCCTACCTGGAAGATTTTCATGATTCAGTTTTTGAATATCGCCGGACTTGGGCCGATATTCGGTGCTATATTGGGAGCCAAATTTGGTTCTGCTTCTTTCCTTTGGATCGTTTTGGGTAGTATTTTTGCGGGTGCCACACACGACTTCCTTGCCGGATTTCTGTCTTTGCGGAAAGATGGAGCCAGTTTACCTGAAATTGTAGGTATGTATTTAGGCGATCGCTTCAAACAATTTATGCGTGCATTTACCATCGTTCTAATGGTATTGGTCGGCGTTGTGTTTGTGGCCGGACCTGCCGGGTTGTTGGCCAGCTTAACGCCTGAATCATTGGATACCATGTTTTGGATTGTTGTTATTTTCTTGTATTATGTCTTGGCAACGCTGTTGCCGATTGATAAGATTATCGGGAAAGTATATCCTTTGTTTGCCATTGCGCTTTTGTTTATGGCAGTCGGAATTCTTATCATGTTGTATGTACATCATCCGGATCTGCCTGAGTTTACTGATGGCTTTACCAATACACATCCGCAAGGATTACCGATTTTCCCGATTATGTTTGTAAGTATTGCTTGTGGTGCAATCTCCGGTTTCCATGCAACACAAAGCCCGCTGATGGCACGTTGTCTGAAGAGTGAGAAATATGCTTGTCCAGTCTTTTACGGGGCTATGATTACCGAAGGTCTCGTGGCCTTGGTTTGGGCGGCAGCAGCTACTTACTTTTTTCACGAGAACGGAATGGGCGAAAGTAATGCGGCTGTGATTGTTGATTCGATTACGAAGAATTGGTTGGGTGCTGTCGGCGGTGTGCTGGCTGTACTGGGTGTCATTGCAGCTCCGATTACTTCAGGAGATACGGCTTTCCGTTCAGCTCGTTTGATCGTAGCTGATTTTCTGCACATGGAGCAGAAGAGTATAACAAAGCGTTTGATGATCTCGGTTCCTCTTTTCTTGATTTCGATTGCCATCCTGATTTATTCATTGAAAGACCAGGCTGGTTTTGATATGATCTGGCGTTATTTTGCTTGGACGAACCAGACGCTGGCAGTCTTTACGCTGTGGGCTTTGTCGGTTTATTTGCGTCAGGAAGGTAAATTGTATATAGTGACGTTGATTCCGGCTTTGTTCATGACGATGGTTTGTTCTACTTATATCTTTGTGGCTCCCGAAGGATTTGGCCTTTCATATACATTGTCGCTTGTGATTTCAGCAATTATTACATTGGCATTGCTTGGCTTATTCTTATATAAGGGAAGAACGAAAGAGCATTGATAAGTTCATGTGCTAATAGGATAAATATTTATAGGTAAGAATACTTATCCTATTAGCACATGCTTATTTAGAATTCCAATAAAGCCATGTGTGGATTATGATCGCTCAAATAACCTGTTTTTGTTTCAGGGTTTTGGGCAATTTCTGTATTTAATACTTTGATTTGCGGGGTGACGAAGATGAAATCAATCTTTTCACGTTTATCCATTGCATAGCGGCCGAAGTCATGGAAGGTATAATTCGGTCCAGTCTTTTGGTCGGTCATCTTATACGCATCTTTCAAGACAAACTCATTCGTCGTAATGGTCTTGTAGGCTTCCGACTGATCGTTCACATTAAAGTCTCCAGTTACAACGGTCGGTTGATCACCAACAATCTCTTTGATCTTTTTAATGATTAGCAATGCACTTTCGCGACGGGCTTCCGTTCCTACGTGATCGAAATGCGTATTCACTCCCATGAAAATCTTTCCTGTTGCTTTATCCTTAAACTTGGCCCAGGTAGCAATACGGGTACAAGCGCCGTCCCAACCGATGAAGCCTACACTGTCCGGATACTGAGACAACCAGAATGTATTACTTTCAAGCACTTCATATTTGTCTGCCCGGTAGAACAACGGAGAATATTCTCCTTTCTCTTTTCCGTCATCTCGCCCTACGCCAATCGCAGCATAATTAGGCAAACCCGCTTTCAAGTCTTCCAATTGGTTGTGTAGTACTTCCTGCATGCCAATAATATCCATCTTCTTGTCAAGGATGTATTGACAAACCGTATCTTTCCGGTATTGCCAGTTGTTAAGACTATCACCCGGATTATCATAGCGCATATTGAATGTAGCCCATTCGATTTGTAAAGAAGAGGCCGGTTGAGCCGTTTCGGCCGGTTGCTGTGTCTTTTTTCCGCTGCAAGCCATCAACATGACGGCACATAAGGCAGCACTTACTAATTTTTTCATGATCTTTTTGTCTGTTATAAATTTTAGAGTAAAGGTAGAGAATAATTTGTGATTATGTGAACAAGATCAGAAGAAATCCTCGTGTGACTAATAATTCCCTTAATCACTAGAATTATATCCGTTTATGCTTGGAATTTTATCGTTTCACCTACGTGGAACGATCATTCCACCTGGGTGATACGATCGTTCCACAACTGTGAGCCGATCGTTCCACAAGGGTGAAACGATAAAAAAGTGTCTGTCATTTAACGGATTTAGTTGACTTAAAATCTCTTTATAAATAAAAGGAAGTTAGGAAGATCATCTGCTTACCTACTGATGGTTTTTGTATTTTATACATAATGTATATCTTTGAGGTAGATATATATAATTAACGGAAAGAGATCGAATGAGAAAAAGAAACTTATTATTATGTATGCTCGGCTGTACGTTGATGAGCCAAGCAGCTTACCAGGGTCGTGTTTTTGTCGATACGAATAGAAACGGCCAATATGATAAAGGGGAGAAGCTATTGAAAGGGGTTTGTGTGTCGGATGGACTTCATGTCGTTAAAACGGCAGCGGATGGTAGTTTCTCTTTACCTGGATTTGAACGTGAACGGTTTATTTTTATAACAACTCCTTCTAGTTATCAGACTGACAATAAGCATTATATCCGTATTTCTGACCAGAATCGTTCGTATGATTTTGGTGTGCAGCCGTTACAAGATTATGTGGCTCCAGACGGAAGTCATCAGTATTTACATATTGCTGATACGGAAATATTCAATACCGTCAATCAGGAAGATTGGGCGAACGAAATGCGTGATCTGGCGGCAAACGAGAAAGTTGCTTTTATGATTCATACCGGTGATATTTGCTATGAAAACGGATTGAAGAATCATATCAAGCTGATGAATACGTCGAATATGGGTTGCCCGGTCTTCTATTGTTTGGGAAATCATGACTTTGTAAAAGGAAAGTACGGAGAAGAGCTGTTCGAAAGTATCTATGGTCCTGTTTATTACTCGTTTGATTTCGGCTCGACGCATTATATCGTAACACCGATGTGGGGAGGAGATCATGCTCCGGGCTTTCAGAGAGAAGATGTTTTCCGCTGGATTGAGCAAGATCTGGCACAGCAACCGGCTGGAAAACCAATTGTTTTCTTCAACCATGATTTATGGAGTACGACCGATCAGTTTGTTTTTAAGCTAAGTGATACGGAGAAACTGGATCTGAATGATTATAATACCAAAGCTTGGGTATATGGGCATTGGCACATGCATTTTATCCGGCAGCAAGGAAAGATCAAGACAATCAGTACGTCAACCCTGGATAAAGGAGGGATAGACCGTTCGGTTAGTGCCGTCCGTATGATCCATGCTGATCGGGATGGTAATATTACCAGTCAGCTGCGTTATACGTATCTGAATCATTCCCTGCAATTTGCCTCGATAGCCAACGATGCCTGTGCGGTTGATGCCGAAGGTAATTTGAAGATGTCTGTCAATGCTTATCATACGGTTTCTCCTTTGGCCCGTCTGACTTATTCGTGTGTTTCGGAAGGTGGGAAAGAGATCTTACGTAATCAGCCTTTGAAGGCCAATACGGATTGGAACTGGAGCGCAATATTCCGTTTGCCTGAGATTTATAAGGGACAGCGTATCTTTGTGACAGCAAAAGCCGAATGGAAGAATGGAGATGTGACGGCCCATCGGACTTCTTTTGTTTACCAGCCTGTTCAAACCGAAGGAAAACCTGCGCTGTCGTGGGTTCAAAATCTAGGAGTGAATGTTTGGTTTACGGCTCCAGTCGTTGCAGAAGAGAAGGTTTTTATGGCTACTTTGGATGAGGATTTGAAGGGCGAAGGAGCCATTATAGCATTAGATGTTCAGACGGGTAAACAACTGTGGCGGTATCCTGTCCGTAATTCTGTGAAGAATCGGATCGCTTATGAAAATCATACGGTAATTGCGCAGGATGCCGAAGGTTATTTGTATGCTGTCGATGCAGAAACCGGCAGTCTGAAATGGGAAAAGAAAATGAAAGTAGACGGGTTGCCTTCCATCATCGAAGGTGTGACGGTAGCTGACGGGAAATTGTATGCCGGAACAGGAAAGGCTTTTGGTGCTTATGATATACAAACGGGAGAAGCTATCTGGTTGAATGAAGGCTGGGGTCAGAACCAAGGCGCCACTTCAAGTCCGGTACTGGCTGGCGACGTAGCTGTGACAGGAACACAATGGAGTGGTCTTTATGGTAATGATCGGAATACGGGAAAACTCCTTTGGCGAAAGGAAGAGAGTGATATCCGTGAACGAGGAGCTTCTCCGGCATATGTAGATGGTTTGTTATATTTGGCTTCGGGCAATGCCTTTTTCATCATCGAACCCAAGAGTGGAAATACCATTATACGAAAAGAAATGCCTTATAATGTGAATACGACATCAACTCCGCTGGTAACCGATAAATGGATTATTTTCGGTACGCAGAATAATGGACTAGTGGCATTAGACCGCTCAACATTAGAGCAGGCTTGGCAGGTTAATACAGAAGCTTCATTGATTTACACTTCGCCTTATTCCCGTTATCCGGTGTGTACCGTCGAATCTAGTCCTATATTATATAAAGGTATAGTCTATTTTGGCGCTTCGGATGGCGTTATCTATGGCGTAAATCCGAAAGAAGGGCGAGTGGTTTGGAAACATAAGATAGGAGCGCCCCTGTTTGGTAAGATTACTGTAGCAGGTAATTCTTTGTATGCAGCCGACTATGGCGGAAATGTTTACCGGTTTAATATGTAATCCATAAACATGCATGGAGACGTCATCCGTGATTGGTTCGGATGACGTTTCTATTTTAGCTGACCTTTTCCTTGACGGACAATCTCGAACTCGTCGGTTGTACAATCTACTACCGTAGAAGGTTCTAATCCACCGTAACCTCCGTCGATAACTAGATCAACACGACCATCGTATTTCTCGGCAATTAATTCCGGATCAGTTGAATACTCCAAGATTTCATCATCGTCATCATGTACAGACATGGTGAGTAATGGATTACCTAATTCTTGAACAATCGTCCGGACAATGTTATTATCCGGTACACGAATACCTACTTCTTTCCGGTTCTTGTAAATCTTGGGCAATTCGTTGCTGGTTGGTAGAATAAATGTAAAAGGTCCGGGCAAATTCTTTTTCATCAACTTGAAAGCCGCGTTATTCACTTTGGCATATTCACTCAAGTTAGACAGATCATAACAAATAATAGACAGGTTACTCTTTTGAGGATTAACACCTTTGATCTGACAAATCTTTTCGACTGCACGCACATTCAAGGCATCACATCCAATAGCATAAACTGTATCCGTGGGATAAATGATCAAACCTCCGTCTTGTAGCGTATGGATTACTTTAGCTACTTCGCGCGGATTGGGATTTTCTTCATAGATTTTTAGTAACATATTTGCTTCCTTGATAATTAAAAGGAAAAGTTGACTGCTGCCAGAGTTGACAGAACAAGTCAACTTTCCTATATGGATTTATCCGTAAATGATATGTCCGTTTTCATCGGTATACTCTTCGAAACCTTTACTGTATTGGTTCATGGCACGAAGACTCATACCCATACTTGAGAAACCTCCGTCGTGATATAAGTTCTGCATCGTTACTTTACGAGTAAAGTCTGAGAACATCATAACGCAGTAATTGGCACATTCTTCAGCATCTGCATTTCCCAGCGGACTCATCTTGTTGGCGAAGTCCATCAGGTGTTCCATTCCTTTCACACCGTTTCCGGCAGTAGTAGGAGTTGGTGACTGAGAAATTGTATTGATACGTACGTTCTTTTCACGGCCATAGATATAACCGAAGCTACGGGCAATTGATTCCAACAAACTCTTGGCGTCAGCCATATCGTTATAGCCAAAGAAAGTACGTTGTGCAGCTACGTAAGTCAGAGCTACTACTGAACCGTATTCAGCAATGGCATCCTGCTTTTTGGCAACCTGCAACATCTTATGGAAAGAAATAGCTGAAATGTCTAAAGTCTTTTCCAGCATGTTATAATCTAAATCATCATACGTCCGCTTTTTACGAACATTCGGACTCATTCCGATAGAATGAAGAACAAAATCAACAGGTCCGCCTAAGATTTCAACTGATTTGGAGAAGACATTCTGCAAATCTTCTACACTGGTAGCATCAGCCGGGATTACTTGAGCATTCAGTTTCTTGGCCAATTCGTCCACTTGTCCCATACGAACAGCAATCGGAGTATTACTTAAAGTGATAGTTGCTCCTTCTTCTACGGCTTTTTCTGCAACCTTCCAGGCAATAGACATATCATTCAATGCACCGAAGATAATGCCTTTCTTGCCTTTTAATAAATCATGACTCATATATATAACCTTAAAAATTTGGCACAAAGATAGATAAAATGTGCAACATGACAAAGGTTTTGCTCTATACAAGCAGGATTTTACTCCTCTTCTGGCTTGTGGGATGGATTTGGGTCTAAATGATATTTCTTTTTGAAAGTACTGGGTGAAATACCTTCTTTCTTGGCAAAGAAAGAGGAGAACTGCGACACGGTCTCAAAATTCAATGCAAAGGCAATGTCTGAAATACTCATTTGGGTTGTACAGAGCATTTCTTTAGCTTTTATGTAACGTAAGTTCAGGTGGTATTGTGTGGGTGAAATTCCGGTATAGGCTTTGAACCGGCTTCGCAACCATGAATAACTGACGTTTAATTGTCTGGCTATATCTTCTGCAGAGATGGAATTACTGATATTTCTTTTCATTAGAGCTTTTGCTTCGTTGATTTTACGCACTGTGGTAGATTCTTTAAAAGCTGAGTTCTTTACCTTAAAATAAATTTCGCCCATTAAGTATAAGACGATGCTGGAAATGAGTTGCTGATATCCGGCATCTTCTTTGGAAGCGTACGCATCCATGTCTTCATATAAACCGATAATGTTGGAACTGATTCCAATCTCAAAGACCGGTTTATCTTTCTATATTGGTATTTTTATCTGTTACACGTTTCACCTGTTTTTCTTTGATGATTTTTTCTGAAGTCGGCAAGTTTTACATTCCATGTCTCAATACCGTCTTTCAGTTCTGTTTTTTCACCTAAAATTAAGTCAAGGATATATCTGGGCTGTTTTCCTCCCTGAGTCATACTCATAATACATGAAGAACAATAAACCACCACATCATTACACGGCATTTCCGATGCTCTGCCAATCATAAAAGACTTGACCTTGTCTATGTCTGTCTTTCCATACAATGTCTGACCGCAGCATTTAGCTTTTATACCGCTTCTTTCCGGTTCAACAAGAGTAATATTCATTCGCTCCAACAGCCTCCTTATTGTAGCCTGTGTTTCCGGTATGGAGCGCGAAGAACAGGTATCCTGAATACTCATTTTTAGACCTCCATAATCAGGAAAGATAAAATCATCACTTTCTGCTAATACATCAAGAAAGAACTCCACATGACAATTCGGATAAATATTCGCATACTTCGAGGCACAGGTTACACATGGGGTTATAATATGTGTACCGTTTTCCAGAAATGGTTTGGTAAAACAACATTCCAGCATGGTATCCATTTTACCATACCTGCTTTCAATTATTTCTTTCAGTTTATCGGCAATATGTGGCTTATAAGACATTAAGGCACATCCTGGAGCATATAGATATTTCATGTTTATGATTCTTTTTTATTGTTATGACGCGTAAGATACCTTAGAGGCCGATGTGTATTAAAGTAGGAAATAGAATATTTACCCCAATAATGGGAATAGCCTATATTCGGATGTTGTATCAGCCCAGAACATCTTTCTCAAGCTTCTCCTTCCATTCCTGAGGAGAGCATCCGTATTTTCGTTCAATGAACTTATTTAATGCCGATTGGGATGAAAAGCCATACCGGAATGCAAGCTCTTTAAGTAAAACTCCGTCTTCAAGTACAGCTCTTTTTAATTCACGTAACAAATGTTCATGGATAATATCCAATGGTGTCCGACCGGTATATTTATTACATATAGCCGTCAGTTTTTTAGTAGTTACTCCCAAATCTTCTGCATAGTTTTGGACTTTCTTTTGAAGGTAAACCCCTTTACTCAATAATTCTCTAAAATTAAGGTACAACTGAACATCTGTATCCATGCTTGTAGTAAAACCATTTTTAGGGGCCATTTCAATTATTTTCAGAAGTATGGTCTTTATCAGAAATTTGACTTCCAGTTTTTTTATCATTGTCAATTGGGAAGACAGTAATCTGATATGTTCTACCAATGACAATATAACATTCCATTCATCTGCCAGTACGTTATCTACATGATTGATGCGATTCTGAAGATCAATATTATAATCCCTCAGTTCATTGGCAAGCAATGCAGAACAGAACACGGAAGAATCAAACATGACAACATCAATTTCAGAATCCGGACTCATAATAATGCGATGAATCTGATTAGGAAAAACAACAGCTATAAAAGGATTTACAGCAGTTTTCATTTCATACTACTATGATTTTTGCAATTTATTTACGATAAAATAGGTTTATATTTC
>ERZ791865.2780-NODE-2780-length-11124-cov-7.235703_pt1 | contig 11124 bp, 9 predicted proteins | sample MGYA00509942_ERZ791865 | MGnify/ENA primary metagenome ERZ791865 (study PRJEB30046, sample SAMN00792098) | human gut metagenome | study: EMG produced TPA metagenomics assembly of the A metagenome-wide association study of gut microbiota in type 2...
GCGGCTTTGCCGCCTTACGGATGCGGCGTCCCCTTTACGGGGAGTGAGCGCCTTGTACAGGGAAATTAAACCGCAGGAGGGCACTGGTGCACCTCGCGCTCCCCTGACGTGTCATTGCGAGGCCCCAACGGGGCCGTGGCAATCTCGGGAAGGCACTCGCAGCCCGTACAAGCCGCCGTTAAAATGGAAAAGGCCGAAATATGGGGTGTAGCGGCGCTCACTGCGCAGCCGTTGGCGGCTTTGCCGCCTTACGGATGCGGCGTCCCCTTTACGGGGAGCGAGCGCCTTGTACAGGGGAATTAAACCGCAGGAGGGCACTGGTGCACCTCGCGCTCCCCTGACGTGTCATTACGAGGAGCGAAGCGACGTGGCAATCTCGCAGTACCCGGCCGCATCGTGGGAAAGCTATCGGCGAAAACGCAACTGCCTTCCCGAGATTGCCACGTCGGCCTTTGGCCTCCTCGCAATGACAAGCTTGGGAGCCTTACACATTTGCCGGAAATACCTCCAGATTTGCAGCTGCCAAAGGCGGTCACTGACCGCCGCTACAGACGCAATTGGTGCATACCGTTTTCACGGTGGCCTGTACAAATCGGCAGTGCCTCCCCGAGATTGCACCCCGAGGGCACTTCCTCGCGCTTCGCGCTCAGGGCGCCACGTCGGCCTTTGGCCTCCTCGCAATGACAAATCGGGGGCCGTTATCATTTTATCGTTACCCAACACGAATCGGCAGCATTGCGCCGGGCCCGGCTGTCCCCTCCCCTACAGCGCATTGCGGGAAGCTATGGGAAAAACTCCACTTTCCACTCTCAATTTTCGCCGTCCGGCGGGAGGTTATCCCCGAACAGGTATCTCCAGTAATCCTGGTCGAGCACCCATGCCGAGGCGCGGAAGCGATTGCTCACGTCCTGATTGCGCTCCTCGACCTCCTCGGGCGACAGCTCGTTGCCCTGCAGCAGGATCAGCTCGTCCGACGGGGCATAATACATTGCGTTTTCCGTGATCCAGCTGTGGTCGCGCAGGAGGACGAACGGTTCCGCGTCCGAGAACACGTCCCGGCCCATATAGAGCCGCGAGTCAAAGTCCAGCCCGAACAGGTTCGACAGCGTCGGCAGAATGTCGAGCGTGCAGCACAGGCTGTCCACCCGCTCCGGCTTCATGCCCTTTTTATAAAGGATAAAGGCGTTGCGGTAGCGCTCGAACCGCGTGTCGATCTCGTGCCCGGCAAGCTCGCTCTGCTCCTCGTCCGTCAGGCCGTAGGGATAGTGGTCGCCCGTCAGGGCGATGACGGTGTTCTCCGCCACGCCAGCCTCGTCCAGCCGCTGCAGCAGCAGCTCCAGCGCACGGTCCAGCTCGATCTGGCAGGCGAGATAGGCCCGGACGGAATCGCTGTAGGGCAGGTCCTTCACAAGGTCCTGATTCTTTTTCGCCATGGCGTTGCCGTTGAAATTATACTCCAGATGGCCGGAGACAGTCATGTAATACGCATGGAAAGGCTCGCTCCCCATATAGTCTGCCGTCGTCTTGTCGATCATCTCGATGTCGGATTCCGGCCACGTCGCCTCGACGTCCAGCCCGTTTCCGAGCGCACGGTAGACATAGCCGAGGTTCGGATGCGACAGATTGCGGTCATAATAGGTATAGGTGTGGTCGTGATAGGCATAGGCGCTGTAGCCGAGGCGCTTGAGCTGCTGAGCCATCGTCAGCGGCATGGCATTCTCCGCGCTGTCACGGAACGACCACGTTCCCGGCTTCGGGATCGTGCCGGTCAAGGCGGCATACTCGCCGTCCGAGGTCGAAACATCCCAGTACGGCGTGTAGAAGTTCGTGAAGTTGAAGCCCTCCGTCTGCAGCTTATAGAGCGTCGGCGTCAGCTCCGGGTCGATGGCGAGGTACGAAAAGCTCTCCGCCGTAATGAGGATGAGGTTGCAGCCCTTGAACATGCCGGTCTTTTCGTTCTTGTTCGTCGGCGTGCGCGAGGAGAAATAGGCGTTCAGCTCCGAAAGCACGTCGTTTCCCTCCGTGGGTACGGCGTCAAAATCCAGCTCCAGCACGTTCGGGCTGGTGTCGACCACCGGCTCCGGGAGGACGGTCGGCTCCGTGGCGTCCGGGAGCGCCGGCTCCGTCGGGGCCTCCGTCGGTGCTTTCGTCTCCGTCGCCAGCTCGATCTCGCCGCCCTCAAAGCCGAACAGCAGCCGGTGCACGTCCAGCCGGAACGCGGGCATCAGGCCGAGGTGGGCCGTCGTCTGCTTCATGTCGTTCGTGTTGTGATAGAGGTCATAGGCCGAAAGCGGCTGCGTGCCGAAGACCGGCAGCAGGGCCATCAGGCCGAAATGCACGGCGACGGCCAGCGCCGCAAACGCCGGAAGATACGGAAGGCGCAGCCGCGCCGCCGAAAAGCGCTTTCCGAGCACGGCGTGGCCCACGGGCGGCAGGAGCATCAGGCTCAGCGGCAGCCAGTTTTTGCGGATGGCGTGCAGCGTGACCTTCCAGAACTGCATGACCTGCCCGCCGTTTCCCATGGAATAGGCGGAGTAGAAGCAGTGGAAGATCGAGTAATACACCAGCTGCGAGGCAAAGAAGATGTAGCAAAGCCCGCTGCACACCGGCCCGAGCACGCGGTTCGCGCGCGGCGGGAACAGGCGGCACAGCGCAAACAGCAGCACCGCCGGAACGAGCGGATAGAGCATCAGCAGCACGAGCTCCGGCTGCCAGAACTGCGGAGCCGTGGCCGCATGGACGACCAGCTCCATAAAGCACAGCTCCGCCCAGAAAAAGAGCAGGAGCCACCACGGCCCGAATTGATGTTTGTTCATGTTTGTTTTCCCTCCGGGATCAAATAAATTGTATGGGAACTTCCTTGCGCTGCGGGACTTGGCTCTCCCTTTGGGAGAGCTGGCGGCGCAGCCGCCTGAGAGGGAAATCGACCCTCCCCTTGCTTGCTATTGCCATTCAAAGGTGCCTGCGAGGCCCTCTCATTCACCTTCGGTGACAGCTCTCCCAGAGGGAGAGCCAAGGGCGCTTCGCGCCTCGCAATGGCGCAAATGGAAGCCTCCCCGGCGAAAGGGGCGCGGAAATCCGTCCCTTACTTATGATATTTCGTCCCTGCCAGGATGCTCTCCGCGCGGTAGAGCTGCTCGAGCGCCATGACGCGCATGAGATGGTGCGGGAACGTCATTTTGCTGAACGACAGGCGGAAATCCGCCATGCGCTTGATGCGCGCGTCGATGCCGAACGACGAGCCGATCAGAAAGCACGCCGCGCTGCGGCCGTTGAGCTTTTCCGCCTGCAGACGCTCGGCCAGACCCTCGGACGAAAGCTCCGTTCCCTCCGGCGTGAGCACGCAGAACCACGCGCCGCGCGGGAGCTTTGCCTCGATCTGCTCCGCCTCGCGCGCAAGGCCCGCTGCGATCTGCGTCCCGTTCGGATCGTCCGGCAGGCGGCACTCCGGCAGCTCGATCAGCTCAAATTTGCAGTAGGCCCCGAGCCTGCGGATATACTCGTCCGCCGCTGCCGCGTAATAGCGCTCCTTGAGCTTGCCGACCGTGATGAGCGTGATGTGGAACATCGCGTTGTCCTCCGTCATTTCGATTTTCCGGGCAGCGCCGCGCGATTCAGCGAAACCCTTCCGCTGTGCGGGCTGCCTTTGATTTTGCTGATTATTATAGCACCTTCGAGCCGGTTTGACAACCTTCGACCGGTACCTTCCAAAAGAACGTTAAGAATCTCCGCCATTGGATGTCCTTTTTATATAATGTGTCTACTTGCATAACGACCGCTTTTGTGGTAAAATTAGAAGGAATAACTATGCAGGAAAGGAGCCCTCTATGTATTCCAACGCCTATGTATGGTCACGCGTTCTTTCCTATCTGGAGCAGCATTCCCCGGCCATTGCGATCGCCTCGTATTTTGACGATGCCGAGGTCATCGAGCTGACGGAAAGCAAGCTCGTCATCTACTCGCCGTCGCCGTTCCGCAAGGACGTGATCGTCAAGCGATATATCGATCAGATCCGCGAGGCCATGCGCGACCAGTTCCAGACGGAGGTCGAGGTCGTCGTCCTCGACGAGACCGAGCTGCCGCAGTACTCCAAAAACAAGAAAAACCGCAATTTCGTCGAGTTCAACTCGCAGTATACGTTCGATAAATTCGTCGTCGGTTCTTCGAACCAGCACGCGTTTTCCGCCGCCCGCGCCGTCGCGGATAACCCCGCCGACGCCTATAACCCCCTGTTCATCTACGGCGAGTCCGGCCTCGGCAAGACGCACCTGCTCTATGCCATCGCCAACCAGATCCAGCGCGAGCACCCGGACTATAACATCGTCTACATCAAGGGCGACCAGTTCACAAACGAGCTGATCGACGCCGTCCGCAGCGGCAAGAACTTCGAGTTCCGTGACAAATACCGCAACGCCGACCTCTTCCTCATGGACGATATCCAGTTCATCGCGGGCAAGGACGCCACGCAGGAGGAATTTTTCCATACGTTCAACTCGCTCTACGAGAACAAGCGTCAGATCGTCCTGACGTCCGACCGCGTTCCCGGCGACATGGTCCGTCTGGAGGACCGGCTGCGCACCCGCTTCGAGTGGGGCCTCATTGTGGACGTCCAGCCGCCCGATTACGAGACGCGCTTCATCATCACGCGCGAAAAGGCGCTGGAGCTGGGCATCGAGCTGCCGCAGGATGTCGTGGATTACATCTCTGAGAATATCACGAACAACGTCCGTCAGATCGAGGGCACCGTCAAGAAGATCAAGGCCTATCACGACCTGACCGGTATGCCGCTGGACATCACGAACGTCTCGCGCGCCATCAAGGATATGTATAAAGGCAAAACGCAGGCCATCCCCACGCCGGACCTCATCATCAGCGAGGTCTGCCGCTTCTACTCCATCGACGAGAGCACCCTGCGCAGCACCCTGAAGAACAAGGGCACGGCAGAGGCCCGCCAGGTCGCCATGTACCTGATCCGCAAGCTGACGAACCTGTCGCTGCCCGATATCGCCAAGGAATTCGGCAAGAACCATACCACCGTCCTCTATGCCCTGAAAAAGGTCGAGCAGGAGCTGCCGAATTCCTCCAACGGCCTGCAGGATAATATCCGCGATATCACGTCGAATATCAACTCCCGGCTATAAAAGCCCGGATGCGGCAGGTTCCCAGACCTGTCATTGCGCAGCTTGGCTCTCCCTTTGGGAGAGCTGGCGGCGCAGCCGCCTGAGAGGGAAAATCAGCCCTCCCCTTGATTGCTATTGCCATTCAAAAGTGCCTGCAAGGCCCTCTCAGTCACCTTCGGTGACAGCTCTCCCAGTGGGAGAGCCAAGGACACTTCGCTCCTCGCAATGACACGGGAGGGAGGCACTGCCAAGCTTGTCCCTGCTCCCCTCCGGATGCGGCTAGCCTCCAAGTTTGTCATTGCGCAGCTTGGCTCTCCCTTTGGGAGAGCTGGCGGCGCAGCCGCCTGAGAGGGAAAATCAGCCCTCCCCTTGATTGCTATTGCCATTCAAAAGTGCCTGCAAGGCCCTCTCAGTCACCTTCGGTGACAGCTCTCCCAGTGGGAGAGCCAAGGACACTTCGCTCCTCGCAATGACAAATCTGAAACCTTCCCCATTTTAACGCTACCCTATTTTTTCCGCAAGCATTGCGCCGGGAGGGGACAGCCCGGCCCCTACAAGGCCTTTTCCATACCCCAAATTCTCTGCACAGGCCCTGTGCAATGTGCAGAAGTTTCCTGTTCACAGATTTTTGCCCGATTTTTCCGCACAAGCCCTGTTCAGAACGCTCTCTTTTTTCCACAGCCCCATGTGCATGGCCGCGCGTTGGTATCTCTGGGCTTGCGGGACTTTTGCACATAAGTTTTGCCTACGGACTACGAATACTAAAAATTATCCTACCTATCTTCTCAGATAGAGAAAGCGAGTGTTGTTATGAAGTTTACCTGTGAAAAAGCGCTGCTGGTCTCTGCCCTGTCCGTTGCGAGCCGCACCGTCGCACAGAAGAGCACCATTCCCTGTCTCGAGGGCGTGCTTCTCCGGGCGGGCGTCGCGCTGCAGCTCACGGGCTACAATCTGGAAACGGGCATCACCGTCCACGTCGGTGCCCAGATCCAGGAGGCAGGCTCGTGCGTCATGCCCGCTCGCCTGTTCTTTGATATCGTCCGGAAGCTGCCGGATGAGATGGTCTCCATCACCGTCGACCACAAGCAGCAGGTCTCCATCCGTGCAGGCGCGGCCTTTTTCCAGATCACGGCCATGGATTCCGAGGACTATCCCGAGCTGCCGGACGTCAACGGCAAGAGCGGCGTGACCATGCCGCAGTCCGCGCTGAAGGCCATGATCTCCGGCACGATCTTCTCCGTGTCCGAAAATCAGGCCCGCCCCATCCAGACCGGCTGCCTGATGGAGGTCACGGAGGATTCCGTCACCATGGTCGCCGTGGACAGCTTCCGGCTGGCCCGCCGCACCTGGCACACGGAAAACGCCGCGAACCATACCCTGAAATTCGTCGTCCCCGCCGCCGGCCTCAAGGAGATCGAGCGCATTCTCGAGGACTCCGACGAGCCCGTTACCTTCACGCTCGGCGATAAGCACATCCTTTTCTCCATCGGCGACGCGCTGCTCGTCAGCCGCGTGCTCGAGGGCGAATTCATCGACTGGCGCCGCGTTGTCCCCACAAACTGCGGCACCGTCCTCACCGCGAACGTCGCGGAGCTGACCTCCTCCATCGAGCGCGTCAGCCTCATCATCTCCGAAAAGGTCAAAAGCCCCGTCCGCTGCGTCTTCGGCGACAATATGGCCGACTTCCGCACGGCAAACACCATCGGCTCCGCGCACGACACCTGCTCCATCGCCGGGAACGGCGGCGAGCTGGAGATCGGCTTCAACAGCCGCTACCTCCTCGATGCGCTGCGCGTCATCCCGAGCGAGGAGGTCACGCTGGAGCTGCAGAACGGCCTGAGTCCCATCGTCTTCGCCCCGTGCGACAAAAAATATGACTTTGCCTATATGGTACTGCCGGTCCGCCTGCGCAGCAACAGCTAAGACCGGATGAACGTTCCATTTCTCGTCAGCAATATCCTCTCCGGCGTGGGCATGTGCGCGATGCTGGCAAGCACCGCCCTGCGCAGCCGGAGAAAGATCCTCGCGGTCCAGTCCGTGAACCACGCCCTTTCCATGGCGGCCTGCTCGCTGCTGCGCGGCTGGAGCGGCGCGGTGCAGGAGGCCGTGAACCTTGTGCGCGATCTTGCCGTTCTGCTGTTCGGCAAATTGGACCGCTTCTGGCAGATCTTTTTCGTGGCGGCGGCGCTGGGTCTCGGCGCGGCAGTCACGTTTGCGGGCGGCTTCCGGTGGTATGGACTGCTTCCCGTTCTGGCCACGGCCCTCTATTCCGCCGTCGTCGTCCACCCGCGGTGCAATGCCCGCTGGATCAAGGCCTCTACGGCCGTCTGCACGATGATGTGGGCGGTCTACAGCCTCTTTATCCGCAATTATGTCTACGTTCTGACGAACGTCATCACCTCGGCCTCCGCCGTCCTTTTCCTGCTGCGGAGCCGAAAGCAAGGAGAAACCGTATGAAAGTTCGTGTCCGGCGGGTGTCCGCCGAGGATGTCCCCGTGGCCATCACCACGGAATTTATCAAGCTGGAGAGCTTTTTGAAGCTGGCCAACGCTGTCCCGTCCGGCGGCATGGCGAAAAACTTCATCCAGAACGGCGAGGTGCTCGTCAACGGCGAGCCGTGCACCATGCGCGGCAAAAAGCTCCGTCCCGGCGACGACGTCCGGTTTGACGGCGTGACCTACTGCGTCCGCGCCGCGCATGCAGATTGACCGCCTGAGCCTGCGCGGCTTCCGGAATTACGAGGATGCGCAGGCGCAGTTCGTCCCCGGCGTGAATCTCCTCGTCGGCGGGAACGCCAACGGCAAGACGAACCTGCTCGAGGCCGTCAGCTATCTCTCCACGGGCCGCTCGTTCCGCACCCGCCGCGAGGCGGAGCTCATCCGCTTCGGCGCGGACTTTGCGGAGCTGCGCGCGCAGGTGCAGTCGCAGGAGCGCACGCGCGAGCTGCGCGCCGTGCTGTTTTCCGGCAGGCGGCCGCGCCAGCTGTGGCTCGCCGGGGTAAAGCAGCGCAGCCGCGCCGCCCTGTCCGGCGTGCTTACGAGCGTGCTGTTCTGCCCGGAGGACCTTATGATCCTCAAAAAGGGCGCATCTGGCCGCCGCAGGCTCATGGACGGCGTCATCTGCCAGCTCCGCCCGAATTATGAAGCGGCCCTTGCGGAATACGGCCGCCTGCTCGACCAGAAGTCCGCCCTGCTGCGCGAGCGCTATGACAACCCTTCCCTCCTGCAGGTCCTGCCGGAGTATGACCTCCGCATGGCCCAGACGGGCGCCCTCGTCATTTCGTACCGCGCCCGCTATGTCAAGGCGCTGGCGCAGGAGGCCGCACGCTATCACCGCGAATTTTCCGGCGACAGCGAGTCGCTCGAGCTGACCTACCGCACGGTCTCGACTGTGACGGACCCCTTTGCCCCGCCCGAGACACTCTGCGCCCAGCTGCAGGAGCATCAGCGCAGCCACGCCCGCGCCGAGCTCGAGAGCGCGCAGTGCCTGTCCGGCCCGCATAAGGACGATTTCGAGGCCGTCATCAACGGCCTGCCCGTGGCGCAGTTCGCCTCGCAGGGGCAGACGCGCACGGCCGTCATCTCCCTCAAGCTCGCCGAGCGCGCCCTGCTGCGGCAGGGAACGGGCGAAACGCCCGTGCTGCTGCTCGACGACGTGCTGTCCGAGCTGGATGCCGGGCGGCAGGACTTTGTTTTGAACCAGCTCCGCGAGGGGCAGGTCTTTATCACCTGCTGCGAAACGGACCGCCTGACCAGCCTTGGTCAGGTGCTGTCCATCCGCAGCGGCACCATCGGAGGGGCGCAGTAATGTATCTATCCATCGGCGGCGATATGGCCGTGCGGGACCGCGCCCTGATCGGCATATTCGATCTGGACAATACGACCTGCTCCCGCGACACGCGCGCGTTTTTAACGGCCGCGGAGCAGGGCGGTCAGGTGGTCGACGTCTCCGGCGCTCTGCCGAAGAGCTTCGTCCTGACCGAGGAATTCGGCATGGACCGCGTGTATCTCACGCAGTTCAACGCCGCAATTCTGGAAAAGCGCATGGAACAAAAGGAGAACACAATTCATGTCTGAAGAACTGCTGAATACGACTGTGGAACAGGAATACGACGCCTCGCAGATCCAGGTCCTGGAGGGGCTGGAGGCCGTCCGGAAACGTCCGGGCATGTATATCGGCTCGACGTCCGCCAGCGGCCTGCACCATCTGGTCTATGAGATCGTGGACAACGCCATCGACGAGGCGCTCGCGGGCTACTGCACCCACATCACCGTGACGATCAATCCCGGCGACACCATCACCGTCACCGATAACGGCCGCGGCATCCCCGTGGACATCCAGGCCCAGACCGGCCGCCCCGCGCTCGAGGTCGTCTATACGGTCCTGCATGCGGGCGGCAAATTCGGCGGCGGCGGCTATAAGGTTTCCGGCGGCCTGCACGGCGTCGGCGCGTCCGTCGTCAACGCCCTTTCCGAGTGGCTCACGGTCGAGGTCCATAAGGATGGCAAAATCTATCAGATGAAGTTCGCCCGCGGCAATATCACGCAGGAAATGCGCGTCATCGGCAATACGGACAGGCACGGCACCATTGTCACCTTCAAGCCCGACCCCGAGATGTTCGATACCCTCACCTACGACTACGAGACGCTCCACACCCGTATGCGCGAGCAGGCCTTCCTGAACGCCGGCCTGCGCATCGAGATCGCCGACCGCCGCACGGAGGACGGCCCGTCCGATTCCATGTGCTACGAGGGCGGCATCCGCGAGTTCGTCCTCTGGCACAACCGCCACAAGACGCCCCTGCACGAGGAGGTCGTCTATATGGCGGGCGTCCGCCGCGACGCCGAGGCCGAGGTCGCTCTGCAGTATCACGACGGCTATAACGAGACCATCGTCTCGTTTGCCAATAACATTCACACGCCGGAGGGCGGCATGCACGAGACGGGCTTCAAAACGGCCCTGACCCGTGTGCTCAATGCCTACGGCGTGAAGACCGGCGTCATCAAGACCGACGCCGACAAGGTCTCCGGCGAGGACTGCCGCGAGGGCCTGACCGCCGTCATCTCCGTCAAGCTGACAGACGCCCAGTTCGAGGGCCAGACGAAGGCCAAGCTCGGCAACGCCTATATCCGCACCCTCGTCGACTCCATCGTCAACGAGCAGCTGTCCACCTATTTTGAGGAGCATCCTGCCGTCGCCCGCACCATTCTCGAAAAGGCCATGACCGCCAACCGCGCCCGCGAGGCCGCCCGCAAGGCCCGCGAGTCCATCCGCCGCAAGACGGCGCTCGGCGGCGCGGCCATGCCGGACAAGCTGCGCGACTGCAACGAGACGGACGCCAGCCTGACCGAGATCTATATCGTCGAGGGCGATTCCGCAGGCGGCTCGGCCACGCAGGGCCGCGACTCCCGCTTCCAGGCCATCCTGCCGCTGTGGGGCAAGATGCTCAATGTCGAGAAGGTCCGCGAGGACAAGGTCATCGGCAACGACAAGCTCCAGCCCGTCATCACGGCCCTCGGCGCGGGCATCGGCGAGGAATTCCACCTTGATAAGCTCCGCTATCACAAGATCATCATCATGGCCGATGCCGATGTCGACGGCAGCCATATCCGCACCCTGCTGCTGACGTTCTTCTTCCGCTATATGCGCCCGCTGATCGAGAACGGCTATGTCTATTCCGCCATGCCGCCCCTGTATAAGCTCACCCGCGGCAAGACGTCCCGCGTCGCCTTCTCCGACGACGAGCGCGACCGCATCTCCGCCGAGCTCCGCGCGGACAATCCCAATGCCAAGGTCGATATCTCCCGCTATAAGGGCCTCGGCGAGATGGACGCCCACGAGCTGTGGGAGACCACCATGGACCCCGAAAAGCGCACGCTCAAGCAGATCCGCCTTGAGGACGCCGTCAAGGCCGATGAGATCTTCACCCTCCTCATGGGCGAAAAGGTCGAGCCGCGCAAGGAATATATCGACTACTTTTATTATATCATACCTGTCAACTGGG
>ERZ791865.2786-NODE-2786-length-11089-cov-2.808320_pt1 | contig 11089 bp, 9 predicted proteins | sample MGYA00509942_ERZ791865 | MGnify/ENA primary metagenome ERZ791865 (study PRJEB30046, sample SAMN00792098) | human gut metagenome | study: EMG produced TPA metagenomics assembly of the A metagenome-wide association study of gut microbiota in type 2...
TACATAGTATACTCGGTTTACGTCTTAAAAGTAACCCCAAATTGTAAAATTGTCCCCTGTCTGCTTGCACTTTGTAATAAAGAATGTTACAATATTAAATGCGAATTAAGCGGAAAATAGTATATAGGAGGGTTTTATCGTGAGTACACCTATGATAATCATGCTCATCGTCCTCGTAGTTCTCATCGGGGTTTGCGTAGCACTCTATTTCTTCGGAAAGAAAGCGCAGAAGAAGCAGGCTGAACAGCAGCAGCAGATGGACGCAGTTGCGCAGACCGTCAGCATGCTCATTATTGATAAAAAGAAGATGAAGCTAAAAGATGCAGGACTCCCGGCCGTTGTTCTTGAGAATACACCAAAGTATTTAAGACGTTCTAAAGTACCGGTTGTAAAAGCAAAGGTTGGACCAAAGGTTATGACTCTGATGTGTGACGCAAAGGTTTTCGAAGTTCTTCCGGTGAAGAAAGAAGCGAAAGTCGTTGTAAGTGGTATCTATATCACAGGCATTAAGAGTGTCCGCGGTGGTCTTGATATTCCAGAGAAAAAGAAGAAAAAAGGATTTTTCTCAAAGAAAGAAAAATAAAAACATTAAAATGAGTTCAGTCAAACAATTCGACTGAACTTATTTTTTTAATTCTTTTTCTTTTGTTCTTTTCTCGCTGCCTCGTATTTCTTCAATTCTCTCAATGCCTGACCACCCATCAGATACAGAATCACTGTATTGAAGATCGTCATTAGTCCGATCCCGACATCGCCCAGATCCCATACAAATGTGTACGCTGCAATTCCTCCGATGAATAACATCACAAGCGCGAGCACTTTATATGTTGTCTGGGATACCCAGTTATCACCGAACAGATACGCCACATTACTTCTTGCATAAAACAGAATTCCAAGAAATGTAGAAAAGCTGAACAGGAACAGCATCACTGCGATAAAAATCACCCCTGCTTCTCCAAGATGATATCTCATCGCTGTCTGAAGCAGTTCCATTCCTGCAAGTCCCTCAATCTGATCCTGCGGAACAAGCAACATAATCATAGCTGTACAGCTACAGATCACAATTGTGTCGATAAATACGCCCAATGCCTGAACAAGTCCTGCCTTTACCGGAAGATCACACTCTGCCGCAGCTGCTGCACATGGGGCAGATCCTGAACCGGCTTCATTTGAGAATAATCCTCTCTTTACTCCGTTCATCAGAACGGCTCCAAAACCACCTGCTGCCACCTGACGGATTCCCAATGCTTCCTCAAAAATACGTGAGAACACACCCGGTATGCTGGACAGATTCGTAAGGATTAAAAATACTGTGATCAGGAAATAACACACTGCCATAATCGGAACAACAACATCCAGAACCTTTACTGTTGCATTCTTTCGAAGCACGATCACTGCTGCCAGAACCACCAAAATCACAGTTGTATAAATCGGTGGGATAGAAAATGCATTTTCAAACGAAGACGTCACTGAATTACTGATCACCTGGCTAATACCACACCAACAGATTAATCCTGAAATTGCAAACAATACCGCGATCACTGAATATCTCTTTTTCTTTCCCTGATGTTCCTCCATGTAGTGATGGATATAATATGCCGGACCTCCGCGATATCCTCCATACAACGGATCTTTTTCTTTATGAAGCTGTGCAAGTGTTGCCTCAACAAATGCTGTGGAAGAACCGATCAGTGCCGTGATCCACATCCAGAACACTGCTCCAGCTCCACCGGCTGAAATAGCTGCAACAACACCTACCAGATTCCCCATTCCCACACGGGTTGCTGTTGATACAATCAGAGTCTGAAAATTAGACAGCCCATCCTCTTTCCCTTTTTTACTATTCAACGATCTTACCATCTCCGGGAAAAGACGGATTGGAAGAAATCTTGTACGGATTGTGAAATAAATTCCTGTTGGAATCAACAGAATAATCAGAAGTGATATTCCCACACTTCCGCCGCCTGGAAGCGGTATCTGAAACAGATCGCCCCATAAAAACGAATATACTTTCTCGATCAGTGTTATTACCATCATCTTGTCCTCTCATTCTTATCTTTTTCATTTTTCCGCCTGCTTATCCAAAAATGCCTCGGCGTTCTTGTATCTTAACTAAGCACTGAAAACTTTCCACTGTCCTTGGAAACAATATTCATCCGTATCTTACAGTCTGCCATCGGTTCATGATTTACGTCTAATTCATAATCAATCTGGACCGCTATCTTATCTTCTTCAAAATCAACCTGAAGGTGTCTCGTATTCACTCCGATCAGCATCTGTCCATAAGGCGTCTTATAAAATGTCTGATTCTTTTTATTTTTCTCAAAGATCATATGAGAGTTTGAAAGACCGCTTTTCACGATCTCTACACATTCATCTCCGTTAATCTTAATTCTGTTCTTGATCACTCCGGAAGTTCCTTCTACAACTTCCTCGTAGACAATATAATGTTCTTCAAATAATATGTTGCTGGTGTCACAACTTCGATTGCTTCGTTCTCATCATCTTCTACCTCCGGAGTGACCGCCACAATCTCCTCATGCATTCCGGAAATACTTACCAATACATCTTTTGTCATAAATGAATTCTCCATAGAAAAGAATCAGGAAAATTTCGTTCCGTCAGTCTTTCCGCAACCAACGTACAAGCACGAAATAACTTTCCTGATTCAGAATCACTAATTAATACTCTTCAATATTTACTACATTCGTTGTCGGAACATCAAATGGCATCACTGTATTCGCAAACTTCCTGAACTTCTCAGCCGCATCGCTGACATAGAAGGAATACTCACTATGATGTTCTGTCGTCTCATCATTCGCCATCTCTTCCTCTTCCAACAGACGTTTCAGATCCATCGCTGTCTCATATGCAGGATTCACAATCTGAATCTTATCCCCCATGTATTCTCTGATCTTAGATCTGAGAAGCGGATAATGCGTACATCCAAGGATCATCGCATCAATATCTGTATTGCGCATGGATTCGAGATAATACTCAATAATCTCTCTTGTCACAATATGTTCTTTGAATCCCTCTTCCACTAACGGTACGAAAAGAGGACAGGCTTTCTCGATCACTTCAATCTTAGGATTCATTCCCTGAATCACTTTCGTATACATTCCACTCTGAACCGTTGCTTCAGTACCTACCACACCGACTTTTCCATTCGTTGTAGCTTCTACCGCTGCTCTCGCTCCCGGAATGACTACTCCAATGATCGGAAGGTCAAACTCATCCTTCACTGCATCCAATGCAAGCGCACTCGCCGTATTACATGCGATCACAATTGCTTTCACCTGTTTCGTCCTCAGGAAACGGATAATCTGTTCTGAAAAACGAATGATCGTGTTTTGTGATTTACTACCGTATGGAACACGCGCCGTATCCCCAAAATAAACAATGTTCTCATACGGCAATTGTCTTGATATCTCTCTCGCTACAGTCAGTCCTCCGACTCCTGAATCAAACACCCCGATCGGTGCCATCTTTTTATTCTTCATGTCCGTCAAAGTTCTCCCCTTAATCTATCCTTATCAGTTATTTTTATCTTATCGCAGATACACAATTCAGCCATGTAACCTTCTTACAAAGGCTGCATGGCTGAATGTTATATTTCATTACCAGTCATCTGGTAACCATTGCTATTCTATTATAATAACTCAAAGTGATATTTGCAATGCTATTTCACATTTTTACAGAGCAAGAGTCTTCGCTACATCGTACTGATATGCCGGAATTGTCTTCTTCATAGCAAGTGCTTCTTCAATGTCAAAATCAATAAACTGTCCGTTCTTGTATCCTACGACACGGTTTGTCTTTCCCTGGCAAAGAAGGTCGACTGCCATAGCTCCCATTGTAGAAGCATATACTCTGTCCTTACATGTCGGGCTTCCACCACGCTGCATGTGTCCAAGAATTGTTGCTCTTGTCTCAATTCCTGTAGCATCCTCGATTCTCTTTGCCATATTGATAGAATCTCCAACACCCTCTGCATTGATGATGATGTAGTTCTTCTTACCACGCTTCTTATTCTCAAGAATATCTTTGATCAGTGCTTTCTCATCATAGTCCTTTTCCTCTGGCATGAGAATCTTCTCTGCTCCATTGGCGATACCACACCACAGTGCAAGATATCCTGCATCACGTCCCATAACCTCGATCACACTGCATCTTTCATGAGATGTAGATGTATCACGAACCTTATCGATTGCTTCCATTGCTGTATTAACAGCTGTATCAAATCCGATTGTGTAGTCTGTACATGCGATATCAAGGTCGATTGTTCCTGGAATACCAATTGTATTTACACCAAGGTTTGCCAGTTTCTGAGCTCCTGCGAAAGAACCGTCTCCACCGATTACTACCAGTCCGTCGATTCCGTACTTCTTACAGATCGCAGCTGCCTTCTGCTGACCTTCTTCTGTACGCATTGTCTTACAACGAGCTGTCTGGAGAACTGTACCACCACGCTCAATGATATCAGACACGTCACGTGCTGACATATCAATGATCTCTTCCTTCAGAAGTCCATGATAACCTCTGCGGATTCCGCGAACCTTAAGTCCTTTTGCAAGTGCACGTCTTACTACCGCACGGATTGCTGCGTTCATTCCCGGAGCATCTCCTCCACTTGTCAGAACACCGATTGTACGGATGCTGTCTTCGATTTCATCAAGATATTTTTCTTTGTCGACTGTTTTATTTTCTGCCATGTTTTAGTCCACCCTTTCTCTGAAATGTCTGATTACTGCCAAAACCAATCATTGTCAATTTTTTATCAACTCCGCCAATATTCTACCTTATTTAGAATATGTTTTCAATAGGTTTTTCAACTACTTTTACACGCTTCTCGCCGAAATGATTCATCAATCTGCTTAAAATTTGTTCATTTATACCGATATTCCTATTTTTCGGCAGTCTTTTTACCACACGTTCCTTTGCACAATAGATTACAACTTCATCATTTCCATCAGAATCCGCCAGATAGCCATAGACGATCTGCTCCTGGTCTAAGAACGTTTCTTTGTCCGGGAACTGGATCCATAGCTCTTTCTTTGTCTGCTCAAACGGAATGATTTTTTCACAGATCATCTTACTCGGCTTATCATCTTCTTCCGAAACTCTTCCGCGAACAAATACCTTGCTATCTACTTCCAGATAATCTCTGTTCTTCTCATAATCTCGCGGGAACACAACAACCTCTACCGTTCCCAAAAGATCTTCTACCGTGATAAATGCCATCATCTGATTCGTCTTTGTGTGCTTTATGGTCTTCTCTGTGATCATTCCACCAATAATTTCTTTCGCCCCATCATGCACTTTTGTATGACCGGTCTCTTCATCCAGCTGAAAGTCCGCCGTTGTCGCAGAAATGGATTTCTTCCACTTCTCCTCATACGCCTCAAGCGGATGTCCGCTGACATAGATTCCAAGTACTTCTTTTTCAAATGCGAGAAGTGTTTCTTTGGAGTATTCTCCCACATCAGGCATCCTGATCTGAAATTCTTCTTTCTGATCTTCACTCACCAGATCAAACAATGTCATCTGTCCAACCATAGAGTTCTTTTTTTCTTGAGTTACATGATCTACGATCTGTACATAGATACTCATGAACTGTTTTCTTGTTCCGCCAAGCGTATCCAATGCCCCCGCCTTGATCAGGTTTTCAATCGTGCGCTTATTCAATACATTTTTTGCTGAAAGACGCGTAATAAAGTCTTCCAGGTTCTGGAATAATCCGAGTTCTTCTCTGTCTTCCACGATTGCCTTGATCACCGGTCTTCCGATGCTCTTGATCGCAGCAAGTCCATAACGGATATCCCCGCCATCTACAGAGAAGTTTGCTTCACCTTTATTAATATCCGGCGGCAGGATCTTAATATTCATCTGACGACATGCATAAATATACTCAGATACCTTAGACGGATTATCAATGACTGATGTCATAAGCGCTGCCATATATTCTACCGGGAAATAATATTTCAGCCATGCAGTCTGATAAGAAACCACTGCATATGCAGCCGCATGAGACTTATTGAACGCATATTTTGCAAAATCGATCATTTCATCATAAATCTTATTTGCAGTCTGTTCATCAATTCCATTCTTTATACATCCTGGTACGCCTGTCTCCTCATCACCATAAATAAAGATCTTCCGTTCTTTCTCCATGACCGCAGCCTTTTTCTTTGACATTGCACGGCGCAGAAGATCGCTTCGTCCCAGTGAATATCCGGCAAGATCTCGTACGATCTGCATAACCTGCTCCTGATAGACAATACATCCATAAGTAGGGGCAAGGATCGGCTCCAGTTGTGGGCAATCATATGTGATAGAAGAACTGTCATTCTTTCCTCGGATATACTGCGGAATGAAATCCATCGGACCAGGACGATACAGCGAAATTCCGGCAATAACATCTTCCAGGTTATGCGGCTTCAGTTCCTTCATGAACCCTTTCATTCCAGCACTCTCAAGCTGAAACACACCGTCTGTCTTACCGGTTCCGATATAATCCAGCACCTTTTGATCATTGTAATCTATCTGATTGATATTCAGTTCCGGCTGCTTTCTTCTTGCAAGCAGCACTGCATTCTGTATCACAGTCAATGTACGAAGACCCAGGAAGTCCATTTTCAGAAGTCCAAGTTCCTCAAGTGTCGTCATGATAAACTGCGTTGTAATTGTTCCGTCTGCTGCCCTTGAAAGCGGTACATACTCATCAACTGGCTTCTGACAGATCACAACACCGGCGGCATGCATAGAACAATGTCTCGGTAGTCCTTCCAAACGCTTCGCCATATCGATCAAATTTGTCACCGTCTCATCCGTATCATATAACTTTTTCAGATCCGGATTCATTTTCAGAGCTTTATCAATTGTGATTCCAAGCTCCTGCGGAATCATTTTGGAAATAGAATCCACATAAGCATATGGCAGATCCATTACACGTCCAACATCACGGATCACACCTCGTGCTGCCAGGGTACCGAATGTAACGATCTGAGCCACACAGTCTTTTCCATATTTTCTTGTAACGTAATCAATAACCTCCTGACGTCTCTCATAACAGAAGTCAACGTCGATATCGGGCATAGACACACGTTCCGGATTTAGGAAACGTTCAAACAGCAACTGGTAACGGATCGGGTCGATCGTAGTGATCTCAAGACAATACGATACAATACTTCCCGCAGCCGAACCACGTCCCGGCCCGACTGAAATTCCGTGATCTTTTGCGTATTTAATAAAATCCCACACGATCAGGAAATAGTCTACATAGCCCATCTGATGGATTGTTTCCAATTCATAAGACAAACGATCTTTCAATTCTTCCGAAGGATCACCGTAACGCTTTTCCAATCCCTCATAGCAAAGCTTCTGCAGATATTCCCAGGAAGTATAACCATCCGGTACATCATATTTCGGAAGTTTTGTTACACCAAATTCAATCTCTACATGACATCGATCCGCAATCTTCTGTGTATTTTCCAACGCCTGTTTCGCATAAGGGAACAGACGCAGCATCTCTTCTTCTGACTTCACATAATACTGTCCGCCGTCATACCGCATACGATTCTCATCTGAAAGCTTCTTTCCGGTCTGAATACAAAGTAGAATATCATGTGGCTTCGCATCTTCTGCATATGTATAATGAATATCATTCGTAGCAACCAGCTCAATTCCTGTCTCTTCAGACATTTTGAATAGCTGTTGATTGACAAGTCCCTGCTCCGGTATGCCATGATCCTGCAACTCCAGGAAGAAATTCCCTTCGCCAAAAATTTCCTGATACTCTAAGGCTGTCTTCTTCGCCTCTTCATATAGTCCCTTCGTCAGGAATCTTGCCACCTCACCTGCCAGACAGGCACTTAAAGCAATGATACCTTTATGGTACTTGCGCAGAAGTTCCTTATCCACTCGCGGTTTATAGTAATAACCTTCCACAAATCCCTTCGAAACAATCTTCGTCAGATTCGCATATCCTTCCTCATTTTCTGCCAGAAGTACAAGATGATAATATCTGTCATCTCCTCCTGTAATCTCGCGATCAAAACGAGAATTCGGAGCCACATACACTTCACATCCAAGGATTGGATTGATTCCCTGCTTCTTGGCTTCCCGATAGAAATCGATCACACCATACATAACACCGTGATCTGTAATTGCCGCACTGTTCATCCCAAGTTCTTTGACCCTGGACACGTATTCTTTTATCTTATTCGATCCATCCAGCAGACTAAATTCTGTATGGACATGCAAATGTGCAAAACTCATAGTTCACCTCAATGATCAAATTTTAACTAAGAAAAGGGAAGGCTCTGACTTGATACACAGGTCAGAATCCCTTCCCTTTATTTTACACTCTTTATGGAAATTTTAAAATGTTAAATCTTATTTATTTCCACCATCAATCATAAACTGGATCAGCTTATCTGTATCTTCTTTCTCATAAGCAATAACTTCCAGCTCCGGAATCTCTCCGTTAGCGAAGATATTAGCCATAGATACATACTGGGAAAGTTTAGACTTCAGATTCAGTCTGTCTCCCTCACCTGTTACTAACTCTACTCTTCCTTTACAAGAATCTACTACCTTAAAAAATCCTTCAACATCTGTAATATTCTGAACTTTCATTCTAAATACCCCTTTCTTTTTAACAATTTAATTATGATTTTACTTCCTAAATTTATCTAGGAATGATATTGCTTATCAATTTCTCATTCCTATTGTTATTATAACGTATTTAGAGCATATTACAAGTAGGAAGAATCACTATTTTTTTTATTTTCAGCATATAGAATCTCACACTTTTTTCTATTTGAAACAACACTTCCTACAAGTCATAGTCACTTTCTCTAACACGTAACGGTTCGCATACAGATTGCTTTTACAAACTATAAATACCATCCTCTTTGATCACGATTTTCTTCTGTTTTAAAAGTCTTCCAACTGCACGTTTGAACGCAGCTTTGCTCATTCCCATCTCTGCTTTGATGCGCTCCGGATCTGCTTTATCTGTGAATGGAAGTTTACCCCCACAAGTCTCAATACATTCCAGGATCAATTCTGCATCTTTGTCCATCTGCTCCGGAATCTTGCCACGGACACTCAGATCCAGTTTTCCATCCTCTTTGACTGCTGCCACACGTGCTTCAATCTCCTGTCCCGGATACATTCTTCCATACATCTCTCTCTTCGGAATCAATGCAGAATACAGATTATCTACTGCCACGAAAGCTCCCAGATCACGATTCACCTCATAAACTGTTCCGGTTACAATATCATCCTTTTTATAAGGAGAGTCTGTCTGCAGAAGATGATAGATCTTCATTGTCGCACAAAGTCTCTCGCTCTTATCTACATAAAGACTTACCAGACAGCGATCGCCCTTCTCTACCTTCTCTGTCTGTTCCTTAAATGGAAGGAACAGGTCCTTCTCAAGTCCCCAATCAAGAAAAGCACCCATTCTGCCCACATCTGCTACTGTCAGGACAGCCAGCTGTCCAAGAGTGATCTTTGGCTCATTCGTTGTTGCGATCATACGATCGGAAGAATCTTTATAGAGGAATACCTCGATCGGATCTCCCAGTTCAATTCCGTCCGGAACCTGTTTCTTTGGAAGAAGAACACGCTCCTCGTCACTTCCAAGATATACTCCAAAATCTACCAGCTTTACTACCGTAAGTACCTGTTTTACTCCTAATCTCATCTTTTCTCCATTCTGCCGCTGGCTTACGCGGCCCATTTTTTAATATGTTTTCTATACCTTAAGGTATTTTCTATGCTGTTGTCAATCGAATCTCATCAATTTCTTTGATTCTTTATTTGATATTTTTTTAACATATTCTTTCTATGAATTGATTTACCTTTCTGAATTATGTATAATTACTTCAATGTGAGAGCAATCTTTCTGCCTACAGCCTGTCTGAGGCAGTATTTTTAAGAGAGGATATTAGTATGAGTGCACAAAATCTTACTTTATTGACAGACCTGTATGAGCTTACTATGATGCAGGGATATTTTGAAACACAGGAAAATCAGACCGTTGTATTCGATGTTTTCTTCCGTGATAATCCGAACAAAGGCGGATATTCCGTCATGGCAGGACTGGATCAGGTTATTGACTATATTAAAAATCTGAATTTTTCTTATGAAGATGTTGATTATTTAAGAGGGCTCGGATTGTTCAGTGAGGATTTTCTTCATTATCTGAGCGGATTTCATTTTAGCGGAGACATTTATGCGATCCCGGAGGGAAGTGTCATCTTCCCAAGAGAACCGCTTCTGAAAGTCGTGGCTCCGATCATGGAGGCTCAGCTTGTTGAGACAGCAATCCTTACAATTCTGAATCATCAGTGTCTGATCGCTACGAAAGCTTCCCGTGTTGTTTATGCGGCACAAGGAGACGGTATCATGGAATTCGGACTTCGCCGTGCCCAGGGACCGGATGCGGGACTGTACGGAGCAAGAGCTGCCGTGATCGGTGGATGCGTCGGAACTTCCAATGTACTCGCCGGCGAAATGTTTGATGTACCGATTATGGGAACGCATGCACACAGTTGGATCATGACTTTCAAAGATGAATATACTGCATTTAAAGAATATGCAAGATTGTATCCTGATGCATGTACACTGCTTGTCGATACTTATGACACATTGAAATCCGGTGTTCCGAATGCGATCCGTGTTTTTACCGAGATGCGCGAAGCAGGCATCAAACCGAAGAGCTACGGTATCCGCCTTGACTCCGGTGATCTCGCTTATCTTTCTAAAAAGGCGCGTAAGATGCTGGATGACGCCGGATTCCAGGATGCTGTCATTGCCGCTTCCAACGACCTGGATGAATTTCTGATCCACGATCTCAAGATGCAGGGCGCTGCAATTTCTTCCTGGGGTGTCGGAACGAACCTTATTACATCAAAAGACTGCCCGTCCTTTGGCGGTGTTTATAAACTGGCTGCTATTCAAAATGCAGATGGAGAATTCCAGCCGAAGATTAAAATTTCTGAAAACATTGAAAAGATCACCAATCCAGGAAATAAAACTATCTATCGCATTTACGACAAAGAGACTGGTATGCTGC
>ERZ791865.2788-NODE-2788-length-11071-cov-16.019789_pt1 | contig 11071 bp, 22 predicted proteins | sample MGYA00509942_ERZ791865 | MGnify/ENA primary metagenome ERZ791865 (study PRJEB30046, sample SAMN00792098) | human gut metagenome | study: EMG produced TPA metagenomics assembly of the A metagenome-wide association study of gut microbiota in type 2...
CTAATTAAAAATCAATCATATAACTGACAAAAATTAATTTTTGTCATCTACTAAAGAAAATGGCATAGATATGGTAGGAGAAGCCCTCAGTCAATATATAGAAACTGGAGAAATAAGTATCTCATCTATGTTAGTAGGAGCGCTAACAGAGGTCGGCATGGGTAAGTTAATTGGTGAAAAATATGTAAAGAAAGCCTTAGGAGAAGCTACAGATGCTGTAAGTGCTGCTGAAAAAAGGTTAGTGGACTTAAGTAATAGAAGGCATCCTAATGCAAAGTTGATACATAAGGCCCAAGAAGATCTTAATAGTGCAAAGCAATTTTACGGAATAATTAAAGGGTTAGATATTGGAAGTGAAACTGCAAAGAAAACAGTTTCAAAAGGTGCTTCTGATAGAATAGAATAACAAAATAAATCACGACATCTTTATTGGATGTCGTGATTTACTTAAAAAATCAAGAAAATGAAACGTGTTACAAATAAGGAGCTTATAAGTGTCATATTGGTAAATATTGGTTTATTAGCAGCTGCTGTTTATATGTGGCTCATATACGACCGTAGACAGACGATAATCAAAAGTGAGGAACCAATACAAAATTATTCGGTACTGGAAGTTAATTGCCGTCGTAGAACTTCATCATCCATATTCATAGAGTTCAATGGAAAGCAATATTATGTAGCAGTTGCCAGAGATAAATGCATACAGTTTGATCCACAAAAAATAAAACTCTTTTATGACAAAGAAAGAGATAAAGTTTATGAAGAAAATGGGGCGATGGTAAGACATTTAGTACCTAATTTTATTCTATATTTATGCTCATGTATATGGTTATTAATCGTAATAAAAAAAAGACTTAGTAGTAGTTGATTATATAATAGGCTGTAACAACTTCAACTAGACGACCTCCGTATATGACATGGGCGACCGCCGCACCGAGGTGAACCATCCTGCAAGCGGCATCACCACCTTCACGTATGATGCACTCGGCAATGTGCTGACCAAGCAGACAGCCAACCTTGCCAAGGAAGGCAAGTCCATCACTTACGACTACAATTATCACCGGCTGACGGGCATTAACTATCCCGACCACCCGGAGAACAACGTGAAGTATTACTATGGCGGACGCAACGCCTCGCAGAACCGCATCGGTCGCCTGATGCTCCGTGAGGACGGAACGGGAGCCATCGAGTACTTCTACGGCAAGATGGGCGAAGTCACCAAGACCCGCCGCACGCTGATTGTGCCCAACCAGGCGATTGCCACCTATGTGACACAGTGGACCTACGACAGCCACAACCGCCTTCTGGAAATGATCTACCCGGACGAGGAGAAGGTCACTTACTCCTACAACCTCGGCGGTCAGCTGGAAAAGGTACGCGGCTACAAGTCCTACGGCTATGACTACGTGAACCGCATCGGCTATGACAAGTTCGAGCAGCGCACCTACCTGAAGTACTGCAACGGTGCGGAAACCTTCTACACCTACGAACCCGCACGCCGTAGGCTGCAGAACCTGACGGTCAACGCAGGCGGCAAGTCCATCATGGACAATGCCTATACCTACGATGCCGTAAGCAGCGTGCTCAGCGTTGCCAATAAGGCCGCACTTCCCGAAAGTGGAAAGGCGGGCGGACAGATGGCGCATGCCTATACCTATGACGCACTCTACCGTCTGGCAAGTGCTACGGGAACCCATGCTGAAATAAATAAAGGTGAGTTTATATGACATTACCCTTGTCGTTTAGAAAGTTTAACATTGCTAATTACCTAAGATTATAGCAATACAGCGTTATCAAAGTGGCACCTGCAATCGTCTTCATTTCAACAAGGCTTTTCAACTACAATTCGGACACTCTAAATGTCCCCTAAAAAACGATTGATATGAAAGACTCAGCAGAAGAGATATTCGTATTCTCACGTTTGGAACGCGATGAACAAGGCAGACTTGTCATTGCGCTATTTATAAGAAAGTCTAATTGATTTGCGCTCCGATTGCAGGTGCTTTATTCATCTAACTTTGCCCATCATATTGTCAAAGTATCAGTCTTTTTAAGTTCACCCTTGTATCCTCTTAATCTTAATTCCTCCGCTATCTCTTCCAGAGGAATACTTTTCAAAGGTCTTGTCTTATCTGGTTTATTTAGCTTCATTCGGGTATGAGCCTTGGAGGTAAAAGTTTTCATACATTCCTTACAATAGCAATTTAAGCCATCTTTGGCGCGTCTATCCCTCCAAAATTCGGTTACGGGTAATTTCTGATGACACTTAGCGCATGTTTTAGTCTTGGCTGTTTCCATATTCAATTTGTTAATAATTAAGGACACATCACGATTATTCTCTATTGATAACCCCGAATTTCTTTCCAATATCCCAAAGAGAAAGGAGGTGTTTACCGCAGAGACAAAGAACAAAGCCGAATATGAATGGGTTAAGGTTCGGACTTATCCCAAACTGATTGATGGTAAATGGGCTTTTGAAACCCTCTACAAGAAAGTTTATCATTGATTTTGAACTGTTCCTCTATCGTGATATGTCCTTGGTTTATAACTTTGCGGAAGAATACGGAAGGTTGTCTCTCAAAAGTAGGCTTCACTTATTCACGAACACTCTAAATGTTCGATAAACGATAATACCAATATGGAAATTTTAGTTTGTACTCGTTTAGAGCGTGATGAACAAGGAAGACTTGTCATTGCGATGTATTACAAAAAAGTCTAATTTGTATTTGTTCCACACCTTCCGTATTCTTTTTTCGCAAAGATTATTATCATAAACTTTGTGGAAGAATACGGATAAAATTCACTAACATCCAAGGACTATTTCATAGAAAACATTTTCCAAAACATCGACAAAATGGTCTTTCAATATGAAAATATCTAATGAATTATTAATCAAAGTAACCCAGGAATTTGACTCTAAGTTAAAACGATGGATTACAGTCAAGCATTACATATGCTTTTGAGTTGAATATTCCATGACTTGGTTTTGGTAAATTTTATCCGTATTCTTTTTTCGCAAAGAATTATTTGTCACCAAAGTTACTAAACCCAACCCCAAACAGGTTGGCTTATGAAAAATCTAAACTTTGGAGCTTTTAACTCGCTGTATGACTTATTTGAAGCGTTTCCAACGGAGGCAGCTTGCATCGCCTACCTTGAAAGTAAACGTTGGGAGAATGGAGTAGTATCTCCCTATGACCCTTCATCAAAGATTTACCACCGTGGCGATGGCAACTATCGGTGCAAGAACACGGGCAAGAATTTCAACGTGCGTGTAGGTACTATTTTTGAAGGCACGAAACTGCCACTCCGTAAGTGGTTTATGGCTATCTATTTAATCTGCAATCACAAAAAGTCTATCTCTGCCATGCAGTTAGCAAAAGATATTACTGTAACGCTGAAAACGGCATGGTTCCTACTTCACAAAATTCGCAGAACATTCCATAGCATACATATGGAGAAGTTAGACGGCGAAGTTGAGCTTGATGAAACATTCGTTGGTGGCAAGAATAAAAACCGCCACGCAAATAAGAAGGTTAAGAATAGTCAGGGCAGGAGTTTTAAGGATAAGGTTCCTGTACTCGGTATGCTTCAACGTGGCGGCAACGTTATTTGCAAGGTTGTAAAGGACACTTCGGTTAAATCCCTTACACCGCCTATTCTGAAGTCAATAGCAAGGACGGCAACGCTGTTTACTGATGAATGGTGTGGCTATGACCTCGTGCGTAAATTATATACCACGAAAATGGTTGACCATGGCAAAGGTCTGTATGTTGTCGGTGACGCTTACACCAACAGCATAGAAGGATTTTGGGGAAATTTCTGCAAACGTGTTGTTAATGCGATATATAATTGGGTTAGTCGCAAGTATATGCAGCGGTATTTTGACGAGTTTTGCTTCCGTTATAACACTCGCAGCGTTTCTAACAAGGTTCGTTTTGATATGGCAATAGCGAATATAAATATCCGTGTAACCCAAAATCAGATAGTAGGAAAATGAAGACCAAGAAAAAGAAGGATAGAGAGTATATGGCTATCCTGGACCAGCCAATAGAAGTTCTGAAAAAGCCTATGGGACGGTCAGTAGATTTTGATGCCGTAATTACAGATGTATTGCGTTCCAATCCAAAGAAAAAGAAGTGACTATCCGTTACCGAATACGACCTCTCCTTCTTCCGAATATATTGCGCCACCAGGCACTTTACCTCCGAAAATAAGCTGAATAGCCTTATTCAACCGTAATACTCTTTCCTCAGTTATAATCTCTAAGAATAGAGTTTCCAAATCCGTGTTATTGTCCATAATTTAAAAGGAATTAAGTAGTTATACAATAACAATGTGTTTTACGGTTGCACTGCGAATGCACCGCAAAGATACGAAGGATTTATGGAATACGCAAGCACCCCGACATCTGTGAAGACATCGGGGTGCTGATTTTTAAGATGTTAACGCTTTATCTTTTTTGTTTTGCGTTGCTTTTCGGCTTTGGGGCGGCTTTCTCTTTGAATATTACCTGCTTAGTATTTCTGTCAATAGTCTGAACAAGGCAGACCCGACTTCCTTTTTCATAAGTTTTCTGTGGTACTACATCTCCATTTCCCAAAGTGATGTTTCCTTCTTTTACGAAGTCATATCCAGCATCTACTAACTTATCGTCAATACCGTACCAAAAGGTGAGTCCGCAAAGGAAGTCTATCTCTTTGACCATTAGAACATCTTTGAATACTTCATCGGGTGCAATATCCACGACAGCCATTAGCAAGGGGCTGTCGCATATGTATCCGTACTTGCCCGAAGGCATTACTTCAAGCGGCATGCCGCTGCGTTCAAAACATCGTTTTGCGTAATCAAAATTGTTATTTTCAATTACTTCCGTTCCAAGGTCAACAATCAATGAAGCTTGGCTCCATGCGCTTAGGCTGCAAACTATCACAGCCATAAGCATTACCATTACTCTTTTCATAGGCGATTTTACAAGAGTTTTGCTCCCCTCAAGCAGCCGAATATTGGAGAAAATTTCTTACTTGAGTTATATATAGAAAAGTGGGCTGCCATCCTTGCACTCTTGTAGGTATCGCCAAACACCCGAATACACGCACGGAAAGGCAGCCCACGTTATATGAGCTGTCACCGTGCCTCGTGTATCCTTTGTTAAATTGGCGATTTTACAAGAGATGAGGCACTTCTCTGTTATTTCAAACTTTGTCTTCTCAAAGACGGTGCAAAGTTAGCGAAAATTTTGTAACTTTGCATTTCAATCTCATGTAATTATCAATGGAGCAAGTCAATGATGAGTTAATTTATGGAGATTGGGCGGCACTTCGTTCTAATCCCAATATCATCATTCGGGTAGAGTTAATCAATCCGAATGGCATAGTTGATTTTCGCTCTCAACGAAATTCTGCCCCTCAGCATGCACATATTTCGGAGCTAATCAAGATTACCAATCCAAAACTAATTGCTGATTTAGAGCGTAATTATCACCAATTTGAATAACGCTCCCATTCAGACTCTTTTGTCCTTTTTATCATTGTATCGTGGCTATTCGGAATTGGCTTTATCGCATAGACACATTCCAAAGGATTAAAATAAATCTTAGCAATCGTATTATCATAAACATCCTTGCTTATACTTCTTCCATTGGGATGCCGTTTTAGAAATTCATCTAATACGCGACCTTGCTTAATGTCAGTCGCTCCTGTTAAAGCCATTATTTCATTGAGTTCGCTTATTACTTCATTTTCGGTCATTATCAATCCTCCTCTTTCATCAACTCCCGAAAATACATTTGAAACTCTCTCCGATTGCGGAATTTCCGCTCATCAATCTTTATGCCTGCTATTTGAGCAAACTTACGAATTGTTATCAAATCCGTAAGTGGAAATTTTGAATTGCGTTCCTGCTCGGTTATGATGTGACCACTTGTCTTATCGCTCTTTCTGATAATCTCTATTAGACTACGAAGAAGTGATGCGGTAGCCGAATTTCCAGCACTCTCGCCATTTGTTCCCTTTTCGGTTATATCGTGTAGTGGCGGTAGAGTATCCAACGATAGAAATGCCTCTCGGAAATGCGGCAGATAATCCTTATCTCCGCTAACCGATATGTCGGTACTACCATCAGGATTTTTCTCCCAGCGGATTGTTATGCTTGACTCATTCATTAGTTAAATCTTTGTAAAAATTCTACTTTTGAGTAGAAAACCTATGTTTGCCTGTTATAAGGTAGAAAAAGTAATAGCTATGACCAAGCAGCCCAAATCCAATAATGGACATAAATGTAAAACGGCTTATCAAAGCCAAGATGATTCAAGTTAAATTAGGGCAACTCTATTTGCACCACAGATGAACACGGGAATATCGTGTGGCGCATAGAGCAAAAGCCCATCATCAAAGGATAAATCTGCTTAGTCATAGCCATTACTTATCCTCGAAGTTTATAACTTTGAATTTAATGACGTGATATATGCCAAATTGGCAGACTCAAAAAAGTGTTTTATCATTGTTAATGACACCAAACATGACAGGACTTGTATTGGCACAAGAATTGCTATGTCATAATATAGTGCATCGGCACTCCTTCATGCTTAAACCTTCGGGATGAAGGCTGGTTCTTATAGACTTCTCTCCAGCGAAGAGAATACGTGATTCTAATATTGTTCAATTCAAAAAAAGATTTCTATGGGTATCAAACCAGGCCCAAAAAGGATTGCAAAGTCAACTGGAATGCCTGACCGTCGCCAAAGAGACAATAAGCTGACACCAGGAAATATTCCGACCTTGAAGCCCCATATACATAAAAAGGGGGACTAACCCCAATAAAAACGGATGCTCATTCAGAGCATCCGCGGGGTAAATTAAAAAGTCATTTACTCTAATCGTGTTGCAGCACGATTTTGAGGTCTAACAAGAGCCACGGGCGGTTGCACTACGTCCGTGGCTTTATTAACTTTGTATGATTATAACGCTCGTTAGGGTGATTTTATTATGTCAAAGTGTTATATTGGCACGAAGTTTGTTATATAAAAAGCATCAGCCTAACCCTTGACACGGAGGCTGATACTGGACTCATCAGTAGCTATGAGACACCAAGCGCAACTGGTAGGTGTTGTGCCGAAGTTTAACTTTAGAACAGAAAGGAGGTATTTATGCAACCCTACTTAAATCTAAGCGGCAATTCTCCAATTGTAAGCTATGAGATTGAACCTACACGCATACGTGTTATGTTTAAAGGTGGACGGGTTTATTCTTATAGCTATGCAAGTGCAGGAGCTGGTAATGTAGAACAGATGAAACAACTCGCACGTTCAGGAGCTGGTCTAAGCGCTTTTATTACACGCAATGTCCGTTTTGCTTATGAGAAATAATCCTTCTTTTTTACAAAGTCGCTGTCAGTGTAACACCTACGATAGCGACTTTTTTAGTGACTCTTAAAATTTCTCTGATTTCTGTGTCGTTTGCAGGCCTTTATTTCCGAACATCAGATGCTCACATTCTTGAAAGGTTCCAATCCGTTCAAACTTTTTGAGCTCATCTTGTGATAGATTATGTAAGTAGCCATAGGTTGGGCTGATCGCTTCTACTTGTGGCTGTCGCGGATTCCAATAGATGCGGAAATAATTTTCACCATCGAAAATTACGTCATCTTCTCGGACAGAGCGTCCATACTTGTCAATTAGGTTGTTGGGGAAATTTGAATCTGCCATATGAGATAAATATTTACCCTCTTATAACTGATATGAAAGTATTTTATGCGCCATACGGTTTGTGTAATGTTATGTAAACTCACCTTTTGAACGCTGTATCGGTCAAATTGTCTACCATATTATATTGGCACGAAGTTTGTTATATAAAAAGCATCCTCCGATAGTGCGAATATCGGAGGACAAGAAAATGTTTAACTTTAAACTAATTTGATTTTTATGAATGAACTTTTGGTCAAGATAACCCAAGAATATGACTCACGTCAGAGACGTTGGATTACAGTTAAACATTATATTTGTTGGTAATTTGTATTTCACAAAAGTCAACGACTAATTGCGGCTTTAGAATAAAAAATCGGAATGCAAAGGAAATACCAAATTGTTTCCTTTATTTCACGATAATCTTTACTACCTGCAATCTCTTGTTTCTTTTGAATTAATGCTTTCATATCAGTCGTTTTATTTCGCCTATAACTGATATGAAAGCATTTTATTTATGAGCCACTCGGTTCGGGGTAATGTCATATAAGCTTACCTAAATAAAAACAATAATGAAGTAAAAATGATGTTAATTTAATTCTTATATTCAAATTAAATTCTTATATTTCTATCAAAATAATCAGTTTATGAAAAACAGGAAATTTTTACATACCCAAATAATGAAAAGATTCGTATTTTTCATATTGGCAATTATACCTTTTTCCATGGAAATATTCTCGCAAAATAAAACAGATAGGTCCATAAACACTTTGGAGGAGAAGATATATGGTTTAAGTTTGATTTGGTCTGAAGTGAAATATAATTTTGTGAACATAGACAATCTGGACTTTGACTTAGATAGCCTTTATCGTGAAACCATGAAGCGCGTGATAGAGACTCAAGATGATATAGCTTATTACAAAGAACTTTCATGCTTTATGAATAAGCTGAATGATGCGCATACAGAATTGATTGACTATCCTGAATCGGGTTATGAGGAAACTGACTATCCTAATTACGGGACAAAATACATTGATGGGAAATACTTTTTTATTAAGTATAAAAAAGATTGTCCTTATTCTGACCCTAACTTGCTTGGTGCAGAAATTATTGAAATTGACGGACTGCCTACTCAACAGTATGTAGAAAAAAATGTCTTGCCATACATCACAGGCTCAACACAGAGATTCAAACTGAATCAGGCAGGCCGTATCTTGCTGAATGGCTTACAGGGAAGTTCAATCCAAGGTAAAGCTCAATGCATGGATGGCTGTATAAAAACATTCAATATCATACGCAACGGAGAGGCTATTCGCAGAGAGGACGATGTCTGGTTGCCCAAAGAGGAGTGTTCTTATTACAGCAGCAAGGCGGTAACATTAAATTGGAAGAATGACATAGCCATACTGAATATCCGTCGCTTTATTCCCGAATCAGTATGCAACGACATTGATAAGGCTATGACAGAAATCCATGCTCACCGGTGCAAAGGAGTGATTATCGATCTTAGAGGAAATGGCGGTGGAATAACCGATGTTGCCTGGAGGTTACAAATGTATTTGACACAAGCGGACACTATTCGCTCTTTTGGTGCACAAACGCGAATCAACTCCGGTTATGGGCGTGCACAAGGCAATTACAGAAAAGAATATGAAGATTTTCACCTATACAAAGCCTATAAAAATGAGCCACCTGAAATAGTAAGAAAACCCAAAGGAATTAAAGCCTTGAACTGCCCAGTTGTTATATTGATAGATAATGGAAGTTTTTCTGCCTGCGAAGATTTTCTCATCAATATATACGAAATGCCAAACAGGCCCATTTTGATAGGAGAAGAAACCGCAGGCTCTACAGGCGCACCCCTTGTCGTTGAATTGCCACATGAAGCACAGGCTCGCATCTGCACGATTCGGCCTTTGTTTCCTTATAGTATGAAACCATTTTTAGGGAAAGGTATTGTCCCAGACATAGAAGTAATACCAACACTGGATGATTGCTTGACAGGAAGAGATATCGTTATTCAAAAAGCGATAGATTTAATAAATTCTAGTATTAATTAATAATTTAAGCCATGAAGGAAGAAAATCGTGTAATTAATTTGAGCAAAGAAGAATTAGCTCAATTAAAAGGAGGAGAAGAAATGTCAAGTCTAATACCTGCTGAAAATGCAAGTTCTCAAAATGAATTCTTGCAAATCTTTGCAAAGAATAAGAATTCTGCATATAAGTGCAAGTGTGACAATCGTCCAGTATCTATTAGTAACTTGAATAAAACTGTTGAATGTACCTGTTATTGTACTCCTGGATAACTTTTTCTATTGTATTGAATTATAACTAAGCAACAATTATTTAGTTATTAAAAGACAAATCAGAGTTGTATGTAATTGTTTATAATACAACTCTGATAGTTTTAATATTTAAGATGTTACACAATGAAAACCTCAAAGCATATTTTAAGTTCTTACAATGTATTTAAAGAGCTAAAGGATAGTGTTGTTGGTATAAATTTGATAGAACAAATATTCTTTTCGTTAGAGAAAGATAGGTATAAACTATTAATCGAGCATAAAAACAATGTTGATTCTATAAGAAAAATCAATGAGCCTTTTTATCAAGTAATGATGAAATTAGGAGTAATAATACCAGAAGAAGATGATAAAAGCTTTTATGAAAAGAGTTTGTTTTCTAGACGCATGACTTTATTTAGGGATCCTTTCTATCGCCTTACAATAAACCCTACATTAAATTGTAATTTTTCATGCTGGTATTGTTACGAACAACATACTAAAAGATATATATCAAAAGAAATATTAACACGAATTCTTAAATTAATCACTTATATATTAAAAGAAAAGCAAATACAGCACTTTCACTTAGATTGGTTCGGAGGTGAACCACTTTTATGTTATTCAACAGCAATAGAGCCAATAACACTTTTTGCAAAAAATGAATGTCATAAATATGGAATTAAATTCACTTCAGGTATGACTACTAATGGATATTTAATTTCTGATGATAAACTAGATTTTTTTAAAAAGGTAAATATGAATTCATTTCAAATTACCTTAGATGGCCCTAAATATATTCATGATGTCACAAGGCATACTTCTAATAAGGTAGGTAGTTATGATAAAATTGTCGAGAACATTCATTTGTTAGCAAAAAAAATGAATCCAGAGAATCTTTGTTTAAGGATTAATTACACATTAGAAAACCTACCTTATATTGAGGAAATAATTCATTCTTTTGATCAACGAATTCGACATCGAATTAAAGTTTTATTACAACAAGTTTGGCAAGATGAAATTAATGAAAAAGTAAAAATAGAGGATATATATAAATTAGGGATATTCAGAAAATCGTCAACTAATTGTTTGGCAATGTCATAGAA
>ERZ791865.2800-NODE-2800-length-11032-cov-3.092648_pt1 | contig 11032 bp, 9 predicted proteins | sample MGYA00509942_ERZ791865 | MGnify/ENA primary metagenome ERZ791865 (study PRJEB30046, sample SAMN00792098) | human gut metagenome | study: EMG produced TPA metagenomics assembly of the A metagenome-wide association study of gut microbiota in type 2...
ATGATAGGGCGGTTTGCCTTAATAACATCAATCGGGCGGCGGGAACCGAACTCATCGCGTTTCGAGTAAATGATGCGCGCCTCTTTGCTGCGTCCATCCTCTTTCAAAGAGGATGCGAACGCCTGCGTGTTGATGATCATCACATTGATGCCGGAGTTGGAAGAAAAGTTGTCGAGCTGGTTCAGGTTGGCGCTGTTATAAACGAAGAACCGTGCCTTCTTGCCGTAATACTCCATAAAATGGTCGGTGGTGATCTCAAAGGATTTTTTCACGCCCTCACGGATTGCAATCGAGGGAACGACCACAATAAACTTGCTCCAGCCGTATTTCTTGTTCAACTCGAACATGGTTTTGATGTAGACATAGGTTTTACCAGTTCCGGTTTCCATCTCAATGTCCAAGCTGCAGCGCCCCATGTCGTTTACTAACTCTGGGGAGAGCTTGATGTTGTTCTGGCTTTGCAGCGTGTGGATGTTTTGCAAAAGCTGATCATCAGAAAGCGCCACAGCCTCGTTTTTATAACCGGAATCGCGCAGCAAATCTTCCAACTCCATTTGTTCCGGGTTATCAGCAAGTGCCAAAAAACTCAGCTGCTGCGGTTTTTGGTTCAAGGTGCCGGTGTCGCGGATATATGACACGCCGCTGCTGTACGGCTGCCCCGCAAAGACATTGACCACGGCGTCCACTGCATCGGTCTGGTATTGCTGTATCTTAAAATTAAACTTCAATTAGAATGCACCTCCCTTAAAGAACAGCGATAAGAATAGTAGCAACAAGCGAAGCCAGCGCAATACCAGCGGAAACAAGGGCAATAATCAGCATCTTCGTATTGTACTTCTTTGCTTTCTCTGCTTCCTGCTTACTTTCTTCCAGTTCTTTTTCTTTCAACAGGTACAAATCGTTAAGTTTCGAGTAGTTATCGTTAAGTCCTTCTACTACTTTCTGATTTCCTTCAAGTATTGGCTTTATTTCCTCTGCAAGAATCTCGTTCAGCGGTGTAATGCTATCAAATATTTCTTGATTTCGCTTATTCATTTCATCAATAAACGAGGTGTCTATTCTTGGGGTTAAATCAGGTAAATTGAAACCACTAAAATCCATCACAGCACCTTCCTGACGGTGTCGGGGCTGTAGGTGGCGAAAATCTGGTCAAAATTGGTGGCTACGCTGTCGCTTGCCATGGAGCTGTCGCGCATGACAAAGTAGTACGGCTTCTGTTTGGCGATGGCTTTGATGGTTTCCTCCGAGACATCGCTGTCGAAACAGGCAATCAGGTAGTTGTCCTCCACATTGAACACCTTCTTGCCGGCTATGGTGGTTTCCTCAATTTTGCTGGAGAGCAGCACGCCCAAATCGAGCATTACTTGGAACAGCAGATCCTCCGGCGTTCTGTCCTCTTTGATGTTATCCTCAAGGCGGGAGAACATATTGACCTCATACTCCGCAGGGTTATAGTAGACATCCTTCATGTTGGAGGTATCGCACTTCAACACGCGGAAACCGGTGTCGAGATTCTGCGCAGCCAGTCCGGCTTCTTCCTTGATTTTTGCACCTGCACGACGGATACGTTCCTTGCCGATTTCACAGATAGTTTTGTAGCCAGATCTTGCAGCTTCACTTCCTTCTTCGCATTTTTCTGGATATTGTATTAATATGTATCTTCTTTTTCCCCCATCAAGAGCATTTTGCTTCATCACGGCATCTGCAAGTGTTGCAGAACCAGAGAAAAAATCCAAGACAAAATCATCCCTTAACGTGGTTTTTTGTAGAATATATTGAATCAAATCGATTGGCTTGGGATACGAAAAGACTTTCTTTTCAAAGAGTCTCTTTATATCCGCATTTCCTTTTGCAGTATAAAAATTTTTGTCATCCCAAATTGATGCGATGCCGGCGCCTGCGGTTTTATAGTCTTTTATCTCAATTGTTGGTACAGATGGATTGCTACTTATCTGGTATGTTTTTACCTCACCAGTTTGTATTTTCTCTATAATGCCTCCTGATAAGTATTGAATTGCGTATTTGTTTTTTGTATTAGGACTTGTTGTTGGTACAACTTTTATGTATCCTTTTTTCCAGTCACTCATAAGCCGCTCTGGAATTAACCGCCATACACATTGCTCGCCTTTATTTGTGACAGGCCAAATTGCAACTGTTCCTTTAGGAGCTTCTGTATAATCGTAGATAAAATCCTTGGCATGACCAACATATGTTTTCTCTGTTATTCGCTGAGCAAGCGACTTGCCACACCCAACAATGACTCCATCATTCTTAGACACATAAATGGGATATGCTTGATTGGGTCGTTCATCTTGAGTAAATGTTGCCAAGTTCATCCCGTGATAAGGTGAAGCATAGTCCTTCATATCTGATTCAGTCGCAACCGGAACAAAGTCAATTGGCACTGCAAAAATAACATACTCATTTGAGATATTAAATGCACCATTAGGTTTGCCGCCTGATGTTTTGACGGTTACTGAAAAGACTTGCCTATCAGAAAACAGTTCTTGGCATATCTTAAGGAGATTGCACATTTCATGAAATCCGATACTTATAGCTATAATTCCCTCATTCCCAAGCAAATCTTTTGCCAGTTTCAGTCGCGGATAAATCATGTTTAGCCAATCCGTATGGAAACGCCCATTACTTTCAGTATTAGGGACAAGCCGGTTACCATTTTCATCATATTGCCCGCTGTTTGCAAGGTACTCATCTGTGCTTTGGGCAAAGTCGTCCTCATAAACAAAGTCATTTCCAGTATTGTACGGAGGATCGATGTAGATCATCTTGATTTTGCCGAGATAGGTTTCCTGCAAAAGCTTCAGCACCTCAAGATTATCGCCCTCAATATAGAGGTTTTCGGTGGTATCAAAGTCCACGCTGCCAGTGCTGCAATAAGGTTTTCCCTCACTATCTGCCCCGGTAGGAACCGTTTCATCTTCACGAACAGGGCGCAGCGTCCTGTTGATCGGCGCATTGGCAAGCAGAACGGACTTTTTCTTGTCCGGCCAAGTGAACTGATAGCGTTCCTCGTTGCCGTCCACGACCTTACAGGAAATCTCCTGCATCAGCACATCCTTATCAATAGCCCGCACAACCTCGCCGTTCTCGTTGACCGTTTCCGTCACCGCATTGGGAAACATCGCCGCCAACTTCTTGAAATTATCATCAGCCTTGTTCGTTGTCTGCATTTTCAGTTTGTCCATCGTTGTGTCCTTTCTCTTTTGTTCGCATCAAACTTTTCATTTGTTCCATTACTATTGACTGACTATTCTGAAGCGTTTGCTGCTGAGCCATAAAATCGACCATACCTTTCGGCATATAAGGATTTTGTATGGATTCCCAAGTAATATTTTTATATCCCAACGATTTAGCCATCTTCTCCAACAGCTTTTCTTTCTCTGTTTTCATTTTCAGCAAATCTGTTTCTGTTGGATTTTCTATACGCATTTTGTCAAAGCAGACTTTCCACTGATTACAAACATCTTTATCATCTGCAAAAACAACATCAATCAAATTCATAGCCTGAACACTATCATTTGTCCACCCATATATACGACTCGTCATCAGAATTTTGAATATCTGTATTTTGTCTTTTCGCTTTTGCTCCCGATCTTGCAGTTTTTGCCCGATATAAACAGCTGCAATCGGCACAACTATAAGGGCTATCAAATTTATGATTTCCATACCCATTATTCTTTTCTCCTTTATCGGCTATCGGTGACTTGTTTTCTCTGTATATGCTTCTCTCTTTCGATATAGTTCCTGTAATTCTTCCAACGTATAATTTTCAAACAACAATGCGTTTCTCTCTTTTTCTAAATCGGTCAAGTAAGCATAAAATTGCTTACAAAGAATTTCTTCTATTTCCAGTTGTGCTTGCATTTGTCGTGCTGTTTCCTTGGTGTCATTTTCTGAGGTATCCCCATCCTGGGCTAACGTAAATGACAGCATCAGTCCCATTGCAGACGCGTTAAGCCTTTGCGCATTTTTTATTACATCATCTACTAACGAGTTATATCCTTTATCCATATTTAATTGCTGCCACAGTACCTGATATGATGTACGTATCTGACTAGATCTCAATATTGAATAATAGGCGTATGGTTTTTCTCCTTTTGCGGTGTCCTTATAATCTGCAACTAAATAATTACAAGCACACGCATCAAAAAATGTCTGAAACTGAGTCCTTAACAAATTTATTCTCTCTGATTCATGTTCTATCAGTTTTGATGTAATTTGCAGTTCATTTGCACGAGTACTTAGTGCCTCTAACTTTTCCTGTGTCGCATCATTTTCATTCTTGAATCTTTGATTCTGCCACAATGCAAGCAATCCCAACAATATTGTCGATGAATATGTTAATATATCACCCGCACTCCATTTTGCCTGCAAAAACGGTTTCGGAGCCTCTAAGCTAAAAAGGAATTGCAAAACAGCTGCAAATACAATGCTTACAAGCCCCCATATAAGAATCCATCCATACTTTTTGCAAATTTTCTTTTTCATTGGCCTAAATTTCCCCTCTTTAGCCGCTTTATTTGTTGCACCAACTCAAACTTCTTCCAATGCTTTCACAACTTTCATTGGCGCACCGCTGCTTGGACATCCTGTTAAAAGAATTCTCTTCTTTTTCGGCTGTTTCTCCGCCCGTGCCTGTTTTTCCAGTTTGGCGATTTCTTTTTCGATCTTCTGTCGGCGCTCATCGGCGGCAATCTGCTCATCCAGAGTGTTGCCGTCTGCAATGCTCACCTCACCGATGTCCACTACGATGTTTTCCCAAACTTTATCAAGGGTCAACCCCCGCAGCTCTAGGGTGCAGCTTTCGGTAGGCTTCCAGTCCGTCTGCATCAGTTTGGTGCGGTAGACAGCCAGCTTACTTTGCCCTTCAAATTCCAGCACAAATAGAATATTCTGCGGAATCAGCTTCGATAAAGCGGCAATCGTTTTCTCGTCAAAGTCTTTTTTCTTCAACGCCACAAGCAGGACAAAGAAGCTGCCGACCTCCTCTCCGGCAGGAATGTTGATTCGACTTGGTGAGATTTCGTTGACTATGGTAATTCTCGATATATCGGCATCGATTTTGTCTTTGACCGCTGTATTCATCTGAAATTTGGCATAGATTGCCTTTTTAGGCAGCTGCTTATTCATTTCAGTTGACTTTGGAAGTCCGAGCATGGTATCACCTCACCGCACGACTAAAAAGCAAATCAGCTCAAAGTCGTCAAGTCCTTTGATTTCGTTTGTCAGGAAGCTGATCTGCCCGCCGCCCAAGAAGCTGTCAATATCGCTCTCGTCCTTTACCTCGATGATCGAGGCAATGGCGTCACCAAGCAGTTTGGAAAGGCGGGACATATTTTTGCCGTCGCGGGTTTCCTTGTTAAACGGCTTATATGCTGCAGGAACCGGCGCTGTCTGCCCTTTGCAGAGAAAACGCATTTTATCGAGCATCTGCTTCGGGGAAAGATGGTTACAGACAACCTCGCCGTCATCCCCGATATAAACCATATAGAAGGGATGCAGCCGGTTCTGGTTGTCGATGTTTACGCTGTTGGAGCGATTCTTCAAAACGAAAATGACACCGGCAGGCGCGTCCTCACCGGCAGGGACAACCGAGTGCAGACCGAAGGGCGTTTTTTCGATGTCCGGATGGTTCTTGACATATTCCAGCAAGTCCAGACGGAACTCGTTGAGCCCCAAATCCATAATGGAAATGCCGGTGGTCATATCCTCAATATCGACAACCTCGTCCTGCAGGCGCTTCAGCTGCGCTTTTCGGTATTCAAGGTCGGTCTTTTCGTCATTGCTAAGCAGATTATCATCGCCTGTAGCAGTCATATCCACGATTTTCATACGGGTTTCAACTCTGGCTTTCAGGTTGATATAATCGTCAAGGGTCACATCAGGCCAGAAATTCACAAGCTGAATAACCTTGTTTCGGCTTCCGATACGGTCAATACGCCCGAAACGCTGAATGATACGAACCGGATTCCAGTGAATGTCATAGTTGACGAGATAGTCGCAGTCCTGCAAGTTCTGACCTTCAGAAATGCAGTCGGTGGCAATCAGAATGTCGATTTTCGTATTGTCTCCGGGCATTAACAACTCTTTGTCCTTGGATATCGGAGAAAAACAGGTCAGAACCGTGTTTAAGTCAGACCGCAATCTCGGGCAGGTGGTGCGCCCTTCTACATTACCGGTGATCATGGCGGTATTCAAACCGAACTTTTCTTTTACAAAGGGACCGACATTGTTGTACAGATATTCCGCGGTGTCAGAAAATGCCGTGAATATGATGATTTTTTCGTTTCCGGGATTGATGGGTGTAGTGATTTTATTGTTGATCACACGGAAAAGCTCACGCAGCTTCAAGTCATGCTCCGGCGTGATGTCGCGCACCATATAAGTAAGCAGCTCCAGAACTTCGGCGTCCTTTTGCAGTTCCTTGCGCCACGACACATAATCCATGTCCGCAAGGTCAATCTTGACCTTTTTGCCAAACGCGAACAAATCATCGGTATCCTGATCGTCGCCGTCAAACTCGTTTACATTGGAAATGTCCGTCAAATTCAATGTGGAGCCCATGTGGTGGTTAAAACGATTGATGGTGTCGATTGTGCTGTCGATAAGCCCCTTGATTCGTTCCAGTGTCAAATTGAACGAATAAACAGAGCTTTCCATACGCTTCATCAGGTTGATGGCCATCAATCGCCGGATGCCTTGCTCGCGGCTGGCCTGCGTAAAGCCCACATTGACAGTGTTGTCGCCGTAAAGCTCCGCGTATTTTTCCATTCTGCTCGCCAGAATAAAGTGGGAGGGCGTGTAAATCGTCAGGTTCAGAAGCATCAGCTGCTCGAAAATCTCGTTGTAGTTGATGGCATCCTTCAAATCCGTCAGGTGCGGGCGCAGAGAGATAGGCTTCAGGCGCGTGGGGAATGTGCCGATGGCGCTTGTGTCATAGTATTTCTGAATGTGCTTGCGGGAACGGGCAATCGTGACGCTGTCCAGCAGCTCAAAAAAGTCGAAGTCCAGCATCTTAAGCAGATTTTCGGTTGTGCGGTCGCAGGGCTCCCACTTGCTCCATGTATTAAATGCTCGCTGCGCATTTTTGAAAATTTCGTCAATTGAACGGCTGGTATTGAGCTTTTCGTCAATATAATCGGTGTGCCCTTCATAAGCCAGGGCAAGCTGATTTTTCAGGTCATTGAAGCGGTTGTTGACCGGTGTGGCGGAGAGCATCAGCACCTTTGTTTTCACGCCGGCGCGGATGACCTTTTTCATCAAGGTTACATAGCGATTATCCTTGGTTTCTTCATCCGGGTTTTCAATCAGCTTGCCGCCGTTGCGGAAGTTGTGGGATTCATCGATTACGACAAGATCATAGTTGCCCCAATTCAATCTGCTAAGATCCAGGCCGTTTGAGTTGCCGTGTGTGCGGTTCAGGTCAGTGTGGTAAAGTACATCGTAGCGGAGTCTGTCAGCAGCAATCGGGTTGTTGACATAGTTGTCCTTATAGGTGTTCCAGTTGTTCGTCAGCTTCTTGGGGCAAAGCACCAGAACGGATTTGTTGCGGTTTTCGTAGTATTTTATAACCGCAAGCGCAGTAAAGGTTTTGCCGAGACCGACGCTGTCTGCAAGAATACAGCCGTTGTATTTTTCCAGTTTATTGATAATGGCAAGGGCTGCATCGCGTTGGAAATTATAGAGCATTCCCCAGATTTTGCTTTCCTTGAAGCCGGTTGCCTCATTGGGGAGAACATCCTCCGATACATCTTCCAAAAATTCGCTGAAAATATTGTAGAGAGTCACAAAGTAAATGAAGTCAGGCGAATTCTCATTATAGGCAGCCGTGATGCTGTCGATCACCTCATCTGTGACGACCTGAAGCACCTTGCTGTCGTTCCAGATTTCATTGAAGTCAGCAAGCAAAGTGCGGGCAAGGGACTCGTCCTTTACAATTGTGGTGCTGATTACATTGCCTTTTTCGCAACCAAGTTCAACCGTAGTAAAGTTGTTGATGGGGGTATAACCTACGCCGTCAACTACAATTTGTCCCTGAATAGATTTGTCACTGACATTTGATTTGAAAGTGACCTTCTGCCTGATCCACTCTGCACATTCTCGTGCAATAGCTTTTTGGGTCAATTCATTGCGGAGCTTAATTTCAAATTCAGTACCGTAAAGATTTCGTTCACGGGTTAAGCGCGGAATGTAAAATTCACGGCGTTCTTTTTTGGCCTTTTCTGTCACGAAAGTCGGAGATGTAAAAATAAAGCGGAGTTCCTCAATCTGTGATAGCTGCTCCTTCAACTCTTGAAAGGCATAGATAGAGAAACAAGCCGCTGCAATGGATAGTTTGCTGCCTTGCTTGATTTCTACGGACAAATCGTCTTTTAGAGTCTTTGTAGTATTGTTTATAAGCTCCATTTTTCTACACCCATCCTAATTACGGCAAAGTTTGTGTCACATAAAGCATACTCTACTCAGCTTATGCGTCATAAAACTCCATGATTTCATCGGGCGTACAGTTAAGTGCCTTGCAAATGTTACCGATAATTTCGGTAGTTATATTTTCATCTCTTGCAAGTTTCATCATCTGATAATGCGTAATGTGTGCCGCTTCTTGCAAGTCTTTTTTCCTCATCTTCTTGTCGATTAAGATTTTCCAAAGTTTATTGTATCTGACAGCCATAGCGATTCACCTTCGGCAATATACTATCATTCAAAGATAAAGGACAACCAATTTAACATATTATAGCATACTTTCCCTGAAAAATCATAAAAAAAGACGGAAATTCAAACTTATTTGCGGAAAATCAAGCCGCAGCGTTGAGCATTTATAGTTAAAAAGCAATTGAAACACATAAAGAAGATCAAGATGTATTTTTATTGGTTGTTATGGGGCAAGATATGAAGAATTCAAAAGTCAGACGGTTTGATATCATTGCAAGGAAGATGAAAAGCCCACAGGCTAGATCTTATATCCAGCCTGTGGGCCTTGTGTATGATTTGTCCTTTATCTTGTCCTGCGGCTTGACCCGAAGCTTATGCCCAAGTCTATTGAACAAGATACCCATAATGGCGCATCTGGCGGCGGATAAGGACTTCACAGCGGTCGCAAATTTCTTGGCTATAGGCGGTTCGATAGCTATCGATGAGTGCCTTTACATCGTCTGTGCTAAAGTTGAAGTGAAGCTGTATACCGTATAATTTCTCTGCCGCATCAAGCTGATCATCAAAATATATCGAAAAAGGCTTGGCTTCAACAGTTTTTAGACAATCCTCTAAGCTTCTTTCCAAGGGGAAATCCATATTGGTATTTGCTAAAAGAGACAAGTCGTTATCAAATAGGGGGCATAGCGCATAGGTATTGTCCGCAGCGTTGTATTGAACGGCAATATTGTTAGTATGGCGATCTTCATTTAGGAAGAATGCATCAATCTCCAGCATTGAGGTCAGATATTGTCCAAAGTTTTGCAGTCCCGTTGTCTGTTCAACGAAGTTTACCAGAAATTTTATCTGATTCTTGATTTCCCCTTGATGCGCTGTATCTACTGCAAGGCTCCCGCCGGTAAATTTTCGATACAGCTTTTCCAACGGAATAAGATCATAGCCATCCGCGAGAAAATCAGCGCTTTTACAGCCACTGTAAACTCGGTCTTTGTATTTGATTTGCGAGTACTCATAAGCCACAAAGGGGTACTTAACGGTTGACTTGTCTAGCAGTGCGGAAACAATTGTTTCCGCCAGCCCCTCATACCCCATGTGGTCAGCCTTGTACCAGTATCCATAACATTTCCATTTCAACTGATTTCCCTTGGATGTATGGTTCAGCGTTTCTTGTGGCTCAAGCCTGCTTAAATCAATCATTTCCATAGAACCCTCCTTACGCAGCGATGTTACGGATCATCTGCACCCACTGGTTATCCCCAGCCATGCGACCTTTTGTCTTTTCAATAATCAGCAGCGGATCAAAGAAAGGAACATCCATCTCCCGGAGGATACCTTTCAGACCGGCTCGGCTGGCGGGCAGGCATCTTTCTTTCAAAAATTCCTCGAAATCCGCCCAGGACGGATTTTCTACAACGCCAAACGCGCGCAAAGGGATTCGGTCGGTGTAGTTCTTCATGCGGACAACTTCGTGCTTGAAATCAATGTCGATGACTGTACATAGCTGCTGACCATTCATAAAGTTCATCCGCATGGTGAAATCCGGGTCCTTGCTGAAATGTTCGGCATTATAGATATACTTGTATATGGTCTGGCGCGACACGCCGAACTGTTTTGCAATCTCGGTGTTGCCGATGCCTTTTCTATGCAGTTCCAAAACCTCTACGGTCTGATCGGGGGTAAGCTGCGCCTTGCGACCCGCATTGCGCGGATTTGGATGATTGATTTTTAGCATCTTTGCATGCTTTCGCAGTTCATCCAAGTCAGACGTGCCAAAAATCTCTTTTATTTGCTGTTGGTAATCAATCGGCATACAGTCTGGATATAAAATCAGGCCTGTGGACTTTGCTATATTTTCAAATTGATGCAGTTCAAATCTTGGAGCTCAAATACTCCACAAGTTCCCAAACCGTTGTCAGCGGGTTGCTCTGCCGTGAAATCAGCTCGATGCCTTGGCTCCGAATCTGTTCGGTATGAGCTTTCGCTCTCTGAATTGCAGCGGCCTGCAAAGGCTTCAAAACGTCAAAGCAATCCTTGTTCTTCTCATAATCGGGGATTCTGTTTGGCTGTTTCAGCAAGCGAATCAATGCCTGACAATCTTCGACCTCTGTCTGCTGATTTACAAAGTGTAACAAGAACCATAGTTCGAAGGATGGATTGGAGTAGGCTAGATGATAGCCCTCCTTTTGGGCGGATTGTTTGGCGCGTAGAAGAACCTCGTTGGAATTATCGTCACGGTCAAATACGCACCAGATGGAATCGCCATCTTCCGGGTAATACGGATTATTGCCCATCGTTGCCTTGGCCTTCTGCACAAGCCTGTCAGCGGACTTATACTGCGAAGAAATCGGGATAATGTCAA
>ERZ791865.2803-NODE-2803-length-11023-cov-4.811543_pt1 | contig 11023 bp, 9 predicted proteins | sample MGYA00509942_ERZ791865 | MGnify/ENA primary metagenome ERZ791865 (study PRJEB30046, sample SAMN00792098) | human gut metagenome | study: EMG produced TPA metagenomics assembly of the A metagenome-wide association study of gut microbiota in type 2...
TTCTGCTCCACACTTCTCTTAAATCGTTACCTGTAGATTATGGGTATTCAAAAACATTTTTTATACTTTTTAAAGATGATTTTTCAGATAATTTTGATTTTGTAAATTCTATTATTTTATCAACTTCCCCTTTCAATTTAAATTGTCTATATTCTAGTTCTCTCTTATCTAGCAATGCTTTTAGCAGTTTTTCTAATGCAATTCGATCTAAATACTCATCAACTAATTCACGGTTATGTTCTGTTTCCAATAACTTTAATATTGCCTTTATTACATCTCTAGTATCATAGTTATCATTTGCGTTAAAGCACATTTCACTAAACAACTTTGATTTTGAATAAGAATCCTTTAAAGATTGATTTTCAGCATATTCCTTAAGTGAAGTTAAATAGTTATCTACACCAGAATCAAAAAATTGATCAATTTCTAATACATTATCAGTTAAACTCTTAAAAGGTGCTAGATATTGATCTAGTAATATTGTTTGCTCATTGTTCACTAATTGGTCAAACTTTGTTTTTTCACTATTTCCAGTCAAAGAAAACTGCTTTATATACTTTATATTATTTTCATCACTTGAAGCATTTATTCTATCTAGATTAAACGTTTTACCCGATGACCTTTTCCCAATAATAACATTTAGTTTAGACGATGCTGTTGTACCATCTGGTAATATTTCAAATTCAAAATCATTTTTTAAATCATTAACAAAAACCTTATTTTTATCTGACAAAGCTAATTTCAAAACTGCAAACTCAAAATCACTTATATCAACATAAGTATTTCTAGTTGGAAATATTTCTAAGTCATCAGAAATTCTAATATCACTAAATAATACCGGGACTAACTTTCCACTCTGTTTAGCAATAACTTCAAATTTTTTTGCACTTCTTACCTCTCCACAAACTAAATTACCACTAAATTTGTTTAGTGTAGCAGTTTGCATAGCCGGGTTTTTCTTATAATGAGGAATAAGTAAATATTTTTCATATCCTGGAAATATTTCAATAAATTTATCAAATGAAATACAATCATTTTCAGATTTTATTTCGTTTGATAGTAAGCCACTTGCATAATTGATTTCTTCTACTTGGTCTACATTTCCTACTAATAATAAATGACTATTTTCTATATCGATTTCAACACCTGGTAGAACAACAATATCGCTTAATTTATTCTGAATATCAAGGAATTGGCTTTTATTAAAATGATTATGATTTGTAATTGCGATAACTTGAAGACCGTTATTGTGTACATATTTTTCCAACTTATCTAATGAAAAGACAAAAGAATTTTCATATGAAGCTGGATCAGTATGAATATGTAAATCTATTTTTAGCATAATATTTTCTCCTTCTAAACCGTATTCATTTATAAATTCAAACATCTCAAAGCTATATTCATAAGATAAAGCATAAACTCTAAAAAAAATTCAATCTGTGATTCACAGTTTGGTATTGTCATTAGTCTGACTGTTCTTGTACAATCTTCAACATAAGCAGATACTCTGAGCAATCTATTATCCGTCACTGCTTGTTTATGTTCTTCTACAGTTTGAATCCATACTATTAATTATAAATACACATATTTGAATTAACAATAAAAAATAAAAAAATCCGTTCATACAAAAAGAATAGCAAGAACACATCCGCCTCATTATCCTTTATAACTTACCTCAATTAGTTCTTGAATTAAGAATATTTAAAGTAGCATAAGCATTAAACTAAACAATGCATGAAAAGGACGACCAAGTCATATTCTGACCAATCGTCCTTCATTTCAAAACTTCTTCATATAAATACTCACTCAGTAATGAAAGTAGCTTATCTTCTGAAGACTTCTCAGAAATTATAACTACACTTCCATAACATTATCAGTCCAAAGCTCACACTGACTAATAACAGTCTGAACTGCATCTTCCATCCCTTCTGGTGGATACTTATGCTTCTTTAATAGTTTTTTGATTAACATACGCATTCTAGCTCTTGCTGATTCTCTCTTTTGCCAATCAATTGTTTTATTTTTACGTAATGTTTCAGTCAATTCTTTTGTAATTGCAATTAATTCTTCATTTTCATAGAAATCTTTTATTGCTTGTGGTTTTGTTAATGCATCATAGAAGGCTAATTCATCAGAAGTAAGTCCTAATTTCTCACCCTCTTTTTGAGCCATTGTAATCTGCTTAGCAAGATTCAACATTTCTTCAATAACTTCTTCATTAGTAAGCATACCATTTAAATATGCATTAAGTGATTTTTGCATAATCTCGCTAAACTTTTCAGATTTTACAATATTAGTTTTTCGATATATGCTTACCTGATCAGCAATTAATTTCTTTAATAGTTCTACTGCAAGATTCTTTTCTTTCATATTAGCTACTTCTTGTAAGAAAGTAGGATCAAAAATAGAGAATTCTTCTTTTACATCAGAGAACAGATTAATTACTCCATCACTTTTAATACTATGCTTAAGTAATTCATTTATTCTTGCATTCATTTCTAGTAATGATATTTTCTTTCCTTCACCTGAATTAGTAAGTCTCAATACCAATACACGAACTGATTCAAAGAAAGCTGCTTCTATACGATCATGTTCCTCTACTAAAGATGAACATAAAGATAATGCCTGATGAAGTAATAGAGCTTCCTGAACAAATGAATTCTTGTCTTCTATACGTTCTCTATCCATAATGAAGTTAACTGCACCACTTATAGTCTTTGCTCTTTCCAGATCTGTTCCTGTATGGAATTTAGAATAATCAAAACCATGGAGTTTATCCTGGCAGATTGATAGTTTTTCATAGAATTTTGGTAATGCAACTTTAGATACATCTGTATCACCATAATTCTTTTTATCTCTAGATGTATAGTCTTTCATCGCTCTCTTTAAAGCTGATGCAATACCTACATAATCTACTATTAATCCACCTTCTTTATCCTCAAAGACACGGTTTACTCGTGCAATTGCCTGCATCAAATTATGCCCAGACATTGGTTTGTATACATACATAGTAGCTAGAGAAGGAACATCAAATCCTGTAAGCCACATATCAACTACAATGGCAATTTTTAAAGGACTGTCATTATCTTTAAACTTCTTTGCGAGTTTCTCTTTATGTCTTTTATTTCCTATAATCTCACGCCATTCCTCTGGGTCCTTGTTGCTTGAAGTCATGACTACTGCTACTTTTTCTGTCCACTGTGGACGTAACTCTAAAATTCTCTTATAGATTTTCATGGCAATAGTACGTGAATAAGCAACAATCATTGCTTTTCCTGTCAGTAAATTCTCTCTATTATTTTCATAATGATCTAAGATATCAGTTACAAGAGAATCAAGAGTATTATCATTACCAAGAATGGCTTCCATTCTACCAAGTTCTTTTTTGCTTCTTTCAATAACTTCTCTATCAGCATTTTCAGCCATAAGATCATATTCATCATCTATGAGCTTCAATGTTTCTTTATCAAGATTAAGTTTAATAACACGACTTTCATAATAAACTGGACGTGTTGCACCATCTTCCACCGCTTGTGTCATATCATAGATATCTATGTAATCACCAAATACTTCACGTGTACTACGGTCTTTAGAAGAGATTGGTGTTCCAGTAAATCCAATATATGTTGCATTAGGCAGTGTATTTCTAATAGCACGTGCAGCACCAATTTTAATTCTACCAGTTTTTGAATCCACTTTTTCTGTAAGACCATATTGACTACGATGTGCTTCATCAGCCATTACTACAATATTCTTTCTTTCTGAAATTGCTTCATGTGATTCCTCGAACTTCTGCATTGTAGTAAAAATAATACCATTTGCTTTTCTACCAGATAGTAATTTTTTTAAATTTTCTCTACTTTCTGCATGCAGTGGTTCTTGTCTTAAGAAATCTTTACACTTAGCAAATTGACCATACAACTGATCATCAAGATCATTTCTATCTGTAATAACAACTATTGTTGGACTATTCAATGCAGACTGTAATAAGTGCGCATAAAATACCATAGATAATGATTTACCACTACCCTGTGTATGCCAGAACACACCACCTTTTCCATCTGTAACAGTTGCATGTTTAGTAGACTCTATAGCTTTTTTCACGGCAAAATACTGATGATACCCTGCCAATATCTTAAATGACTTTATTCCTTCATTAGAAAAACAAATAAAGTTTTTAATAATGTCAAGAAATCTATCTTTTACAAATATTCCTTCAAAGAAAGTATCAAATTGAGCATACTGTGTATTTTCATAACTACCATCTTTTGTTTTCCATTCCATAAAACGATCTTCACCTGAAGTTATAGTACCTGCTTTAGTAGTTAATTGATCACTCATCACACAAATAGCATTATACACAAACATTGAAGGAATCTCTTTCATGTAATTACGGAGTTGTCTATATGCTTCTGAAGCATCAGTTTCTTCTCTTGAGGGAGATTTTAGCTCTACTAATACAATTGGCAAACCGTTTAAAAATAGTATGATATCTGGTCTTTTCTCACTATTTTCAATGAAAGTCCATTGGTTAGCAATAATAAAGGAGTTATTATCAGGATTATTATAGTCAACTAAATAAATAATAGATGAAGACTCTTCACCATCAATTAAATATCGAACAGGAATACCATTTTGCAAGTAATCCATAAATACTGAATTCTTTTGTACTAATTCACCATTTTCAATATTCTTTAATTTATATAATGCATCCTGAATAGCATCTTCAGGTAAATCTCTATTCAAACGATACAATGAATCAATTAAGACATCATCATATAACGGACTATAAAAATCCCTTTCTATATCAGGTCCATATACATACTCATAACCTAAATCATTTCTAAATAACTCTATAATTGAATTTTCATAATCAGCTTCCTTATATAGCCCTGACATAATACCCCTCCTCACTAATTATTCATGTTCTCTTTCGAAATGAATACGCCATAGTTTTTCTATTTCATTATAACTTGCACTTCTATCTTTAGGTGTATTTGTATCACCCACTCTTGTATATATTGTATTGTCCTTGACTCCACCATATCTTTCTACCAAATAATAAGGAATATGTTTTGTAGCTTTACATTTTATAACCATGAATTTTTTATATTTATGATAGACGTTTTTGATTTCAATCTCAGGTTTAAAGTCTCCTGCAATTTTTTTACTCTTTATAAAGTCATATATATTGTTTGATTTACAAGTTTCATCAATTCCAATTACTTCAAAATCATCCGTAACGCCAATTATTGGATAGGCATCTCTATTCTCAAGATTATTTGACAAACATATTATATCATAAAGTAAATCTTCATCTCTTTATGAAATTGTCTTTTAAAATCATAATAATAGTCTTCTTTGCGACTTCATATCAAAGAAATAATTTTCTCATTTAAAGGATCACAACAAATTCTTTCGCCTTAATATCATCAATAATATGCTTTAACATCTCTTTTTCTTTTTCATCAGCTTTTCCATTAACAACAGTATTTTTTACGTTATTTGAATCATAGATTGTTACACTAGCTCCACTGTTGCTGAATTTTAATTGCCAATTTAATCCATTATTCTCTCTTGGAATGCAATCAGATATTTTATATCCGATTTTCTTTAATTGATCTTTTATATATTCTATGTCTACAGTTATTTTAGTCATAATAGTCTTATCCTTTCGTTTTATAATTCAAAGATAAACAATAATTTACTTGAGCAAGTGCTAAATTTATATCGCAATAAATTTGTTGGTACAGTCAATGATGAGCGAGCAATTTGCCGTGCTGATGAATACTTTGATATTTCCATCGGCAAAACACCACCGAGAAAAGAAACACAATGGTTTAGCACCAATCCCAAAGATGTCACCTGGGTATCCATATCAGATATGGGGACTTGTGGACTTTATATCAGTAGCAGTTCTGAACAACTTACGAAAACCGCTGTTGAACGCCATAATGTTAAAGTAGTACCCGATAACACAGTCTTACTTAGCTTTAAGCTTACTGTTGGCAGAATCGCAATTACAAATGGTGAGATGACCACTAATGAAGCCATTGCACATTTTAAAACCAACAAAAAAGAAATAAATGAATATCTCTATTGCTATTTGAAATGTTTTAACTATCAAACTATGGGAAGTACATCTTCAATAGCGACAGCTGTCAATTCAAGAATTATCAAAGGTATGCCTTTTGTTGTGCCTACCAATGACGAATTGGAAGAATTCCACGGCTTTGCTGCACCAATGTTTGCGAAAATTAAGGCTAATCAAATTGAAACAGATAATTTAACAGCACTTAGGGATATATTACTACCCAAACTTATGTCTGGTGAACTTGATATTTCTGATATAGGACTCTAAACCGCTAAATTATTGTTTATTGCCCTATTGTTTCTAATTTTTTCATCTATTTTTCGTAAAACAGAAGATATTCTCTTCTGTTCATCAATTTGTGGTATAGAAAAAGTATATTCCCTCATTTGCTTTAGCGAAATATTTTTTATTGTTGTTCCAGTTGCATTGTTCTCAAGATACTGCCTAAACTTTGGTGATGACACAATATAATATATAAAATCTTTATCCACAGATTCTTTTACATTAAAATAACATGCACTTTTTCCGAGAATTATTTTTTCTGAGTCATACACACCAACGTTCCCCAATGTTCCATTTATAGAAACAAGAATTGTTCTATCTGTTAATGGTTTTTTATACTTTTCATATTGGCTATAGTCAACTCTTTTCGTTTGCTTTTTTATTAGTATTTCACCATCTACAAGGTTATTTCCGTTAATAAATGCATATTCTCCGTTTTCTGTATATTTAGGCGTTCCGTGTAATCCGTCACCCAAAACATCCGTGCATTCCTCTAAATTAGTGATAATCCATTTCACCATACTCTCTTCCTCTCTATCCAATGTATTTTCGGTGAGCAATCTTAACATTGCTCTGTTTAACCATTGCATATTGCAAAGTTGTATCAATTTTTTTATGCCCTAATAGTTGTTGCAATTGTTCTATAGGCATTCCTTTATCTATAGCAACAGTTGCAAGTGTTCGCCTGAACTTGTGCGGATGAACTTTTTGAAGTCCTAATTCTTTTCCAAATTCACGAAGACGAACTTCAATACCACCAATTTTCAATCTTTCATATGGTGATTTTAGTGATACAAACAGAGCTTCATTATCATCAGATCTACTTTCTAAATAATTCTGCAAATGTATCTTAGTTCGTGCATCAAAATAAACCACACGTTCCTTGCTCCCTTTACCAAACACAACGCACTCTCTCTCATTAAAGTTTATATCATTTCGATTCAACAAAACCATTTCACCAACACGCATACCAGTAGATGCTAACATATCAATTATTGCTAAATCTCTTAATTCTTTGCAATTGTCTCTCATAAGTTCCAACGCTTCATCAGAAAATGTTTCCTTGATAATCATACCTGTCTTTACTTTATGAATACGTCGTACTGGACTTTTTAATATGTAATCTTCATCTTCTAACCATGAGAAAAAACTGGATAATATACGACGAATGTTGTCAATCGTAACTTTACTCGATTTCTTCTTTTTCTGATATTCAGTTAAATATCCTCGAATATCATCAGTCACAATATGTCTAATGTCTTTATTTAATTCATCTATCATTGCTTCAATAGTCATCTTATAGTATTTCAATGATTTCTCCGAACAACCTTCTATACGCTTTGCTGAAAGAAATAAGTCCACAAAATTCTGTTGCAAATCATTATCCATATTTTGATTTTCTTTGACATCATATTCTACTAGAACATGTGACAAAACTTCTTGCAATTTTTTACTTTGTGCATTATTCAAATAAGGTAACATACTTTGAATAACATCATTAATTAAATCTTGTTTCATAGTTAATTCTCCTTTGTCTATTTATTGAGAACTACTATGGAGTGGAAGTCCACACTTTTTAGCTCCCTCCACTCTTAGGAGTTGCAACAAATTTATATGATAAACAATAATTTAGCGGCTTAAAGGTCGATGCCTGAGACATCAAACTCGCCTGACATCAGCTTAGGTAAAAGGATATTTCGAGTGATTGTTAACGCTTTATTCTCCGCATTATTCTCATCTATAAGTTCAAATATCGGTTTAACGATTTGATGAAACTGCTCCAACAAATCATCAGGGGGTAAAAATATTGGAAGGTTCTTAAAGTCAGTTTTATTAAACTTTGGTTGAGCAGATCCACCTTTAATTCCCTGAATTAGCGATTGCCCATATAGCCACTTGAACCAAATGTAAAGATAGTACTGCAGATTTTCTTGTTCAGGGCGAAGCATTATTATGTTGTTTCCAAGTGTCATTGGCTTATCTAACTTAGGACACAAGAATACACTTCCAACATCTCCAACATTTGAGATGATGATTTCTCCTCCATATAATGTAGATTTTGAGAGGAAGTTATATGAATGTTCATCTACAAATAACCCAAATGTTCCAGATTTTAAATCGGTATTGCGTATGAAATATGCATAGTTTGGTTCTTGATATAAAGTAACATTCGCTTTAAGTGATGCAAAACTTCCATTAGCTACATAATCAGTTACGACTAATGGCAGTTCTCCATTTTTAAGTAGCTTGAATGAATCAGGTATGAAACCAAATCGGGTCTCAAGTATATTTTTTGACGTATTATCAAATTCAATGAACCATTTCTTGAATATAAGTACAGCTTGTTGCTCTAAATTATTGTTTATTTTATTATTGAGTTCTATTTTATCATCAATAGATTTTAGAATACTTGCTATCTTTATCTGAATATTCATATCAAAACCAGGAACTTCGTAGTTCATAATAGATTTTTTATCACCTCTAGGCATTTTAGTTCCCTTAGAAGTAGCCATTGAATACTCAAAAAAAGAATCATCCGAAAGAACATAATAAAGAAATTCAGTATCAATTCCTTCTTTAGCACTAAATACTAATACATCATTCGAACATCCACCATTGAATTTAGCTTTCCATATTTTTTTAAAATAAGGACGAATGTTTGATACAAGAACATCACCACATTCAAATCTCTGTGTAGTATTGCATTTTGGAAGTGAAGTTGCTTTAGTAATTCCTGCTTTGTTTGGTAGCATATTTTCAGTAGAAATATAATTTTTGAGTGTTAAAGATGAAACTGCAACCTTTTCTTTACGGAAACAACATATATCTTCTAATCTATATTTCATACCCAATAGCCTCTAAATTCTTTCTGATTTCTTCCTCAAGTTCATGGTTCTTCTTAAACATATCTGATAATTCAGATGTCAAACGAGCCATTTTCTCTTCAAATGGTTCATCATCCTCTTCTACTTCTTCAATACCAACATATCTACCAGGTGTAAGAATATAATCTTGTTTTTCAATTTCGTTTGTATCTACTACAGCACAAAATCCCTTAACATCTTCAAGAGTACCATCTTGAAACTGAGAAAAAGTATCAGCTAATTTTTGAATATCATCATCTGAGAAATCTCTATGTTTACGGTCTACCATATGTCCCATTTTACGAGCATCAATAAATAGTGTTTTATTTTTTTGTTTTTTATTTTTTGATATAAACCAGAGCGTTACAGGAATAGTAACACTATAAAATAACTGTGTTGGTAATGCCACAATACCTTCAATAAGATCAGCATTTATGATATTCTTTCTAATTTCACCTTCACCACTACTTTGAGTAGATAATGCTCCATTAGCAAGCACAAGACCAATTTTTCCATTTGGTGCTAAGTGATGTATCATATGCTGAATCCAAGCATAGTTGGCATTTCCTGCAGGTGGTGTACCATATTTCCAACGAACATCATCTTTAAGATTCTCCTGTCCCCAGTTAGAAAGGTTAAATGGAGGATTTGCCATAATAAAGTCAGCTTTTAATGTTTTATGTAAATCATTAAAGAAAGTATCTGCTTGATATGGACCAAAATCAGCATCAATTCCACGAATAGCCATATTCATTTTAGCCATTTTCCAAGTATCAGCATTTGACTCCTGACCATAAACTGCTATTTCTCCACGTTTACCACTATGTGCTTGTATAAACTTTGCACTCTGAACAAACATACCTCCAGAACCACAACATGGATCATATACTCTACAATTCTTAAATGGTTTTAATATAGCAACTATTGTTTTTACAATACTTGATGGAGTATAGAATTCTCCACCCTTTACACCTTCATAAGCTGCAAACTGTTGAATACAATATTCATATGTTCTACCAAGAAGATCCTTACTATCTTCTGTATCTCCCATATCCATATTAGTAAACAAGTCTACAACTTCACCTAAAACTCGCTTATCTAAATCAGGACTTGCATAAATTTTGGGAAGAACATTTTTAAGACTCGTATTCTCTTTTTCAATTGCTCTCATGGCATCATCAATTACTTTCCCGATTTCTGGTTCATGTGCTGCAGCAGAAATTGTACTCCAACGTGCTTCTTCAGGTACAAAGAAAATATTTTCTTCTGCATAAGCATCTCTATCATCTTCAAATCCATCTCCTTCTTCTACAAGCTGTAAGTATCGCTTTTCAAAGGCACTAGAGATATAACGCAAGAAGATGAGTCCTACAATTACTTTTCTATAATCAGCTGCTGGAATATGTCCCCAAAGAACACAAGCCGCATCCCATATTTGTTTTTCAAATCCTATATTAGCATTATTACTTGTCGCCATTACTTAACCCTCCAAATTTGCATTATTCTAGAATATTTTCTTTAAAATACATCTAACTAATATTTTAAATTATAATTATTAATATTTCAATATTGCTGAAGTTACAGCAACTTTTATTCACTTAATAAATCTGCTTCTTCAAAATCTATCACTCCCTAACAGATATATTATATATTACTTTTCAAATGTTTGCTTTTACTTAAGCTCCTACAGTTCCTTTTATCCGGTGTCAAAACAAAGAATTGTCTTTTTATACTGTTATGAAATGACCATTGTCAAGACATAAATAAACACTCACAACATTTC
>ERZ791865.2808-NODE-2808-length-11016-cov-5.957668_pt1 | contig 11016 bp, 10 predicted proteins | sample MGYA00509942_ERZ791865 | MGnify/ENA primary metagenome ERZ791865 (study PRJEB30046, sample SAMN00792098) | human gut metagenome | study: EMG produced TPA metagenomics assembly of the A metagenome-wide association study of gut microbiota in type 2...
GTTTTCTGCAAAGCAGAGGATGGAGGTTTTGAGAATGAGAAAATAGCTTAGTCGTTATACTCGAGGTAGGCACCCTTCATGGGGCTGGCGGCGTGCTCACTGAACAGCCGCAGGGTGCCGCGCTTGTAACGGCGGGGCTTCGGCTTCCATGCAGCGCGGCGCTGAGCCAGCACGGCGTCGATCTCTTCGGGGGACTTGCGCTCCCCCTTGATGCCGATGATGTTCAGCTTGCGGGCGGGGATGTCGATTTCGATGAGGTCGCCCTCTTCCACCAGAGCGATGGGGCCGCCGGTCTGGGCCTCAGGGCTGCAGTGGCCGATGACGGGGCCGGTGGATGCACCGGAGAAGCGGCCATCCGTGATGAGGGCGATGCTGCGGCCCAGCTCCTTGTCCGAGCTGATGGCCTCGCTGGTGTAGAACATCTCCGGCATGCCGCTGCCCTGAGGGCCTTCGTAGCGGATGAAGACGGCGTCGCCCTTTTCCACCTTGTGGTGGAGCACGGCGTCCAGACATTCCTCTTCGCTGTCGAAGGGGCGAGCGCGGAGCACAGCCTGGAACATCTCCTTAGGGCAGGCGGTGTGTTTGATGACCGCGCCCTCCGGGGCAAGGTTGCCCTTCAGGATGGCGATGCTGCCGTCGGTGCCGATGGGGTCGGAAGCCGGGCGGATGATGTCGGCGCGGGTCAGCTTGATGCCGCAGCGGGCATTCGCCTCGTCCAGCAGCTGCTGGCAGTGCTCGTAGAAGCCGTTCGCCTTCAGCTCGTCCAGATTCTCGCCCAGCGTCTTGCCGGTGACGGTCATGGCGTCGAGATGGAGCACATCCCGGATCTCCTCCATGATGGCAGGCACGCCGCCGGCATAGTAGAAGAACTCTGCGGGCCAGCGGCCGGCCGGGCGGATGTCCAGCAGGTACTTTGCACCGCGGTGGAGACGGTCAAAGGTGTCGCCGTCGATGGAGATGCCAAATTCATGGGCGATAGCAGGCAGATGGAGCAGGGCGTTGGTGGAGCCGGAGATGGCCGCGTGGACCATGATAGCGTTCTCGAAACTGTCCATCGTCACGATGTCGCTGGGGCGCAGGCCCTGTTTGGCGAGGACGACGGCCTGATAGCCGGCCCGGCGGGCGTACTCCACCAGGTCGGGGCTGGTGGCCGGCAGCAGGGCGCTGCCCGGCAGGGCCAGACCCAGAGCCTCAGCCATGATCTGCATGGTGGAGGCGGTGCCGATGAAGCTGCAGGCGCCGCAGCTGGGGCAGGCGTTCTGCTTGGCCCAGTTGAGCTTTGCTTCGTCGATCTCGCCGCGCTCATACTTTGCGCTGTACATACCCAGCTGCTCCAGCGTCAGCAGCTCCGGGCCTGCGTGCATGGTGCCGCCGGTGACCACCACTGAGGGAATGTTCACCCGGGCCAGGCCCATGAGGTTCGCGGGCATACCCTTGTCGCAGCTGGAAATATAGACGCCGCCGTCAAAGGGGGTCGCGTTGGCGTGGATCTCGATCATGTTGGCGATCATCTCGCGGCTGGCGAGACTGAAGTTGATGCCGTCGGTACCCTGACTCTCGCCGTCGCAGATGTCGGTGGCAAAGTACCGGGCGCCGTGGCCGCCGGCCTCGGCTGCGCCCTTGCAGGCGGCGTTGACCAGCTTGTCCAGATGGCCGCTGCCGGGGTGGCTGTCGCCAAAGGTGCTTTCTACGATGATCTGAGGCTTGGAAAGTTCATCCGGCGTCCAGCCGGTACCCAGACGGAGCGGGTCCAGCTCGGGAGCCAGCTTGCGCATTTTTTGACTAGTGAGTTCCATAAAGTCTTCCTTGTTTTATCGGTTGTTCGTTCTCTTTTTAGATGGCGTCACTGACGGGGGAGGCATTCAGCGTGACGGTCTGGCCGTTTTTGGCGGTGTGACATCCCAGCATGGCCGAAAGCTCGGCGAGCCAGCCCAGCTCGGGCAGGCGGTCCCACTCGAGGATCTCCTGTGTCAGCTGGCCCAGCAGCGGGGTGGTGAAGCTCAGGCTGCGGGGGAAGCTGTAGGCCGCCAGACGGCTGCCCTTCACGGCGAGGATCATGCTGCTTTGGGAAGTTTCCAGCTTTTGGCGCAGACTCTCGCTCTTGCGCAGAAGACGGGCCGCGTCGAGATCATTCTCCGTAAAAACGGCCCAGCCCCGGGGGGCCTTTGCAAAGGAGTGAAGCCCTTTTCCCTCATAGTACCCGGCGCACACGGCCTCATCCAGCGCGGTCTCAGGCACCAGAACGGTGTGGGCGGCGGTGCCGGGAAGCTCAAGCTCCATCCAGACGCCGTTTTTCAGGCCAATTTTCTGACGGCTGCCGGCCGGCAGATCGTAGCAGAAAGCTGCCTCGCACACCTTGACGCTCCGACCGTCCAGCCGGCCTGTCATCTCCATCGAGGTGGCTACGCCGCCGGCCTCGCGGGTAGGAAGCAGACTCATCTGCTCTGCCTGCGCGTGGCTCAGGGCGTCCCGTGCTTTGGTCTTTACCGCAACGTCCTGCAGGCAGTGTCCGCAGCCGTACCGCATACTGGCGTTGGCGAATGCCAGCTCATAGCGCTTGTCCATCCGACGCACCACCAGTAGATAGAAAAGCGTCGCCACGTTTACCACCGCTACGGCGTAGCGCAGATCGACTAAGATTAGAAGGATCGCTGCGGCGTAGGCCGCTACGGTCACGGCGTAAGCCGCGATCAGCGCGATCCGGCGGCGGGTGAGGGCCTGAAGCGTTGTTTGTTCTGTCACGGGGAAGACCTCCTTCGGAGTTAAAATTCAGCTTTCATGAAGGCGAGGGCCTCCTGGGCCTGCCGGTCGAAATCCGTTACCGGGGCTTCGAGGCTGACCCGGCCCTGATAGCCGCAGTCCTTCAGCGCCTGGATGAAGTCGGTGTAGTCCCACTCTTCGCGGCAGGAGGGGAAGGTGCGCCACCAGCCCCGGCGGTGCAGTTCGCCCTCAAAGATGGTGCGGATGTTGTCCGGGTCACGTACACCGTCGATCTCGGGAATGCTGGGATAGGAGAAATGCACATGGCGCAGATACTCTTTGCCGTATTTCCGCAGTACTTCGGGGTTTTCTTTCTCGCACACCATGTGGTAGAAGTCGATGAGCACCTTTACGTTGTCGAGGCCGACGGTCTTTGCCAGCTGTACGCCCTCGGCAAAGGTGTTGATGATATTGCAGTCAGGCATCCGCACCGGCTCGATGACGATGGTGATGCCGTACTTGGCGGCAGCTTCGCCGGTCTCACGGGTCACCTGCACCACCTGCTGGTAGGCCCTATCCATATCGAAGCCCTCCGGTACCCGCTTGGCGCCGGCACTGCCGAACACGATGGACTTCACGCCCAGAGTGGCGGCGCGCTCCAGCGCTTTGGCGTAATAGGCACGGATGGCCTGCTCGTCCACGTCCGGGCCGGTAAGGCGAATCCTGCCGGGGAAGAAGTTGTTGCACGCCTCGCACCGGATGCCGCTGCGCTCCACACGTTTGCAGAGCGCGGCGAAATCGGCGTCGGACAGCTCCATCATTTCGGCCAGCGGCAACTCAATATAATCATACCCGTACTGAGCAATTCTTTCAACAATCTCAACACCGGTCTTATCGGGATTTTGGGCCACTAGACTGCCACAGCATCCAAATCTCATAGTAATATCCTTTCCTTTTTATAGCAGCAAAAGCCCGGAGAGAGTCCGGGCTTTTGCTGTTCAGTTAGAACACTGCGTTTACAATGCACAGCAGGCCAAAGCCAACCCAGGACCAGATGAACTGCATACCCTCGTAGCCGAGGATCTGAACATCCAGCTTATCAAACTTAAAGGTACGGGTGAGAACCCAGAAGAAGCTGTCGTTGTGCAGCGAGAACACCTGAGAGCCGATGCAGGCTGCGTAGGCGCAGTACATCATGTTTGCGCCGGGGATCTGCATCAGGATGGGTGCGCAGATGGTTGCGGTAGTGGTCATGGCAACGGTGCCGCTGCCGAGGACCAGCTTCAGGATAGCGGCCATCAGGAAGGGGAGAAGCAGGATAGGCATATTGGCGCTGGCGAGGCCGTTTGCGATGACGTCGCCGATGCCGCTGGACTTGATGATGTTGCCGAATGCGCCGCCTGCGCCGGTGATGAGGATGACGGTACCGCAGCTCTTAACACCGCGCTCGAGGCAGTCCAGAACCTCCTGACGTGACTTGTTGCCGGCCAGACCGTAGATGGACACCAGCAGGGAGATGGAAATGGCGATAACGGGGCTGCCCAGGAAGCCGATGATCTCAGTGACCGGGGTGGGGTCGCCCTTGTACATCATGCTGGTGAAGGTGCTTGCGAGGATGAGGATAACAGGGACAAAGATGGGGGCGAAGGACATGACGACGGAGGGATAGCTCTCGTTGGGGTCCAGTTCAGGCACGGTAGCCTGGGAGGAGATGCGTGCGTATTCCTCGATATTTTCGGGCGCGACATCAACGATCTCGCCGTTTTCGTCCACGACCTTGTACCACTTGCGACCGACGATGCGGCTCATGATGCCGATGAGAACCATCAGGGGGATGCCCATCGCAATGGCGAACAAGATGTAGGTGCCCAGATCAATGGTGTCACCAAACTGTGCAATGACGGCCAGAGGACCGGGCGTGGGAGGTACGGAAGCGTGGGTGATGTTGAGGGCGCAGGCCATAGCCAGAGCCAGACCGGTAAGGGACTTTTTCTTGGTCTGAGAAATAGACTTGACCAGCGGAGCCAGCAGGATCAGAGCAGAGTCGGCGAAGATGGGAATGGAGACCAGGAAGCCGGTGATGGCCAGTGCAATCTCCTCATTCTTGCCGTGCAGCGCCTTGATGAAGGTGTGTGCCATGACCTTGGCGGAGTTGGACTCCTCCATGATCTGACCCATCATACAGCCAAAGGCGATCACAAGGCCGATTCCGGCCAGCGTGTTGCCGAAGCCCGAGGTGATGAGGCCAGGGATGCTGGCAAGCTCGACGCCGCCGACAATGCCGACCACGCAGGCCGAGATCACCAGCGACAGGGACGGGTGAAGGCGGGTCTTCATGATCAGGAAGATCAATACGGCCATGCCAACGAACAAGGCTATGAGCAATCGTGTAACATCCATTGTGTTTCCTCCTATTGCTTGAATTTATATTACCTGCCCCTCAGGGCAGGGGCGGACCATTAGAGACAACCGTTTTTCTCCAGAGCTTCACGGGTGGTACGATAGGCGTTCTCGATGACCCACTCAGGGGTCTTGGCCCAGTATTCGGGGCGGAAGGTCTCCACCGAGACCATGCCGTCATAGCCGCAGCATTTCAGGGTCTGCAAAAAGCTGTCGGTGTCCACGACGCCGGTGCCGGCAAAGCAGCGCTTGTCCTGCCCCATCTCGCTTTCGGGGACATCGTCGGCGCTCATCAGGTGGACGGCAAAGATCTTTTCAGGCTGCACGTTTTTGATGGCGCTGAAATCGTTACAGTGACCGTTGAGGTGGATGTTGTAGGAATCGAACACGAAGCCTGCGTTGTCCTCGTCCACGGCCCGCACGATGCGGTCGGCGGCCTCGATGCTGCGCACACAGCTCTTGCGCAGGCCAACCAGCTCGAAGCAGAGCTTCATGCCGTAGGGCCGGGCCAGCGCCGAGAGCTTTTTCAGGATGCGGATGCACTCCTGCTCTGCGGCGGCTGCATCACCGGTGAACACTCCGCTGGGGTCGAGGGGCGGCACGATGATGACGTAGCCGCTGCCGATGGCGCTGCCCACCTCACAGGCCAGCTTGAAGTCCTGCATGGCGGGGTCATCCCAGTGGGGCGTTTCGTCCGGCAGCATCCCCTGATGCAGGTAGACGGCGTTGATGGCGTGGGGCTTGAGCCGATGCGTTTCGAAAAATTCCTTGAGCTGCTCTATCGTGTGCTCCTTGAGCCAGCCCCGGAGCAGATCAAGTCGTATTTCGATGTAATCGAAGCCGGCTTTCTCGCAGAGGGCGAGATCCTTTTTCAGAGTAGAGCAGTCGCGGGCGCAGGCTTCATTATAAGAGGTCTTCATAAGCAGCAGCACTCCTTTTTGCTCATCTCAGCGGATGGGGAATTTGATGACGGAGTTGGTCTGGGTGCTGCGGTAGATGGCCTCGAACAGCTCCACGGTCTTGCGTCCGTCCCGGGCATCCACCAAGGGCTTGGTGTGGGTCTCGATGGCGTGGAGGAAGTCCTTGATCTGCTCCTGATGATAGTAGTACATGGAGTCCACGCTGTTGAAGAAGTCGCAGTCGCCCTTCTTCCAGTCCTCCAGCTTGTCGGCCTCGCCCTCGACGGTCCACAGGTCGTTGTAGGGCGGCTCGGTGATGGTGGACATACCGGCGATGAACATTGCGCCGCCGTCGGTCTGGACGCCCACGCCTGCACCGTTCTCGCCGAAGACGTGTACCTTGCCGTAGAGGGCGGGGTTCTGGCTGTTGCTGACCACGATGTTGCCCACGGCGCCGCTCTTGAATTTGACGACGGCCACGGCGGTATCTTCCACTTCGATGTAGGGGTGGTTCAGATTCTTCCAGACGCCGTATACTTCATCGACGTCGCCCATGTACCACAGCAGCAGGTCGAGCTGATGGGGTGCCTGGTTGACCAGAACGCCGCCGCCTTCGCCCTTCCAAGTGCCGCGCCATGCGTCGCTGTCGTAGTAGGCCTTATCACGCCAGCCCAGCATGGTGACCATGCCCAGCACCGGCTTGCCGATCTTGCCAGCCTCGATGGCTTCGTGGATGCGCATACAAGGGCGGTAGAAGCGGCGCTGCACCATCGTGCCGATGGTGACGTGGTTCTTGTCGCCTGCCTCGATGATGCGGTCGCAGTCAGCGAGGCTGGAAGCCAGAGGCTTCTCGATGAGGACGTTGCAGCCGTTCTCCGCTGCGGTCACAGCGGGGTCGCAGTGGATGGGGTGCGGGGTGCAGACGCTGACGACGTCCAGATGCTCTTTCTGGATCATCTCCGCGATGTCCGAGTAGGCGTGGACATTGTATCGCTCTGCGAAGGCTTTTGCACGCTCCAGATTGGCGTCACACACGGCAGTGAACTCGCTGTTCTCCAGCTGGGCGTATGCCTTTGCATGGAAATCGCCGACCTTTCCGCAGCCGATGATACCGGTTTTCAACTTCATTGTTTTCTCCTTTTCTTGATGCTTTGAACAGGAAAATTGTCGCACGACTTTTTCTGGCTTCATGATACCACTTCTGGATTTTTACAGCAAGTTGTTTCCGGAAGCTTCTACTTTTCCCACATTACGCGATTTTTTGATTGTGCATTTTGCTCAAAAATGAAGGAAAATTTCGTCGTGTGAACGAATTAAATCGAAAATGTAAACTTTTTTGCAAAATCAGTCAGACAACTTTTGCCGCAAAACAGCAGCCTGAAAATCAAAAAAAGAGGTGCCGCAGCACCTCTTTGCAGGGTCATTGTTCCTGATTTTCCAGCTCCCGGTTCCGTGCATCGTAGATCTCTTTGATGGCGGCCCGGTTATAGGAAATGTGCATCGTCATGGCGCTGCGCGCCCCTACGGGGTCGTGCTCGGCGATGGATTTTGTGATGGCGCGGTGGGTGATGATGGTCTCCTGCCGCAGGCGGCGGTGGGTCAGGTTCACGAACATCAGCACCGCAGTCTCGATGATGGAGATGATCTGCTCCACCACCTTGTTCTTGCTACACCGGGCGATGTAGGTGTGGAAATCGATGTCGTCCTGGATGTAATAGAGGTCATGCTCTATCTTATATTCCACAGTGTCGCACAGGTCTTTCAGATGTTCGATCTCTTCGTCGGTGGCGTTGTAGGCTGCCAGCTCGGCGATGCCCGGCTCCAGAATGAGGCGCAGGTCCACCAGATTCATGGCAAGTGTGACCTTATCTTCTACGTTGCGCAGATTCAAAGGGTCGAGGTCAGTGGGGACGAGGTCTTTTACATAGGTGCCGGAGCCGCGCCGCGTCTCGAGGACGTTCCGGGAGACCATGAGCTTTACGGCTTCCCGCACTGTGCTGCGGCCTACCCCGAACATCTCCGCCAGCTTGAATTCGTTGGGCAGTTTGTCGCCTGCCTTCAGGGGCAGCTTTGTGATGTACTCGTACAGCTGCTCTTCCACCTGCTCGGCCAGCAGGGTGTTCTTGATGCCAGAAAACGATGCCATATCTTTTTCCTCTTTTATTTTACACGAACCAGCGACCCGACCACTTCACAGTGTGCGCTGTGGGGGAACATATCCACCGGCGTGAAGCCCTCGGCGCGGTAGCCTTTCTGGGTCAGGAGAGCGAGGTCGCGGGCCATCGTCTCGGGGTTGCAGCTGACGTAGACGATGCGTTTGGGGGCCATGCGGGCCACGCTCTCGATGAAGGCGGGCGTCGAGCCCTCCCGGGGCGGGTCCATGAAGACGACGTCGGCCTTCTGGCCCGCGTCGGCGGCTTCCCGTATCCATGCGGTGGCGTCAGCGGCAAAGAAGCGGGCGTTTTTTACGCCGTTGTGCTTTGCGTTGCCGATGGCGTCCCGGACGGCGTCCCGGTTCACTTCCACGCCCACCACCTGCCGGGCCTTGTCAGAGGCCGTCAGGCCGATGGTGCCGATGCCGCAGTAGGCGTCGAGGACGACTTCTTTGCCGGTGAGGTGGGCGGCATCGACGGCCAGCCCGTAGAGCACGGCGGTCTGGACGGGGTTCACCTGATAGAAGCTGCGGGGGCTGAGGGCGTAGGTCTTGCCGCAGAGAGTGTCGAGGATGAAGCCCTTGCCGTAGAGGACTTTTTCGTCCTCGCCCAAAACGACGCTGGTGCGGCGGGGATTGTAGTTCTGTACGACGGTGGTGACGGGGACGCCCCGCTTTTCGGCCTCGGCCAGCAGGGCTTTCACGAAGTTCTTCGCGCCGGGCAGCACGGGCTGGGCCGTGACCAGCACCACCATCACCTGACCGGTGGCGACGCCCCGGCGGAGCAGGCAGTGGCGGAGCAGGCCGGTGCCTTTGTCCTCGTTGAAGCGTACTATTGAAATAACCTGCGGCAGAATCTTGTCCACACCGTTCACCACGCTGGTAGCGGCAGGCGTTGGCGGCGGCGCGGACGGCCAGCATCACCTTGTCCAGTACCTCGTCCTGCAAAAGGCAGCTCTCCACCGGCAGCACCTTGTGGGTGCGGGCCGCGTAGATGCCGGAGGTGAGTTTTCCACCGGCAGCGGGGGCAAAGGTGGAAATCACTTTATTGCGGTAGTGGTAGGGGGTTTCCATCCCCCGGATAGGGGCGACAGGGCCGTATTTGCCCAGCAGGGCGCGGACGTCGGCCTCTTTCTTTTTGAGCTGTGCGGCGTATTCGGTGGCCAGCATCGGGCAGCCGCCGCAGTTTTTGGCGCGAAGTTTGCAATCCATTATCATATCCTCCTGAAACCAGACCGCAGGGTCCATTGCCTTACGGATGGCAGTGCATTTTCATCCAGTACGAGTTGAGCGGCCTGCCAAGGGCTCCCCTAACAGGGAAGCCGGCGAGCGCAGCGAGACTGAGAGGTTTAACCGTACGGATCATACAGGTCATATTCTTCCGATTCTGCGTGCTTTTCGTTCAGTACAGCGATGGCCTGTTCCAGCTCGCTCTGGGAGCAGCCGCTCTCGCTCACCAGCGCCCGCACAGCCTGTGCGAGGTCGCCGCCAAAGACGGTGTCCAGACGCTGGCGCATGGTGTAGACGCCGTAGGCCCGGCGGGTGACGGTGGGGGCGTAGAGGTTGTGGTTCTGCTCTTTGGTGCAGGTGACCCAGCCCTTCTCTTCCAGCCGGTATAAAAAGTTCAGCACAGTGGCGGCGGCCCAGCCTTTTTCGGCCAGACGCGCACCGATGTCCCGCCGCGACACGGGCGGTTTGCAGTCCCACAGGGCCAGAAGCACCTGTTCCTCCGCCGCCGAAAGGGCTTTCAGCCTGTCCGGAATGCCATACATGGGGGCCATCTCTCCTTTTTGAGTAAAAAACTTAATTTTACATTTGTCTTAGATACTGACATTGTACCAAAAATCAGGAAAAAGAACAAGAGCAGAAAACCCAGCAGCCATGCGGCTCTCCACTATCTGTTTTACAAATGCCTTTGAAAATGTCCTCTGCACGAGGACATTTGTGCGCTTCGTGCGCCCGCTCGGGCTTTGACGGCTCAACTTTGTGCAAAGATGCTCTTGTTTTGCACCCCTCAAAACCATTATACTACGGACAAATCTAGAGCACAACGCCCGAACGGGCCGTCAGATAGAGGAAAAGGAGAGAATCCGTCATGGCACGAGTTTATAATTTCAGCGCAGGTCCCAGCATGTTACCCGAAAAGGTGCTCAAGCAGGCTCAGGCAGAGCTGCTCGAATACGGCGGCAGCGGCCAGAGCGTGATGGAGATGAGCCACCGCAGCAAGTGGTTCGACGCCATCATCACCGACACCGAAGCCACCCTGCGCCGGGTGATGAACATTCCCGATCATTATAAGGTCGGCTTCTTCCAGGGCGGTGCGACCCAGCAGTTCGCCATGGTGCCGCTGAACTTCATGACCACCGGCAAGGCCGACTACATCGTCACCGGCAACTTCTCCAACCTGGCCGCAAAGGAAGCTGCAAAGTTCGGCGAGGCCAAAATCGTCGCGTCCAGCAAGGATAAGAACTTCACCTACATCCCGGACGTGAACGCCATCGACTACGACAAGGATGCAAGCTACATCCACATCTGCCAGAACAACACCATCTTCGGCACCCAGTATGTCGAGGTGCCTCAGGTGGAGGGTGTGCCGCTGGTGGCGGATATGAGCTCCATGATCCTCTCCAAGCCCGTAGACGTCACCAAGTACGGCTGCATCTACTTCGGCGTCCAGAAGAACGTCGCCCCCGCCGGCATGGCCATCGCCATCGTCCGGGACGACCTGCTGGGCCACGCCGCCGACAATGTACCCACCATGATGAACTACACCACCCTGCTGGCCAAGGACAGTATGTACAATACGCCGCCCTGCTGGTGCATCTACATGACCGGTCTGGCGGAGAAATTCTTGTCCATCTGTTT
>ERZ791865.2813-NODE-2813-length-10985-cov-6.809698_pt1 | contig 10985 bp, 8 predicted proteins | sample MGYA00509942_ERZ791865 | MGnify/ENA primary metagenome ERZ791865 (study PRJEB30046, sample SAMN00792098) | human gut metagenome | study: EMG produced TPA metagenomics assembly of the A metagenome-wide association study of gut microbiota in type 2...
GGGCAAGTGCGTATAATAAAATTGTAGTCGAAGAGAATTTTGCTTTTATAGCGCTACAACCTCATGACGCTCATCAACCACTACATGGATGCGGCGCAGGCCACCGGCAGCCTTGCCGCCCGTGCCAAGGCGGAGAAGTACGCCAAGATCCTGGCCAAGACCATCGTGTCACCGAATGGGGATACGGACTACGGCCAGAACGCCTATTTCTACGATGCCGCAGAGGGACTATTGACTTCCGTGGTGCTCTTGCTGGCGGAATTTCTGCCGCCGGAAAGGAAACAGGAGCGGCGGCACATCGTGTCCGTGTTCAAGCTGGTGCAGGAGCTGCTGGCTCCATCGGGGGTGCGGGGCAAAAACTGGTTTACCATCCTCATGGAGAAGCTGCCCCCGGAGCACAAGGCACGGTGGTTTGCCGGGGCGGCGCTGAACACATCCGATCAAGCGATGGCCTCGGTCATGAGCACGGTGCTGTCTCGGCTCAATGCCTTTTTGGACTCCGAGCTGGAGCAGGTGCTGTGTTTTGACAGCTCCATGAACGCAGAACGATTTGCGGCGGAGAAGTCCGCTATCTTTCTAATCTTGCCGGAGGAGGATCAGACCAAAAATTTCATGGCGGGCTTAATGATCCAAACGCTGGCACGAGAGCTGTTTGCCGTGGCAGATGAAAACGGCGGGCGGCTGCCGGGTCGTGTTGTGTTCTTCTGCGACGAGCTGGGGACCATGCCCGCCTTCGACATCCTGCCGCTGTTCAGTGCAGGGCGCTCCCGTGGGCTGACCATGGTGCCTATCATTCAGGCACTGGCGCAGTTGGAGAAAAACTATGGCCGCGAGGGAGCGGAGATCTTGACCGATAACTGCCAGGATACCATTTTCGGCGGCTTCGCTCCCAACAGCCAGACGGCGGAGCAGCTCTCCAAGGCACTGGGCAGCCGCACAGTATTGTCCGGCGCGGTCAGCAGAAGCAAGAATGATCCCAGTCAGAGCTTGCAGATGATGGAGCGGCCCCTCATGACGCCGGACGAACTGAAATCCATCCCCAAAGGCAGCTTTGTGGTCATGAAAACGGGGACGCACCCCATGCGGACAAAGCTGCGCCTGTTTCTCGACTGGGGCATTACCTTTGGTGAGCCGTACATTACCCCGGAGCACGCGGCACGACCTGTAACCTATGCCAGCCGACAGGAACTATTCCTCCACATTGACCGGGCCTACGGAAAGAAGAATAGTCAGCCTACACAGGTACCTGTTGCCGAGCGGAGAAGCCCCTATTCGGCAATGGGACTTTACAATGAGGACGCAAAGACATGAGTTACTTTGGAAGCATCTATGCGGATCAGGAACTATCTCATCGGGCCAAGACGGTCTATATGTACCTCAAGGACCGCTCTAACGCCGACGGCACCTGCTGGCCAAGCGTCCGCAGGATTGCGGAGGACTTGAAGCTGTCCCGCCGCACCGTGCAGCGGGCATTAAGTGACTTGGAACATCATGGTTTTCTGAAACGCACCCACCGCCGTCGTCCCAATGGCAGCTTGACCAGCAATTTTTATCGGCTCAAATAGGCAAAAAAAAGCGCACTTCCCGCCAAGGGGGAAGTGCGCTTGGGGGCTGTCATAAGGGTAGCGTCACCATGGCGCACCCAGAAGGACTCACTCTATCGGAGGTATTAAGACAGAGAAAGAACAAGCAATGGCTCTTGAGATAAATTTACCAAGGTGGTATTCCGCCTTGCGCTTTTTTTAGCAGTGCGCTGGCAGTGTTTTTTGCGGTCAGCCTTTGTCATTTGGGGTTGCCGCCGCACATATATCGTGTAAGAAATTCATTTTTACGCGATCATAGTTCTATCTTTTTTCGGGAGCATATGTTATACTGTTGTCACAGCGCACAAGAAAGGTAAAAAACGCGAGAAAGGCGGAAACAACATGCACAAAAGTGCGAAGCTGCTATCGTTTTTCCTGGCATTGCTGCTCCTCGCCCAATGGATCCCCACGCAGGTATGGGCCGCCGCTGCCGCGGACGAGCCTGCGGTCGTTTCCGAAACGGCGGACGCGCTCGCAGAGGACGCGGAAGCTCCCGCAGAAATATTGGGAGAGGATGAAGCCCTCCGCAGCGCGGACACCAAGCATTTCTATCGTGCAGACGGCAGCTATACGGCTGTCAAATATGCAGCGCCTGTCCATTACCAGCCCACCCCGGATGCCCAGTGGGAGGACATCGACAACTCTCTTGTGCTAACCCGCGCGGAAGAGCTTGCCGGCAAAGATCTGCCGGGTCTGGCGGATACCCAGTCCTCGGCTGGTGGCCGGCAGATGTATGTTCCGCAGAGCTCACCCCTCGACGTAGTTCTGTCTCAAAATACCGGCAGCAGCTATCTGACCACGCTGCGCAGCGGCAAAAACACCCTGTCATGGCGGTATGCTGCCGTCCCTGCAAATCTGAAAGCGGAACAGGCCGCGGCAAGCACGGAGATCATAAACACCGTCACCGCCCGCCCCCTTTCCCTGGGCGAAACAGCTGACACCGCAGAGAGCATTCCGGCAAGCGCGATCCGTGACGTGACGGATGGCCTGATTTACCCCGGCATCGCACCCAATGTAGACCTGGAGGTCATTCTCGATTCCGCCTATCTGAAAGAAAACCTCGTCTTGAAGTCCGCGAATGCTGCCAACAGTTTCCTCCTGACCTATGCCATCGGTGATCTGAAAGCAGAGCAGCTCACTGAGCAAAAGATCGCGCTGCTGGACGAAAACGGCGAGACGGCCTTTACCATCTATGCGCCCTATATGCGAGATGCCGCCATGGCCTACAGCCAGGAGGTTTCTCTGAAAATCCAGTCCGTCAAGGACGGGGAGCTTACCGTCCTGCTGACAGCCGACAAACAGTGGCTGCGGGATGCCGGGCGGAGCTACCCGGTCAAAATCGACCCCTATGTCTTTCAGGGAACCACGAACCCCAATCAGGACGCGTCGGCTATGTATCAAAAGCCCGCCTCCTATCCCAACGGGACACTGGTGCTTGGGAACGACAAGGGCAATGACTACGGCAAAACGCGGAGCTATATAAAATTTGACCTGCCCGAGCTGGCGGCAGGGGATATGGTCGTGGGAAGCAGTGTGCACATTTGGCAATATGCCGATACATACGGCTACAGCCATGTGGAAAACAGTTCCCTGCAGATCAATGCGTATCAGGTGACCAGCTCCTGGACAGATAGCGATATTATAGCGTCCAGGTCATTTTCCGCTCTGCCGTCCAGGAACATGACTGTGGTTGACTTTCAGACAGTGTCCGGGTCCACCCGGGAGAAATGGACCGCCTTCGATATAACGGCGCAGGCCAAGAAATGGTACGAGGGCAGCGCCAACAACGGCATCTGCCTGGAAGCGGCCGACACGGATGCCTATGCCATTGCGCGTTTTGTATCCACGGACAACACAGATTACGCCAGCTGCCGGCCGACGCTGGAGGTATCCTACCTGAATGCCAAGGGGCTGGAGGGCCGGTGGACAAACCACACCCAGTCCTTGGGACGCAGCGGCAGCAGCTATATCAACGACTACACCGGAAACCTGGTATTTATTGCCCCGGTGGCCGCCACCACCGGCAGCCGCATGCCCGTTTCCATCAACCTTGTCTACAACGGCTTTCAGCATGGGCAGAAGGTGGACCGGCCTTACAACGTGGGCATGGGCTGGCGCCTGGATATTCAGGAAAAGCTCACGCCCATCAGCAGCGGCGGCTCCGGCCTGCAGGCGGCCCTGTACAGCAGCGGATACCGATTCAAGTATGAGGATGGAGACGGCACGGCGCATTACTTTAAGCTCAAGAGCGGTCACTCCTCTGTGTACGAAGACGAGGAGGGCATGGGCCTTACGCTGACGGTGAAGGAAACCGCCGAAAACCTTGTCAAATATGTCATCGCCTCTGACGCAGGCGAACAGATGTCATTTACCGCCAACGGAAACCTGCTGAAGATCACCGACAGCGATCAAAACTTCATCAAAATCGATTACTACAGCGACGGAAGGGTCAGCTGCGTGAGAGACGGCGTGGACCGGAAAACGGTTTTCACATACGGCACAGGCACCGAAAACGCCAAGCGGCTCCAAAGCATAACCGATCCCTCCGGACGGGTCACAAAGTTCAATTACGCGGATTTCGGATGCATCCATTCGATAGAATATCCTGATAAAACCCAAACCACGTTCACCTATGACGGCAGCTACCGCATCACCAAGGTCACCGGCACGGATGGAAGCCGGCTGGCGTACACCTATGCGGCTTCTGCCGCAAATAAATCCGTAAAAAACCGCGTTGCCAGCGTCAGCGAGGTGGGCCGGACCAACTCCACCGCCGGAAACAGCCTTACCATCGACTATTCCGGTGTGAATCGCACGGTTTTTACGGATAACAACGGCCGTTCCGAGACCTATCAGTTTGACAACAGCGGCCGGACGGTGAGCATCCGCAGCAGCTCGGGCTATATGAGCACCTACTCCTATGTGCCCGATTCCGAGGCGACCAACAAGACCGCCAACGCGCTGAAGGCCGTAGGCGGCGGCGAGAAATTCGTCCTGAATATGCTCCGGGACCCCGGCTTTGAACGGAGCGGCTGCTGGTATCTGTCCTCCGGCTCCTACGACACGTCAGAGCATTATTTGGGCGCGCGCAGCGTAAAACTCACGGGCTCCGGCGCCTATGCCTTACAGACCCGGGACGTCCTGTCGGGCTACACATACTACTCGTTTTCCGCCTATGTAAAAACCAGCGACAGCAATAGCGGGGCTGCGGTCCGGATGAAATTCCTGGACGCGGACGGCAGCACCCTCTCCACCGTCACGTCCAATCCCATCGACTACGCCGCCGGCTGGCAGCGGATCTCCATTTCCGGGAAGATCCCCACCGGGACGGCGAAGATCCGCGCTTGCTGCATGACCACCGGCGCCGGCACCGCCTGGTTCGACTGTGCCCAATTGGAAAGAGGCATCTGCGTGAATGCCTACAATTTGCTGGAAAACGGGAACTTCGATGACAGCAGCAACTCCGTTTGGTCCGCCACCGGCACCACCGGCGCCGACGGCCTCACCTGGAACGGCAGCGACGGGTACTACAAATTAAGCGGCAGCCCCACCGCCGAAAAGCGGGTGAAGCAGTCCGTTCCCATCAACCGCGTGGGGAAGAAGACCTTCCTGACCATCCGCGCCCAGGCCAAGGCCAGCTCCGTGCCCATCACAGGCGGCAGGCACTTCGGCGTCGGCGTGGTCGCCCACTATACGGACGGCTCTGTCGGGGGTATCCGCTGGGTCAATTTCAACCCCCATTATTCCGCGGGCTGGCAGTATGCCTCCGGCACGGTGGGCTTCAACACCTCTAAAACCATTGCCTCAGTGGACGTCTTCTGCGCATACGACAAGAACGCCAACACCGCCCTGTTTGACTGTGTGCAGGTCACCCTGGACGAAACGGGCGTCAGCTACACCTACGATGCAAAGGGCGACCTGGTCTCGGCCAAGGATAACGCCGGGCGCAATCAGACCTTCACCTACAGCAGTGCCCACGAGATCACCGAGGCCAACACCGCCGACAACAAAAAGTATAAATTCACCTACAGCACGACCAATAAGCATCGGCTCGTCTCGGCCACCAGCGCCGCCGACAGCAGCACCTCTACCCCGAAGCTGACATTCTCCTTCGGATACGACAGCTTCGGCAACATGACCAGCACAAGGGTAGAAAACAGCGCCAAGAAGTACATCCGCCAGTACACGGAGTACACCAGCAACGGCAACTACGTCGCCCGCTCGGTAGACGACCGGGGCTATGCGACCAAGTATTCGTATGATCCCACAAAGGGCACCCTTGGTTCGGTGGAGACGCCCAACGGCGGCGTGACCAAATACACCTACAACGCCAATAACGACCGGCTGGAGAAGGTGACCTCTCACGACAGCGCCTCCGGCAGCGCCACGACCACCGTGCGCTACGCCTATAGCAGCCGGGGCGACCTCTCGGGGATCACCACCCCCTCCACCGCGTATACCTTCACCTACGACGCCTTCGGCAACCCCCTGAAGACCACCGCTGGGGGCCGGACCCTGGTCACTAATACCTACCAGGACAATAACGGCAATCTGGCCTCCGCGCAGTACGGCAACGGCCTCACGGTGAACTACGGCTACGACTCCATGGATCGGCTGTCCAGCAAGTCGTATGGCAGCGTCAAGAAGGGCGAGTGGGTCTACAACGCCGCCGGGCAGCTGGGGCGTCACTGGGACTTCACCAACGGCCGGGGCTACATCTATTCCTACGACGCCCTGGGCCGTCCCACCCGGGTGGACTGCACGGACGGCAACTGGCTGCAGTACGGGTACAACACCGTGGACCAGTCCACGTTTTTGCGCTACCACTTTGACGGCGTCACCCGCACCACGTCCTATACCTACACCTCGCCGGACAACCTCCCGGCCAGCACCTCCTTCTTCAGCATCGGCAAGGTGACCAACGCCTACGACAGCCTCACCCGCCCCTCCAGCGTCACCTACAAGACCGATGACGACCACAACGACGTCAAGGCGGCCTATTCCTACATCGACTGGTCCACCGACGCCAACCGCACCACCTCCACGGTCCGGGGCATCGACTACACCTTCAACACGGGGCTTCTGAGCGTTTCGGACCTGTATTATACATATGACAAGTCCGGCAACATCACCGCCGAGCGGGTCTGGACCACTGACGACACCAAGCCCCTGCGGGAGAAGTATACCTACGATCAGAAAAACCAGCTGACCCGCCACGACAGCAAGACCCAAAACGCCTCCTTCGTCTACACCTACGGCCAAGCCGGGAACATTCTGTCTGTCAAGCGGTACGCCTATACAACCGGTACCCTGGGCGAGGTTTTGGAGACCAAAACCTACACCTACGGCGACAGCAGCTGGGCGGATCTGCTGACCCAGTACAACGGCAAGGCCATCACCTACGACGGCATCGGCAACATGCTCACCTACAACGGCTCCACCTACACCTGGATGGGCCGGGAGCTGCGGAAAATCACCAATGGCAGCAACACTTACAGCTACAAATACAACGCCGACGGCATCCGCACCAGCAAAACGGTCAACGGCACCACCACGGAATTTTTCCTCAACGGCAGCCAGATCCTGGCGCAAAAAACCGGCGACAGCGTCATGCGCTTCATCTACGACAGCACCGGCAAGCGCGTGGGCTTTGCCAACGGGACCATGCTGTTCTACTACCTCTACAACCTGCAGGGGGATGTCATTGCCATCGTCCGGGCCGCCACGGGGCAGGTGGTTGCGAAATACACCTACGACGCCTGGGGCAACTGCACCGTCACCAACGCCGCCGGCTACGCCGTGGGCGACAAGAATCCCTTCCGCTACCGGGGGTACTACTATGACACCGAAACAGGGCTTTACTACCTCAATAGCCGGTACTATAGCCCGGAGTTTGGGAGGTTTATCAGCGCGGACAGCGTTATTTCTGGAACTGGCGAATCTGTACAGGGCTACAATCTGTTTGCTTATTGCAATAATAACCCGATTAACATGTCAGATGAGATAGGGCACTGGCCAAAATGGAGTACGATTCTAAAAGCGGCCGCTATTGTGGTCATGGCCGCAGCTGTTGTGGCAGCCGCTGCAGTTACCGTATCCACTTTCGGAGCAGGATCTGTTGCGGGAGTTGCTGTGATTACTGCTGCTTTATCAATCGCTGCAAAGGCGACTGAAGTGACTGTTCTTCAGGCAAAAAAATCAACAACAAAATCTAAAAGCCCTGGCGGTGGAAGTAGTAGCGGCAACAATGCAAATGCTGGAAGCAAAAATAAGGGCGGTGGTCAAGTTACAACTGATGTTATTGACGCTGTTTTTGATAATGGCATTAAAATACTAATGCCAAGTGCAACAAAAGCATTAACCACAGGCGCTGCATTCGCTAAGGATGATTTATTTAACAACCCAGTATTAAATAGTGATTTTAATAAATTTATTACAGGATCAGCAAAAACATTTGGTATGGTAACTGCGTATGGATTTGCTGTTTATGCATGGGTGCAAACAACGATATCTATTTTTTGCGATGATCCTGCGCAAAGAGCGATGGATAGGGGGTACAGGTTAAAATGAGAGAATTTATAAAATATGCTTTACTTGTGATAAATATAGTATCACTTGTTATCGGATTAGTTATTACTTTGTATTTTTTCTATTGCGAATTTTTTGGTTATATTAAGGGAGACAATTTTTTAAGAAGCATCCACTCACCTTTGGATACTGACGGCGTATTTACTGTAGGGTTTATTTGTGTAGCAATTATGATAATCTCATATTTTATTAGAAAAAAAATATTTTAAATCCGGCAATATGGCCAGATACACCTGATGGGCCGGGAGCTGCGGAAAATCACCAACGGCAGCAATACCTACAGCTATAAGTACAACGCCGACGGTATCAGAACGTCCAAAACGGTCAACGGCACCACCACGGAATTCTTCCTCAACGGCAGCCAAATTTTGGCGCAAAAGACCGGGGATTCTGTCATGCGGTTCTTCTACGACAGCACCGGCAAGCGCGTGGGCTTCGCCAACGGGACCATGCTGTTCTACTACCTCTACAATGTCCAGGGGGATGTTATTGCCATCGTCCGCGCCGCCACGGGGCAGATCGTGGCTAAGTACAGCTACGACGCCTGGGGCAACTGCACCGTCACCAACGCCGCCGGCTACGCCGTAGGCGACAAAAACCCCTTCCGCTACCGAGGGTACTATTACGATACCGAAACGGGGCTGTATTACCTGAATAGCCGCTATTATAACCCGGAATTTGGCCGCTTCATCAGTGCGGACGGGCAGTTGTCTGGCGGTAACATTGCAGGTGCAAATTTGTATGCATATTGCTATTGTAACCCCATAAACCTATTGGATTATAACGGCACAATGGCAGAGGCAGCATTGATTTTTACTGAGGGAATGGCTGCGCTTACCGCTGCACTCGGCGTGACTATTGTTTGGGCCATAGGAATCGGGACACTCGTTATCGGAGCCGCAGAACTTTATTCTTATATCGTTCAGCCAGCAAATGACTCAAGCGTTAGCGATAAAACCCTGTCAGATGTTCGCCCTCATATTCCCGACCGTTCAAAAGTCTACCAAGTAGCCTATGTAAATGAAAAAGGTTCACTTATTAGGATTATGCCCTATTATAATTACTTTGAAGCGCTTGCTATGCTTGGCTGTCTTGGCGCATGCAATAATTTAAGGATAGCTAAAGAGTATGACCCGTCCTCCTACTGCAAAGCACACAAGGAAGTAAATGACCTTGGATATTCGACATGGGGCATTTATACGCATTATCAAATTCATGCAAAGGCATTGGCGGTCTCTATCGGGGTAACAACGCCACCAGAAGTGCATGGTTCTGGTAAATATGGACATTACAACGATAAAGCGCATTCTCTCCACATTTGGTTTGGGGGTATATTGAACTATTGAGGTGAATTTTATTTATGGACTATCTGAATCTGCATGCGTGCTATTATGCATTTCTCGCTTTAAAACCGCATTTTTTCTACCCGGAAAAATTTATAATCATAGACGAGGATGATTACCGCAATTTACCGGCAGAGGATCAGAAAACTTGTTTATTCCTGCCGCAAGTGCCTGTAAGCGGCATACACAAGGAATTCTTCGACTTTATAAATAACAGCGTATTGCGCAATAAATATCTTCGGCTGCTCCGATCTGCCAAAGATGAGGAAGCTGAATCCTGCAGTTTTTGGGCTTTGCTGAACAGCGAGCACTTGACGGAGGAATACCGCCGTTTTGAAGAAAAATACTTGATTGCTTTTGCAAAGGAATGGTGTCAAGAATGCGGTATTTCCTGCACGGATAAACCGATAGATTTTTGGCACCGGAGACGCGAAAAACGCCAAGGCTAAAAGTGTTTTGCTCTTGTGCTAAAACCGGCAATCGAATCGATTTTAAAGATAAGGAGGCTTCTATATGAATCCTACCGAAGATTGGCGCTTATTTAGAGAGCAGGAGCGGTATTTAACAGGTGCGCATTTAATTTATCATTTATATGAGCCGCATAATCCATCAAACGACCATGACCATTGTGAGTTTTGCATGGCTAAATTCGGAAAAGGCGATGCCGATCTAAAAATCGGCTATAGTACATTGAATAATGAAATTTGGATCTGCCCAAAGTGCTACAAAGACTTTAAAGATCGTTTTGGGTGGAAACTTGAGTAATACCGCATTTATAAGAGGTGCAGAGCATGTACCAACTCGGAATATGCGATGAGGCGGAGGCCGATATGTATTATATGATTTTGCTCATTGTTTGGTTCTCAATAATGCCATCTATAGCATTTAAGAGAAATGCGCTGCGCCAAATTAAAGAACTGGGATCAAACCTCCCTCGCTATCCCAAGCGGTACATTGCTCCCGCAAACTGGATGCGAAAATGGTTTAAGATCACAAAGGGGAAACTGATCCCGCGTTTCCTGTATTTTGAACTGATTCTGTCTGTAGCTTACGCAGTTCTCGGCCCGATTTTTATTGCGATTTATATGATTTCAGGCTTTAATCTTGAGGTGGGTGGAGCATTATTATGGGTGCTCATACCTATATGCTTTATGTGTATGATTTACCTTAACATCATGTATGTTGTGGCGAAAAAATGGTAGACGAGCAGATTACTGTGCTTCACCTACGACCAGAAAAACCAGCTGACCCGCCACGACAGCAAGACCCAAAACGCCTCCTTCGTCTACACCTACGGCCAAGCCGGGAACATTCTGTCTGTCAAGCGGTACGCCTATACAACCGGTACCCTGGGCGAGGTTTTGGAGACCAAAACCTACACCTACGGCGACAGCAGCTGGGCGGATCTGCTGACCCAGTACAACGGCAAGGCCATCACCTACGACGGCATCGGCAACATGCTCACCTACAA
>ERZ791865.2819-NODE-2819-length-10934-cov-5.497932_pt1 | contig 10934 bp, 9 predicted proteins | sample MGYA00509942_ERZ791865 | MGnify/ENA primary metagenome ERZ791865 (study PRJEB30046, sample SAMN00792098) | human gut metagenome | study: EMG produced TPA metagenomics assembly of the A metagenome-wide association study of gut microbiota in type 2...
GGGGATATTTTTATTCTATTCTTTTGTGGGCTTTTTCGGCCCGTCCAGCACATCCTGCAGGCTGATGCCGTCCAGATACTCGTTCACCACCTGCTCCAGCCCCGCCCAGATGGGCAGGGTTTCGCACTCGTGGCAGCGGGGACAGGCGTTGGGCGACTGCTCCAGGCAGGCCACGGGAGACAGGCCTCCCTCCGCGGCCCGGAGGATCTCACCCACGGTATATTCCGCCGGATCCTTTGCCAGCCGATAGCCCCCCTGAAAGCCCCGGGAGGTCTGCAGCAGGCCGGCCCGGTTCAGCACCGGGATGATCTGCTCCAGGTATTTTTTGGAGATGCCCTGCCGGGCGGCGATGTCCTTCAGAGCCACCACGCCGCTGCCTTGGTTTTCCGCCAGGTCCAGCATCATCCGCAGGGCGTACCGGCCCCGGGTGGAAATTTTCATGCCGCACACCTCCTTAAAACCTGGCGAAAAATCTATCGATTTTTCTGCCAAAAAGATTACAGTCTGCTGCGTGCATAATTTTGAGCCCTTGGCTCAAAATTATGCACGGGCAGCCTGAGAAGTATTTTTCCCCACGCGCATGTCGCGGTAAAAAATGATTTGAATTTTTTGCCGCCTGCGGGCGGCAAACTCTGCGAGGCGTTTTCTCGCGCCGCCTTTATAGGCTTAGGATACCACAATTTTTCCCCTTTCGCAAGGGCTTCACACCATGCGGCAGCCCTCGCAGTTTTCGCAGTCGGGGAACTGGCTGTGGTCGTAGGGGATGCCGTTGCGGTCGTAGTAGTCCTTCACGGCGGACTTGATGGCCTCCTCCGCCAGGACGCTGCAGTGCAGCTTGTGGGCGGGCAGGCCGCCCAGGGCGTCCACCACGTCCTTGTTGCTGATGGCCAGGGCCTCCTCCACGGTCTTGCCCTTGATCATCTCCGTGGCCATGGAGGACGAGGCGATGGCGCTGCCGCAGCCAAAGGTCTCGAACTTCACGTCCTGGATGACGCCGTCCTTGATGTCCAGGTACATCTTCATAATATCGCCGCACTTGGCGTTGCCCACTTCGCCCACGCCGCTGGGGTTCTCGATCTCGCCTACGTTCCGGGGATTCATGAAGTGGTCCATAACAGTATCGGTATACAGTGCCATGATATTTGCCTCCTTATTTACAGCATGAACGGCTTCTTGCCGCTGACCAGATCTTTCCACATGGGGCTCATATTGCGCAGGTACTCCACGACTCTCGGGACCTCCTGCAGAATGATGTCCACTTCCTCCTCCGTGTTCCACTCGCACAGGCTCAGGCGCAGGGAGCCGTGGGCCACCTCGTGGGGCCGGCCGATGGCCAGCAGCACATGGCTGGGATCCAGGGACCCGGAGGTGCAGGCGCTGCCGGAGCTGGCGCAGATGCCCTTGGCATCCAGCAGGAGCAGCAGGCTCTCGCCCTCGATGCCCTCAAAGCAGAAGTTCACGTTGCCGGGCAGCCGGTGCACCGGGTCGCCGTTGAGGGCGGAGTGGGGGATCTTGGACAGGCCCTCGATCAGCTTGTCCCGCAGGGCGGAGACCTTTTCGGCGTTCTCGTCGATGTGGTCGCAGGCCTCCTTCAGGGCCGCCGCCATGCCCACGATGGCGGGCAGATTCTCCGTGCCGGCCCGCTTGCCACGCTCCTGGGCGCCGCCCTCGATGACGTTCACCAGGGGGATGCCCTTCCGGGCGTACAGCACGCCGGAGCCCTTGGGCCCGTGGAACTTGTGGCCGGAGAGGGAGAGCATGTCAATATTCTGCTCCCGCACATTGATGTGCAGGTGGCCCGCCGCCTGCACGGCGTCCGTGTGGAAGATGACACCCTTTTCCTTGCACACCGCGCCGATCTCGGGGATGGGGAGAATGGAGCCGATCTCGTTGTTGGCGTACATGATGGTCACCAGGGCGGTGTCCGGCCGGATGGCGGCAGCTACCTGCTCGGGGGTGATGGTGCCGGTGGTACCCACAGGCAGCAGCTCCACTTCAAAGCCCTCTTTTTCCAGCTTTTTCAGGGTGTGCAGCACCGCGTGGTGCTCAAAGGCGGTGGAGATGATGTGCTTCTTGCCCTTCAGCGCGCCGAACCGGGCGGCGGAGATGATGGCCTGGTTGTCGGCCTCGCTGCCGCCGGAGGTGAAGATGATCTCCTTGGGGTCGCAGCCCAGGCACTTGGCCACGGTCTCCCGGGCGCCCTGCAGAGCCTCGGCGGCCCGCTGGCCCACGGAGTGCAGGCTGGAGGGATTGCCATAATTGTCCTGCAGACAGGGGAGCATGGCAGCCAAAGCGGTGTCGCTCATTTTAGTGGTGGCTGCATTGTCAGTATAAATAGTCATACGCTGGTCCTCCTGGTATGAAAAATCTAATGCCTACTTGTTTGGTATGCTTACAATACCCCTAAAAACTTACTTTGTCAATAAGCTTTAGTAAAATATTTTTAACTTTTCCTTGTTTTTTTGGCCCCGGTGTGCTACGCTGGATAAAATAAACGATGGAGTGTACCAATTATGGAAATTCAAAAATCTTCGGAGGATTACCTGGAGACCATGCTGATGATGCAGGAGAAGCACGGCTATATCCGCTCCATCGACGTGGCGGAGCATCTGGGGGTCACCAAGCCCAGCGTCAGCTATGCCACCAAGCGTCTGCGGGAGAACGGCTATATCACCATGGACAAAACGGGTCTCATCACCCTGGAGCCCAGCGGCCTGGCCATTGCCCGGGAGATGCTGGAGCGCCACCATACCCTCACCACCATCCTGGTCCGCCTGGGGGTGGACCAGGAGACGGCGGAGGCCGATGCCTGCAAGATCGAGCATGACATCAGCCCCCAGACCTTTGCGGCCATCTGCCGCCACGCACGGGAGCACAACCAATGAGCGATGTGCGTGTGGCCCGGATCCTGGAGGAAATGCTCCGCTTTTCCGCCGGGAACCTGCATGATATCGACCACCTGATCCGGGTGTGGACCTATGCCAGGACCATAGGCGAGCTGGAGGGGCTGGACGGGGAGACCCAGTTTGTTTTGGAGGTCGCCGCCATCACCCATGACATAGCCTGCCCCCTGTGCCGGGAGAAATACGGCAATACCAACGGAAAAAATCAGGAGCGGGAGGGCGCCCTGCTGGTGCGGGACTTCCTGGCCGATGCCGGTATGACCGCCGGACAGGTGGATAGGGTCGCCTACCTGGTGGCCCACCACCACACCTATTCCGGGGTGGACGGCACGGACTATCAGATCCTGCTGGAGGCGGATTATATCGCCAACGCCTGCGAGAACGGGTACAGCCGGGAGAACGTGGAAAATTTTGTCCGAACTGTCCTGCGCACCGCCGGCGGGAGGCGGATCCTGCGCGCGGTTTTCGCTGTCTAAAAAATAATTTCATACGGCAAAGCGGGCCGGCCCCATGGGGCCGGCCCGGTTATTATTATAATCTGATCAGCTTTCCTGCCGCTGCAGCTTTTCCAGCATCCGGGTGAATTCCTCCGGCAGCGGACAGGTGAGGGAGACCTTCTCCCCCGTGGCCGGATGAATGAACTCCAGGCCCGTGGCGTGGAGGCACTGCCCCGTCAGCCCCGGTACGGGCTTTTTGGCCCCGTACACGGTGTCCCCCAGGATGGGGTGGCCGATGTAGGCAAGGTGGACCCGGATCTGATGGGTGCGGCCCGTCTCCAGGCGGCAGCGCAGATGGGTCACGCCCCGGTAGCGGGCAATGACCTCCCAGTGGGTCACGGCCCGGCGTCCGTCGGGCACCACGGCCATCTTTTTCCGGTCCGTCCGGTGGCGGCCGATGGGCGCATCCACGGTGCCGCTGTCCTCCTTGAAATTGCCCACGGCCAGGCACTCATAGGTCCGGGCCAGGGTGTGGTCCGCCAGCTGGGCGGCCAGGAAGGCGTGGGCGGCGTCGTTTTTGGCGGCGATGATGAGCCCGCTGGTGTCCCGGTCAATGCGGTGGACGATGCCCGGCCGCAGCTGGCCGCCGATGCCTGACAGGCTCCCGGCGCAGTGGTGCAGCAGGGCGTTGACCAATGTGCCGTCCGGGTGTCCCGGGGCGGGGTGCACCACCATGCCCACGGGCTTGTTTACCACGATCACGTCCTTGTCCTCATAGACCACGTCCAGGGGGATGTCCTCCGGCCGGGCCTCCGGCTCCTCCGCCTCCGGCAGGGTGACGCAAACCCTTTCGCCGCCCTGAAGCCGGGCGCTTTTTCCGGCGGGCCTGCCGTCCACGGTGACGCAGCCCCCCTCAATGAGCCGGGCCGCCGCCGAGCGGGTCACGCCCGGCAGCTGCGCGGCCAGAAACGCGTCCAGCCGCGCCCCGGCGGATTCAGTTGTGGCCGTCAGGATCCTTGTGTCCATGGCCGCGCTCCTTCTTGTCGTATTTGTCGTAGAACCACAGGTAGTACACCGCGCCCAGCACGGCGCCCACCACCACAAAGCAGTCCGCCAGGTTGAAGATGGGGTACTCAAACAGCGGCGAGATGTCCAGCATATCCACCACATACCCGTGCCACACCCGGTCGATCATGTTGCCCAGGCCGCCGCCCAGGATGAAAAGCCCCGCCGTGACGCCCAGGGGATGCCGCACGATCCTCCGGATCAGCAGCCATGCCACGGCGATCATCAGCGCCGCCGTGATCACCAGCAGCACCGCCGTCTTGCCCGACAGGCTGGACCAGGCCGCGCCGTAGTTGTGCAGCCGCGTCAGCTGCAGCACCCCGGGGATCAGCTGCGCCGATTCCCCCAGGGCCAGGTGGGTCACCGTCCAGTATTTCAGCGCCTGGTCCAGCCCGATGAGGACCGCCAGCAGCGCAATGCTCCACACCATAGAAAAAACTCCTTTTCCGTTTTTCGCTGCCCCTATCATACACGTTTTGGCGGAAATTTGCAACGCTCTGCGGCTTGTTTTGCACCGGGGAATGTGGTATAATCTCTTAATTAAAGTCGAATCATAGCGCCATTTTTGCAATCGGGCGCTTACGGAGGGTTATTTTGGACAGAAAACAAGTGGTTTTATCGGCGGAGGAGACCCTGCGCCAGCGGGATTTTGAGCGGAAACTGGCGGACATCCACCGCCAGCGCAGCCGTGCGCCCCTGGCCCTGGTGGATACCTTCGGCTGCCAGCAGAACGTGGCCGACAGCCAGCATATCATGGGCATGCTCCGGGCCATGGGCTGCGAGTTTACGGACGATGCCGGCCAGGCCGACATCATCGTGCTGAACACCTGCGCCATCCGGGACCATGCGGAAAAGCGGGTCTTCGGCAACCTGGGCGCCCTGACCCATACCAAGAAGAAAAATCCCGAGCAGATCATCTGCCTGTGCGGCTGTATGGCCCAGCGGCCGGAGATCGCCGAAAAGGTCCGCACCAGCTACCGCCATGTGGACCTGGTGTTCGGCCCCCAGGCCATGTGGAAGTTCCCGGAGCTTTTATACCGGGTCTACACCCAGCGGGGCCGGGTGTTCTCCGTGGAGGAGGAGCACGGCACCATTGCCGAGGGGATGCCCGTTGTGCGGGAGGGAAAGACCCGGGCGTGGGTATCCATCATGTACGGCTGCAACAACTTCTGCTCCTACTGCATCGTGCCCTATGTCCGGGGCCGGGAGCGCAGCCGGGACATGGATAAGATCGTGGCCGAGGTGAAGGAGCTGGCCGCCCAGGGCTATAAGGAGATCACCCTCCTGGGCCAGAACGTGAACTCCTACGGCAAGGACTTAGAGCCCCGGCGCGACTTCGCCGACCTGCTCCAGGAGCTGGATAAGATCGACGGGGACTTCCTCCTGCGCTTTATGTCCTCCCAGCCCAAGGATGCGTCCTTTAAGCTCTTTGACACTATGGCGCAAAGCCGCCATGTGGCCCACCAGCTGCACCTGCCGGTGCAGTCCGGCTGCGACCGGGTGCTCCGGGCCATGAACCGGCCCTACGACCGGGCCCGGTATATAGAGCTTATCACCTACGCCCGCCAGGTCATGCCCGACCTGGTGCTCACCTCCGATGTCATCATCGGCTTCCCCGGGGAGACGGAGGCGGAGGCCATGGAGACGGTGGACCTGGTGCGCCAGGTGGAGTTTGATGCCCTGTTCACCTTCATTTTCTCTCCCCGCCCCGGCACCCCGGCGGCTAAGATGGACGACCCCGTACCCCGGGCGGAGAAGCAGAAGTGGTTCGACACCCTCTGTGCCGCCCAGAATGAGATTTCCGCCCGGCACCACGCCCGCTATGTGGGCAAGATCCTCCGCTGCCTGGTGGACGGCGAGACGGACGATGCCCGCTGGCCCCTGTCCGCCCGCACCGCCGGAGGCCGCCTGGTCCACCTGGTGGGGGACAAGGATGCCCTGGGCCAGTATCGGGACGTGAAGATCACCGACAGCAACACCTGGGCCCTGTTCGGCGAGATGCTGTGATCGTATAATGATGTGTCATTGCAAGGGCACCCCGCGCATCCCCATGTAATCTGTCATTGCGAAGCCAGTGACCGAAGTCACTGGCTGTGGCAATCCGTAATCCCCTATCCCTCAAAAAGGAGGCCATCCCCATGCCCACCATTCAATGCTTAGATTCCCATGTCGCCGACCTCATCGCCGCCGGCGAGGTGGTGGAGCGCCCGGCCAGCGTGGCCAAGGAGCTGCTGGAAAACGCCCTGGACGCCGGGGCCTCCGCCGTATCGGTGGAGGTGCAGCATGGCGGCCTCACCTATCTGCGTATCACCGATAACGGCTGCGGCATCGCCCCCTCTCAGCTGCCCACCGCCTTCCTGCGCCACGCCACCAGCAAGCTCCGCCGGGCGGAGGATCTGGCCGCCATCGGCACCCTGGGCTTCCGGGGCGAAGCGCTGGCTGCCATTTCCGCCGTGTCCCGGGTGGATATTTTCTCCCGGGAGCGGGGGGCGGAACAGGGTGCGGCCCTGCACTTAGAGGGCGGCGTGCCCGGCGAAGTCACCGAGACCGGCTGCCCCGAGGGCACCACCATCTGCGTCCGGGACCTGTTTTATAACACCCCCGCCCGCATGAAATTCATGAAGAAGGACACCGCCGAGGGGGCCGCCGTCACCGGCGTGGTCACCCACCTGGCCCTGAGCCATCCGGAGGTGTCCGTGAAGCTGATCCGGGACGGGGCCGAGGTGCTCCACACCCCCGGGGACGGCCAGCTGCGCTCGGCCATCTATGCTGCCCTGGGCCGGGATTTCGCCCTGGGCCTGCTGCCGGTTTCCGGCTGCGGCGGCGACATTCAGGTGGAGGGCTTTGTCACCAAGCCCCTAAACGGCGGCGGCACCCGGGCCCGGCAGCTGTTTTTCGTCAATGGCCGGTTTGTCAAGAGCCAGCTTCTCACCGCCGCCCTGGAGGAGGCCTACCGCAACCGCCTGCTCAAAGGCAAGTTCCCCGGCTGCGTGCTGCACATCACCCTGCCGAAAAACACTGTGGACGTAAACGTTCACCCGGCCAAGACCGTGGTAAAATTCCAAAATGAGCGGGCTGTGTTCGACGCGGTGCACTACACCGTCAAGGACCTGCTCACCGCCGGGGAGACCCCGGCCCCCAAGCCCGTCCAGCAGACCTTTTACCAGTCCATGACCGTTCAGCAGTATAAGGAGCGGCAGACCCCGCCTCCGGCGGAGAAGCGCCCCCTGGGCAGCTATGCCGCCCGCCCGGCGGTGGACCCGGACGCCAAGCTCCCCATCCGGGACAGCGTGCAGCGCCCCGCTACCCTCCCGGCCCGGGATCCCCGGCCCATAGAGCCCCGCCCGGCGCCTGCGCAGGTGCCCACCCAGCCGGAGAGTTCCATCCGGCCGGAGACGCCCCCCACCGCCCCGGCCTTTGCCCCGGCGGAGGAAAAGCCCGCTCCCGCAGAGGCTTCCGTCCCGGAGACTCCGGCCCCTGCTCCCCGGCGCAATACCATTGACCTGCCCATTCAGCAGACCCTCACGGAAAAGCCCGCCCCCTGGCGCATGGTGGGCGAGGCCCTGGATACTTATATCATATGCCAGGATGAAAACGAGAATCTCTGGCTCATCGACAAGCACGCCGCCCACGAGCGCCTGCGCTTCAACGCCTTGAAGGAGCGCCAGGAGCCGCCCATGAGCCAGCTGCTGCTCCAGCCCCTGGCCGTGGACCTGGAGGCGGACGCCTACGCCGCCGCCCTGGCGCAGCTGCCCCTTTTGGAGGAGTTTGGCTTCTCCTGTGAGGATTTCGGCGCCGGGACGCTGCTGGTGCGCCAGATCCCGGCGGACATCCGCCTGGAGGATGCCGCCGCCACCGTGGAGGAGCTGGCCGAGGACCTGCGCCTGGGCCGGGCCGACCCCGGGGCCGCCCGGGACCGCCTCCTGCAGACCATGGCCTGCAAGTCCGCCATCAAGGCCGGCATGCACACCGCCCCCGCGGAGCTGCGCGCCCTGGTGGACCGGGTGCAGTCCGGCGAAATTCAGTACTGCCCCCATGGCCGCCCCGTGGCGGTGAAGCTTACCCGCTACGAGATCGAGAAGATGTTCAAGCGCGCTTAAAACGTCCCCCATAAAGAAATATTTTGCACTTTTCCACAAAGTTTTCCACCTTCCCCGGTGAGATGAGCCGCCCGGCGGCAGAAAGATGTGACCGATTATGGCTGAACTGACCCCCATGATGAAGCAATACCTGGAAATCAAGGAGCAGAACAAGGACTCCATCCTGTTCTTCCGCCTGGGGGATTTCTATGAGATGTTCGGGTCGGACGCCCGGACGGCTTCCCGGGAGCTGGACCTCACCCTCACTACCCGGGACAAGGACAAGAATAAATCCTTCGATGAAAAGGTGCCCATGTGCGGCATCCCCTACCACTCCTCCGACGGGTATATCGCCCGGCTCATCGCCAAGGGCTATAAGGTGGCCATCTGCGAGCAGACGGAGGACCCGGCCACGGCCAAGGGCCTGGTGAAGCGGGATATTATCCGGGTGGTCACCCCCGGCACCGTGCTGGACGATACCTCCCTGGAGGCCGGGCGCAGCAACTTCTGCGCCGCCGCCTGGATGGGCGAGGGGCGCACGGGCTTTGCCGCCTGTGACATCTCCACCGGCCAGACCCACGCCACCGCCTTTTCCGGCCCCGATGCCGCCGTCCACCTGCTCAACGAGGTGGCCCGGTTCTCCCCGGCGGAGATCATCCTCAACGATGCCGCCGCCCAGGACGCCGCCCTGCAGGTGCTCACGGAGGATAAGCTCTCCTGCCACCGGGAGATCCGCGGGATCGACGGCCCCGCCGCCCGGGCCCGCGTAGCCGCCCAGTTCGGGGAGCAGGCCCTTTCGGACCTCCCCGCCGATAATTACGCCCCTCTCCTGGCCCTGGGAAATCTCCTGAATTACCTCCACGAGACCCAAAAGGGCGACCTGCACCACATCGATACCCTGGATTTTTATCACCAGGGCCAGTTCATGGAGCTGGACATCTCCGCCCGGCGCAACCTGGAGCTGACGGAGACCCTCCGCAGCAAGGAGAAAAAGGGCAGCCTCCTGTGGGTGCTGGATAAGACCAGGACCGCCATGGGTGCGCGGATGCTGCGCAGCTGGCTGGAAAGACCGCTGCTCAGCGTCCAGGATATTGACCGCCGGGCGGACTGTGTGGAGCGCCTGGTAAACGACACCGTCACCCGGGAGGAGCTGACCCTGGCCCTCTCCGGCATCAGCGATATGGAGCGGCTCATGAGCCGCATCGTCTACGGCAGCGCCGGGGGCCGGGACGTGGTGGCCCTCCGGACCGCCATGGAAAAGCTCCCCGCCATCAAGACGCTGCTGGCGGCCTTCCCCAAGGGCCGCCTGCATGAGCTCTACAGCACCCTGGACACCCTGGACGACCTGGCAAAGCGTATTGCCGATACCCTTCAGGACGAGCCGCCCTTTTCCGTCCGGGAGGGCGAGTTCATCCGGGACGGCTTCCACCCGGAGGTGGACCGCCTTCGGGGCATCCTCCACGGGGGCAAGGGACTCATGGCCTCTATGGAGGCCCAGGAAAAGGAGAAAACCGGCATCCGCACCCTGAAAATCGGCTACAACAAGGTCTTCGGCTACTATATTGAGGTGTCCAATTCCTTTAAGGACCTGGTCCCCGACACCTATATCCGCAAGCAGACCCTGGTCAACGGCGAGCGCTACATCACCCAGGAGCTGAAAAACCTGGAGAGCGACATCCTCACCGCCAGCGACCGGGTTTCCGCCCTGGAATACCAGCTGTTCACCGACCTGCGCACGGAGCTGGCCGGCCAGGTGTCCCGTATCCAGGCCAGCGCCTCGGCGGTGGCGGAGCTGGATAGCCTCTGCTCCCTGGCGTCCGTGGCCGTCAGCAACGGCTACTGCCGCCCCACGGTGGACGACTCCGGCGTCCTGGAGATCCGGGACGGCCGCCACCCGGTGGTGGAGAAAATGCGCCCGGACGCCCTGTTCGTCCCCAATGACACCTATATGGGCGAAAAAGAGGGCCGGGCCGCCATCATCACCGGCCCCAACATGGCCGGTAAATCCACCTATATGCGCCAGGTGGCCCTCATTGTGCTCCTGGCTCAGATCGGCTCCTTTGTCCCGGCCAAAAGCGCCCACCTGGGCGTGGTGGACCGTATCTTCACCCGCATCGGCGCCTCCGACGACCTCTCCGCCGGCCAGTCCACCTTCATGGTGGAGATGACCGAGGTCAGCGACATCCTCCGCGCCGCCACGAAAAACAGTCTGCTGATCCTGGATGAGATCGGCCGGGGCACCAGCACCTTTGACGGCATGAGCATCGCCCGGGCGGTGCTGGAATACTGCGCCGACCCCAAGAAGCTGGGGGCCAAGACCCTCTTTGCCACCCATTACCATGAGCTGACGGATATGGAGCATAGCCTGCCCGGCGTGCGGAATTATAACATCGCCGTCCGGGCCCGGGGGGAGGAGATCATCTTCCTGCGCAAGATCGTCCCCGGCGGCG
>ERZ791865.2828-NODE-2828-length-10874-cov-2.566688_pt1 | contig 10874 bp, 7 predicted proteins | sample MGYA00509942_ERZ791865 | MGnify/ENA primary metagenome ERZ791865 (study PRJEB30046, sample SAMN00792098) | human gut metagenome | study: EMG produced TPA metagenomics assembly of the A metagenome-wide association study of gut microbiota in type 2...
TAAGAACGGACGGGGGAACCTGGTTGCAACGCAACATAGGCAGCAACAGCGAACCCAGGTTCCTGCCCCGCAGCCGTGCCCTGCCCACCGACCGACTTCCGTCGCCGGAACTTTCGTATATAACGCTCGACTGGGATGGCGACGGCGTGTCCGACCGCGTCCGATTCCGCAGGCATCCGCGCACCAACCGTTACCACAATATGAAAGGAGACATCGTTGTGGAACTCACCCGTAACGGCAAACGTACGCCGCAGGTCGTTCATACTCCCGACGGCCGTCCCGTTGAATTTCCCAATTCGTCATGGTCTGCGCTGAAGGCGGCAGACATGGATAACGACGGCCGTCCCGACCTTCTGGTAGGCACGGCCAACAGCGACTTGTTCGTATTGACGAACAAAGGTGTGGACGGCGAGCTGCCTGTTGCGGAAGTGAACAAAGTACCTTTCGGATATTTCGGTGACGATCCATATATTTCGGGTGACATGTCGCTCAAACCCTTCCCTTTGGATTGGGACGGCGACGGATACACCGATATCGTATGCACGGCATGGCAAGGATTCTACTGGCTGTTCCGCAACAAGGGCGTTCAGGGCAGTCTCGAATTCGAAGAGCCGATAAGATTCTTCCAGCAAGGCGGGGTACTCGTGCATAACGACTCGCCGACCCCCTACGCCGTGGATTGGGACGACGACGGCGACCTCGACCTAATATCGGGAGGATGCGGCGGCAACATCATGCTGTTCGAGAACACCGGGACGCCTACTCAGCCGAATTATAAAGGCGGCGTATTCTTGCAAGACGATTCCGGGGAGCCATTCTTTTTCAATGCCGTGGAGAACGGCGGTACCGTACAGGGTATGGAAGAACAGTATTGGGGATACCTCTCATGCGTTCCGAGGGATGTGGACGGCGACGGCGACCTGGACATCATTATTTCCGACTGCCTGGGCAAAGTCCGGTGGATAGAGAATACCGGGACGCGACAAAAACCGGTACTGTCGAAGAATGTACGCAATTTCTATTACGGGAACCAGCCGCTCGTGACCCCATGGCGCAACAGGCCCGGCGTCGCCGACTGGAACGGAGACGGGCGACTGGATTTTATAGTACTGGACGACCGGAGCGACCTGATGATGTATTCGCAGTCCGCACATAATCCGGAAGTCTTGGAAAACAAACGCAAACTGCGCAAAGCCGACGGCTCGGTTTTCCATATAGGACGCCTGACTCACCCCGGCGGTCAGGGACGTTTCAATATGGACGTCGCCGATTGGAACGGAGACGGTCGTTTAGACCTGATAATGGGCGAGCCGCGCAATTACCTGGGCGGCGGAAACATGACTATCGCCATAAATGTCGGCACGAACGAAGATCCCGTATTCGAATACGATTATATGATGGCGCGCGGCGGTTACTTTGTGGAATGGACCGGTTCCGACGGCCATGACGCCTGGCACTGTTGTATGCCATGCGTGTTCGATTTCGACGGCGACGGCCGCCCCGACCTGCTGGTGGGTACCGAATCGGGACGCATATCGCTCTACTCTCACGATTATTTCGACGGCGAAAAATTCCCAATATTCAAAGCTGCGAATTTCGACCGCAAACAGGGGAACAAAGTCTTCAGGATACTCGATTTCGAAAACCTGACCGAAAAGACAAAGGGCCTCAATACGCGCAACGTCCAATTACAGAAACTGCCGGAACAATCGGAGGAATACCTGACGGGCGAAGGTATCAAAGTCGAAATAGTCTCCCCGACCGTGGGCATCGTATTGTCCGGCAAAGTCCCTTACGTCGCGACGGTCACGGGAAATAAATCTGTCACGGGAGTCGATTTTTATATTAACGGAGAAAAAATTTGCACGGAAAAATCCGCTCCTTACGTGGCCTACGGCGACGACAACTTATGGGATACCGCCGAGGTGCCGGACGGGCACTGCATCCTGAAAGTAATCGTACATACGGCCGACGGGGAAAGTTATGAAACGGAAAGCGGGTTCGAAGTGAAAAACAAATAACCTCAAGGTCATGGATCTCGTCAAAATAATCTGAAAATCGCTGAATAAATTAACGACGGCTTTCAACAAAAACAGAGCGGGAAATTCGCTCCATTTTGACGTATTTTTAACATTTCTGTTCGCACGTAGTCGTATTATCTCACTTAAACAGACCGAAGGTAGGTTCAAATAAGGCGTAAAGGGAGTCCCTTTACGCTTTACGAACATCTATGCGGTACTACCGACCGAAAAATCCCGAAAAACACGTTGTCGCGATTAATCGCTATTTTTATAAAATATCTTCCGTTCACGTTCGTCAGGGAATACGGGCGAACGTTCGCCCGCGAAGAACAAAACGACAAAAACACGATACCATGAAAAACAAATTTCTGAGAGGCCTGATCGGAACGTCGATCTTCATCGCCGTATTCGGCGCGGCATCTACCGCGGTCATGTTGCTGTGGAACTGGCTCGTCCCGCAAATCATCGGCTGGACGGCCGTTACCTTCTGGCAGGCGGCGGGCCTGGTGCTGCTGAACAAGCTGTTGTTCGGCGGGATGGGAAGGCACTGTTTCGGCATGAACGCCCTCCGCCGGTCAGGGCCCACCTTCCCCACATGGAAAGAGCGCGCCGCGATGCGGGACAGGATCCGGGCGATGGGCAAAGAGGAACGCAGGGAGTACATCCACCGGCAGATGTTCGGCTGCGGCCCGGATCAACCGGAAAAAACTGACCATGACAGCCGTTAAAAAGAAACGGAGACTCGACTCCCGAAGCGACCTGCCGCTGGTCTACGATCAGTACAAGCCGGAGCCCGAAGGGTATATCCGACGTAGGATGGACTCGGCGGAAGATACGGAAGACATCCTCCAGGACGTTTTCTACAAACTGACGAAAACGGATCTGCAGGAGAACCCCATCGAATACCTGTCGGCCTGGCTCTACCAAGCGGTTACAAACCGCATCATCGACCGCCGGCGAAAGAAACGGGAGCAGGCGCTGCCCGAAACCCGGCAGGAAAACGAGGACGAATATTTCCTCGACTCGCTGTCGGACTTCCTGGCCGACGACGGGAACGATCCGGAGATCATGTTCCGCAACGAACTGATCCGGGAAGAGATCGAAGTGGCGCTGTCGGAGCTTCCGCCCGAGCAACGTTCGGTATTCGAACTCACCGAATACGACGGGATTCTCTACAAAGAGATCGCCGAAACGACCGGGGTTCCCGTTCCCACGCTGTTGTCGCGGAAACACTACGCGATCGGCCTCCTCCGCAAAAGGCTACAACAGCTTTACCGGGAAATCGTCCCCCGATAGCGGACCGCCGGAACGAACCGACCCGTCAAAACGACGGAATCGCTTTCAGATGCGCGCCGCCGTCGGCCTTAAAATAGGAGTTATCGGCCCCTACGTTCGATTTGACGATGTGGTAATACAACGTGCCGTACAAATGGTTGTCCGGATCGTCTACAAAACAGCGGTAGTTGAAATCGACCGGCTTCTGACCGCTGTTCACCTCGATGCCTACCTGTTCGATTTTCAAAAAAGCGTCCCCAACGCCGTGTCCGGCGAACTCCACGTTCAACGACGAAACGATGTTCGCACAATTCTGGGCGTGGATCCGACCGAACCAGGCGGAATGATCCATTCTCGAAAAGACGAAAGCGTTGTCGCAGTTCCACGCCGACAGGTTGTTTCCGTTCGCATGTTCGGAAAAGACGAAGCCGAACCGGAAGGCGCTTTTGACACAGATATTCCGGAATTCCTGCTCCGGATTGCACCAGGTGCGCGGAGCGATGAATCCGGCCGAATAGTGCCCGTCCCCGGTCGGCGAGGTCAGCGCCATATTTCGGATCGACGAATAAATCAGGATATTATCGGTATATACGGTCGCCGCATAGGCCATGTTCACACCGGACAGGTACGGGTATTTTCCCGCTTCGGCTTTCACCTGAAACGCGAGATCCTGCAGCCTTACGACCGCCTGGTTCAGCAGATAGAGATTGTCTCCGGCTCCGGCGGCCAGGACGGATACGGGGGCTTGCGCAGGATCGGTCTGCAACTCGCCGACCGCGTCCGAAACCAGGACGGTGCCGTTTTTCCACACTTCGGCTTTATCCTCGGTCGTATGACTGGCATACGAGCACGGGGTAACGACGCTACTTTCGCCTTGCAGCCGGATCATCACGTAATCGCGGCGGCCCGGACTTTGGCGGGGCTTCACGATCAGGTGGGCCCGCACTTTGCACGTATCCTGTAACGTAGCGAGCCGGTACAGGCCGTTCGGGAAATAAACCGTACCGCCCCCGTGATCCACCGCATAATCCAGGGCGGACTGGATGGCGCGCGTATCGTCGGTCACGCCGTCGCCGACAGCTCCGAAATTTTTCACATCGTAAACCAGACCTCCGTCCGCCTTCATCGGATCGGTCGCGCCCGCCCGATTGCGATCCGCACGTCCGACGCAGGCGCACAGCAGGACGGCACAAGCAACGTAAAATATCCTTTTCATCCGTTTTATATTATTAATTTCGATTCAGACTCCTTTTACCTATTCGCCCAAACGTGTTAAAGATACGAATAACATCCGGATATTCAACACGAACCGTACGACAAGGCGGGAACATCCGAAGAGTTCCCGCCTTGTACGATAACATACGGGCAGGCCCGCTATTCGGCCTGGTATTTCAACAGCAGCGAACTGCGCGGCTGGTCGAGCGTCAGCACGAACCCTTCGGCCAGTTCGCGGCCGCTCTTGGACACCGTTTCGCCGGTATCCTTATTCGTAACGGAATAAACCGCATCCGGATCGAGGCCCGACAGCTTCACTGTGTGGGTCTTGTCGGGGCAGGCTTCCCGGCGGAACGCCACGACGAACCCGCTCTTATCGGACGGCCGGTAGAGCTGGTATGCCATCCAGATATTATCGCCGGTGATGTCGCCGGAACCGGTCAGCGGATAATAATCTTCATAGAAATAGGGACGCACCTCGCGGAACTCCTTCATGCAGTCCTGTATTTCATAGAACGACGAGGAGCCGTTGGTGATCTTCCAGTTGTAAACGACCGAAGTGCCGAGGCTCGAACGGAACGTAAACTTGTCGGTCTTCTGCACGCCCGTGCCGTGCTGCGGCAGGTACATTTCCAGCCCGTAGGTATGGCACTGGTAGCCGACCGGTTCGCCGTAATTGTAGTCGGTACGCCACATCGGGGCGCTGCGCGAAGTGGCCTCGAGGTCGATCCGGCGGCCACCGCTCGCGCAGTTGTCGACCAGCAGGCCCGGGAAACGCTGCCGCAGGTAATCCCAAAACGCGTACAGACCTTCTATATGCCGGATCTCACGGATTCCGGTACGGCCCGGTTCATCGTTCTTCTGCCAAAAGATATCCGGTTCCATGTTGAAATCCTGACGGTAATAGTCGATGCCGTTCTGCTCGATCAGTTCGCCGATCTGGTCGCAGAACCATTCGAGCGCCTTCGGGTTCCCCAGATCGAACAGGTAGGCATCCGTCCCGGCATCCAACATCCACTCGGGATGCTCCTCGGCCCACTGGGAGCCTTTGATAACCCGCTCGGGTTCGAACCATACCATAAACTTAGCCCCGACCTTGTGCGCTTCGTCGGAAACCGGCTTCAGTCCGTCGGGGAATTTCTCGCGATCAACCGTCCAGTTGCCCACCGTATTGGCCCAGTTCTTATGATTCTTGTAGTCGGCCGCCTGCGAATACCATCCGGCATCGAGCCAAAATACTTCCGGTACGATGTCGAACTGCTTGTAACGCCGGATCAACGCGATCGCATAATCGGCCGTCAGGCAGGTGTATTCGTTGCATGGAGACGGGTCGCCATAGTTGAAACTCGACGATTCGGGGAAATGGGCGGGCTTGCCGTCCACCTTCGGCGTATGATGCGCCATCACAAACCGACGGAACCGGTTGTGTCCGACCATCCGGTCGTCGCCTTTCCAGAACAGCAGGCAGATGCTCGGCGTGCGGATCGACTCCTGCGGATAGAGGTACGTATCGAGGTATTTCATGCCCGAGGCCAACGTCACGCTGCGGTCGGTCTTACCGGCGATATCGGCGAACCACGTTCCCGTCCAACCGACGGCCACCATCACGCCCTGCCCTGCGGGAGACTCGATGTTGAAAAACGGAAAAGCCACCTGCGACGAACGTCCGCCCTGCGGGGCCATGTACAGCGAATCGCCCGGCGCAAGCACCTTGGTGCGCTGGTGGAAATCGTGCTTCGAAACATGGCTTCCGTCGGCGTAATGCAGGATGAAATCGCCCTTTTGCGGGTATTCGAAATCGAGATCGACCACTTTGACCTGAGAAATGGACGCGGAATTGGCTTGCGAATCGTTCTTAAAATTCAAGACCCATTCGACCGCATCGAAATCGGTAAAACCTTTCACCCGGCATTCAACCAGAAGTCCGGTCGAACGATCCAGGTACGTATACAAGTATTCGACCGCCTCCGGTTCGTCGGATTCGACGCGGGCGGCCGTGTATTTCCACTTTTTCAGCAGCTCGCGGGACGGTTTTCCGTCGTAAACGAAGGAGAACGGAGGAATTTTCCCTTTGGCGAAATGCGTTTCGATCCAACGGGTCACATCGAACGGCTTATCGGTCATGGCAGATTTGGCCTGTCCGGAAACGAACTGCGGGAACACCGCCAGCGTAAGCAGTGAACAAACGAACGACCGGAATTTCGACCGGAATGTATGGATTGTATTTCGTATCATCGTTTTAAATTTTTAATGAATGCGGAAACTATTCGACGGGTTTATATTGCAGCAACAACGAACTTTTCGGCTCGGCGAGCGTCAACTCGAAACCGGATGCCAGTTCCGCCCCGGTCTTGACGACCGACTCGCCGGTATCGCGGTTGCGCACGTCATAACGCTTCGCGGCATCCAGTCCCGACAATCTCACCGTAATGCTGCCGTCCGGATTGGCGGCGCGGCGGAATGCCACGACGATCCCCGTCCCGTCCGACGGGCGGTTCAACTGGTAAGCCAGCCAGATGTTGTCGCGGGTCAGGTCTTCGCAGCCCGTCAACGGATAATAATCCTCGTAATAATAGTCGCGCACTTCCTGATACTCTTTCACGCGCTCCTGCATATCGAGGAACGAAACGCCGGGCTCGGTGATCTTCCAGTTATAGATCAACGCGCTGCTGATACTCGACCGGAACGAATATTCGTCGGTCTGCAAAATCCCGGTTCCGTGGATCGGCAGGAAAAAATTCAGTCCGTAAGTGTGTCCCTGGTAGCCGTCCGGATCGTCGTAGTGGTAATAGTCGCTGCGCCACAGCGGTGCGCTGCGCGAGGTCGTCTCCAGGTCGAGCCGGCGACCGCCGCTCGCGCAGTTGTCGATCAGCAGGCCCGGAAACCGTTCCAGCAGATAATCCCAGAATGCGTAAAGTCCTTCGACATGACGAATCTCCTTCATACCGGTACGCCCCGCCTCGTCGTGTGCGGCCCAGTATTTATCGGGTTCCATATTGAAGTCCTGGCGGTAGTAATCGATGCCGTTCTGCTCGATCAGGTCGCCGATGTAACGGCACAGCCACTCGCGGGCCTCTTTATTCCCCAAGTCGAACAGCAGGTAGGTTCCGTCGGGTTCCGACGGCAAGTCGAGCATCCAATCGGGGTGTTCGACGGCCCACTGCGTCCCTTTGATCACGCGCTCGGGTTCGAACCAGACCATAAATTTGGCTCCGGTCTCATGCACGGCGTCCGCAACGGGCTTCAGCCCGTCCGGAAAACGGGTCGTATCGACCGTCCAGTTACCGGTGGTATTGGCCCACGACTTGCCGTTTTTGTAATCGGCGGCGCCGGTATGCCATCCGGCGTCGAGCCAGAATACTTCCGGAACGAGTTCAAATTGTTTATAACGTTTGACCATCGCGATCGCCCAGTCGGCCGTCAGGCACGAATACTCGGTGCACGGAGCCGGATCGCGGTAGTTGAATCCGCTGCACAGCGGATATTTCTGCATCTGTCCGTCCACTTTGCGGGTATGATGGGCGAGGACGAAACGGCGGAAACGGTTGTGCCCGGCCATCCGGTCGTCGCCGTTCCAAAACAGCAGACTGATGCTCGGCGTGCGGATCGACTCGTCGGGATGCAGGTACAACCGCATGGTTTTCATCCCCGAAACGAGCGTAGCGCCGCGGTCGCCGTTTTTGGTCAGATCGGCGTACCACGTACCGGTCCATCCGATACCTACCACTACGCCCTCTTTGCCCGACGGAGCCGTCAGGTTGAAGAACGGAAGGAAATCGCCCTGCGACGAACGTCCCCCTTCGGGTTCCATCCGAAACGGCTCGGTCGTACTCAGCACAGCCGTCCGGGGATGGAAATCTTCTTTCGAAATGTGATTTCCGTCGGCATAGTACAGCGTGAAGTCGCCGGCGGCCGGCGCCTGCATATCGAGATCGACCACCTTTACTTGCTCGAGCACCCGCGAATCGCTTTTACCCGTATTGGTAAAGTGCAGCACCCATTCGACGGCATCGAACGCAGGAAAGCCGGTAACGAAACACTCCACCTTCAGCCCCGACGGACGTTCGGTATAGGTATAAAGGTATTTCACTACGTCCGGATCGTCGCCCGGCAGTCGCTTCATCGAATAATTCCAGCCGGGGAGCAGACTTTTAGACGATTTGTCGCCGTAAACGAATGAGAACGGCGGAACCTTTCCCCGCGCGAAGCGGGTTTCGATCCAGCGGGCGGCATCGACCTGCCCGGCGGACATTTTCATGGAAGCCTGACCGTGCGCGAACAACGGCAGGATGAGCATGATTAAAAAACTGTAACGGATTGCAGTTCGTTTCATCGGTTCGTTTGATTTCAGGATTTATGCTTTTGTTTTGATTTTTTCGGTCAGCCAGACCATATACAGCCAGGCGGCGGCCAGCATGATGACGGCGGCTAGCTGCGTGGCGAACAGGTCGGTCACCACGCCGAGCAGCGGCGGCAACACCGCGCCGCCCGACACGCCGACGATCAGCAACGCCGAAACTTCGTTGGCTTTTTCGGGAACCCGTTTCAGCGACAGCGAGAAAATGATCGAGAACAAGTTCGCATAGCCCACGCCGAACACCGCAACGCATCCGAGGATAAACCACAGGTTCTCGCTCAGCAACATCAGAACGAGTCCGAGCAGCGCGATGTAGGTGCTATACGTAAAGAACTTGCTTTCGGAATACTTCATCAGCAAGATACCGCCGAGGAAAGCTCCGACCGTGCGGGCGAAGAAATAGACGCTATTGCCCATACCGGCGTCGGTCAGTTCCAGGCCGCACCGTTCCATCAGCAGTTTCGGGAACGTCATGTTCATGCCGACATCCACGCCGACCAGCACCAGGATACCGATAAAATAAGCCACGATCCGGCTGTCGCGCAGCAGGTCGAAAGTCGCCCGGAACGAAATATTAGTCGATTTCTCGCGGATGTCCCGGATCGGCGTCAACCACAGCCACAGCAATGCCACAAGCGAGGCGCCGGCATAGATCGGGAAGATCATCTTCCACCCGAAGAACGTCCCCGCGGCCCAGGCGGCCAGGATCGGACCGACGAACGAGCTGACGGCCTTGACGAACTGCCCGAGGGTCAGCGTTCCGGTCAGCTTGTCTTTGGTAACGACTTCCATCACCAGCGGATTCATCGACACCTGCAACAGCGTATTTCCGATTCCGATCAGCCCGAAGGCAATCAACACCGACGCAAAATCGTAAGCGATCAGCGGCATACACATCGCCAGCACATGGACGGCGAAACTCAGCAGCACGGTGTTTTTGCGCCCGATGCGGTTCATCAGCATCCCCGTCGGGATCGACAGCACCAGGAACCACAGGAAACACGACAACGAGATCATATTCACCACCGAGTCGCTCAGGCCCGCGAAGTCGCTCTTGACATAACTGGTCGCAATGCCGACGATGTCGACGAAACCCATGATGAAAAATCCGAACATCACGGGCAATATTTTCAGCAACGAAGTTTTCGAATTCATTTGTTTTTGGTTTTAGGTTATCCGGCCCGTCGCCGGTTTATCGCTTCGCATCCGAAGCGTAAAAGATCGCGTCTTCGAGCGCTTCGATCAGAATGTGAATCACTTTGATATGGATCTCCTGGATGCGGTCGGAGTGCGGGGTGCGCGGAGCGCAGATCGCGACGTCGGCCAACTCGGAGAGCTTGTTCCCCCCTTTGGCGGTCAGCGCAACGACCTTCATACCGCAGGCTTTGGCCTTCTCGATCGCCATCACCACATTGCCCGAATTGCCGCTGGTACTGATTGCCAGCAGCACGTCGCCTTCGCGTCCGAACGCCTCGACCCAACGCGCAAAAATCTGGTCGAAACTGAAATCGTTGCCCACGCAGGTCATGTAAGCCGCGTCGTTGATCGCCATGGCCGGCAACGGACGGCGGTCGCCTCGGAAACGCCCGGTCAGCTCTTCGGCAAAATGCGCGGCATCGCACAGCGAGCCGCCGTTGCCGCAACTGATGATTTTACACCCTTTATCGAGCGCCTGTTTAAAAATTGCGACCGCCTTTTCCATCAGCACGGGCGTCTGCGGGTCCGAAATGAACTCGTGCAACGCCGTCTCCGCCTGATGCAAACTGTTTTCTATGATTCCCATAATTATTCCTTTATTAAATCCGCGGCTACCGAAAGCGCCGCATAATCACCGATCTGTTCGCCGAGCGCAGCCGGACGGATCGAACAAACCCGCCGGGCGTGCGACAGCGCCTCGCGCTCGATCTCCCGCAGCACGAAAGGCTCCATCATCTCCCGGTTGCGCGTATAAATGCCCCCGATAACGATCACCTCCGGATTGATCAGGTCGATTACGATCGCAAGCC
>ERZ791865.2841-NODE-2841-length-10811-cov-11.437244_pt1 | contig 10811 bp, 8 predicted proteins | sample MGYA00509942_ERZ791865 | MGnify/ENA primary metagenome ERZ791865 (study PRJEB30046, sample SAMN00792098) | human gut metagenome | study: EMG produced TPA metagenomics assembly of the A metagenome-wide association study of gut microbiota in type 2...
TCACGAAGCCAAACTGAAAAACAAATTCCCTGCTTATATTCAAAAGACATAAGCAGGGAATCATTTAGTTTATTGAATCAGAGATTCGGGGACTTGGGAACAATGGGGGAAGAACATACACTGAAACAGAATATTTTATCTTATCAAGAAACGTCCAAATATAAAATACCATTCTTCAGAAAGTGCATTATTCGTTTTTTGCCAACTTCCTTCAGTGGATAGGAGTATTTTTTTTATTAACTTATCGTAATTATACTTGGAGTTATTATACCCTGCCCTTTTCACAATTTTTATTTCTCTAATTTTAAGTTTTCTGTCAAAAAGAATAGTGTATAAACAAGAGGCATTCTGTTCATCACCATTGTAGTTTTCCCAATAAAGACTATCTTGGTATTTCCTTAATGATTCGTTTCCACCAATATAAGAAATTTCCGTTGAGACTTCTCGCAACCGCTTCCTAAAATAATAAGAAGTATACATTTTAGAAGATCTTGCAGTATCCAATATCAATTCAAAAACTGGTAAGTTGGTCTCAGTATCAAAAAAGATAGTTTTTTCTATCTTCTTTTTATAGGAACTTATATCACTTGAATATATTATACTTTCTTCCACCAACTTATTTTGTCCGTACAATAATGGCGGAAGCATAATAAACATGAAAAATAGTTTTAATTTAATAGTCATATCCTAATCGTTTTGACATTACATCAGCTCTTTTATTGTATATAAAATTATTGACCCCTGGCTGTCCGTGGCTAAACGGTACATTCCTCAAGTATAAAATAACATGCCCAAATTCGTGTGCAATCCCAACTGTTCGATGATTCAAAGTGCCATTCTTATTAATTATGACTTGTACATGGCTATTGGTTGAACTCTTACCGGAAGCTAACCTCTTGTCAGGTACTAATGTCTGACCTAAATTTCCTTGAATATGTTTTCCAAAAGGGACTCCAGCCTTTGAATACTCTTCTTTTTGATGAGCAGGTATTTCGCTATCATCATCGTCATAAGGAGTACCAAAAGTTTCTTCTACAGTCTTCCCATTCATTTTATATGTATTCTTATCAGATAATGACAGTTCTACCATTTTCTCACTATTGGCAATCTCAAATAAGTCTTTCAGAAAGAAATCATTACTACTATTAGCTTGTTTCGCAATGGAAGTTGGATCCAATATACCATTATTGAATTGCATCTTTATGTTACTACCATCCTGCAAACCATTGTAAATAGCTTCAATAGCTGCTGGAGTTACAATAAGCAAGCTATCTCCATTGATGTCAATGGTATTCACTGGATTATTCGCTCCATACTGATACGGAGACAATGAGTGATACTTCTCGGAAAACCTATCATTCGTTGTAAATCTCCCCAGCGCCGCATCATAATGCCGTGCCCCGTAGTCATACCAGTTCAACCCCTTCTTGCCATCATACTCCTTGCCGTTGTACTTGTAAGGCTGCACATTGCCTGAACTTGCAAACACACCACCGAAGGGATAGTAATGGTTCGCTTCCTCTACCGTGCCGCTTTGGTTAATCACAACCCGGTTATTACCCTGATGGTCTTTCAAGTAGTAATGGTACTTGCCGTCGCTCAAAGTAACATAGCCTTCTTCGGTCAGCAGCAACTTCTGAACACCGTTCTCATAGACCACGTTTCCGCAATAGTCCGTCGTGGTGGTAGTGCTGCCTGTCTTATGGACAGTTTTCAGCTTTGTGCCGTCGGCACCATAAGTATAGGCAATCGTACTACCGTCACTGAACGTGACCATATTGGGCAAATTTAATACATTATAGGTAATTGTACTAATTCCCTTGTTTAAATCTTTAGTTAAATTTCCGTTGGAATCGTAGGTGTATTCGTTCGCCTGCTTCACGCCGTCCTTGAACTCGAAGCCGCCACCGTAGGCGGAAGCCGCTGCCGCATCGTCCACGCGGTTCAACAGATTGCCGGCGAGGGTGAAAGTCAGGTTGTCAATCAGTCCGTAACCGGAAGCAGCGGTCTGACCGTAGCGTTGCAGGGTCTTGATGTTGCCGTTCTTGTCATAGGCGGTTACATTCTCACTGAAACGGTCGGTGTTCGCGTTGATGCCGGCTGTTTCGCCGTAGGTCGCGTTCAGCAGCCTGTCCAGCCCGTCGTAGGTGAACTTGTAGCCGCGGACGGTGCTTTCATTCCCTGCCTTCCAAGTCATGCTGCTGATGCTGTTATTGTATTTGGCTGTTGTAAAACAAATTCCGCGTAAGCTTGCTTCCACTGATACCCGTCAGTCAGCTGCAGACATTGTAAGTGTACGACTGCTTGTTCACGGCAGAACCGTGCAACGACTTGCTCTGTAGACGGCCCAGATTGTCATAAGCGTAGGCGGCAAGCGTTACCTTACTCGAATCATCAACCTGATACTTCAAGAATAGTTCACGTTGAACAGGCTGATTATGAGATGTCCGACAAGACAATACCTCTCAAGGTGTCAGGAATACTAAAAAGTCCAAAGATTAGATACAATGCCCCCTAAAAGTTGGATAAAATACTTTTAGGGGGCATCTCAGCAATATTAAAACACATCAGATGAAGAATATCTGCTGCAAATCACTTCGTTACCTTCGTCCATACTTCCTTAACATATATACCAAAACTATAAAATTCATAATAGGGACCAATATATATATCATAGGCAATTCAAAGAATAGAAATAAAAGGAACATTATAAGACCTAAAGCTACTGAATATAAAAAGCATATACCTAAAAATATAATGTTATAGGTATTACTCTTAATAACTATTCCAAGAAATGATATTAATAACAATATGATTGCGGCAATAAAGGTCTCAATGGATTTAAACGATAAAAGCCAAATACTTTGTACAGCCCAAAAAAACGGTATTGTTAATTTTAACATATTCCCTTTTAGTATCATTTATTTCTCCTTATTATGTATCCTAATGGATTGTTCTTTTCTATAGCCTGATATGCCTTACTTGGCAAATAAGGATTTACTTTTACATTGAAAATGTCCCCAGTTTGCCTATTGATTACTCTCATTTTGTTCATTGTTTCTATACCAGCTTTATTTAATGATTTTTGAACTACGATTATTAGCCCCATACTGATACGGAGACATCGAATGATACTTCTCAGCAAATCTGTCATTAGTCGTAAACCTACCCAATGCCGCATCATAATGCCTTGCACCATAATCATACCAGTTCAACCCCTTCTTGCCATCGTACTCCTTGCCGTTATACTTGTAAGGCTGCACATTGCCTGAGCTTGCAAACACACCACCGAAGGGATAGTAATGGTTCGCTTCCTCAACAGCACCGCTGGAACTGAGGACTACGCGGTTGTTTCCCTGATGGTCCTGCAGGTAATAGTGGTACTTCTTGTCCGAAAGCGTAACATACCCCTCTTCCGTAAGAAGAAGCCTGGCAACACCGTTTTCATAGACCACATTGCCGCAATACACAGTAGGAACCGGATTGCCCGAACCATCTGCCTCCTTATACATCATGCGCCGCTTGATGCCGTCGGCAGTATAGCCATGCTGTATGAAACCGCCGGAAGCAAAAGTGACGCCCGTTGGCAAATTTAATACATTATATTGAATGCTGCTAATTCCTTCGGTTAAATCTGAAAAAGGCTATCCTAACATGTAAGATATAGGATATCTGATGTTAGGATAGCGATTAAAAATCATTCTATTTGAGATAATCTACTCACATCAGAGCAAGATAACACCTCATATTTATCATTCTTTCTTAATGCAAATATAGATGGAGTTTCATTTTCATAATAAAGCCCTATACTACCGGTATGATGAAAATAGAAGAAGAATTGTTCCTTTGAGTTATATATAAAGTTTCCATAAGGAGCAATTCCTTTCATAATACAATCTAATGCAACAGATAGGTAAGTATCCCAATCATTACAGACACAACAGCCAGAATATCCTTTAGCAATATTCGAATCTTGCAAGATATGCAAATAAGATACCGTTTCTTTAGACAAAAATTGAGGGTCGTAGCAAAATGTATTCTCTTGAATATTCCAAGTATCTATGCAAAAGTCCCACCATGATGGACTAAAGATAGATAATTCATCTACAACTGTACCAAACAAATCACAAAATAGAGATTTCATGTCGTCAATGCTAACTGAATCTTTTTTTATGTATATTTCGATTTTATGCCCTTGAACATCAATACAAGAATCAGAATCAAACTTTACCCAACAGAATGGGAAAGATTCACCTTCTTGCATTTTTAATATCTGTTTTCTCATTTCGAAAGCTCCTTCCATGGGATAAAAATCCCTACATCACTTTTATGTTTATTAATTATGAAATTTCCATACTTATCAGCATCTTTATGCCATTCTAAGCCTTTATTTGTCTCTTTATAAACTTTATAAAAACTACCGCCATGCTTTGTCTGGTCTTTTACCCACCATAGCCCATCTGATTTACTTTTATAAAATAGACCTCTAATGGGATGTTTCATTACTTTAGAGGATCCTTGTTTGGTCAAACTCCATAATCCTCTAATTGTATTCAAATTTGACGTCTTTGCAAAACCAGGCAAAGGAGGGGTTCCCACCATTGGAGCAACACCCGTTATTACTCCATCTGTTCCTACCTTATATGTAAACCGCGTTTGTTCACTATGATAGGTAGAGCCAATATCTAAAAGATAATAACCCACATACCCCCAAAAGCCGGAAATTGGTTCTAAAGCTCTAGTCCCTACTTTTGTCAAAGCATTAGGTACAGAAACAGCCACCTCATCCAAAGCCACAACGTCCTTCTTCGGATCAAATTTATTCCAATCAACGTCCTTTACATCTACAGTATCAGTTCCCAACGGATCAATATAATTCAACGGATTATTTAAACAGTAAGTAAACGGGCTCGTTGAATAATAGTTTTCCGCAGACGGATCCACCGTCGTAAACCTCCCCAGCGCCGCATCATAATGCCTTGCACCGTAGTCATACCAGTTCAACCCTTTCTTCGCATCAAGCTCCTTGCCGTTGTACTTGTAAGGCTGCACATTGCCTGAACTTGCAAACACACCACCGAACGGATAGTAATGGTTCGTCTCCTCTACCGTGCCGCTCTGGTTGATGACTACCCGGTTATTACCCTGATGGTCTTTCAAGTAGTAATGATACTTGCTGTCACTCAAAGTAACATAACCCTCATCAGTCAGCAGCAACTTCTGAACACCGTTCTCATAGACCACGTTTCCGCAATAGTCCGTCGTGGTGGTAGTGCTGCCTGTCTTATGGACAGTTTTCAGCTTTGTGCCGTCGGCACCATAAGTATAGGCAATCGTACTACCGTCACTGAACGTGACCATATTGGGCAAATTTAATACATTATAGGTAATTGTACTAATTCCCTTGTTTAAATCTTTAGTTAAATTTCCGTTGGAATCGTAGGTGTATTCGTTCGCCTGCTTCACGCCGTCCTTGAACTCGAAGCCGCCACCGTAGGCGGAAGCTGCTGCCGCATCGTCCACACGGCTCAACTGATTGCCACCGAGGGTGAAAGTCAGGTTATCAATCAAACCGTAACTGGAAGCAGCGGTCTGACCGTAACGTTGCAAGGTCTTGATGTTGCCGTTTTTGTCATAGGCGGTTACATTCTCACTGAAACGGTCGGTGTTCGCGTTGATGCCGGCTGTTTCGCCGTAGGTCGCGTTCAGCAGCCTGTCCAGCCCGTCGTAGGTGAACTTGTAGCCGCGGACGGTGCTTTCATTCCCTGCCTTCCAGGTCATGCTGCTGATGCTGCCGTTGTACCTGGCAGTGCCGTTACCGGTATTGTAGTACAGGTTCTGTGTGAACTTCGTTCCACTGATACCCGTCAGCCAGCCACGGACATTATAGGCATACGTCAGCTTGTTGGTGGCACTTCCGTGCAGGGACTTTGATTGCAGTCTTCCCAAGTTGTCATACGCATAGTCGGCAAGGGTTATCTTGGTGCCGCCTAGCGTATGCTCCACCTTCAAGAGTCTGTCCGCATGGTCGTAGCTGTAAGTATACACTTCCGTGCGGGTTGTTTTTCCGCTTGCCGTGTGGGTATGGGTCACTGTAGCAGGCTTGTTTGTAAAAGTATAGACGGTAGCTGCTACATCATAACCACCCAAAGGATTACTTTGTACAGTCTTCACCACACGGCCCTTGATGTCATAGTAGTATGCGGTATAAATCTTGTTACTACTACCAAGTACCGTTGCCACACTTGCAGTCAAGGCACCTTTTCCATTGCCCGAAGCATCATCAGGGAAATTGCTGTTATTGAAACCTGCTTGCGAACGGAAAGCGTAACTGTCATAGAAGTGCTGCACAAGTACATTCGTTCCAGAAGTGGTCACTTTGTTGGTACAAGTCCCCTGTTCCGTCAGGCGGTTCAGCCCGTCGTACTTGTAGTACGTCCAGTTACCGGATGTAAGGGCACGCTGGTTGCCGTCCTGCGAGAATACCAGGCGGTCGGCATTGTCATACACCATTTCCATATATCCCGCACCGGGAAGCTTCTTCCAGATACAACGGTTACGTCCGTCGTATTTGTACTGGAAGGCATACTGGTCGAGATTGGCCGAGCTCTGGTACATAGGCTGGAGCACGAAACAAAGATTGCTTTTGTCGTCATACACATAGTAAGTGTCGTGCGTTTCGCTGCCCTTCATCTGACGGGACAATACAACATGTCCCATCTTGTCGGTGAAGGTGTAGCTCACGTTCAGGTCTTCATCGGTGGTCTTGACGACCGAAAGCTGGCCGGAAGCATAGCTGCCGTTGCTCGTCAGTGCGCCTGCACTGCTTACGCTATAGTTGATGCAGTTCAACTGCGCGTTAGCCGTACTGTTGGCCAGATAGTCCGTATTGACGGAATGCCCGCCATGCCATGCGGCTCCCGGTCCGTATTCCTTGACGGTACGGTTCAGCGGAGAAGCCTCGTACACCGGCTGGCCGTAAGGACGCGAGTCGTTGCCATAGTTGCCGGGCGCACTGCTCTTGAAAGAAGCAGGCGCCACATACTCGGCAGACGAGACTATCGGCAGCCAGGAATTCGCGGCACGTCCTGCAACGTCATACTCCTGCAACGTCACCAGATTGCTGCTGCTTGCCGTCACCTTCTTCAATACCGTCTGGAACGGACGTCCCAGGCCATCAAAATACTCCACCTTGTCCAGATATTTACCTCCCGTTTCATCCAGCATGCTACGGGTACGCACATAATTATGGCTGGCATCCTGCGCCGCTGTTGTCAATGCATAACACAACAACGCCATAAACATATATTTTCGTTTCATACAGTTCTTTCGTTTCATTGGGGTTTGTAATTATACTGATATTCATTCACTACCTTTCCATTATGCTCCTTAACCTGGAACAAGCGGTTGAAGTCATCATAGGTAAAGGTCGCTTTCTCTTTATTCGGTTCTACAATTTCCGTAACACCCACAAGCGGGCGATAGAGATAGGTAGTAACCAAAGCATTGTCGTTGGCAAGCCCGTTTCGCACTGTGTTCAGGACAGCTGTAATAGACGCAGTATTCGCATTGGCCGGCAGTTGGCTGATGCTCGCCGACGAGATTTTCTCTACAGCCTCATACGTCTTTCCTTCTATCTTGGCCACCGGATAAAGATTGTTATAGGCCCATAGGAAGCTCACCGGCAAATTGTTGCGTATATAACCCAGCAGCCGGCCTCTCGAAGTGTACTTGCCAAACCAAATATCCTGCACATAGGCTCCCGCATAATCGGCCAGCGTCTTGGGAGTAGTAGAGTTGAATCTCAACGTACGTTTGGGCAATATCATATTAAGCGTATCTTTATATTCCGTCTTCGACGCATTCACCACTTTGCCGGCAGAGAGTTCGACATGTTCTATAGGCATACCCACCATATATTTCCCTTTCATCTTGACGGAAACGGCATCTGTAAAGCTGTTTGCATATTTAAACTGCTTTTCTTTCTCCACCCCATGCTTGTTACTCTTTAAAGAAGAAAGTACCCCATAATCAGTATAGGCATATCTCTCTTCGTCCACTATATTGCCTTCAGCGCGATAGTCGGTAGTCACTTTCTTGCTGAGATAGTACGATTGTGCCCACAGATTGTAAGGCTGCATGGTACGGGTAGGATGGGAATAATCCGGATTGAAATAATAGTTGCGTATTTTCGGTGCCCAAACCTCTTCCGAAGAAGAAGGTGAGTAGGTGTACTCCTCTCTCTTCAGCAGTTTATGATTTTTATCCCTATATTCTACCGACGAAAGTTTACCGTTCTCATAGTCAGGCACCGTAGGAATACCGGCCAGGTATATATCAGTAACCTCATCCGGAACGTTATGGTATCTGTAAGTGGTATATCCCTGAGTATCCATGTCGCCATATGATTCACTGACCGCCGTATATCCCACAAGGTTTCCTCTGGAAAGATTCGTCAAAGGGATATAAGGAGCAGATTGAATCAGTTCATAGTAAGCATTCATCCAGTTTCCTGCCCAACTTTGCATTTGTTCTACATAGACCGGTGCGTTGAATACCGGCTTCACCATCAGCTTTGCATCCTGATATTCAAACTTACGCCAACTCTGGTTACCGTTGCCGTCCGTATTCGTGATGGACTTGATGCGCAGCCCGGCACCCAGGTAATCCTTATCCAAGGGAGCATTCGTTTTGCCTACTATCTCTACCGAAATATTGATAGGATACTCCAACCTTACATTCTGCACTGCCAATGTCACACGATACGTACCTCTGTCCAGTTGCTTTTCAGTGTCATCAGGCCAGGGCTCCATCACATCATAATCGGGAGAAGAGAACAAGGTTCTATAACCATTACCCTCTTTCTTTTCGAGTTGTGTTGTGTAAGTAAGCGACGAAGCAAGATGTTCACTGGGATGAGGTTCGTCATGTCTTCTGCGGATGATAATCTTGGGATTGGCATCGTCCACTTCAAAAGGCTCGCCAATATACATAAGGACAGGAGCTCCGGGTGCTACGGGCGGCATACCGTTGTCTACCAGGTTAAGGGTTCCTTCGCGCAAGGGGGGCATCATAGGCAAAGTTTCAAAACGATGTCCTTCATACTCAAAGGTAGTTGTGCCACCCGTAGGATAGGTGATAGTGCGCAGCGTCCCTATCTTGCACAACGCCTCATTGAATGAACGGTCCATACCTTCTTTAAACAAGCTCGTCTTACTGCTCGGCTTTATCGACTCCGACCAATAAATGCTGGGGCTAATCTTTAAAGAAGCAGTCATTGGTGACGCACCGTTGTAGAATCCCCAGGCATCTACAGACAGAGAGCGTTTGGGCGGCAATTTCCCCATATTGTAATCCATGGTATATACATTGTTCTTCTTCGAACCAGCCACATCATATACCTTCGACAATAACAAACGGTCATCATAACCATTGGTAGTGGCAGCCATTCCGCTAAGCAGATATTTATACTCCAGCATGGTGGTCTTGATAAGGTTACCGGCAGTATCACTCACCTTGATACTCGACAGCTTCTGTACCTTTTTTCCGGTTTCCGCACTCTCTATATCCTCACGATCAGTTGTACCGAATTCTACTTTACCCCCTTCAAAAGTAATAGCCGACAATGTCCATTGCTCTATCTTGGAGTATGAGTAATTGTAGTTGAACTTATTGGTGAAATACTGCGGAGATTGTGAAGACAATTGGCCATTCACTATTTTAGACAAAGATATAACGTCTTCTGTAGTAGAAATGGGAGTAAAAATACTTTCTTTTTTGTAACTAAACGTAATCTTTCCACCGTTGGGAGATGTCACAGAGTCAAGCATCCAGGCTGTTACAATCTGCGGTTCGTTATAGTATGGAAATATATGACTTCTAGTTATATCTGTTTGAAAAAAATCAATGGTATTTAAGAAATAGTATGTGATTTCTTTTGTCGAGAAGGAATAGACATATCCTTCCAAGTCCGTCATGGTCCATGTTTTGTTACTTGTATTGTATACCATCTTTACCACTTTTTCTTGTGTTTGGATGGTAGGGACGGCATTCGGTTGTCGGTTGTTCTTCAATACGTCGAAATACATGGAGCCCGAATGTCCGCCTGCATTGAAGTAAAACATATCAGGTTCGGCATCATAGTCACCTTTGAAATAACCCATATACTTCTCCAAATTCTGGTCGGTCACTTCAAATCTGGGATTGGTCAGCCACGGAGCATCAGTAAGGTTATAGCACCCACGTGCTGCAAAGTCGTCCGTACCCTGCACTTGTCTGACGACGCACCCTCCTGCCTGGAGGGTCCATCCAAGGCCGATCCAAGTAGCTTCTTGTGCAACACGTGTTCCGTCCGTATGGTACGATAGTGCAATGGGGAACTTCTTTCCGTCAAGGTCAATCTCGTAGATCGGGATAGTCAGATTGGCTTGCCCCACATAATTGTCGGTAGGTATCATGCCGAAAGTTCCCAATGAAGCTGCATTGGGAGATACCGGAACAATCCGGAAGTTGGTTTCAGGATGGCCATCCTGCGAATACATAACCGTTGCCTTCAGTAAAAGGAACAGTAATAAAAACAAGGATATTCTTTTCATGATAAATCGTTGTTATTAGAAAAATTATTCAATATGTTTTGCGGGATAAGGGATGGGGGAGCTGTTTTCCAAGCCTCTCCCATTCCCTTGCTGGCTTTTCAGCCTCCTACAGTGGCATCGCCTGCACGCCCAGCACACTGGCTATGGTGGCAATGATGGTGCCCACAATTTTCAAGATATCTTTCCAGGTTTCTTTGCTTATTTTCATAATTCCAT
>ERZ791865.2844-NODE-2844-length-10783-cov-2.776846_pt1 | contig 10783 bp, 13 predicted proteins | sample MGYA00509942_ERZ791865 | MGnify/ENA primary metagenome ERZ791865 (study PRJEB30046, sample SAMN00792098) | human gut metagenome | study: EMG produced TPA metagenomics assembly of the A metagenome-wide association study of gut microbiota in type 2...
AGCAGCCAGTACACCTGACTGCCTTCCTGCCAGAAATAGAGGCGATACCCAGGCCCAAAATGCAGGCGCATTTCCGAAACACCTTCCCCAACCGGAGCGCAATCACCAAAATTGCCATGCTCCGCAGACCTGATTCGCACGACTATCCGCGCTCTGGCCTTAATATCCTTGAGCTTGGTTAGCCAGTCAGAAAAGGTGTCGGTCTGATGAAAGGTGTTCATGGGGAGATAGTATCTATTCGGATACAAAAGTCAAGTTGCATTAGCGAAAAACTTCGGAGGAGGTGGGAATGGGACTATACAAGTAATATACCATAATAATTTATCTTAGTTAGAGATTGATGCATTTTTGCCCCCAATTTTGCCCCCGCGTATAATTGAGAACTTGGGGCAGAACGGGCGTCCCGGTTTTGACGCGTGTTTTGTCCCCAAGTTCTCAATTATGCTTAGAGCTATCTTTTGTCAGATTTTCCGCTTGGCTTGCTCTTTTAGCCGCTTCTTCCAATGGAAAAATTCTTTGAGCAATTTGCGAAATCAACAAAAAGTAAACGGAGTGAGCATTTTCAAGGTCAGCATTTTCTATATCAATATCGCCTGAAATCGCTACTTCAACATTTACAGTCCAGTAATTATCAATATACTTTGCAATATCATAAAATCTTTTAAGCTCTACAAATGAGAAATGTTCCTCATTCATAAAAAGATGTAAAAATTGATGTGTTGCTTTGCCCCTACGTCCTTGAGCATCTTTGAGTACTTTACGCTGGTCTTCGTCTAATTGATAAAACTCAAATCCATACTCAAATGCTCCCCCAGCTGTTTTGCAGAAATTTATATACTTTTTACTTTTCTTGGGGTTATCAATATCCAGAATATCATCAGATAAAAAAGAAATTATTTGGTCGGTGAGCATGTACTTTATATGCTCATATAACATGAGATAGAGTACCGAGTAGCAACATTGAATTTCCATATCAATGTTGTCTTGGTTAAATAATTTCTCAAGACGTTCTTTGGCCCTTTCGTAGTTAAAATCTTGGTCCATCATGCCGGTCTTCCGGAGGTGTATTTATATGTTTTTGAGGCAATACCGACTTGCATACTTCGGAAAAATATGAAGGGTAGCTTTCAAGGAGTGCTGCTAAGTCATCTTGATGTTTCTTTAGGTAGTATATTACCTTTTTATTCCTATTTAGCGGGATAATGCTATTTGCAATATCTTGAGCGATTACCCTATCTGAAAATCCAAGCTCATATACTTTTACAGAATCATCATCGGGAAGTCCGTTTTGGAATCGTTTTTGGAGTAAAGCTAAATCCTCTACAGTAGCTTTGTATTCTTCCCCATAATTATCCATGAGGGTAGTGTTAATCGCTCCAATTAGCAGTGCTCCATCAAAAGCGAATCCTGATTCGCAAATTTCAGTAATGTTTTCTAAGTTGAAATTTCTACGTTGTTTTGGGGTGACAATCTTTGCATTGGCTTTTTGTACGGCATTGAGGATTTCTAAATAGTTAAGCCCTGATATCCAGTTTAAAGCAAGGTTTTTAAGAGCTATTTCTTTGTCACACCGCTTGAAATCTTTATTTCGAATATGCTTAAAAAGCATCGGCCATAAACAATTTATATATTCAGAATCAGTTGAACATGAACCGAGCTGCTCTAAGTTTTCATCTAGCCACTTTTCAATTTCAATAATGTCTTCAACGCCATATAGAGTTTTACTAAATGAGGTTTTCCTTTTCTTTGTGGGGATTTTTTCAAGAATATTGTCAGTTAATATTTTGAACAGCTTTTCGATCACTTGTTTTTTTTCATTATCAGCTAAAAAGTAAGCTAATGTGTCTTGCGAGAGATTATATATTGTCTCTTCATCTTCCACTTTATCCCATGATGACAATATAAATCCTTCTATCGCAGAGAATATTTGGGCTACGTATTCTAGTTGTGACATGACGATATCGTACGTAAAGCCATACTTTACAGCCTCTTTTTGCGTACTTATTTTAAGAGCAATGTTCTTTAAACGCCCTTTTCCAGCTACGTATTCTTCCGCAACTTCACAAGTATCAATTGGGAAGTCTAAGGAAGCGCTTTTTGGAGATTTTGACTTGTCGTTTTTGATAGTTATAGGAATTATCCCCAAGAGACTACTTGTACAGACTTCTGAGTTTTTTGAATCAATAAGTTCTTTAACAATTTTCCATCTCCAAGACTTGTTCCAAATATTTCTTTCATCGTAGACAGCGGTATCCGCAAAAATAACACTGCCTTCAGTATGCATCCCAGCTCTTCCAACTCGCCCCATAAGATTATGAAAATCTCGAACCTTAATTCTTTCTTGCCCCTGATAAATATTTGTTATTATAAGGTATCGAATTGGTAAGTTTACTCCTTGCGCCAAAGTCGAGGTGCAAACAACAAATCGTATTTGCTCATTGCGCATCGAATGTTCTACGGCAAGTCTTACGCCATAAGAAATACTGCGATGATGAGCAAAAACACCCAACTCTGCGCTTTTCACAATAGGGCTATTCTCGCCATAGTGAGCTTTTAAAAGATTTACCAATTTTGATATTTCATCAGGGTCTCCACCTGGGGGAGTCATTTCAAGCTTGGACAAAAATAGCTTCGCGACAACCTTACATATATTTGTAGCAATATCCTTTTTCCCACAGAATATCGCTACAGGCCCAGAATGGGATAATCGAAGCCCTAGATATAAAGCAATTTCTTTTCCTGATGATTGAGCCGGAAAACTGTAGCTATCTTCCCCTTCGCCTACCTTAATGCTTTCAATGACGTACGGGACGAAGTATTCACTTACATCAGGAGATTGTGGCTGAACATACCACATCCAGCCGGTTTTAACTGAACCGTTTATCCCTTTAAAGCTTGCAAATGCCAAACTGCGATATGTCGGAAGCAGCATTTGGCCATTTACTGTCTTACGGTCATTGTTTAACCACTCTCCAACGTCCTCAGCGTTGCTAATTACTGCTGAGATGAGCACCTTTTGAGACTCATTTGGGATAAGTTTTATCAACGATGCAATAAGTAGCTCGTAAGTAATTCCTCTCTCGCCACTATCAAACTGATGGCCTTCGTCAAAGATCAACAAATTTGCTTTTTCGCCTAGTTCTGGGGTATGGCGAAGGGCATATAGAAGCTTTTCTGGAGTAACAATTACAATTTGATTTTCTTTATAAATATCATCAACGCTATAGTCGCCTTGAATCGTGCTGGACAATTCATTTACAGAAATATCCTCTCCCTCAAAAGCTATGGAGAAACTATTTTTTATTTCATGGCAAAGCGCTTTATATGGAGCAACAATAATTGCTAATTGCGTCCTATTAGATAAAAAGGCACATCGAATCGCAAGTTCTGTTGCCTTCGTTTTTCCTGCACTCGTAGGCATTTGAACGACAGCGGATTTACCCTTAAAAACTCCCTCCTTGCCAAGCAAATGTTGGGCAGGCCAGAATTCTTTGATGGATGTCTTTTTACTTATATATTTTTTCCAAATATCGATGCTTATATCAGAATATAGAGGGAGTGCAGTCCATACAGAATTAGCAATTTTTTTCTTTAATACAGCCAGTAAAATGTCTGCAAATAAAAGTTCTCTAGGTGTTCCGTATAAGTATGCATAATTTCGTATTTTTTGGGCAGATGTATATATTTCAACATTTCCTACCCCAGTTTCGTAGTAAATCTTGATAGCTTTCGCCAACATCTTAGCTTGTACAAAAGTCTCAGTGTAACTGTCAGGTTCAAAGTTAGCAGACAAATCTCCCTGCAAAATCCACAGCAATAAATTATCAATTCCACATCCTATAAAATTGCTATATGTATGACGGACTCTATTAGCCATAACAGCTGCGCTTCCAGGGAAGTCACATAAGTAATATGAGGCAGAGCCAACTATAGCAAGATAAGTATTCCATTCTTGATTCAAATTTGCTTGCATATAGCTGTCAAAGAAATGTGCGGAAAAGATGAGATTGTTTTGAATTTCAGTAAGAGCACTTTCGTCAGCATCATTATTGATGAGGGCTGAGTATTCACCAAGTAACCCGATTGTGAGAGTAAAAAGCTGGGCAGGGTCTGCTGAAAGCTTCAGCCTCTCTGTGGGAACATTGTATTCAATGACTTTAGCCCGGGCGCGTGTCATCCCTAAGAAACGGCTCGATTTTATCTCAGGCTTCATTGGCAGCCCTTTCATATAACTCATGAACAAGCTTCATCATATCTTGGCCTTTTATTGTAACCAGAGTAAGGTTTGCGTGATATGGATGAGAAGCTGTTTTAGTCTTTTTGATATCATTTTCGTCGAAAACTGCGTTGTCAAAAAGAGCCGCAGCCCCAAAGCATGTTTTATGTGGTCTATCTACATCATTCTGAAATCGTGTGACGATTTTTACATTTTGACTATCCTGCTGCTGCCGTAACCGCTGTTTAATGGCATTTAACGATTCTGCTTTTCTCAGAATATCCTTTGCTGAATCATCGACGGCATCTTGTAGTCTGGGGTTTGGCTTATCTCCTGAAAATTGAGCTTTGGCTTCAAAAATGGCTAATTCATCATTTTCAGACCACTCATCTCCGCTTAAAATTTTAAAACCTATAATATCAGAGCCTTTTGTTGATTCATTGCGAATATTTTTGTCGCCATACCGAGTTCTTGGCACAACATATCCACACAGATACTCTAGATAGTCAGCGACTAATAATTCCCCAAAATCACCTGAACGTATGCTAGGCCCAGGTACTTTTTTTCTATCAGGAAATTTTATGAGTTTGAGGAACTCTTCCCTTGTACATCCATACCCCTCACGATAATCATCAATTTCTGTATCAAGGCAGTAGTGGTTTCGAAAATGCCTCGCCCAACTTGAGAGAATATCGTCATCATTCTGGTGCTGGTATTCGAATACCTTAACTTGGATGCCTTCTTCTGTCAGAATTGTTTTGCCAGTATCCAGCAGCCATTCGGTGTGTTTAGAATCCCACGGCATAGATATCCTTAATTTCGTATGTAAGAGCAAATGTGGACTCACTCCACATTTTCATCCTGAAAATATTCCGTTCGCCCGGCCTTGCCGGGATAATCCACGCCAAAATAAAATAAGCCCCAGCCGATAACGGAGCATTTGCCGTAGTATGCCGTAAAGAATTGTGGATGACAATTTGTTACCCTCTGCCTCCAATAAAAACAATACAGGAGGCAGTTATGGAAGTCATTTCACTTGAACAGGCCGTGGAGGACGGTTTTAAGCCGTTGGAGTATGAAATACACCGAAATTTCGGGAGTGTTCGGATTCGGGTGGATTTTTTGGGGGATATGGGCGATTCGATACCGGCCTTGTTTTACCGTGACGTTTCCAATGGGGAGCGCGTTTTCACGCCAATAAATACCCCTCTCCCTTATGCCGAAAATTCGAAACACGAATTGACGAAGCTCATTAAGCAGGTTCAGCGCAACGATTTGTGCCTGATTACTTTGGTTCATGCCAATGGCAAAGTTTCTATCTGTGACATTGTACTTCTTGAGCGCGAAGCCCCTTGCGCTTGGAGAGAGACATGCGACCAGCGTTCACCGTGCTGCGCATACAGAAGCTAAAGACGTGGGGCGCAATCGGCGGTTCGGGCAAGCACAACCAGCGGGAGCGGGAAACTCCCAATGCTGACGCGGCCCGGACTGCCGAGAACCGTACCGTGGTCGGCAGCGCGGACTCTGACAGCGTGGCGCAGGTCAAAGAGGCCATCGGCACACAGCGAATCCGTAAAAATGCTGTTCTTGGCGTGGAAATGCTGCTTTCCGCCAGCCCTGAATATTTCCGCCCTGGGCAAACTGAAAAGGCCGGTGAGTATGATGCTCACCGGCTCAATTCTTGGGTGGACGCCTCTACACAATGGCTGCAAGAGCGTTACGGCAACCGGGTAGTAAAAGCGGTGTTGCATCTGGACGAAGCTACGCCGCACATTCATGCGCTTTTGGTTCCTCTGGACGATACCGGCAAGTTGAATTGCCGCGCTTTGTTCGGTGGCTCACGGCACACCCTGTCTTTGCTCCAGACCGATTATGCTGATGCCGTAAAATCCCTTGGCATTACCCGCGGAATTGAAAATTCTCGCGCCACGCACCAGAAAGTGAGTCAATTCTATTCCATAATAGGGAAAGAGCATTTGGCGGAAATCCCTAAGGCCCAACGCTATGATGCTCCAGAACTGCCGTCAAAACTGAATAGGATGAGCGACAAGGCTCTTGTCGAGTATGCCCGGACTGCGGCTCAACGCGGCAGCGAAGCCCAACGTGCTGCCACAGAGTCCATCGTCAACGCCGTCAAAAGCGAGAACGAAATTTTAAAAGGCTGTGTCATAGTAAATGGTTGACGGCATAACGCGCTCATGATATGATTTATTCAATGAGTGAGGAATGTTATGTCATCAAAACTTGATAACTTACTGTTTCACTTCAACCAGCTTTCAGAAGCCGAACAAGCAAAGTTTATCGCCGCCGTGAAAACGTCGGGGAAAGCTGTTACGCTTGAAGACTTGCTGAGGAGCAAACGTGATGACGGTATCAGGTGCCCGTACTGTGGAAGTACGGAAGCCGTGCGTTTCGGACAGCGCAACGGCATTCAAAGGTACCGCTGCCGTGGCAAAGACTGCGGCAAGATGTTTTCAGACTTGACGGGGTCGATTCTTTCGGCCACGAGGAAAGACTTTCAAGTCTGGAAACGTTACATAAAGTGTATGATGGACGGGCTTTCCGTGAGGAAGTCAGCCGCGATCTGTAAAATCAACAGAAACACGGCGTTCGTATGGCGGCATAAGATTCTTGACGCCCTAGCTTTGTTGGCTACCAAGCAAAAACGCTTGGGCGGCATAGTCGAAGCCGATGAAACCTTCTTCCCCTTGTCGTACAAGGGCGGGTACCCCGCCGGGCGAAAATCTCATAAGCGCGGCGGAGCTACCAGCAAGCGAGGTATTTCTCGTGAAAAAGTATGTGTAAGTTGTGCCATTGACCGCAACAATAGAGCCGTCAGCAAAGTGGCGACTCTTGGAAAGGTCACTATTAAGTCGCTTCATGCAGTCCTTAATAGGCGCATCTCAAAACGCGCTATCCTCTGCACGGATAAGGAAGTGGCTTATAAGGCGTTTACGAGGCATAACGGTATCAAGCTTGTGCAGGTTGAGTCTGGTATTGCCAAACTTGGGGTCTATCACATTCAGCATATCAACGCTTACCACTCCCGATTGAAGGCTTTCATCGGAAGGTTCAAAGGCGTAGCCACCAAGTATCTGAACAATTACTTAGTGTGGAACAATGCTATAATGGAGACTGCCATAACCAGAGTTGGAATTTTGCGACAAGCTTTAAAAGCCGTTGTATTCACCCGGTGGCTCGACATAGGTTGTCGACCAGCGGTTCCCGTACCACTTTCAGCATAAGAGCCAGCAACTTCGTGTTGCTGGCTCTTCTTGTATAATATTAACTTCTAATTATATAGGAATTGTATATGTTACATATTAAAAAAACACCAGATGGATGTCATATTACAGCAGTCACGGAAGATGATGACGCCTTTATTTCTGCACTTATAGCTGCCTATGAGGTGTTCAAGAAAACCTATTATTATGATACTTATGTGCGAGCATCACCAGATGATATAAACAATGATATAGATTAGTCTATTGCTTATTACACGGAGTATTACATTTATGAATTAAGTCGCTCTCAATTTCGAGACGATGCTTTTCTTCCTCAATAGGCAGAATACATATATGGGTATATCCATTCTTCTCGACACATTTTTCTTTATTATGATTTTTAATGCGTTCACCTAGCTCAGAACTTTCACCAATATATAGAGGTTCGTAAGAAGGTTTTCCTGACGAGTTCAGAATCTTCTTAATAAATATGTAAACTGCACCTATGTTTTTGAATGTAGTGCCTTTAGGATATATTTCAAAGAAATAATCCTCGCCGCTCTCTCCAGTAAAAAGTACACCTTTGACTTTGCGCATAACACAACTCCCATTTAACCTAGTTTAATCACTAACCATATAGGTTATCTAGGCCAAAACAACACGGCCCCCTAAACTCACCGTAGCAAGTTAGGAGGCCGTGTCAAGTATGGGCGTTAGAAAGTAAAGCGCACGCCCATCATGAACTGGTGCATACCAACGTGTTTTGTCTTGGAGTAAATGTCCACTTGGGGAAATTCCCCATCAGCAGGGATGACCGTGGTTCCACTTTTAGCCTTGCCGAACTGCGCGTAGCGGTAGCCCAAGTCAACAGCCACGTAGTCATTGAACTCATACGCGCAACCAAGGCCAACGTTCCAAGCGAAATTCGTCTGGTGTTTACGGCTGGAAGACAGAGACATCTGGTCATCAGGAGAACTCCAGCCGGACTTGCTGCTGAGGAATCCCATGCCGATACCGGCACCAACATACGGCGTGAAGGACGTGGTGTTCCTGAAATCGTAGTAGACGTTGGCAAACAAAGCCTGGATACCAATCTTCTGCTTCATGGACTGGTAGTAGATACCATCCCTATCGGTATCATCTGGCGTACCCCATGATTTGCTTGCTTTGGCATCCCCAAACGCGCTGTACTCCAGTTCAGCACGAATCGGGACATTGAAACGCTTGTGGAAGTCGTACCCGATAGCCAAGGCTCCGCCCACCACGTCGTCCAGTGAACCGAGATTCTTAGTTTCGGAGACTCCGGCCTCATAGCTGTGCGCCTTCGCTTTGTTGCCGCCCATGATGCCATACACGAACTTGGGCGTTACGTAGACACCGATTTGGTCGGCGGCTCCGGCTTCGGCTTGCGTGCTGAACAGGAAACAAGCTGCCAAGAGCAACATTCCAAACTTCTTGAACATGGGAATCCTCCTCATAGGGTGAATGAATAACTGCATGGAACTATTATTCCATGTTTTTGTCAAGAAATTTGTTATCCGGTACGGATGGAAAAGTATCCGTATTTGAACGAGGCGATTGCCCACGTCCTGAGCCGCAGGAGAGCCGAACTTGCCATGAGCAAGAAGAAGTTATCCGAAGAGGCTATGATCGCACGTATTCACATTACGGCCTTGGAAGCTGGCACGCAGTGTCCTTCCATGAACGTAGTGTTTTACCTCAGTGAAGCTCTTGATATGAAGCCTGATGTTTTCGTGCGCGAAGTGATGGAGGAAATCGAGTGCTTCAAAAGCAAGGAGCGTGAACGGACACATGGAATACGGCGTTAACCCACGTCTTACGTGAGCATGGGGTACACGTAGCCTACGTGGTTTACGTGGCGTGAGGGCTAACGGCACACGTGATTGAGGAAGGCGCGTGCCCTTATAAGAGGGTAAAGGAAATGCCCTGTATCCTTGACACTAGCAAGAACACAGGGCATTGTTTTGGGCTTACAGGCTGTAAACGGAAGCTGCTACTTCCGTTTGCTGTCCGGTGTGCGTTTCACTTGGTACATATACGAGGGTGATTCTTTGAGGAGTGGTGTTCAGGCTTGTACAACTAAAGGTTACTTATTAGGCGTAGAACGATAATGCTCAGGTACCCTTACCTTCTTTCCATTAACGATTCGGATATGAGAAGGTACATGTACCTTCTTTTTGCCATCATTGGTTTTCGCCATATACGTTCTCCTCGCCTAAATCGAAGCGTGTAGCCTCACACTTCGATTTAGGGCTTGGCTTGTAGGTTCAAGTGGTTCCCAAAGCCTGAACACCACTCCTCAAAGAATCACCGTATTGAACCCGTTAGTATTTCATAAGACCTCTTCGCAAATTGTCCAGAGGCTTCCCAACGATTCTTCAAAATTGAATTTAAGCACACCCTCAGAGAAAAAATGATGCCCGAATCACTGTGGTGAAACGGGCATCATCGTTAATAATGGTGCAGAAAATATTCAACGATCTGCATAAAGGAAATATTATCTATGAGTAGTCAACCAACATATACGCATAAAGAAGTGTGTATAAAAGTAAATGCCTATGTGGATGAAAAAATTGCTCCTGTTATAGAATCACTATCTAAGATACAAGACGTAATAACCGAGTTTAGTTGTGAAGATAATAGGTCTGAGGTAGAAATAAACGCTGGATACATTCCCAGAGCGTATATTGTATTTCATGCTAAGAAAAAGTACGAGAATTGGCGAGAGTTAAGTGAAATATGCAATACTTTGTCAAAAGCAATATCTAATTATAGTCATGCCGAAGTATCCATTAAATGGCGTGAGGGAAAACCAGTAGGCATGCTTGAGTTCAATACAGAAGATGCCTACTGGCTCACCCTTGCTATCAATGAGCTTACAAAAGATTAGTGTTTACCATAAGTTCGTGTTTCCTGATGACATTTCTTGCATAAGATTTGGCAATTTGAAAGTTCATCTCCGCCACCTGATTTCACAGAATGTTTATGGTGGGCTTCACACGTACCCATAGTCACTGATTTACCACATTTTTCACATTTGTAGCCTGCTTTTTCAAGTGCCTTCTGCTTTGTACTCTCTGAAAATGCCATTTCTTGCTCCTTTCGTATGTACCGTCGAGAAACTTTAGGATGCCATATAAATAACACCAACTCTATTGTAGTCAACGCAGAGAGGTAAAATATTTTCTTCACGTTGTAACTCTTATGTCGTTCAAGACCCGAATCACTACGGTGAAACGGGTATCATCGTTAATGCGTGTTAAATCAAAGTGTTATATACTTTCGCTGAAAAGCTATCAACCATTTACTATGACACAGCCTT
>ERZ791865.2851-NODE-2851-length-10748-cov-6.335734_pt1 | contig 10748 bp, 10 predicted proteins | sample MGYA00509942_ERZ791865 | MGnify/ENA primary metagenome ERZ791865 (study PRJEB30046, sample SAMN00792098) | human gut metagenome | study: EMG produced TPA metagenomics assembly of the A metagenome-wide association study of gut microbiota in type 2...
GAGCGGAGCGAGAGAAACGTGCCGGGGGCACGTTTTGGTGCCCGCGTGCGTGTGGCGGCCCAGCCGGGCCGCCAGCGAGCCTCGTCGCCCGCTCCGCCAGCGAAGTGCTCACCGTCATGCCAGCCGATTCCCGGCCACTGTCGTGGCCGCCAATCGGGGCATTTCCTCGAAATCGCCTCGCTTCTTCCGCCACCGGCGGCGCGTCGGCGATTTCCTCGTCGCCCGCTCCAAAAAATAACACCATCCGTCAGGATGGTGTTATTTTTTGGCATATAACGGGCAGAGGGTCGAACAGGGCACGAGCGAAGCGAGAAAAACGTGCCGGGGGCACGTTTTGGTGCCCGCGTGCGTGAGGCGGCCCGGCCGGGCCGGCTCACATCACCGACAGCATGTTGTACCGCTTCAGCAGCTGGATGTCCTCTTTGGACACGCGCAGGTCCTGCAGGAATTCCGGCGTCTCGGCCTGGATGGTTTTAGACAGGAACACCTTAGTGGAGGTGGGCATAATAGGCCGGCAGGAAATGCCGAAGCCCTGGCCCCACTTCGTCTCGGCGTTCAGATAGGACGCGGGCACGCACACCAGGTATATGTCCATCTCCGTATCCCGGTTGTGGGTGACGATGTTGCTCAGGGCGTCGTAGTGGCTGAGGGTACCCAGGTAGGTGTTTTCGCAGTTCTGATACTGCCGGTAATCCTGGAAATTCATGTACAGGGCCACGTCGTAGGCGTGGGGGCCGGTCTTGGCCCGGATGTCGATGACGCTGCGGACCAGGCTGCCATTGCGCCCGTCGAAATAGTACATGTATAGCCGCTCCACGCCCCGGAAAAAGGCCGGCACGCTGTCGGCCTCCAGCTCCTCTGCGGGCATGGGCGCGTAGTACAGCAGCTTCTCCGGCGGCACGCCCAGGGCCGCCGCGATCTCATACAGCGTCACCACATCTATGGCGATCTGCCCGCTCTCGTATTTGGACACGGTGGCCCCGGTCTTGTGCAGCAGCTCCGCCAGCTCTGCGATCTTCAGGCCCCGCTTTTTCCGGTAATATTTGATCTTCGCTCCGATCTCCGCTGTCAAAATCATGGCACTTTCCTCAAAATCATATTTTCGTGATTTAACGCTCCGGTTTCCATTATAGAGCCGTATTCTGCCCTGCGCAAGGCAAAATTTAATTTTGGAGAAAGTTTTGGCGGCCAAGTATTCCTCAAAAGTAAGCGGCGGCCTTTGACCCAGGGGCATCCGCCTGCTATCATGGACGTATCCAAGGAAAGGAGCGCTGCCATATGACTTATAATTTTGACGAGATCATCGACCGCCGCCATACCAATTCCGAAAATGTGGACGGCTGGCGTCCCTACATTTTCCATTGCGGCCCGGAGCGGGTTTTCCCCTATAAGGACGAGGAGTTCGTCCGGATGTGGGTGGCGGACATGGAGTTTGCTGTGGCCCCGGAGATCCGCCAGGCCATCATCGACCGGGTGAACCGGCAGATCCTGGGCTACTCCATCGTGTCCGACGACGGGTACTATCAGGCCCTGCGCACCTGGTGTGAAAGCCGCTACGGCTGGTCGTTTCCCAAGGAGCAGCTGACATTCTCCCCCGGCGTCATCCCGGCCCTGTATCAGCTTGTGGAGGACCTGGCAAAGCCCGCCGGCGGCAAGGTGCTGACCATGACCCCGGCCTACGGCTTCTTCCTCCATGCCTGCGAGTATAACGGCGTGGAGCTGGTGACCTCCCCCCTGCGGGAGGAAAACGGCCGCTTCACGGTGGACTGGGCGGACCTTGAGCAGAAGGCCTCCGACCCGGCGGTGAAGGTGCTGATGCTCTGCAATCCCCACAACCCTACCGGCCGCATTTGGACGGAGGAGGAGCTGCGCCGCATGGCGGAGATCATCGAGAAGAACCGGCTTTGGGTGGTGTCCGACGAGATCCATTGCGACCTGCTCCGCACAGGCCTGCGGCACATTCCCATGGGCAAGGTCATGCCGGACTATGAGCGGCTCATCACCTGTATGTCCGCCAGCAAGACCTTCAACCTGGCGGGCTTGCTGCATTCCAACATCATCATCCGCAGCGACGAGGAGAGGGCCCGCTTCCAGGCCCGGGACAAGAACATCGGCGCGGTGAATCCCCTATCCATCGCGGCGCATAAGGCGGCCTATGAGCACGGCGGTGCATGGCTGGAGCAGCTGAAAGCCTATGTGGACGGCAATCTGGCCCTGGTGGATACATTCCTGCGGGAGAATATCCCCGGCGCAAAGTTTACCGTTCCGGAGGCCACCTATTTTGCCTGGGTGGATCTGGGCGATGTGCTGCCCCAGGTGGAGGACCTGCCGGACTTTTTCGCCAACAAAGCCGGCGTGCTGCTGGAGGGCGGCGACGGTCTGTTCGTGGGCAATGCCAAGGGCTATATCCGGCTGAACCTGGCCATGCCCCGGGCCACGGTGCAGACCGGCCTGGAGCGCATTGCAGCGGCCATCCGCGCACAGCGGGCCGATGGCTGAGACCGCGCAGTTAGAGAAGATGAAATATAAAGGCCGCCCTTTCGGGCGGCCTTCCGCATGCCAAAAAGTATTCTGCAGCCTGTCAGTTCAGGTGCTTTTCAAAGTTGCCGCCTACCCGCACGCCCTCCTGCACAATGAAGAACGCGTGGGGATCGATGCGCTGCACCTCCTGGCGGAGGGTCTGGATCTCGTACTTGCTCAGGCACACGCACAGCACCTCCAGGGGCTGACCGGTGTAGCCGCCGTAGCCCTGCCAGTAGGTCACGCCCCGGTCCAGCCGCTCCATAATGAACTGGGGCAGCTCCGGGTGCTTCTCCTTGGTAAAGATCAGCACCTGCACGGTGATGCCCTGCTGATGGCAGCGGTCCACAAACAGGCTGTTGAACACCGTGTAAATGGAGGAATAGATGGCGGTGGTGGCGTCAAACAGGATCAGGCACAGGGTGTAGAGCACGGCGTTGCAGGAGATGCTGAACTTGCCCACGGTGAAGCTCTTGCCCTTCTTGCTCAGGTACAGGCCCAGAATATCCAGCCCGCCGCTGCTGCACGCGCAGGTGAGGATCAGCCCCCCGGCGAAGCCGTTGACAATGCCGCCCAGCAGGCAGCTGGTGAGCATATCCTGGATAATCGGCTCCGCCGGCACGGGGATCAGCGTGAGGAACAGGGAGCTGCTCACGGTGCACACCACCGTGCGCAGGACGAAAGAGTGCCCCAGGTTCTTCCACGCCATCCAAAGCAGGGGGATATTCAGCAGCAGGTACAGGATACCCGAAAAGTCAAAGCCCATGTCCAGGCCCAGCTTTTGGGTGGCCACGGTGCGGATGAGCTGGCAGAAACCCAGCAGACCGCCGGTGTATAGATTTTGGGGCACAATGAACAGATTGATGGCCGCAGATGACAGCAGCGTCCCCAGGACCCCCACACAGAGCCGCAGCCAGCGGTTATGCAGCAGCTTGCCGAACATAGCGCAGACCTCCTTTTTCTTCTTGCCCCCATTATTCCCGGTTTCCGGGCAAAAGTCAAGCCGAATCTTACAAACTGTACCGCAGAGATTTATACAGCCGCTCCATGCTCCGGGCCAGGGAGCGGGAAACGGTGGATTTGTTCAGCCCCAGCTCCTGGGCGATGGCGGTGACGCTCATGCCGCCGGTGAAGCGCATCTGCAGAATTTCCCGCTGCCGGGGGGTCAGCTCCTGCTGCACCGCCAGGGGCAGGTTGCACAGCAGCCGGCGGATGCGGTCCTGGTTGTCCCCGGACTGCTCCTGCTTCCACAGGCACAGGCTGGCGATGTCGATGGGGTCGTAGGCCTCAGAGGGTGTAATATGCATTTTTGCGGTACCCCCTGTCATAGTAGCGGGCGGTGAGCTCCGCCAGCTGGCGTGTCTGTCGGTGCAGGGGCTCCAGGTCCCGGATGCGCCGCTGCAGATGCTCGGCGCTCTCCCGGTCGCCGCACCGGGCCTGGGCCTGCCGCAGGAGGTCAATGCGCTGGTGCAGGGCCTGGGCCTGCTCCTGATACTGGTAGGATAGCTGCTGTAGTGTCATATTCTCCTTCTCCTTTCCCGTACATAAAAAAATGTGGATTTACAGAACTTTTTTGTTGACAAAGGCCGGCATTTATGGTAGCATAATGTTCGCTGGTTGTTGTGCTGGTGTAGCTCAGCTGGTAGAGCAGCTGATTTGTAATCAGCAGGTCGGGGGTTCGAATCCGTCCACCAGCTCCAAATTCATATGTACATGGGGGATTTCCCGAGTGGCCAAAGGGGACAGACTGTAAATCTGCTGGCGATGCCTTCGGTGGTTCGAATCCACCATCCCCCACCAAAAAGCCGATTGCGTAAGCGATCGGCCTTTTTGTTTATCCGGGGCCGTCTCCCCGGGGCGCCGCCCCTGGCCACTCCCGCCTGCCGGACGCATAGGCGCCCGGCTTTATTGGACACTGGATGTGCTATCTTTCCGCTTCTTTTTCCAAACTTTTCCTGTTAATCACAAATTTCTTGGTTCGAACCCTACAATATCACAAGAAACTTGTTATGTCAATACCAAATAACAAGATTCTTGTAATTTTGGTTGACAAAGCCAAGAAAATGTCGTACACTGTGTCTAAGGATGTCGAAAGAAGTCGGGAGGGGATGCAACGTGGGATTTGGCGAACAGCTGCGTCGGCGGCGGAAGGAACTGGGCCTCAGCCGGGAGGAACTGGCGGACAAGCTGGGGGTGACCCGCTCGGCGGTGGGCAACTATGAGACCGGCCTCAGCGCCCCCAAGGAGAGCGTGCTGCTGCGGCTGTTCGACGTGCTGCAGGTGGAGCCCAACTACCTCTATCGGGACTTTTACGCCGCCGGTCGGGCGGGCCAGGCCGTCAGCGAGGAGGAGCAGTCCCTGCTGAAGAAGTATCGGGAGCTGGGCCTGGCCGGGCGGCAGACCCTGAGCCTCATGCTGGATGCCCTGGGCCTGATGCAGGCGGAGGCAGAGCAGGACCGTCCGGCACCGGAAGCGCGGACCATCCCCCTGTACTGCTCTCCGGCGGCGGCAGGCTACGCGGCCCCGGTGTTCGGGGAGGATTATGAGCTGCTGCCGGTGGCGGAGGATGTGCCCCCCGGGGCGGAGCTGGCGGTGCGGATCCAGGGGGACAGCATGGAGCCGTACATCCACGACGAATCCGTGGTGTATGTGAACCACGATCCGCTGCGCCCCGGCGACGTGGGCATCTTCTGCGTGGACGGGGATATGCTGTGCAAGCAGTATTACCGGGATCCCCTGGGCACGGTGTATCTGTTCTCCCTCAATCGCAGCCGCAGCGATGCCGACCAGGTGCTCACCGCCGGCAGCGGCCGCAGCCTCACCTGCTTCGGCCGGGTGATGCTCCACACGCCGCCCCTCCCCATATAAGAATAAAAAAATCGGAGATGTTGCCCCCTTACAGGCAACATCTCCGTAAATTTTTTAAAAAGTTCCCGCAGATTTCGCGTCCGCAGACGTGAAAAATTAAAATCATTTTTCACCGCGACATGCGCGTGGGGAAAAATACCTCTCAGACTGCCAGTGTGGAATTTTTGCGCCCAGCGCAAAAATTATGCGCGCAGCAGGCTGCAAGCCTTTTGTCGAAAAATTCCGAAGGAATTTTTGACAGTTGTTAGAGGATGAACCCTCCGTCACAGGTGAGCACCTGGCCGGTGATGAAATCCGCCGCCGGATCGGCCAAAAAGGCCACCGCCGCCGCGATGTCCTCCGGCGTGCCCAGGCGGCCCATAGGCGTCTGCTCCGCCAGCTGGGGCAGCAGCTCCTCCGGCAGCTCGTCCAGCATATCCGTGCGGATGACCCCCGGGGCCACGCAGTTCACCCGGATGTGACTGGGCGCCAGCTCCGCGGCCAGGGACCGGGTCAGGCCGATGAGGGCTGCCTTGGTGGCGGAGTAGGCCACCTCGCAGCTGGCGCCCCGCTGGCCCCAGATGGAGGAGACGTTGATGATGCAGCCCTCATGCTCGTGGAGCATGTGGGGCAGGACCGCCCGGCTGGCGTAAAAGGCGCCGTCCACATTTACGGAGAAGAACTCGTGCCACCGTGCATCCGTCAAGTCCTGAAACAGGCACTGCCCGGCGATGCCGGCGTTGTTCACCAGCAGGGAAACGGGCCCGAGGGTCTGCTCCACCTGGCGGACCATGGCCTCCACCTGTTCCCGCTGGGATACGTCTGCCTGGCAGATCATAGCCCGGCGGCCCTGGGCTGTCAGCTGCCGGGCCAGTTCCTGGGCTTTGTCCCGGCGCACCCGGTAGCCGATGGCAACGGACCAGCCTCTGTTGGAAAGCTCCGTGGCAATGGCCCGTCCGATGCCCCGGGATGCTCCCGTGACCAGCGCGATTTTCTCCATGATATTCGTCCTCCTCCGGGTTTGATGGACCTATTATAACAAATTCTTCCCGGCCGCGCAAGAAAAGTGTTGACAAATGCCTGTGGACAGGGTATTATAGTACTGTTCTTGCGCGGTTAGCTCAGCTGGTAGAGCACATGCTTGACGTGCATGGGGTCACAGGTTCGAGTCCTGTACCGCGCACCATCGTCAAAAGCCCTGGAATCTCAAGGATTCCGGGGCTTTTCGTCATTTTGCCGAATGACGCTCCTGGGATTTCCTGGAAAATACCCGAAAAAGTTGCAAAAATTCCATTTTCCCGGGTCTGTATGCCCGACAAAAAAACAGGCGGGAAACTGCGCCGCACATCGGGGGGACGGAGCGCAGCAATTGAGCGGCCAAAAGTAGGCGGAATATTTGCAAAGGGCCTTTTCCCGGGGAATGAGCTGTGGTAAAATGGCAGCACCATGATGCGGGCGGATCCGGCCCGCACAGGACACCCGTATGTAGGAAGAATGCTTATGATGAAAGTATACCTGAATGATCCCATCGCGCCGTCGGCTGTGGAGCGGCTGCGGGCGCATGTGGAGCTGGTCGACAATTTTGACCACCCGGAGGAGTTGGACGCCATTATCCTCCGCCAGCAGTACTGCACGGCGGAGGTGATACGCAGGGCCACCCGCTGCAAGCTGATCCAGCAGCACGGCGTGGGCCTGGACAGGATCGACACAAAAACCGCCGCGGAGTGTGGGATACCCGTAAAAAATACCCCCGGCCTGAATGCCCGGTCCGTGGCGGAATACACGGTGGCCATGATGCTGGACCTGTCCCGCAAGGTCACCGCCATCGACAAGAAGACCCGCCGGGGTGGGCTTCCCCGCTTCGGCATGCCCGAGACGGTGGGAAATGAGGTTGCCCACAAGCGCCTGGGCCTCATTGGCAGCGGCAGCATAGCCCAGCAGATGGCGCAGATCTGCCGGGATGGCTTCCACATGGACATCTGCTGCCACAGCGCACACCGCAGCGATGAGGCGGTCCGGAGCCTTGGCTATACCCCCATGTCCCTCCGGGAGCTGTTTTCCGCCTGCGACTATGTGAGTCTCCACTGCCTGCTGACGCCGGAGACACACCACCTGGTGGACCGGAAGTGCTTTGAAAACTGCAACCCCGGCCTGATTCTGCTGAATACGGCCCGGGGCGGCCTGGTGGATGAAGATGCGCTCTATGAGGCGCTGACATCCGGCCGGATCGCCGCTGCCGGGCTGGATGTTTTTGAGCAGCAGCCCCCCTCCGTTGACAATCCCCTCCTGACCCTGGACAATTTCCTGGCCGGGATGCATGTGGCGGGGAGCACCCACGAGGCGCTGGAGCGCACCGGAAAGGCCGTGGTGGACGATGTGTTTGCGGCCCTGGGTATCGACGGCTGAAAACGCCGTAAGGACCGCCGGAAAAGCCTTTGGCCCGGCCTTGCCTTGGGCCGGCGGGTGTGTTATAATATATGGATCGCGGCGGCTGCGCCGCGGGCCCCGGCATGGATCAATAGAAACGGAAAGGTACGGATACCAATGAGCAGTGTAACGATTTTTGCGGCGATCCTCTTTGTGGTCACCTATGTGCTGATGTTCGCCTTTCAGAAGCTCCGCCCCTATGTGGCGGTGCTCTCGGCGGTAATTTTTGTGGTGGTGGGCAGCATCGGTGTCTTCCCGGACTTCCGATATACCGTGGGGGATGCCCTGGGGCAGATCGACTGGAACGTGATCCTGATGATCGCCGGCACCATGGGAACGGTGTTCCTGTTCATCGAATCCAAAATGCCCCAGCGCATGAGCGATATTCTCGTCTCCCACATCCACAGCGTCAAGTGGCTGATGGTGATGCTGTCCCTGTTTTCCGGGCTCATCTCCGCCTTTGTGGACAATGTGGCCACGGTGCTGATGGTAGCGCCGGTGGCCCTGGCCCTGTGCAAAAAACTGAAGATCTCCCCGGTTTCGGCCATTATCTGCATCGCCATTTCCTCCAACCTCCAGGGGGCGGCCACCCTGGTGGGCGACACCACCTCCATCCTCCTGGCCAAGGCCGCGGGGCTTGATTTTATGGACTTCTTCTTTGTGGACGGCCGGCCTGGCATGTTTTGGGTCACGGAGTGCGGCGCGGTGCTCAGCGCCCTGATGATCCTGTGGTTTTTCCGGAAGGAGAACACCGCCATTTCCATCCAGGACTGCACGCCCGTGGAGGACAAGGGTCCCACGGTGCTGCTGTGCCTGACCATTGTGTCCCTCATCGCCGTGTCCTTCATCCCCTATCAGTCGGCGGCGCTGCCCGGGCAGCTGTATAAGCCGGAGATCACCAACGGCCTCATCTGCATGTTCTTCTTCCTCATCGGCCTGGTGCGGGAGGTGGTGCGCTCCGGCAGCCGTGAGGTGGTGGGCCGGGCCATTCTGGAGATCGATTTTTATACCCTGGCCCTGCTGGCCGGGTTGTTCGTGGTCATCGGCGGCATCAGTCGGGCGGGCATTATCGACTTGCTGGGCAGCGCCCTGGCCGGCATCAGCGGCGACGGTTCCCGCTGGTCCGTGTTCATTGTGTACACGGTGATCGTGTGGATGTCCGTGCTCTGCTCGGCTTTCATCGATAACATTCCCTATACGGCCACCATGCTGCCGGTGGTGGCCGTGGTGACGGAGCGGCTCAGCGCCGCCGGCGGCCTGACAGTGGAGCCAAACCTCATGTATTTCGGCCTGCTGGTGGGCGCGACCCTGGGCGGCAATCTGACGCCCATCGGCGCCAGCGCCAATATCACCGGCATCGGCATCCTGCGTAAGGAGGGCTATTCCGTCAGCTCCGGGACCTTTATGAAGTTCGGCGTGCCCTTCACCCTGGCGGCGGTCATCTCCGGCTATGTGCTGGTGTGGCTGCTGTGGATGTAAGCGGGCCCGGCCGGGAAAGATCCCGTAAAAAATGCGGAATTCGCGTGGCTTTTTCCCGCGCAGCATGATACAATATAACCGCAAGACGGCCACTATATCTTTATTTTATGCCATTTTTCCCCGGCGCGATACCAACCAGGAAAGGCGGGATCCCCTTGGAGCTGAACAAGAAAAACGGCCAGCGCATTTTGCTGCTGGTTGCCTGCTGCGTCGTACTGTACTGGGCGCTGAACAATCTGTCCACCCTGGGCAGGGTGCTGGATAGCTTCCTTTCCCTGCTCTCCCCCCTGCTGCTGGGCATCTGCATCGCCTATGTGGTGAACCTGCTGCTCAAGGCCATTGAGCGCCTGTGGGACAAGGCCCTTGAAAAAGCGCCGGCGCTGTGGCGGGTGAAGCTGAAGCGGCCCATCTGCCTTACGCTGACCATGCTGCTGTTTTTGGGCATCATCTTCGCCATTATCTTCATCCTCATCCCCCGGCTGGAGGAGGCCGGCAGCACGCTGGTGACCAATGTGCCCAATTATGTGGCGCAGATCGAGACCTGGTGGGACGGGGTCATTGCCTTTGCCGCGGCCCACGGCGTCACCCTGCCGGAGCTGTCCATGAACGTGGACAACGCCACCAAGGTGGTGACGGATTTCCTCACCAACAACGGCGACAACGTGGTGAATACCACCATCAACATCACCACGTCCATCCTGGGCGCCCTGGTGAATTTCCTGCTGGCGCTGGTGTTCTCCGTGTATCTGCTGGCCCAGAAGGAGACGCTCATGGCTCAGGCCAGGCGGCTGCTGCTGGCGGCCATTCCCAAGAAGGCCGGAAAGCGCACCATGCACATCCTGAGCCTGACCAACAATGCCTTCTCCAGCTTCGTCACCGGCCAGGTGACGGAGGCGTTCATCCTGGGCACCCTCTGCTGCCTGGGCATGCTGATCCTTCGCCTGCCCTATGCCCTGCCGGTGTCGGTGATCATCAGCTTCACTTCGCTTATCCCCATTTTCGGCGCGTGGATCGGCGCGGCCACGGGGGCGTTTCTCATTGTGTTCGTCAGCCCCATCAAGGCGCTGACCTTCCTCATCTTCCTGCTGATATTGCAGCAGGTGGAGGGTAATCTTATTTACCCCAAGGTGGTGGGCAAATCCGTGGGCCTGCCGGGCCTGTGGGTCCTGGCGGCGGTGACCATCGGCGGCGGCGCTTTCGGCGTCATGGGTATGCTCCTGGGTGTGCCGGTGTGCTCGGTGGTGTATGCCCTGGTGCAGGATTTCATCCGCTCCCGGCCTGCGGAGGAGACAGAAGACCGGGCCGAACAGCCGGACCCCACCCTTCCGGCGGAGCCGCCTGAGGAAAAGTGAAAAATCTCCTCCTGCGCGCCTGATTCGCAATGACAGAAGTTGTACTTGACCGATGCCGCTGGTTGTGACGATCCGTCCTCCCCAACAAAAAAATATCCCCGCGCCGAACGAAATCTTCGGCGC
>ERZ791865.2858-NODE-2858-length-10713-cov-6.372584_pt1 | contig 10713 bp, 12 predicted proteins | sample MGYA00509942_ERZ791865 | MGnify/ENA primary metagenome ERZ791865 (study PRJEB30046, sample SAMN00792098) | human gut metagenome | study: EMG produced TPA metagenomics assembly of the A metagenome-wide association study of gut microbiota in type 2...
CATGCCTTTCACGCATGCATTCACGGGTTCGAATCCCGTACCGGTCACCATATTAAATACTACGATCCTTCGGGATCGTTTTTTTTCGCATTAAAAAAGATAGCACAAAGGCTATCTGTATAAATCATACAACATTCCATGCTTAAGACTTGATGAATCAATACCTAATACATCTAAAAGCTTATAGGCAAATGCAAATGCTGTGGCTGGTCCTCTACTTGTAATAATATGACCATCTACAACCACTTCTTCTTCAACATATTTACCTGCTTTTAAATAGCTTTCAATTTCTTCTCCTGGATAAGAAGTGACTTTCTTATTAGTGATTACACCTGCTTTACCTAAAGCCATAGGTCCTGCACATATAGCGGCAATATATCTTTCTTCATGATCATATTTCTTAATGAGTGAAATAATACGATCATCATCTCTTAAGGTCCATGCCCCTGCTCCTCCAGGAATCACAATCATATCATAATAATCCATGTCTGTAAGTGTCTTATCGGCACGTACAGGAATATTTCTAGAAGAAATGACAACCTGCTCCTCTTTAATAGAAACAGTGTCTACATCCACTTCTGCACGTCTTAAGATATCTACTACACCTAAGGCTTCTACTTCTTCAAAACCATCTGCCATTAAAACTGCAACTTTAGCCATACTATTATCCTCCTATCAATGATTGAAACACATATCCTGCAATCATTAATCCTGCACTCGCTGGCACAAACACACTACTACCCGGTGTTCTCTGTCCTGTCTTTGCAGGAATCTCATCTGAATAAGCAACTAAACACTTCTTAATTCTTCTTGCTTTTAATTCTCTTCTCATTACTTTCGCAAGAGGATCAATCTTCGTCTTATATATATCAGTAATCTGTAAGTGAGAAGGATCAAGCTTATTTCCTGTACCCATAGAAGAGATAATAGGTACATTCAATTCTGTACATCTCTTAATCAATTCTATCTTTGCAGTTACTGTATCAATTGCATCAATTACATAATCATATTGAGATAAATCTATTGTATCAGCATTCTCTGGTAAATAAAATGTATCAAACGTATTTATATTTAAATTTGGATTAATATCTAACATACGTTCTTTAATGATATCTACTTTTTTCTTACCTACTGTAGAATGTAAGGCAATGATCTGTCTATTGAGATTTGTGATATCCACTGTATCATGATCAAATACATCAATTGTTCCTATACCAGAACGAACAAGTCCTTCAATGACATAGCCTCCAACACCACCACAGCCAAACACTGCAACATGTTTAGTCTTCATGATATCAATAGACTCATTACCTGCTACCCATCTTAATCTTGTAAACTGATCATCCATTAGTCCTGCTCCTTATAGAAATCTAAGAAACTCTTCTTTGATTCATCCCAGTCAGTATAGGCAATAATTGTTTTAAGATTGACATTCTCTACACTCTTAAAGATATTCTGTTCCACTTTAGGATTGATTTCTCTTAGTTTCTTAATCAACATCTTAGTTTCTGCACGTTTAGATGTATGTTCAATTTCTCCACGTGCTTCAGACTCTTCTGTAAAACGACATGCACACTGTAAGAACTTTAAATTAAACTTCTCAGCCCAGGCAATAATATCTTCTTCATGAATCAAATACATAGGACGGATTAATTCCATACCTTTAAAGTTCTTACTATGAAGTTTAGGCATCATAGTCTGGATCTGAGCCCCATACATCATACCCATTAATATTGTTTCTATGACATCAGAATAATGATGTCCTAACGCAATCTTATTACATCCTAATTCCTGTGCTCTATTATATAAGAACCCTCTACGCATCCTTGCACATAAATAACATGGATTCTTTTCTATTCCATGTACGACATTGAATATATCTGACTCATAGAACTGAATAGGAATACCTAGCTTTTCCGCATTCTCTTCAATCAATTTTCTATTGGCAGGATTATAGCCTGGATCCATACAGATGAACTCTAAATCAAAATGAAACTTACCATGTCTCTGTAATTCCTGTAATAACTTTGCAAGAAGCATTGAATCCTTTCCACCTGAAATACATACCGCAATCTTATCACCAGGTTCAATTAATTCATAATCCTGAATACCCTTAATAAATCTACGCCATAAAGGTTTTCTAAAGTTTGTAATAATACTACGTTCTATCGCTTTAATGTTATCCATTGTTTCACCTCTAGTTCCTACTAAATACATAGGAATATACTCTAAAATTCAAGGTTATCCTCTAAGGATAACCTTATCAAGAAACATTATAAACAGTTAATAGGCATAAATGCAATTATTATCGACCAAAATACGCATCAATACCATTCGCAATACCTTCCGCAATTCTCTGTTGGAAATCACTGTTGTTTAACTTTCTGTCTTCATCACCATTAGAAATGAATCCCATTTCAAGTAAGCATACAGGTGTCTTACACCAGTTGATTCCACTTAAGTCATTACGTGCAGCCATTCCTCTATTTCTAATACCTGTAGTACTGCAATAGTGATTAAGTACTGTTCTTCCTAAAGATTGTGAAGCAGATACATTACCTGCACTCATATAAGGATTTCCATTAGCTGGTTCCTGTACACTTGCACCAGTGACACCACTATTACCAATACCATCACAATGTAATCTAATAAAAGCACCAGCGCCTGCATTATTAGCCATTTCAGCTCTTTCTCTATTAGAAATATTTACATCATTGGTTGTACGAATCATAACAACCTTATACCCTCTAGACTGTAATACATCTCTTAGTTTCAAACTCACGTTAAGAGTTGTCTGGTATTCAGGAATACGTGTGGCAGTACCTGTTGCCCCTCCTGCGACCTTAGCCTTTTGTGTTGAAGCACCAGGGCCAATAGGTTCCAATTGTGAATTACCTCTCGCCTGATGTCCTGCATCAATAGCAACCACATTATTATTTATCGCAACAGGTGCCTGTTGTCTTTTTACTTCTTCCTGTCTTTTAGCTTCCTCAGCTTTTTTCTGTTCTTCGGCTTTCTTCTGTTCCTCTAGTTTTTTCTGTTCTTCTAGTTTTTTTGCTTCTTCTAATTTTTTCTGTTCCTCTAGTTTCTTAGCTTCTTCTTCCTTTTTCCTTTGTTCTTCTAATTTCTTAGCTTCCTCTTTCTTTTTCTTTTGTTTCTCTACTACTGCAGTATCTTTCTTTTTTGTCTCTTTTGTAGTACCACATGCTACAAACAATATACTACATAATAATAAGCATAATAGTCTTTTCATCGTTTCACCCTTCCTTATCTTTAATAATATACTATTTTAGAGGTAAAAAAAAGATAACAGATGTAACTCTGTTATCTTGTGAATAGTGTACCACTACCATCCTTAGATAATATTTCAATAAGAATAGAATGTGGAATACGACCATCAATAATGACTGCTTTTGACATGTTGCCTTTTAAAGCATGAGTAATACAATCCACTTTAGGAATCATACCTCCTGCAATAATACCTTCTGCTTTTAAGTTTTCTACATCCTGAATAGATACCTCTGGAATCAATGTCTTTTCATCATGAGGATCTCTTAATAAACCAGGAATATCACTAACTACAATCAAGTTTTCTGCTTCTAGACTATCCGCAATAGCTGCTGCTGCATAATCTGCATTCACATTATAACTATTACCTTCATCATCCATTGCGATAGATGCAATAACTGGAATATAACCACTCTTGATTGCATCCTTAATGATTTCATTGTTTACCTGTGTAACAGTGCCTACATAACCTAATTCGTCTTTAATCTTCTTCGCCTCTAATAACTTATTGTCAATACCACAAAGACCTACTGCACGGCCTCCCCCATTCATTATTAGCTTTACAAGATTTTTATTGACTTTACCGGCTAATACTTCTTGTACAATATCAATTGTTTCTTCATCAGTATAACGTAACCCATTAATAAACTTTGATTCTATACCAGAACGTTTTAATGCCTTATTGATTTCAGGGCCCCCACCATGAACCAATACCACATTAATACCAACTAAAGTCATTAGACATATATCAGAAATGACATTGTTCATCAATTCTTCATTGATCATCGCATTTCCACCATATTTTACTACTACTGTCTTACCATTGTATTCCTGTAAATAAGGAACAGCTTCAGATAAGATTTTTGCTCGATATATTTCTCTTTCTTCCATTATGTTCTATATTCCCCATTAATCTTCACATAATCATAAGTAAGATCACAGCCCCACGCTGTTGCATCCCATATTCCATCATTTAAATCAATATTAATATCAATCTCATCTTCAGATAAGACCTTTAATGCTTTGTCTTCATCAAAGATCACACCCATGCCCTTCTCACAAACATGAATATCTCCTGCAGATGAAGCCAATGTCACGGATACTTTATTGATGTCTAAATCAGCATCAGAATAACCAATAGCACATAAGATACGACCCCAGTTCGCATCTCTACCAAACATCGCTGCTTTAAATAAAGTAGAAGTGATAACACTCTTTGCGACGATCTTGGCATCCTGTAATGTCTTCGCATTCTTGACATTACATGTAAGAAGTTTAGTTGCTCCTTCACCATCTTTCGCAATACCACGAGATAATTGTTCACAAATATGATATAACGCATCTTTCATAATATTATAAGACTGATCCTTTAAGACAATCTTATTATTCTGTGCCATACCATTTGATAATACACATAACATATCATTAGTAGATGTATCTCCATCAACACTGACCATATTAAATGTATCATCTACAACTTCATGTACCATTGCTTCTAGACATTCTTTAGAAATAGCTACATCACTTGTGACAAAGGCAAGCATTGTTGCCATATTTGGATGAATCATACCAGAACCCTTTGCGATAGCCCCAATATGACACTTTGCATTACCTAGTTTAAACTCTACTGCATATTCTTTAGGCTGTGTATCAGTTGTCATGATTCCATAACATGCATCATGAGACCCATCTACATTTAATCCCTTTACAAGTTCTTTCATATGATCTTTAAAAGGATCAATAGACATAGGCTGACCAATAACACCAGTAGAAGCGACAATAATATCATCTTCCTTTAAACCTAATTCCTTTGCAGTTAAAGCACATACTTCATTTGCAAGCTCAATACCATTTGAATTACATGTATTCGCATTACCTGAGTTACAGATAATAGCTCTTGCACGACCATTCTTTAAATGCTGCTTTGTAACTGTCAAAGGAGCACCTTTTACTTTATTTTGTGTATATGTTGCAGCTGCTGTACATAACTCTTCACTCACAATAAGAGATAAATCCTTCTTAGATTTATTCTTTCTCATTCCTGCATGAATACCATTTGCGCTAAATCCTATTGGTGCACAAACACCACCAAGTATATCTTTCATGATTTCCTCCTTAAAATGATGGAGCGACAAGATTTAAACCTGTATTCTCATCGAGTCCATACATAATATTCATATTCTGTACTGCCTGACCAGCAGAACCTTTTACCATATTATCAATCGTAGACACTACAATTAATGTATGATCACGTTCATCCATATGTAATGAAATATCACAATAGTTAGATGCTTTCACAAACTTTAAGTCTGCAACCTGTCCAAGAGGTAATACTCTCACAAACTGTTCATCCTTATATGCTTCTACATATGTTTCATAGATTTCTTCTAAAGACTTATCTACAGGAACATAAATAGTAGAAACAATACCACGGTCTACAGGAAGTAAATGAGGGACAAATGTGATATGTACATCTTTTTCATTCATCTTACTTAATTCCTGTTCAATTTCTGGTGTATGTCTATGTACACCTACTTTATAAGGATGGAACGATTCATTACATCTTGGGAAATGCATACCATCACTTAAGTTCTTACCCGCACCTGTTGTACCTGATGCTGAATCAATAATAATCTTTTGTGATACATTGAATTTATTCTTTAATAATGGATAAAGACCTAATGTAATAGTTGTAGGATAACAACCAGGATTTCCAATAATAGTGGCATCCTTGATCTTATCTCTATTGACTTCAGGTAAACCATATACCTGATTCTTATGAAGTTCTGGTAAGTTGTAATCTAAACCATACCATTTCTGATAATCTTCTTCTTTATCAAGTCTGAAGTCAGCCCCTAAATCAATAAACTTCTTACCCTTTTCTACACATGTCTTGGCATACTTTTCAGATAAGCCATGAGGAAGAGATGCAAAAATAATATCTGCTTTCTCAATGACTTCTGTATCTTCAATAAACTCTAAATCACATACCTGATAGAAGTTAGGATAAAGATCATAAATCTTCTTACCAGTATAGCTATGTGAAGAAATAGCTGTTACTTCTGCTTCAGGATGCATTAATAAGATTCTTAATAGTTCACATCCTGCATAACCACTTGCACCAATAATACCTGCTTTAATCACAATATCCACTCACTTTCTGATTGATTCTATGAATATTCTCCATCTCAATTTTAGGAGAAGGTCCACCAACAACTGCTCTGTTGTTAAGACATGTTTCTAATGAAATAGCCTGATAAACATCTTCACCAAACATATCTGTATAACCTGTATAAACATCTAGAGGAAGTGTTTCTAATGTTTCTCCATGTTCAATACAGTATCTTACAAGTTCCCCAGTAATCTTATAAGCATCTCTAAATGGCATACCCATCTTAGTGAGATAATCTGCACAATCAGTCGCATTGATAAATCCTCTTGCAGCAGCATCTCTCATCTTATCTTTATGAACAGTAATAGTTGCCATCATATCTTTAAAGACCGGAAGACAAAGCTTAACTTCATCTATTGCATCAAATAATGCTTCTTTATCTTCCTGCATGTCTTTATTGTAAGCAAGAGGGAGTCCCTTCATCATTGTAAGTAATGTATTCACATCACCAATGACTCTTGCACTCTTTCCTCTTACTAATTCTGCAATATCTGGATTCTTCTTCTGAGGCATAATAGAAGAACCTGTTGCATAGGCATCATCAAGATCAATGAATTTGAATTCCCATGAACACCATAGAATCACTTCTTCTGAGAATCTTGATAAATGCATCATGATTGTGGCTAAGGCACTTGATAACTCAATCGCATAATCACGATCACTGACACCATCTAAAGAGTTATACATAATATCATACATACCTAATTCTTCTGCCACAAATGGTCTATCTAATGGATAAGTTGTTGTAGCAAGTGCACCACTTCCTAGAGGTGATACATAGAGTCTCTTATCAACATCTTCTAAACGATCAATGTCTCTTAAAAACATTGATGCATAAGCCATTAAATGATGTGCAAAAGTAATAGGCTGTGCTCTTTGTAAGTGTGTATATCCTGGCATGATTGTATCAAGGTTATGTTCAGCTAAATCTGTTAATGTATGAATCAGGTTCACTAACATCTTCTTGATTTCTAGAATTTCATCATGTGCATATAAACGAAGATCTAATGCAACCTGATCATTTCTAGAACGTCCTGTATGTAGTTTTTTACCAGCCACTGGATAACGTTTTGTGAGTTCACTTTCCACAAACATATGAATATCTTCAGCTTCAGGATCAAAGAGGAGTGTACCCTCTTCAATCTCTTTTAAAATTGCATTTAAACCTTCTACAATCTCTTCATAATCTTTCTCTTCAATAATACTCTGTTTACATAACATCTTTGCATGAGCAAGAGATCCTCTGATATCCTGCTTATACATACGATGATCAAATGAAAGAGATGAATTGAATGCATTCACTTCATGATTTAATTCTTTAGAAAATCTACCTTTCCACAATACCATATCTTAAACCCCTATTTCTTTTTCTTCTGATCTAACTTAGCTTTTACCTTAATTGGTAAACCATATAATGTGATGAATCCTTTCGCATCATACTGATCATAATCATCATCTTCATCAAATGATGCTGTCTGTAAATCATGTAATGTATCTGGAGATGTTATACCAGCACCTACGATATTACCCTTATATAATTTAAGTTTAACGTCACCATTTACGTTTTCCTGAGTTTTGTCTACGAATGCAAGTAATGCTTCAGTAAGAGGTGTATACCACTGACCGTTATAGATATTATCTGCAAGCTTTAAGCTTACCTGCTGTTTGAAATGCTGTGTTTCTTTATCTACAGTAATTTCTTCTAAATTCTGATGTGCTGCATATAAAATAGTTCCACCAGGTGTTTCATATACACCTCTTGACTTCATACCAACAAGTCTGTTTTCAACCATATCTGCGATACCAACACCGTTCGCACCACCGATTTCATTTAACTTAGCTAACATTTCTACTGGTTCAAGCTTTTCACCATTTAATGCGACAGCTTTACCCTTTTCAAAAGTTAAAGTGATATATGTTGGAACATCTGGTGCCTTTTCTGGTGAAACACCCATTTCTAGGATTTCATCATACTTAGGTTCATTAGCTGGATCTTCAAGATCTAAACCTTCATGAGATAAATGCCATAAGTTTTTATCTTTAGAGTAGTTTGTTTCTCTATTAATCTTTAGAGGAATCTTTCTTGCTTCAGCATATTCGATTTCTTCTTCTCTTGATTTAATATCCCATTCTCTCCAAGGAGCGATAATAGGCATATCTGGTGCGAATGCTTTAATAGCTAATTCAAATCTTACCTGGTCATTACCTTTACCAGTACATCCATGACAGATTGCATCTGCACCTTCTTCTAAAGCGATATCTACTAACTTCTTCGCAATAATTGGTCTTGCAAGAGAAGTACCTAACATATATTTACCTTCATATAATGCATTAGCTTTAACTGCTTCAAAACAGAAATCCTTAACGAATTCAGGTTTACAATCTACACAAATATATTTAGAAGCACCTGTCTTTGCAGCCTTTTCATCAAGACCATCAAGTTCTCCAGCACCCTGTCCCACATCAGCAGCAACTGCAATAACTTCACAGCCATAATTTTCCTTTAACCAAGAAATAATAATTGAAGTATCTAATCCTCCACTATAAGCTAATACAACTTTCTTAAATGTTTTCTTTTCCATAATTTTCTTCTCCTTTAAATGTTTGATGTTTTATTTTAATGCCCCACTACTTAACTAGATCGTCGTTCCTTCATATCAAACACCCCTTTAATAAACAAAAAACGCCTCTGGATTAATCCAGAGACGTATATAAACGCGGTACCACTCTAGTTGCTTGTATCATACAAACCACCTCTTCATTAACGCAGATTCACGTTCTGTTATACTCAATTCCAACAGACTCTCCCGAGTGCGTTTCTCTTATATCTTCCTGATGACCTTCCACTCTATGTCATCTCGCTGTAGGTGATTGTAAGATACTCTTCTCGTTCATCGATTTGTTTATTTAACTTGGGTTTATAATACAATCACTTTTTTACTTTGTCAATAATTTTTCTTTAAATATAAACAAAATTATTTATTTTCTGTTTTTCGTAAATTTTAGCTCTTATTTATGTTTTTTTCATTTTCGCAATATATACAGGGCTACCATCATATTGATCATAGCTAGCAATATAAACAGCTTCTTCACCTAAGTAAACCGCAATACCTAACTGTTTTTCACCTTCATAAAGGTTGTATTTGATGAGTGCTTCAGGAACTTTTTCTTTCTCATCTTTTGATAGTTCAACCTTCTTATACTGGATATTCTGATACTTTAGATCACTTTCAAATGTACATGCATCTTTATCGATTTCATAAACAAGATACGCATTATAAGCGTCCTTCTTCTTTATGTAATCCTTCTTATTCGCATATACGATTTTCTCTTGTTTGTACTGTCCATAGCTGTCTTTGAGTGACATAGGTTCTGCAGGTGCGCAGGCACATAGCATCATTGTCACTAATAAAATTAATATTTTCTTCATATTCACCTCTCCATTCCCCTCTACTATATCATATCAAACTACTAAATAAATCAAACCTAATCAAAATACACAATACTTACATATTCATTAAAAAACTAGGAGTGTTTTTAATTTTATTAAATATATTCTTTAATATTGTTAAAATATTTATCTTTTATTTAAAATATAAATATGTTATATTACAAAAAGAGGTGATAAATATGAATGCTGTCCCTATGTGGATGAAAAATTTGGATGATGAAGATATGATTTTTATCAAAAGATTTTTACTCGCTTCAGGTTCTTTAAAAGAAGTTGCTAAGTTGTATGGTGTTACTTATCCAACAGTAAGAGTCAGATTAAATAAATTGATTGATAAGATCAAGTTAGCTGAAGATAAAACAGATAACGATGAATTTGTAGAGTTGATCAAAAGATATGTCATCGATGAAGATATAGAATTTGATGTTGCTAAAAATTTAATTACAGAATATAAGAAAATAAAGGAGAAATCAAAAAATGGTTAGAACTATTATTGGTGTGATTATTTTAATCGCAATTATAAGACTACAAATATTTTTATCAAAAAAGGATAATAGGTTACTTGGTTTGATTATCCCAATCGTTATTTTTGCGAGTTCACTCATATTCGCATTTGGATTCATACCAACCCATAATAAAATTGAAACGACTCAATCTGTGATGACAGAAACAGGTAAAGTGGTAGAAAGTTCTTCAGACAAAACATCTACCGCATTAAGAGACCACTCTCTTACAACAACAAGCATTGTATATACTGTTATGAAATGACCATTGTCAAGACATAAATAAACACTCACAACAT
>ERZ791865.2875-NODE-2875-length-10636-cov-2.595123_pt1 | contig 10636 bp, 4 predicted proteins | sample MGYA00509942_ERZ791865 | MGnify/ENA primary metagenome ERZ791865 (study PRJEB30046, sample SAMN00792098) | human gut metagenome | study: EMG produced TPA metagenomics assembly of the A metagenome-wide association study of gut microbiota in type 2...
AGGATATTCCGGGTTATACGGACGTTTCGCTGATGCTCATTCCGCACAGCAATTCGAAAGCGTTCGAACTGAGTAACCGCCGCGGCAAATTCGTCAAAAAAATCAACGCCCTGCTCGATACCGACGGTACCACCACCGAAGTCAAAAACGTGCTGCGGAACATCCGCGATACGCACGACCTCTCGGTCGGAACGCCTCCGATCAACAGTTTCCACATCGACTTCATGTCGCAGGTGCAATTGGGCGGCCATGTCCGCGATCTGCGTAAATACCGCGACGTGATCGGCGTGACGGGCGATATCAACGAGGCGCACTGGAATTACCTGATGGACACGCTCGAGCAGATGATCAGCCAGAGCACCCACTATACGACCAAAGCCGAGATCAACGACTTTTTGCACCGCAGCCAGTGGGCCGTGAATTTCAAGGGGATGAACGGCATGATCCGCACGGTCGTTTCGGGCAATGCCGACAAAGCCGTGTCGCTGCTCAGGGGCGACGTGTTCAACAAGGATGCCGTCGTGGTGCTCGAAAGTCCCGCGCCGGAGGATCTGTACGACCGGATGACGGTCGACACCACGTCGATTTTCGTGGTAAAGGTGAAGCATGCCCGGATCAACCACTATTCCGGGCCGAAGTGGTTCCCGCTGCTGACCCGTCTGGTGATCGTCGACGATTCGAAGGAGTCGCGCAGTTCGAACACTTCGCTGGTTTTCTGTTTTCACAACGGGATTATCAATACGCTGAATAAAGTACACACCAAAAAGCTGGGTTCCCCGGCCAATACGCAGTTGAACCTACGGTTGATCCTTGAGAACGTGAATCCTTCGTTCCTGATGGAGTTCCGCGAGAAACTCGAGGTGCAAATCGAGGAGTACGGCCGCGAGATCAAGTCGCTGCTGGTCGAGCAAACCGGCGACGACGCCGACGTCGAAAAGCGGATTACGCTGTTCAAACTCGACGCCTTTTCGCGTCAGGTCGTACAAGACAAGTATTCGCTTGAGAAACTGCGCGATTTCATTTTCTTCCTCGAAAACTGCCACAAGCAGGAGAATAAGAAGATCCAGACGCAGGAACTGATCGACGAGTTCGAAGGCCGGATGCGGAACTATTTTTACGCCGGCAATAAGCTGATCGACGTCATCACGATTCTCGAAGGAGGCGGACGCCACCAGATCAAGACTTTCGGCGATTACCTGCGCAGCCGGACGTTCAATAACCTCAGCAGCAAGATCCGTTACGCCTGCCAGTTGATCCTGGACGTTATTCCGAGCTGTTACGAACGCACCCTCAAGAACCATTTCCATAAGAATTTCGGAATCAACTTGTTCCTTGAAAAGTATCAGGAGTACCTGACCAAGGTGGGCAAGGACGCCGACAACAAGGGGCGTTTCGAAAAATTCCTGATCGATTTGGGGATTCGCGACAAATATTTCGCATTGAGCGATGACGACAAGGATATCGTCAAGAATTTCTTGTCGGCGCTCGGCAATATGGATCAGACTTCGGTATCGGATTCGGTGCAGATGATTATCCGCGACCTGTTGTTCAATCCGAACGGCCGTCCGAAACCCTATATCATTTACAACGGCGTACAGGCTTGGGAGTATAAGGATCTGCTGCCGGACGACTGTTTCGACGTCAATCCGTTCGACATCGAGATCGAGAACGACGCAGACGGCCGCCTGGCTTACGATCGGCTGATCGATCGCCTGTCGCGGATCAAATCGACGCTGGCGCTGTTCGACGACAGCGGCAGCCTGTGGGATCTGTTCTGCGAGAATACGACGATCATTATCAACGACCCGAACAATCCGACCGGTTATACCGATTTCAACACCGAGTCGGTCAATAACTTCCTGCGTTTCCTGAACAGTTGCAAGATCACGCTGTTCCTCGACGAGGCGTATGCCGAAAGCGTGAAGATCGAAGATACCACGATGCCCAAGTGGCGGACGATTTCGCGCTATATCATGAACAATATCAACGCGCAGTCGCGAATCAAGGCGATTTCGTCGCTGTCGACGACCAAAAACCTGGCGGCGACCGGCGAACGTCTCGGAGCCATCGCGCTGACGCCGCAGGCTGCCGATTTCGCGAAATACGCCCGCAGTTGCAACAGCGCTGCGCACGGCAACAACAATTCGTTGCTGATGTTGAACAATACGCTCGAAACGGCCCAGGTCGCCAAGAGTATCAAGGACCGCGTCGAAGCCGAACTGCCGAAAAACGCGTCTCGGTCGAAGATCAAGAAGACGATCGTCAAATTCATCGTCGACCAGATCGGCAAAACCGAGCAGAACAACGAGATCAGCAAAACCAACCGCCAGTTGCACAAGACGGCCGGATTCGAAGGATCGCCGCTGTACCTGTTCCTGCTCGACGAACTGGTTTCGCTCGATAAGCTCGACGTGCTGGGCTTGCCCGACGACTTCAAGTACCATAACGAGCCGTTCTTCATGTACTACCAGTCGCGCCTGGTCGAAAACCTGAACCGTTTCCGTGTCAACAAGAATTTCCGCAAGGAGTCGTTGACGCGGCTGAAGATGGCCCTGTCGGTCGCTTCGCGGCTACTGGACGGCACCGCGGAAGGCAAATACCTGAATTATATCAAATCGGACGGTTCTTATCTGTTCAATTTCCGTATTCGCGGCAAGTTCAGCTATGCCGACATCCTGCTGTTCTGCCAGTCGCTGGCCCGTTACCGGGGGATCGCTACGGTTCCGTATCCGACCGGCGTGGTACGCTTTTCGCTGGGCGGTTACATTTCGGCCGGGAAGGAGGGGATGAAGGTGTTTACCGCCGAGATCGAGGATGCGTTCTCCATTTTCATCAAGTATTGGATCCGGTTCGCCGATGCCCGCAACGATGTCGCCAACAAGGAGGTCGAAACGGCCGATTTGTTGCAGGGCGTTTTCGGTTATGCGAAGGATCAGGACTTTATCGACAGCGTGATTGCGGATTACAAACTGTCGGGCAAATACAAAAAGGACAAAGCGCCGTCGTTGCAGATCCGCGACGTACGATCGCTGTACCATACTTCGCCCGAACGCAGCGGCGTGACGATCACGACGATCGGTCGCTCGGCCAATTCGGTGATCGAACTGCACGGCGATATCGTCGGCAGTTGCAAGGACGTGTTCGAATTCATCAAAAGCCCGGCCTTCACGAAGGTCTATGAAAACTTGTTGGCGCAGGTGTACAAGCGGGTTCCGGCGCTGGCCGACCTCGATTTCAATACGGTCAGCTCGCGTTACGGCAAGGCTGTGATCCTGAAGTATATCACCAACAAGCGGACTTTCCAACCGAATCACCACGTGCTGGATAATCCCGAGGAGAAGAACGTGATGCGCGAGATCCTGATCGAGATGGAGAATCTGCTGTTCTCGGATAGCAAGATGAAAATCCTGGCGATCAACGCGACCGGGAACCCCGAACTCGACAAAGCCAAGCTGGAAGGACTGAATTCGATCCTGAAAAAGTATATCCGCGAAATCCTGCTGCACTTCAACCTGCCGTTCGAGAAGGAGAGTCTCGAACCGAGCCGCAAGGAGATCATCCGCGTAGCCGGGGAGTGTTTCGAGGAGATTACCGGAATCAAGCTTTCGGAACTGAACCTGAATATCTGGGTGGACGAGTTCATGCAGAACCTGCGCGACCTGCCCGAATTCAAGTCGTTGCGGATTTCGCAGAAGTGCATCGGTTACATTACCGACAGCGTGGCCGCCGGGATCGCCAAATCGCCGGGAATTACCGACAAGATCCTGTACTTGTATCTGTTGAACAACGACAATTCGTTCTATAAGCTGGTTTGCAAAAAGCTGAAATATTTCGACGACAAGATCAGCAACTGCGACGATTCCGAACTCAAGATGTTTACCGAAGAGTTCGTTTCGAGCATCCTGCCGATGGAGTTGGAAGAGTTGAGCAACTACATCATGCGCAAGAAAGACATCAAGATCGCCGAGAGCGAGATTTATGCCGTTTCGCGTCGCGTCGTGCGGTTTTACATCAGCATGATTAAACGTACCCGCGGTACGGACTATTACAACCGGTATGCCCATACGATGGTGCGTATCGTCGAAACGGCGTTCAAGAAGCAGAATTCGAGCGTCAACGAGATGGTGCAGCACGGGATCTCGTTGTACAAAGGATTCGAGATGGACAACAAATCGCTGGAGTCTTTTGAAAACGGCAAGATTGGTTGGATCAACGAACTGATGATCAAATGCGGCGTGATTTCATCCGAACAGCCCGTTCAGGAGCATACCCGGATCGTGACCGATGCGAAGAAACGCGAGTATCCGTTCCACAAGGTGGATCGCGTGGTGAGTCGCAAGGAGAATGCCGGAACGCTCGCCGAAACCCCGACCGAATACATCAAGCACATCGACACCCGGCCGGATTCGTCGTTCTTTACGAACCGTCTGGCCCGTTTCGTCGCCAACATGGACTCGGACGACTACCGTTGTAAAGTAGTGAAGCACGGGATCGTCAAGGAACTGGTGATTTTCCAGAAGGGATACATGAAGTACCTGACCGATAACTTCCGGTTGAATTATACGGAAGATATCAGCCTGAAAGATATCAAGAATTTCGTGCCGGACGTAATTTCGCTGCTGGGCGCTCCCGAAAAGCTGATCTCGTTCCCGCAGATCGGGTATTTCGATATCAAAGGGCCGGCCGGCAATATCAAGACGATCGTGACGCCGTTGAAATCGGAAGCCGACTACTTCGGCGACGTGAAAAAGCCGCGTCTGACGGTCATCAACGAGAAGGTCAAGGAAATCGGCGGCGTTCCTCGCCACGGTTCGCTGTTCTTGGTCGAAGAGAACGACGGCAGCGTGTTCGTGGTCGAGATCGACGGCGACAGCGGAGTCGGCAAGAGCGAGATGATCGCGGCTTTCGTACTCAAGTGGCTGCGCAACAACCTCGAAGGTATCCGTTCGGTGAAGATGATCGCCGGGGATATGTTCCACGAGTTCCAGGATGCCGAAGGCAATCTGTACGGGATCGGAACCGAGGTGGGCGATTTCTCGCGGACGACCGACTTCGACCCCGATTATATCAAGTATTACAAGTACTTGTTCGAAAACAGCGCCGACAGCAATGTGGAAGACCGCAACGCCCGCAGCACGGTGGGCGGCATGTGCGACATCACGATGCCGTTCAAGATCGACATCATGCTCAGTGCGAGCAACTATTCGAAAGAAGAGGGCGGTATTACGCGCGCCGACAATCCGGAAACGTTCCTGCTCTATACCGACGCCCACGGCGAACGGAAAGAGAAAGCGACCAGCGGCGACGGTCCGAACTTCCAGCGTACGTTGAAGCGCTATACGGCCGATAAGGGAATCGTCGAAGTGATTTCGCGTCACGGCAACTACTTGGACGATATCCTGGACTGGGACTACAATCCGTCCGACAAGCAGTATTACCTGGCTTCGTCGTTCAAGCTGCTGGATAAGATCGACGTAACCGAAGTGGTGAAAATGATCTTCGTCAACCGCAGATTCGTGCGCGACGGCATCAGTTACCTGATCGAGGACGTATCGTTCGATATGATCCAGAATCGGTTTATCGCAACGGCCGTTTACGAAAGCGATAACGAAAAGATCTATACCGACGTCGTGATCGACCGGAAGATCTTCAGTTCGATGTTCGACTCGCTGGCGAGCACGCCGGGCGGACAGCCGTTCATTTCCGAGGAAGGGCAGGTCGAATGCGTCGAGAATCTGATTCTCTGTCTGCGCGGAGGCAAAGACGGCAAGGGCAAGGCGCGCGAGATCCAGTGCGGCGTTCTTTCGACCGAAATCGGCAAAAAGGGGCGCGAGATCACCGGGCCACAGAAAGCCGCCGCCGCTCTGAAGCAACTGATCCAGGAAGTGCGCGTCAACAAGCCGGAGATCAACGAGGGCAAGATCAAGGTCAAGAAGCTGATCAACGAGAAATACCGTCATATTTTCAACGGAGAGATGAACAGTTCGGAACTGTGGCGTTACAACTTCTACCTGTACCAGCTCGAAAACATGCGCAAAGCCGATCTGCGCCGAATCGACAACCGGAACAAAAAGGTGGATATCAGCAACCTGGTGAACTTCCGCCCGTCGGACAAGCACAGGGAGTTCAGTCCGCTGCTGGTCAATCCGAACCTGAATATCGAACTGTCGAGTTTCAGCGAAACCTTCGAGGAGCTGATGAGTTTCCCGAATTACCCCGACTTTGCCGAGGAGTTTGCGGCGAAAGTGGGTACGCTATATATTGCCGAGGGTTATAGCGAGGAGACGAATATCAACAATATGATCGTTCAGTTGCTGATCTTGGAGGGTTACATCAACAGCGACGATATCGCCCGCGGTAACGTAATCGAGAAGGTAAACCGCGAGACGATCGCCGCCGCGAAGTATGCCGTCGTACAGTTCCTCAATCAGAAGAAGGAGAGTGCGCAGCAGGCTCCGGCTCCGGTCGCCGAGAAGCCGTCGCCGAAGAAAAAATAGGCACGGATCGATCCGGATAGAAAAGGGGGCGTAACCAATGGTTACGCCCCCTTCCGGTTGTGAAGAAATTATTTGAAACAGTGGTCTGAGCTTATTGGAAGAAGATCGGTCGTTCGAACTATCGGATGGTTACGGATTTGGTACGGACATCGTTGCTTCCGGCCGGGCGCGTTACGGAGAACGACGAGTTTTGCTCCCGGAGTTTGAAAATACCCGACGCGCTGTCCGGTCCATTGCAGGGTGACTTTGATCTGGTCCTTGCCGGCCGGAACGAGCCCGGCGATGTCGAAGCTGACGCGTCCCCAGCCTTTCTGCCGCGTTTCGTCCTTGAATGCGTTGTGGCGCAGCGTGACGAATACCTCTTCGGGCGTCGATTTTTCCTCGTCGACCACCAGGTTCAGGAAGTGGGCTTTCTGCGGATCGTTTACGAAAATGATGAACTCGATGTTCAGGTACTCTCCCGCTCCGAACCAGGCGTTTTCGATGTCGATCGGATCCGTCCCGAGGCTGTCGATTTCGTCCGGAGTCAGTTCCGACAGGTAGACCGGCATTTTCGTCAGCAGTTTTTTCATGGCGTTTACCCGGATGTCGAAGCTATTCTCGCCCGTTTGTTCGAGCGGCGTGAACGTAGCGACTACCCGTAGGCTGTCTTCCACAGGGAAAGACGGGTCGAGGTTCTCGGTTACCCGGAGCGTGTTGCCGTTGTCGGTCTCTATTTTGAAATTCTCCGGAGTGCCGACAATCGTTCCCCAACTTTCGTTGGGGTGGAAATAGGCGTATTTGTTATCGTCCAAACACGAAGTGAGTCCCCATAGCGGAATGGCCGCCAGCATGGTTATTTTCAGAAATTTGTTCATGAATAAATAAGTTGTTTTGTTAGCTATTCGTTCGATATGGCACCTGTCCGGGCAATGTCGCTTCGGACGGTGCTCTGTAAAGTAGATGAAAGGGGATTGTCAAACGTTGCTTCGGAGAGCGTAAAAACGTGCGGCCCGGTTAGAAATTGTACCGCAGCCCCATCCGCAGGTTGACATTCCAACGGTTTTCGGTGCGATAGGAGAGCGGCTGGCGGTCATTGCGGAAATAGTAGCTGATTTCCGGCTGGACGAAAAGTCCGAAATGATCCGCGAAGTTATAGCTGACCCCGGTTCCCAGGTGGGCCGACCAGAACAGCCCTTTGGCCGACAGTTTATCCGTAACCGAGGAGACCAGCGTCGAACCGTCGTAAGTTTTCGTAGTGCCCCGTGCGGCAATGGCTTTCTCCGCCATAAAACCGCCGATGAAATAAATGTCGAAACGTTTGTTGTCCAGTACCGAGTAGGTCAGCGACAGCGGAATTCCCAGGTAGTGCACTTTTTGCGAGTAGCGGTAACTGAAAGCGCCCTCGATCTCGGCCTGCGAACTCAGGTAGGAGTATACCAGCCCCGTTTCGATACCCAGTCGCGGCGCCAGGTATTTGCGCACGTTCAGTCCCACCGAAACAGGGAACTTGTGATCCATGTTGCTCCGGCCGAATTCCGGAACTCCCCCTTTCGTATAGGCAAAACTGCTGTTTCCGTCGAGCAGCGACGTGAGTCGCGCCGGAGCCGGACCGCTTCCGGAAGCGGCCGACGAGAATGTCGAAGCGTTCGCGAAAGCCGAAGCGATCCATCCGTGGCGCGGACGGCGTTTTTGGGGATCCGGCGTGTCGAACAGGCGGCTGTGATCGGCGAGACGTTTCGGAGCGACCGTTTTGGCCGCCGTTTCGTCCTGCGGCGATGCTTGCCGGTCGGACACGGTCGTTTCGCTCGCGGGTTCGGGAGCGGCCGCCTTCCGCATATCGGAGGCTCCCGAATGCGAATCGGTATTCGCGGCCAGTACGGTCGTCGCGCTTCCGTCGGCCTGCGGGGTGATAACCTCGATTTTGGCGGCCGATTGCAGTAGTTTGGCCAGCACCGGATCGTTCCCTTTCGCAGGGGCGGGGAGTTGCGCCTTGTCCCCGCCGCTCGCCGTGTATGTTTGTTCCGGGATATCCTGCAGAGACGGGAGCCCCGACCGGTAGACCCCGATGCCTGCGGCGATCAGCAGCAGAGCGGCGGCCGTCCCGTATCCGGGACGTCTTCCCAGGCTGCGTTTCGGACGGATTTTCAGTTCCGGATGGGCGTTCGCATGGAGCTGCATTCGCCGTTGCATCTGCTGCCACGACGGTACGGACTGTACAGGCGTATAATCCTGCAGTTTCTTTTTTAAGGCGTCTTCCAGCGAATCGCTCTTCATGGTTTTATATAATCTCTTCTTTCTGAAGTAATCTCTGTAAAAAAACTTTGGCCCTTAAGTACTGCGACCGGGATGTTCCCTCGCTGATGTTCAGCATGGCGGCGATCTCTTTGTGCGAATATCCTTCGATGGCAAAGAGGTTCAACACGGCCCGGTAGCCGTCCGGCAGTTCGGCGATGCAGCGCAGCAGTTCCGTTTCGGTCATCTGTTCCACGGCGGTCGCTTCAGTGCTGCCGAATTGCCCGGCCGCCTCTATTTCCGCCGCCTGGCCGATGATATCGGTTTTACGCAGATGTCCCAACGCCGTATTGACGAATATCCGGCGGAGCCATCCTTCGAACGAGCCTTCCCCGCGGAAACTGCTTATCTTCGAAAAGACCGTGATAAAACCGTCGTGCATCAGATCCTGTGCGATCTCTTTGTTACAGGCATAGCGCAAGCATACACCGTACATTTTGGGTGCATACTTCTCGTACAATTCCTGCTGTGCTCGCGGATCATTCTTACAACAGCGTTTTATCAGCTCTTTCTCGGTCACCAAATTGCAGGCTAATACTCCGATCTTTCAAATAGATGCGCAGTGGTTCGGTTTTGTTGCATCAATAACGGTTTTTTCCCGGAAATATTTTCAGCCCGGACGTATTTAATGTTCCTGTCGAGTGCAAATTTAATGAAATTTGTTCGTTTTAAAAAATAACGTCATCTTTGTCGAAGCATCCATTCCAAAATACATGATTGTTCAAGCTTCCGCAGCGCTCTCCGCAGACGGTTATACGGACGATACTTCGCCCGGACGCCTGGTGCTTTCGCATCCGGCCGACTGGCAAGAGGTGTATCGTTTACGAGCCGGTTGTGATGCCGTTATGGTCGGGGCGGAGACCGTCCGCCGCGACGATCCTTCGTTGCTGTTGAAAGATCCTTCCCTGCGGCATCGGCGGGTGTCGCTCGGGATGAGTCCCGATCCGGTGAAGGTGACCGTTACCCGCAGCGGAGATCTGGATTCGGAATCCCGTTTTTTCTCAACGGGGGCGGGCGATAAAGTCGTAATCGCCGCGGGGGACGCGCCGGGCGAAAAACTGGAACGGCTCGGACGGGTCGCGACGGTCGTTCGGGTCGGGGGTCCCGTGACTGCGGAGGAAATTGTCGGCGTTTTGGAAACGATGGGGATTCGTTCCCTTTTTCTGGAAGGCGGAAGCCGGCTGATGACGCTGTTTTTGACCGGGAACCGGGTCGATCTGCTGCGGATCGCCGTGGCGCCGTTTTTCGTCGGGGAGTCCGGCGCGCCCCGTTTCGTGCGGGCCGGCGCGTTTCCGTTCGGCAAGGATCGCCGCATGGAGGTGTTGCAGGTTAGGCAGGTCGGCGATATGAGCGTGACGGACTATTCGCTGAGTCGGCGGGGAACCGATTATTTCCGGCTGCGGCAGGCCGTCGCTCTGGCGTTTGACTGTCCCCGTTCGGATTCGGCTTATTCGGTCGGCGCGGTGGCTGTGACCGCCGCCGGGCAGGTATTTACCGGATACAGCCGCGAAACGGCCGCCGATAACCATGCGGAGGAAGAGGCCATTCTGAAAGCCGAAAAGGCCGGCGTTTCCCTGAAAGGCGGCGTGATGTACAGTTCGATGGAGCCGTGTTCCACCCGAAAGTCGAAACCGCTGTCATGCAGCGCATTGATTACGGCTCATAAGATGGCGCGGGTCGTGTTCGCCGTCCATGAGCCCGATCATTTCGTACAGTGCCGCGGCGCCGCGGTGTTGGAGGAAGCGGGGATCGAAGTCTCCGTGATCGGGGGTCTGGCGGCGGAAGCGATGCTGGCCAACGCGCATATCCGGTTATAACGTCCTTGCAGATAAGAATAAAGCGGCCCGGTCTCATGTCGAGACCGG
>ERZ791865.2879-NODE-2879-length-10608-cov-6.594144_pt1 | contig 10608 bp, 9 predicted proteins | sample MGYA00509942_ERZ791865 | MGnify/ENA primary metagenome ERZ791865 (study PRJEB30046, sample SAMN00792098) | human gut metagenome | study: EMG produced TPA metagenomics assembly of the A metagenome-wide association study of gut microbiota in type 2...
GCGTTTTGGCTCAGCCGAACATTTCAAGGTCATCCAGCACACTCTTTTCATTTTCAGTTTGCTGCTCCTCGGTCAGCTCGAGTTGTACCTGTTCAAAAACAGAAGATGCCGCAGCAAACGACACCTCCTGCAATTCCTCCCGTATGACCTGCCGAATATCATCCAGCAAAAAGCCGTTTACGGATGACTGCCGCTGCACTTCATTCAGAACCGCCGTTATCATAAAAGCGTTGCGGGATTTATCCAGCGCCTGTAAATATTGTGCGGCTTTCGCCTCTTTTGGCTTGTCCAAATCGAACCGCACATTGATCCGATATTTGCTCATTTCTTCGCCTCAGCTTTCATCTGTGCCTCGGACAGATATTCATATCCCTTTGCGGCGGCGCAGATGTCCTCAACGAATTTCACCCGGTCGGCGCTGAACTTATAAAAATTCTTTACAAGGCAGCCGCCTCCGCCGGTCACATACAAGGTCATTGTATTCTCATCGTAGCCGTGCTCACGAAGTCTGCGGAAAATGTCCCGTACATACTCGGCGGCGACGCTCTTGATGATTTTCAGGTCGGCAGGCGCAATATTTGCCGTGCCGGTGATCAGCACATCGTCGATGATGGCATCGTTGATCTCCCGCTGTGTTCTCTGCATAAACGCCTCACGAACTGCAAGCGTACACTGGTAAGTCCCGAATTTTTCGGTGAACATCTTGCCCTGCTGCGGCTTGCCGTTGATCATATACAGGGTGTTCATCGTGCCGTTGCCGATGTCGGCGATTAGGTTGACGCCTTTCAGAGTGGTGGCAAAGCCGGCAATAGCGGCGTACCCCTGCGGATAGATACGCACATCGTCGATATAGAGGTGGTAGTCCGCCTTTTTGTAGGAGAACTCCACCTCGGCATTTTTCATCAGATATTCCTTGAAGTCCGCCTTTTGCCCGCTTGTCCAGGTCAGGGGCAGACCGGCGGCAATCACAATGTGCGCCTTGGTAAGATTTTCGGCTTTCAGCTCCTTGGCGATTGCCGCAAGGGTCAGCACATAGTAATCCTCGTCCTTGATCTTGTCCGGCGCAAACTCCTTGTGCCCCTCGCCGATGAGATAATACCTGCCGTTATAGACCAGCATATCTGCCGTGAATAACGGTTCGTGATCGTAGGCGGTGATGCCGGTGGGAAAACAGCAGTTGGCCGTTTTCATATTCCCGTACCCGTGGTCGATACCGATAACATACAGGTCATTATACTTTTTCATTTTCACATTCTCCTTTTCTCATTTGTTTTGGTTTCTGATTTGTGCATACAGCTCACTATCGGACGGCAACACCGCCCGGCGGAAATAGTTGCAGTAGATACCGCTCCGGCTGATGATCTGCACACAGCGATGCGGCTCTCCGTCATCCAGCAGGATGCAGCTGCCGTGATCATAGCAGCAGCACCGTCGGCGCACTAGTCTGTTGACCCGCCCTCGCTGGGACGGATATATTCTCCATTTCATAATCTCCACCTCCGTTTGGGCATAAAAATAACACCTACTGATTTTTAGTAGGTGTTATCCGATGTTTTTGCCGCTCTCAAAGCCGTAGTCCACGCCTGTGTAGGCCTCGTAAGCCTGTCCGATTTTTCGGATGCGCTTGAGCACGCCGCTGTGATTTTTGTAGCCCAGCTTTTCGGCAATCTCCTCCAGCGTGTCGCCGCTCATACGCAGTTCAAGGATCTGCATATCCTTTTCGCTGAGCGTAGCTTTGAACTGATCCACCAGTGCCTGTGCTACCACTGTTTCCTCCACATTCTGCGACGGGTCCGGCTCCTCGTATTCCTGTCCGCCGTGGGCGTCGGCATATGCCTCCTGAAATTCCTCCAGAGAGATTATCGGGTGCTTGGTGCGGGTGTGGTACCATTTTCGGATGAAGTCCGTTTTCTGGTTGCTTTTCCGAAAGTCGAAGTCCTCGAAACAGGGGTATTCCCGTGCGACTTGGATGATCTCGTTCATCCGATACTTGTTCATCACATTGGGCACGATGTAGCGCAGATAGATGTCGATCTGCCATTCCGGTACATACCCCAATTCCGAGTGGCAGCCTTTGAATAATTCGCCGGCGGATGCCAGAATGCCTTCGTCCGTCAACTCTTGAATCCAGTAGTCCGGGCAGTGGGCAAACCGCCACGCCGGGTCATAGCCGGAGTAGATTTCCATATACTCGCCGAAGCCCATATATGGCCAAACCATAAAGGCGGTGGCGTCTATGATGAGCAGCCGGAACAGGTCGCTCTCCACGAATTCGCAGGCGGCCCGGTTGTGAAACAGCTCCTGCGGATTCCTCGGGATGGCGTTCAGCTCCGCCCCACAGCGGGACAGGATGCTTTTCGGGATGAAGTAGTAGAACGGGATGTACTCTGCGTTTCGGAACGGCGTAGGTGGGCCGTCCCTTCTGGTCAGCATAATTGGCATTTTTATCGTCTCCTTTCCAGAGGGCCAGCACCCTCTATTTTTTAACGGCACGAATATGCGCCGATTGTTCCCGCTTTTCAAAAATAATTTTAACATAGTTGCTGTCCGATAAAAATCCCTCATTAGAGAAATGCTTCAAAAACATTTTTTAAAGAACGGGATGCACACTTCACTGCCATATAAATGTGTTGTAAAACAAAATTCAAGAATATCCGTGTGTTCTCTCTGCTATCCGTTGAAATTCGACATATTATGCGGTATAATGTATTTGTAAAATTGTGTGGTAATTGCAAATTATGGGGGTTCCACTATGTCGGTAAGCTACAAACGGTTATGGCATCTTCTCATTGATAAAGATATGAAGAAAAAGGACCTGATGGAAAAAGCGAATATCAGTGATTATACCATCCGGAAGCTCAACCGTGGCGACAATGTAACAACGGACGTTCTGGTTCGGATCTGTCATGCGCTGGACTGCCATATCGAAGATATTATGGAGGTCCTGCCGGAGGACAAGAGAGAGTGATTCAAAATATGCTGAGATACAGCGGAAACGAGGATGGGTATGGGAGATTATACGCAATTTCTGTCCCAAAAGGGCAATAGCATTTCTCCAGAGGATGAGAACTACATACAGGAGCTGCTTGAGATAGCTAGTTCCTTCCGGACATTTGACGCCGCACTGGATGAGTTTATTGTGCAGAAGGGCTATACCGGCAACCTTGCAGACACGGATGCCAAAGTCAGGTTTATCAAGTGTAAATTTGATGAGGCGGGCATCCCGATAGAAGCACGCGTTCTGAAAGGCTGGTTTCAAAAGCACACACAGGCCGAGAAACGGGATTACGCGATTCAATTTTGTTTTGCATTTCACCTGACACTGGAGGAAACACAGGATTTCTTCCGCCGTGTGTATTTGCAGCGGAATCTGGACTGTCACACGATTCGTGAGGCGATTTACTATTATTGCATTCGCCATCGGCTATCCTATTCCGAGGCACAGGCACTGATTGAAAAAGCCCCGAAGGAGAGCGAAAAAGGGCCGGTTGATCTTCATTCCGATGTTCTCTTTACCGGCACGATTGTCAAGGAATTGGACCGGTTTCAAAGTCCGGAAGAACTGCTTGCGTTTTTAACGGCGAACAGCAACCAGTTTGGCTATAACAACGCAACAGCGAAGAAGTATATCTGTGAACTTTGGAGAAGAATTGCCGGTGAAAATGGACTGGCTGTTCAGGAATTGAAGCACCGCTATCCAAAAGTGACTTTCGCCGAGAAATCCCGGTCGGCATGGGACATTTACCGGCAGATTTTTGGACTGCTGGATTTTGATGAATCCAACGGCGAAAAGCTGTATCCCATAAGCGGCGACCGCACCTTACAGCCGCTGCTGAAAGCAAACGCCATGATCCATCCCCTTGTGAGCAAATCGTTCCCGGATCGGCAGGGCTTGGAGGCCATCATCGGCGGGAACTGGCAGTCGGATGAGGTCGTCCGAAAAACAATGATCCTGCTAGCCTTCTATCGCTTCTGGACAGAACTGTTTCTCAAGGGAACGGAGCCGGAATATGCGGCAAAGCCGTATGACGGCCCGAGATGCATTGCATCCATCAATCGACTGCTGTTGGATGCCAGCTATCCGGAACTGTATGAGGGGAATCCCTATGACTGGATCTTCCTCTATGCCTCGCAGGATGCCTACCCGCTGGATGCGTTCCGTTCCTTTATGCGGGAGGCCTATCTGAATAAAATGGCTCCTGAGAATGCCCTGCACTGAAAAAACCACTTTCTAAATTTTCGGTGTTAGAATCTAAGCGTCGCAATATGCGAGCAAGGTTAGGATGTGAGAAAATGGACTCTAGAGCTGCACTTAAAGCAGGCACTACGCTTGGATTCAATGACGGATGGGAATACACAATCACCGATGAGTTGGCCCGTGGCGGATCGAGCATCGTTTACAATGCTTATTACATTGATAATCTAGGAGCAAGAAAAACCGTTAGAATCAAGGAATGTTACCCCTTCAGATGCAATTTGCGAAGATCGTCGGATGGAAATCTGCTGATCCCGGAGGCAGAGCGGAAGCAGTTCACGCAGACAAAGCAGAAAATGCGGCGGGCTTATCAACTGGGCAACGAATTCTTTGCAGCAGATGGGCTGACGAACCTGACGGCCAATACCTATAATATTTATGAGGCAAACCGCACCTTGTATGTGGTTTCTGTGTATGCTCAGGGGCAGGAATTGTCCTATGATCGTTATTCCTCTGTCAAGGACAGCATTGCTGCAGTAAAAAGTGCGGCAACTGCTATTTCTAAAATCCACAATAAGGGTTTTCTGTATCTCGACATCAAACCGAGCAATATTCTGACGCTGGAGGGTACCACGGAGCTGATCCAGCTATTCGACTTCGACACGGTCGTTCCCATCTCCGACGTTCCGGAATTGCGGGATAAAATCTCTTTTACCAAAGGCTTTGCGGCGCTGGAACTGCAAAGGGGTGACGGAAAACGAATCGGGACTCACACGGATGTGTATGGGATCGGTGCGCTGCTGTTCTATATGCTGTTTGATCGTGTACCGGATGCCTTTGACTGTGATGCCGGTGCCCGGTATGATTTTTCAAGGTCCAAGCTATCAGGTGGCGCGTATCGGGATGCACTGACCTTCCGCCTGACGGATTTCTTTCATCATACCCTTGCGGACTATTATCTGGATCGGTTTTCCAATATGGAAACTGTGGTCGAAAAGCTGTCGGAGCTTCAAGCTCTGGCGGATCTGTCCGCCCGCTATGTGGTAAGCTCCAAAATCTATGAACCCGAGTTCTTTCTTGGGAGAGAACAGGAGACGGCATGGCTGACGCAGCGGCTTCTGGATGCCCCCGGCGGTTGCAGCTTTCTTGTGGGAATGGGAGGTATCGGAAAAAGCACTCTCGCTCGCCACTGCATCAGGCAGTGTATGTCGAGAATCGATTCTGTCCTTTACCTCGATTATCAGGGCACGATTGAGAAAACTATCTGCGACGACTACGCCGTACAGATTCACGGCGTTCAAAAGGACAAATCAGAAACAGAAGAAGCCTACTTTGAGCGAAAATTGGGGATTCTCCGGGAACTTGGCGACGGTAAAAATTGCGTACTGGTTATGGACAATTACACCGGCGACAGCGGCACCGGTATCCCGAAGCTCTTGCAAACGGGCTGGCGTTTGCTGTTTCTGACCAGAGACAAGGCGCTTGCGCAGGGGTATGACACCCTTGAAGTGGAATCCGTTTCCGAAGAAACTGCGCTGCTCCTTTTTGAGAGGCACATCGGCCACCGGCTCAGTGCGGAGGAGCGGTATTATGCCGCCTCGATCATTCAAAATGCAGCCGGTCACACATTAGTCATTGAGCTGATTGCCAAGCAGATCGGCAGTCCCGTCTGCACACTGTCTCTCGTGCAGGCGGCCCAAATCGTTGCAGAACAAGGCTTCTCAATCCTTGCGCCCGAAAAGGTCGGATACCAGCGGGATGCGGTGCTGCATCAGAAGACCATTCGGCAAATAATCTCCGGCCTGTTCGCGGCAGAGACCTTGTCGGAAACGCAGAACGCTCTGATGAAAGCCCTGTCTCTGTTTGGCCGAACCGGCGTTTCCATTGAACGGCTGTGCGATATGCTCCGCTTACCAAACAGAGACGACATCGGAGCTCTTTACCGGCAAGGCTGGATTGCTATAAACGACACGATTCTCACAATGCACCCGGTTATCGAGGAGGTCGTAACGAACTGGGGGTTCACGGATGCGGCGCTGGATGCAGCAAACAGGGTCCTTCAGTATCTGGATATCCGGCTGAAGGTTGAAGCGCAGAAAGAGGAATATCCGAAGCATCTTCTCCGCAGTCTCCAGCGAGTTCACGAGGTTCAAGAGAATGCTCCCGGCAGCTTTCTTGACCGGAGGCTGCAAAAAATGATGGCGAAAGATGGTTCCGGCTGGGCAAGAGAATCCTACCTTCACAGAATCGGCAGCTACGCAGAAAGCACGGCAACAGATCACGACGAGATTCGGGAGATTCTTCGGCTGGCTGCGGCTGTATTGAAAGGCGGCAAGCGGGAACCTCAGATATATTCTTCGGATATTTATATAGAACTGCTCTATTATGCGATTCAAAATATGCCCTATGAGAATGAACAGTTTCTTCTGGAAAAGAGTACGGAATTCATTGCCGTGGTTCCTCCGGGCAATGAGCGGATGCTCCTGAAGGTTTATCAGATCCTGCTGGAGATTCTGTACGATCACAGGCGTTTCTCGGAAGCGGAACGGAAAATCCGGCAAATGCGGACCGCCATCTCCCGAAATCGCAGTCCGGAGCTTTTGGGACGGTTCTATTACATCCTTGCGGGATTTTATGATGCGAAGCTGAGCGGCGCTTACTATGCACAGACAGCAGAAGAAACGCAGATTGTTCGCCTTCTCCTTAAATCAGTAAATAAGGCCATCCACTGGCTGTCCGTTTCCAATGCCGGAGATTCCGGCATTCTTCTGGGTGAGTGCTATCGGCTGAAGGCCCTTGTCCTGATCCGCAGCGGCACCGGGAAGAAAAAGCAGGTCTGGGCAATCCTGGAAAAGGTCCGGAAGCAGATTGACAAATATGCCCAGCCCAATTCCAAGCTGGTGCGGGACTACGATCTGACGATGGCATGGTACTACACCTATCTGGAGGAGAATTATCCGCAGACCTGCGCCTATCTGTTCAAGGCCTACGACATCACAAACATTATCAGCACCTCGGAGCTTGCCAAAATCGACGATCAGCTTTGCCCGATGGCCAATCTGATGCTGGAATGGCAGCAATACGATCAAGCGGAGCTGTACCTGCTCCGCTCCATTCTGACCTGCGGAGATCACTTGGAGATCGCCGCCTATGCAAGACGGCAAGTCGAACTGCTGGGGCATTTGCTGGAGGTGTACTTCCACGCCGGAGATTACAGCAAATGCCGGGCGGTGATGGATAAGATCAACGAAAAGGTTCGTAAAATCGGCACATTGCATTTTGAGGATTATGTGTCGGAGGAAATACGGGAATTCATCGCATCGGAAAGCAACGCAGAATCACAGGCTTAATAGAGAGGAAGGAATGAGAATTATGGAACAGGCTAAAAACGAAACGACCTCCGTAGCACTAGAAACGATCATTACCAATGCAGTCAAGATACCCGGCGTAAAGGTCAACCGCAGCAAATTCCTTGCAGAGGCTTTTGCAGGCGACGGTATCGATTTGCAGACCATAATTGATATGGGGCCGGTCAGTGCTGGAATTCCCCAAGAGCGTATTGAGAAAGCCGCCACGAAACTGATTTTCGTTCGTACCAGCCAGTCTTCTGTGGCATCTTTTGTTGCCGGTATTCCCGGCGGATTTGCGATGGCGGCGACAATCCCGGCGGATGTGGCACAGTTTTTTGGCATGGCCCTGCGCCTTGCGCAGGAATTGTCTTACTTGTACGGTGCGTCGGATCTGTGGACAGAGGACCAGCTTGATGACGAGCGAGTCAGGAACCAGTTGATCTTGTATTGCGGTGTGATGTTCGGCGTGTCCGGCGCTGTGTCAGGCGTGCGGGTCCTTTCCACACAGATTGCAAAAACAACACTGAAGAAGCTGCCGCAGAAGGCGCTGACCAAAACCTTCTGGTATCCGATCATAAAGCAGATCGGCAAGGCCATTGGCGTGAAGGTAACAAAAACCACGGTAGCGCAGGGAATTTCCAAGGCGGTTCCCATTGTGGGCGGCGTGATTTCGGGGAGCCTGAATTATGTGTCAATGATGCCGATGGCAAACCGCCTCAATGCAGCGCTGGATAAGGCTTGCTTCAACTACTCTGAGGAGGAAATGGCTGCGGATATTGAGATGGTCGAAAGCATTGACGCAGAAGCATCTGAAAACGCACAGCCAAGCAAGCTCTCTCGGTTCGCAAGCACGGCAAAAGGTGGCCTTCAGGAGGGCTGGAAAAAGGCGACCTCCGGTGCTGCATCCTTGCTGAACAAGATCAAGAGCGAAAAGCCCGAAAAAGAGGCAGACGACGCATTGATCTCATATGACGAGAAAATCGAAACGCTGCGTAAATTGAAGCAGCTTGTCGATGAGGGCATTCTGTCTCAGGATGAGTTTGATGCCAAAAAGAAAGAGATCCTTGCGTTGTAAAAAGCATTCCAATGTGATTCTGCGCTACCCTCAAACAGCATTTCTCCTATTACTTAAAGAAAGAGGTCCGGCACTTGCCCGGATGACTGGGTGAAGATTATGAGAAAAGTCGTACAATCTTCTAAACCGTTCTTTGCGCTGCTGTTTTCCATTGTGATAGCAATGATGGCGATTTCGCCACCTATTGCGTATGCAACCGAAGAATCGAATGAATCCAAACACTACTTGGGTACTGTTGTGAATGCAGGCCACGATACCGGTTTTTCCGAAAACAATGCAATCTCTGAGAACGATCCTCATTTCGGGTGGAAACTTGGTGAGTTCTACGTAAATGGATACACACGTGTCACAGAAGATAAGAATGGCACTCCAGTATTTTTGAAAACAGTCGGTGATACAGTCACACTGTGGTTTAAACTGGAGCAGGACATTACAAAGCTCAATGGAGATGAGACGCTTTCGATCAACGATGATGCCAACGGCCACGACGAGTATTTCGGTATTGAAAAGACTGATATGGGGCGTGGCACATTGATTATTCGCCATACAGATTACCAAAATCATGCCGGCGACCCTGTAATCTACACTGATTATTTGGCGGCAACTGCATCACAGAATGCTGCCGTGGAGGTAAAGCTCTGTGAGGAAGGGGATTATGAGGTTGCTTTGGATTATGAGTTGCGTAAAAACAATCTCGATTTGTTCGGTTGGAATCCGTTTCCATCATACAATGACTACCGGATTTTCTTCCGCTTTTCCGTCCGCAATGGTAATTGTATGGTTTATCCATTTGATGTTGTTACAGGAGCCGAATTAACAAACAGTTCGATTACCGAAAACGGTTTCTACCTTGATCTTGCAAAATCCAGATACCTTAACATTGATATTAAGAAAGAAGTACGCAAGGATGGTGCAGAGGGACTAACCGAAGATGTCCGCTTCAATAAGCCTGCCAAAGATGGCGAGAAGTATACAGATGAGGGCATCTATACAATTACCGTAAGTAATCAATATACAAATCAAACAACTACGAAAGTTATCTATGTCGGAACGGATGATGTACTCAAAGCTCACGTTGCAACAGGACTTTCCATTTCGGATGTAGAATATCAACTGTCAATGGGAGCAACTGTTGCGGCAGATGGTACGCTGATTCCGGCATCTGAGCAGTCGCTACCACCGGCTGAGCCTACGAACCCAAATGAAGAAAATGATACAACGACAAAAGACGAAGATAATCACAGCGAGCAGCCTAACAGTGAGGTTTCTTCATCCGACGATGCATCAAAAAACCACATGCCAGCTGGCATGTGGCTGTATGCAGGAGGTGCTACACTTTTAGCGGCATTTATTGGGTCGGCAATCGCAATAGCCCAACGCAAGAAAAAGCGCCGTGCGAAAAACATCTCACGAATAGATTCAGCAGACAAAGCCGATAATGGGGGTGATGTTTAATGAAGCGATTAATTGCCTTGATTCTTGTGTGTGCTTTATTAACCGGGTGTGCACCGCAAACGAATAGCGATGGCATTCAAGAGGAGACGACTGCCCCAGCGACGAGTCAACCGGAATCGTCATACTCTTTTACTGAAGAAGAACCGCCAGAATTTTCTGACCTTAATGATGTGAATCTTCTGCCATATTTGGAGGATAGCATCTATTCCGAGCTTGTAACGACACTCAATAGCGAAGACTATTTCGTAGAAAATGTAAATGCCATATATATCTCAAAAGAGTATTTGGAAGAGGTGGCATACAATTCGCAGGAAAACATCTACTTCGGCTATACGCTATCAGAACTGGATTCTTACTTTCAGGGAACAAGATATGTGTTTACCCTTGGCGACGATGGGCAAACCGTTGTCACAGAATTCCAGAAATACGACGATACCTACGATCAGATACTCAAGAATGTTGCGATCGGAACAGGCGTTAGAAAGAATCGCACCCCCGAAGAAAACGCGCGTCGGGAAAAAATCAGAGAACTG
>ERZ791865.2880-NODE-2880-length-10606-cov-5.533125_pt1 | contig 10606 bp, 7 predicted proteins | sample MGYA00509942_ERZ791865 | MGnify/ENA primary metagenome ERZ791865 (study PRJEB30046, sample SAMN00792098) | human gut metagenome | study: EMG produced TPA metagenomics assembly of the A metagenome-wide association study of gut microbiota in type 2...
TGAGGGCATCGAACCCTCAGAAAAACCTGCAATTCATCTCACCGCCTAAAGAGGCAGGAAACTTCTTGCAGAATCAGGTTAAACTTTATTATACCATATTTATGTCCCTGCGAGAATCAGCAGGCAGGACAGAATCGCCGCAATCTGTCTTATTTACATGGTCTATATCTTGGGATAAAATAATAGTACAGTTTACTTTTAGGAGGTTTTTTCTATGGCAACTAAACGCGTCCTCGCAATCCACGATATGTGTTCTTTCGGCCGCTGCTCCCTGACAGCCGCCATCCCGGTCATTTCGGCCATGGGCTTCCAGGTCTGCCCCTTCCCGACGGCTATTTTCAGCAACAACCTGACGTATGGCGACTATACCTTCTCTGATTTTACGCCGCACATGACGGAATTCATGGATAAATGGCAGAAACTGGGCTATTCGTATGACGCCATTTACAGCGGCTTCCTCGCCGACGCCGGCCAGATCGCCATCGTCCTCGACGCCATCGCCCGCTTCGCCAAGAAGGATACCCTCGTCGTCGTCGATCCGGCCATGGCCGATGACGGCAAGCTCTACCCGGTCTTCAAGCCCGATATTGTCATGGAAATGCGCAAGCTCATCGCCAAAGCGACCATCATTACACCGAATTATACCGAAGCTGCCCTGCTGGCCGACATCCCCTATGCCCAGGGCGCGCCATCCATGAAGACTATGCTCGAACTCTGCCAAAAGCTGGCCGCCATGGGACCACGTCAAATCATCATCACCAGTGTCCCCACGGACAACGAAACGATTACCGTCGTCAGCTACGATGCCCAAACGACGTCTTTCGACGAATGTACCGTCGACCGCATCCCCTTCAGCACCTGCGGCACAGGCGACCTCTTCACCAGCGTCCTCACAGGTTCCCTGCTCCAGGGCCAGTCCCTGCACGACAGCGTCAAAAAGGCCACGCAGTTCCTGAACTACGCCATCGGCTACACCTACCAGTCCGGCAGCGATCCCCGCGAAGGCGTTCAGGTCGAACCGTGCCTGAAAAAGCTGTTCTAAGCTTTATTGTCAACTTATATAAAATCATATAAAGTTGACCTCATAAGCGCTTTTTTGCTATAATACGGAAGAAGTCCGTAAGCAAAGGAGCGCTTTTATCATGTCTGATTCAAGAGAAAAGACGATGCGCCTGACACGCATCGCCTTGTTGATCGCTATGAATTGTATTTCTGCCTATTTGATCATTCCCCTGCCCTTTTCCCAGTCGCCGATTGCCCTGCAGACGCTCGTCGTCAACCTGGTCGCCTTCCTGCTGCCGCCGAAAGACGCGGCCATCACCATGCTGGCCTACATCGGCATCGGCATCATCGGCGTCCCCGTCTTCACAGGCGGTACGGCAGGTCCTGGCAAGATGTTCGGCCCGACAGGCGGCTATATCTGGGCCTATGTCGCCGCCGTCTTCCTCATGTCCTGGTTCAAAGGGAAGGAATACAACTTCCGTCGCTACTCTCTGGCAGCCGTCGCCATTGGCATCCCCGTCATCTACCTCGGCGGCGTCCTGCAGCTCAAAGGCATTACGGGGATGCCCTGGGAAGCGGCCGTCATGAGCGGCGTCGTCCCCTTCATCCCCTTGGACATCGTCAAGAGCCTCTGCGCTGCCGCTCTGGCACGGCCCTTATTGGCCATAAATAAAACCGTATCTCACGAATGACGCCAGCTTGTGTAAATCCGTTCTTTGTCAGTATACATCTCCCGATCTGCCTGGGATAACACCTCGTCGATATTGGCAATAGGCGTCTGGCAGACGACAACGCCTAAGGCCATGCTGATGCCGCTGGAACGGTAACGGGCCAGCAGCTCGCGGACGAGCTGCTGAGCCTGCTGTTCACTGGCATTCCTGGCGATGACCATGAATTCATCGCCGCCCATGCGGAATACGGCGTTATCGCCGCTCAAGGCTTTCATATGCCGGACAGCCTGCTGGAGGAGATGGTCTCCGGCTTCATGGCCTTGCGTATCATTGATTCGCTTGAGGCCGTTGAGGTCGCCAAAAATAAAGGCCAGGAAAATCCCATCGGGCACAGCCCGGATATATTCGGTAAACCCCCGGCGATTGCCGGCGCCGGTCAGCTGGTCCGTCGTGCTGAGGCGTTCCAGCGAACGGAAAGTATCGCGGTTGCGCAGCATACTGGCCAGGAACAAGGTCAGCGTCGACAACAGGAGGCTGGCCGATTTAAAGGCCAATGCCGACGGGTTGACGACTTCCGTAAAGCCCAGGGACTTGCCCGATTGAGTCAGATGTCCCGATACGAGGCGGCGGACGCCGGAAAGATGCGGCGTAAATCCAGGATGAGCCCGGACGAAAGCCTGTGCATCTTCAATAATGGCCATCTGTTTAGCATCAAAGGCCGCATACAGCGGTCGCAGGGAGTCCATGGGAATGTGCTGGACCGTAGGAGCCATCGGCTGCAAATCCTCTTGATACCATTCATAGGTAGCGCTGACGGTCTGGTCCGGCTGTTCCTCAAAAATCAGGACCCGTTCAGCTTGCAGGCTATGACCGATTTTTTCCAGCATTTTCTGCAGGCCTGTATGGGGATCGGCTTCACGCCTGCCGATGGCAATGACGTCGTTGGCCATGACTTCCCGGAAGACGACATCAATTTCTTCCCGGTCGCGGAAAATATACCGGCTCAGGTCGAAAGCCATAGAAAAACGGTAATTCTTCCCCTGCCAAGGAATGAGCGTCGTCCGCATGAACAGGTATTGCCCTGTCTTGCGGTTGCGGCGCGTTGCCGTATAAAAACAATCGCGGCGCAGCCTGTCATTGAGGCAATTATCGCAGGGAGTCTCCCGGTCAGCCAGGATTTTATAACATTTCTCACCGACCCAGCTGCTGCTATCAGAAAGGCCATAGGCCCGTTGCATATAGTCATTGACATAGACCAGTTCATACGTATCTGGGTCCATGACAGACACTTCTTCATCGAGCTTGTCGAATTTCTCCTTGTCGAAGACCAGGCGGTCGCCAATATAGATGGCTTGCCCATACTGCTGTTCTTTCGCTTCATCCAGTCGTTTCCGCAACAGCTGCATGACCTCATCGAAATCCTGGCCCTCCGACCCCTGGGCCACGGCGTATTGCAAATAAAGAGTACAACTGTAGCCGCCAATATTCGTAATGCCATGGATAGCATTGATGAGGCCCAGCATTTTATTCCGGAAATCGGCATCCATCGCCTTCGGGACAAGGCAGCAAAAACGGCTGCCGCTCAAATGGGCTATCGTTTCATTCAACACATGGAAGGCCAGCAGCTGCTGCGTAATGACCTGCAACAATTTCTGTCCTACTTCATCGCCATACTCCTGAAAAAGCGCTTCGTATGCAGGCACTTCGAGTAGGACACACGTATAATCCTGTCCATAGCGCCGATATTTATCGGCATACTCGTCTGCCGCCTGCAAGATACCCCGGAAATTGAGCAGCCCCGTCACATCGTCGACAAAACTGCTCTGCCGGAGCTGCACCTGCCGGGCTTCTTCATACTCTAAATCCTCAAAATAACCCATCAGGCCGATAATACGCCGTCCCTGGTAGATAGGGAATTTCGTAGCTGCGATTCGATGCGGTCGGCCTTGGACGAGACACTCCCCGATAATATGTCGCGTAATTTCGCCTTTTTCCAGGACAGCCCGTTCGGCTTCCTCATACTTTTTCCCCTGGATATGCCAGCCAATCTCCTCATCGGTCTTCCCGATGAGGATTTTTTCATCGGTCAGGCCATAATAGTCGAGGAAGGACTGACTGACGCCGGCAAAACGCCGTTCCCGGTCTTTCCAGAAGAATTTGATATCCGAATAATGAATCATGGCCTGGCAGAGTTCCCGCAAGAGGCGGAAATAAGGCTGCCGGGCCGGTTCCAATTCGTGGATGCCAAAAGAAGTGGCCAATATGGGCAACAGGCTCTTGCGGTCCCGCGCCGTTTCCCATGCATCATCGCGGCAGCACAACAGAATGTCATATTGGCCATCGGCCTGCTGGAGGCGGAGGGCCAAAAAGACAGTCCAGCGATAACTGCCGTCGGCCTGTTTGATACGGAAAACGTCACCGACACTGGCCGTCGGGGACTGGTCCGCCTGGTGGCAAAGGTTATCGAAATCAAGGAATGATAAGAACCTTTCCCTGTCGTCGACGTAGACGGACTGGACAGCATAGTCGATGAGCAGCTTTTGGATGCCTTTCAGGGACTTTCCATCAGCCCAATGGGTCATCGTCGTCTTGATGACTTCAAACGTATCTTTGCCAGGATGCAGGTAATATAAGCCTTTATAGACCTTCAGGATATTGCGCAGCAGATAATCGATACGCTGTATCTCCTGACGTTCGCTGGCATCGGCAATATTATAGATGCAGGCCCGTCCCAGGTATCGCCCCTGAGTTCCGCCGATGAGTTCCAAATGCAGCTGCAAATAATGGTCTCTTTCAACATAGGTCATGACTTGATTTTGCCCGGAAACAAGGAGTTCATCCAGACAAGGTTGCAGGCGCTGCCTGAATGAAAAGTCCTGAATCCACAAGGGCAGGTCATGGCCATTGTATCCGGGCAAAGACCATCGGAGGATTTTTCGAAAAGCCAGATTAGCCCATAACACCCCGGCCTGAGTGCCATCGTAGTGAAAAATAGCAGTCGGTAAATCCGTTACGACATTGACCAGACCGGCTTTATCATAGACTGGTTCTTCCCGCCGCGTTTCCAAGCCATGCTCATAGTGCTTGCAAAACACTGACAAGTCTTCGTAGGTCATAGGCCGTCCAAAATAATAGCCCTGTATCTTTTCACAGCCGACATCCTTCAAAAAGTCGACGTGGGCCTTTGTTTCTGCGCCTTCGGCCAAAGTATGTATGCCCAGTTCTTTCGCCATGAGGACGATGGCCTTGATAATCTGACGGCTCTGTTCATTGAAATTATGTAAAAAGGCCATGTCAATCTTCAGTTCATCAAAATGATAGTTGTGAAGGACGTTGAGCGAGGAATAGGCACTGCCGAAGTCATCGAGCCAGACTTGGTAGCCCGACTACTGGAACTGCTTCAAACTGCGGAGCAGATTGTGCTTTTCTTTGACCAACGCCGTTTCCGTCACTTCGATGCGGAAATAATCCCGCTGTAGATTATAGCGGGAAATGACTTTTTCAACAACCGCAAAAGGGTCCATGAGGTTGAAATCATGACGCGATAAATTGACCGATACCGGCAGGACAGGCCTTTTATTGGCCAGCTGGTAATGAAGCTGCTTCGCTACCTGATTGAGGACATAGCCATCCAGCTTATGGATGAGCCGGGCCTGTTCCAGGACGGGAATGAAGACATTCGGCGTGAGTCGGCCGTAAACGGGATCTTCCCAGCGGGCCAGCGCTTCGACACCGCAGATTTTCCCGGTCATCGTACGGACGACGGGTTGATAATAGATTTTGATGTAGCCTTTTTCTAAGGCCGTGTTGAAATTTTCCAGGACGAAATCCCGCTTCTCCAGGGCGACGCCCATTTCCCGCGTATAAATAGCCCAGCACCGAGTGGCATCAGTCTTGATGGTATCACAGGCAATCTTGGCCATGTCGAAAGTATGGCGCACGATATGGATATCGTCCTCTTCGAGCAGGCAGACGCCGGCCTTCAAGACGATATTGGAATTATTGATATACGCGTTGACACGGCTGCAGATGACTTCTATCTTTTGGAATATATCTTCCCGCTTCGCCAGGACGCCAAAACCATCGGCCGAAAAATGGGAAATGAGGTCTCCCGGGAAATACTGGCGCAGCAGCTCGGCAATGCGCTTGAGGCAATGGTCGCCGGCAGCCAGTCCGTGTAGGGAATTGTAGAGGCGGAAGTTCGTCAGATTGAAATAAGTCGGACAGTATTCAGACAGACGGCCTTGGGGACTTTCCCGCCGGGCTACCTGCAGGGCTTTCTTGAAGAACAGGCGCATCCCCATCAGCCCCGTCAGCGGGTCGTTCTGGGTACTGCTGCCCCTCAGTTCACTGCTGATGAGCTGCAGCAGCCATGCCTTGGTCCCATCTTCCAGAGAAATGACGCTGGCCGAACCTTCGGCCCGGCGGAAATGGTCATCCCGCGTGCGGAAGCGGAAGGTCACGAACTCCGAATAGTCCGTTTCCGACATGTGGGCGACAGGATAATAGTCCTCACTATCGACCATGCCCCGGAACCGCCGTCCCGTAAAGCGGTAAAACTCCGCTTCATCCATACAATGATAAATCTTCAGCATCCCTTTATTGACGAATAAAATGGGTTCCCCCGGTTGCATACCGATCAGGCAGATACCGGACGTCAGCCGGTCGTAATAGCGATGCAGCTCGCTCTGGATTTCCTCTAGCCCCATGCCCTTCACATCCTTCTATGCCATGCGTTATAAAGCATTATGATTGTCAAGACAAATTATATAAATAGCGTTTACAAAATATACGTTCATTATATCACAAGGCAGTCATTCACGCACGGGTTTCCGGTCTGTCCGGTATAACAGGATATAGCCAAATTCGACAGCCACCAGCATCAGTCCCCAGGCAGCGCTCGCCCAGTTCAATGTATGCAGATCCTGCCGCAGTGAAGGCCCTGTCACCACGTAAGCAGCGGCACACAGGAAAAACTGACCAGATAGGTAACACTGCTATCAACTCCTTTTCCATGTGGATGTGAGGACAATATTCATCCAGATATTCATAATCCTGCCCACTTTAGCAGCGGGGAACCAGACCATCCTCCCGACTTTTCTGCCTGTTATTTCAAGGCCTGTTCGGTATCTGCCAGAAACAGCTGCACACAATCGGAAAAATCCAACCCCGCCCGGTCGGCCAGAACGGCCAGCCACCATACGCATTCCCCGATTTTAGACGGGAGTTTGCCTTCTTCATCAGATGGCCAGCGCCCTTCATGACTCATAGTCAGCCGTCCTACCAGTCCGGCGTCGGTCAAAAAAGCCAGGGCATCTTCCTCTGCCGACCATTCGGAGCCATGATATTCCCGTTCCAGAGCATGATAGGCCTTTCTGATGGCCGCAGAGCGTTTCGATACTTCTTGTAATTCCATATGATTCTCTCCTTTTTGAGTTTGGTCAGTTTGGTTAGTTGTTTAGTCAGTTTGGTTAGTTATTTGGTCAGTTTTCAGAGTTTGGTCAGTCGTTCGGTCAGCAGAATGGATAAAAGCGATACCTGTCCCCTGACGGTGCCATGACGGAATAGCATTAGTTGAATCTCACGACCCAGTATCCTTTCCGGTGCGTTCCCATACGTTGAAGACAGTCTTTTTCCTGGAGCTTTTTCATATAATACTTTATCGTACTAAGAGACAGTGATGTTGCTTTAGCGATTTCATGTTGCGTGCCATCCGGTTTCTTTTGAAGATATGACAAAATAACTTTTTCCTTTTCATTTAGTTTTACAGGCATATTCGTTCCCGTTTGTCCAGTTTTCGGGGTTTGGTCATTTTTTTTAGTTTGGTCAGTCGTTTGGTCAGTTGTCCGGTACAAGTTAACGCGCAAATCGCCATCAAAATCAATGATTTCCGGTTCCTTCAAACCATAATCCCGGCAATCCCGGAAAATACGTGGAAAACCACTGCCCCATTTTTCAATTAAGTTCATATAAGCAAACGCATTTGCTAAAGCCCGGTTCCGAATCTTTGAAAACCCTTCTTTCATTTTTTCAGGTGTTACGCCGCGCATCAGGCCACCTGGAGAAGTAACTTCTAATCGATCTGAAAAAAGGGCTATCTGAACGGATTCCGGCTCCAAATAATTACGATGGACAAGTGCATTGGCAATCAATTCCCGGATGCTGTCCGGAGGTAATTCATAAATATCCTGACGATAGACCCCCTGAAATCTGGCTCCCATATTAATCTTTTCAAGTACATACTGATATGCTTTTTCCACTTGTTCCTGAATCGGTGCATCAATTTCACGCTTATCGACAAAAACAGCTCTATCTTCCGTTTTAAAGACAGCACATTGAACGACTGGAGGATACCCAGCCTGATGTGTCAACATCGCATAGGCATAAGTCGGTATAAGCTGGTCTTTGCTTTCAATCAAAAGGCCCCATGAAATGAGTTGATTAGCCGTTAACTCCTTGATTCCTTGACGCTGGATATCTGATGATGCGTTTTTTTTAGCCGTTTCACTCATAAAACGGCATAATGCCGTTACATCATGCTTCGTTACTTTTAGATTAGGAATAGGCTGTTGATCAAAAAACTTGTTTTCTCCTTCCAAAAGTAACTCCTGTAAAATCGCCCGATCTGCAGGTCGCGTTGTCCCAGACGTTCGGATGTAGGTTCCCCTTACAAGACCTTTCTTTTTAATATAATATGGCCGTTGCATTCCTGGTACAATTTCCAAAATGATAAGCGATTTCCCTTCTACTTCTCGAACAAAAAGATCTGGAATAATCATCGGTTCGCAGCTATCCGTAACCGCATTGGTAATAGCATCCATTATTTGAAAAAGGTCAGCCTGAGGAATACCGATAACCCGCATCGTTCTATCTTCAACACCAAATACAATTCGTCCACCATCGCCATTGGCAAAGGCAACAACAGACTTCATATATTTCTGGCTGTCTTCAGGAACCCTTTCCTTATATTCTATATTCTTAGACTCCCCTTGAAGCAACGAATCTTTTTTTATATCTGTCACCTGTTTCACCTTTGTCACTCCTTCGATGTATCATTATGATTATTATACCCCATCCGTGACAGGGACGACAATGAGGAAGGGCCGCAGCCCGGAAAAACCACTCACGGACGCAGGAAAAAAACGCCGGCCAGGCACAGGATGATGCCGATGATCTGCCGGGGCAGCAGAACGTCTTTGTAAAACAGGACGCCTATACCTGCCAGGAGGAGCGCCACGCTGACATTGGCCAGGAGAGAGGCCATACTGATTTTCCAGCCAGTCCGGTATAGCAGGATATAGCCAAATTCGACAGCCACCAGCGTCAGTCCCCAGGCAGCGCTTGCCCAGTTCAATGTATGCAGATCCTGCCGCAGCGAAAGCCCTGTCACCACGTAAGCAGCGGCACACAGGAGGAAACTGACCAGATAGGTAACACTGAGGGCCAGAAAAGGCGGGGCTGCCGACGGTGTTGCCTTGGCGACCAGGTGATAGCCTATATTGCCAATGACGATGATGAAAAAGGAATCCAGTATGTCAGGCTCATTCTGTCAACTCCTTTTCCATATGGATGTGAGGACAATATTCATCTAGATATTCGTCACCCGATGCGGTATATCCCAGTTTTTCATAAAACGGGCGCACTCGGACCTGTGCCGACAGAGCCAGCCGTTTCACATGACGGCCGCGCAGCCATCCTTCCGCTTCCCGTACCAGGCGCTCCCCGTACCAGGCGCTCCCCGTACTGTCGGCCGCGGCAGGATTTCCGTACGGCCAGGCGGCCCAGTATATACACATCCGGATGGTCTGATGTAAAGAGCCGGCAGCAGCCAGCGGCATGTCCATTTTCATATAACACCAGCTGCCATGCCGTCTGGTCGGTTTCATCAAATTCATGATGAAAACCCTGTTCTTCGACAAATACCTCCTGCCGGATAATCCGGGCATCCTGTGAAAGTCCCTGCTGTATACGTATTTGAATCATGATATTCCCTCCAAAAAAAAACAGAGGTGCCCAGGAATTGTCTTATAGCATGTAACCCATGCCGTACCTACGACAACTCCCAGACACCTCATTTCTCCTGTCCGGTGACAGAAGCGGTGTTCTTATGAAATTGGCATTATTCTAACATATCCTATCATCTTCATCAATGTGATTTTGCCCACTTTAGCAGCTGGGAACCAGACCGTTCACCCCACTTTTCTGCCTATCATTTCAAGGCCTGTTCGGTATCTGCCAGAAACTGCTGCACACAATCGGCAAAATCCAGCCCAGTCCGGTCGGCCAGAACGGCCAGCCACCATACACATTCCCCGATTTTAGACGGGAGTTTGCCTTCTTCATCAGATGGCCAGCGCCCTTCATGACTCATAGTCAGCCGTCCTACCAGGCCGGCATCGGTCAAAAAAGCCATGGCATCTTCCTCGACGGACCATTCGGAACCATGATATTCCCGTTCCAATGCATGATAAGCTGCTCTGATAGCAGCCGAACGTTCCGATACTTCTTTTAAATCCACGTCAATCTCTCCTTTTCTTAGAAACACGGCCACACCCCATTCAATCCTAATGACGGGCCAAAAAGGCTTACCAGGCCGTCCCCTACATTATCACATATAGGCGATAAAAATAATACACCGTTCACGGCCAGTCGCAAAAAAAACACGGCCTGCGGCCGTATGCGTAGGGGCTGTCCCGATAAGGGCAGCCCGCTGTGAGATTTCTCCACAACCCAGTCTGGCATAGTGGCAGGCTTTTACGGACTACGAATCACGAGCAACGAACCACCTATCATGGATCCGGCTATGTACAGAATTCATGCGGGCTCGCCACGTGCGAGCCCCTACGATGCGGCTGCGCCGCTACAGGCTTATGACCTGATTGATAAGGTAAAATATATTTCGCAAATTCAATTTCATAAAAAATAGACATAGT